>ERZ857984.30-NODE-30-length-184996-cov-6.213733_pt1 | contig 184996 bp, 210 predicted proteins | sample MGYA00519914_ERZ857984 | MGnify/ENA primary metagenome ERZ857984 (study PRJEB31778, sample SAMEA3449417) | human gut metagenome | biome: human gut; feature: human-associated habitat; material: faeces | place: United Kingdom | collected 2010/2012 ...
TCAGCCTCTCAGCTCGGATATGCATCGTTGCCTTTGTAGGCCATTACCCCACCAACTAGCTAATACACCGCAAGCCCATCTCAAAGTGAAGCCGAAGCTCCTTTTAGCATATCTACTTATGTAGTTATGAATCATCCGGTATTAGCTATCGTTTCCAATAGTTATCCCAGTCTCTGAGGTAGGTTACCCACGTGTTACTCACCCGTCTGCCACTAAGTGGAAAATCCTAATCATTATAAATCAACAAATCGTGCAAGCACTCAAAGTTTCAATATAAGTCAAAGGGCCACTTCGTTCGACTTGCATGTCTTAGGCATGCCGCCAGCGTTCATCCTGAGCCAGGATCAAACTCTCCAAAAAAAAATAATTTATCAATAATTTTTTATGTTCGTTTGTATTCCTAACTTTGAATTGACTTTTGTTTTTGCTCAGTTTTCAAAGATCATTTCGTTGCTTCCTTTCTTGAAAGCAATACTAATATATCAAACCATTTCCATTAAGTCAACACTTTTTTACAAATTTTTATTTTTTTTTAATTTTTTTTCAAAATTTGACATTTTTCGGTGTTCCTTTCTGAAAAAGCAATACTAATATAACAAACTGGTTTGACTAAGTCAAGACTTTTTTTGAATTTTTTTAAATTTCCTTAATTTTATAAAAAATAATGTAAATTTCTATTATTACATTACTCTTATATTATATATTATTCATTTTATTTTAAATAATTCCATTAATTTTTTTCTTTTAATATTTCATTATATTTTTTATTATATTCTAAATTTATTTTTTCATCAAATATTTTTGAACCATTATTATAAATGTTTATCAATTCATCGAGACCATTTCTAATTGCTACATCTAGTTCATCAGAATAATCCATTATTCTTTTGTGATACTTGTATTCCATTTTATCAAGTATTTTATATTCTCCATTAGGAAAAATTCTTAAATCTAAATCATAATCTATATATTTAATTGTATTATCCTCTATTATATAAGGACTTGCTATATTACAATAATATGATATACCTTCTTTTTTTAACTGGGCTATTACATTAAACCATTTATTCTTAAAAAAATACATAACAGCCGGTTCTCTTGTTTTTCTTGTTCTACCATCGGACTCAATGACTAATGCTTTATTATTTCCACAAACTATATAATCTTTTTTTATATCAAGAATAACTGCCTCACTCCAACATCGATGAATTTTTGAATTGTGTTTATAACATTGTATTTCATAATTGTCTCCGATGTATATATTTTTCATATAACACCTCTTTCTTGTTTCATTATAAACTTTTTATAAAAAAAAATAAACCCTATAACAAAAAAAGAGATTATCTCTCTTTAATCGCTTCTTCAATTGCTTTATTGTATTGGTTATCATTTTCTTCAGATGGGTTATTTTTGTATTCTTCACTCAAGTCTATCTTTACATCAGGTTCTACGCCTTTTTTATGAATCCAATTTCCTTTAGGTGTTAACCATTTTTTTGTTGTAAATTTATATTCATTTCCAGAACTCGTTGTTATTAATTCTTGAACTGTACCTTTTCCATAACTTTTCGTTCCGACTACTGTAGCATGATATTCTTCTTTTAAGGTAGCACTAAGTAGTTCTGATGCGGAAGCACTATTTTCATTTTGAAGAACTATTATTTTATATTTTTTTGTTTTCGTTCCTGTTGAATAAAATTTCTTAGTTTGTTTTTTTGTTTGTGTTTGGTAAATGATATGTTTATTATCTAAAAATAGTGATAGCATTTTGGAAACGGTTGTTAGGTGTCCTCCTGTATTATCTCTTACATCTATAATAAGGGAATCAATATTTTCTTTTTCTAGTTTTTCTAATTCTTTTTTAAATTGGTTATATGTGTCATTTGCAAAAATTGATACATATATATATCCTATTTTTTTATTTTCTTTTTCAATTAGTTTTGCATTGATGGATTTTAGTGTTACTTTTTCTCTTTTTAGTTCAAATGTTTTTTCTTCATTATCTCTTTTAACAGTTAATTTAAATTTTTCGTTTTTATTATTTTGAACATATGATGTTAAAGCTGTTGTTTCCTTATTTGTAAAATCTTTATCATCTATCTTTATTATTATATCGCCTGGTTTTAATCCGGCCTTTTGTGCAGGGCTATCTTCAATAACACTATAAATAATGATATTTTTATTTTCATCATTTACAATCTCAACACCTATCCCCTCATAGGTTCCTTCTAGGCGAATGTTAAAGTTATTTGTTGATTCATCTGGTATTACTGTTGAAAATTGATCACCTAATTGTTTTACCATTCCTTCTGTTGCTCCGTCTAAAAGTTTTTTTGAATCGACATTTTTGTAATAGTTTTCTAATATATAGTTATAATTATCAATAAATTCTTGTAACTCTTTATCATTTGTTTTTGGTGTTGTTTTTTGTAAATTTGATTTATTACTTATACTCCAACCCATTATTAAACTAATAATACATGTAATTACAATAAGGAAAATAACCTCTGTTGTTTTGAATCCGTTATTTAAAATTTGTTTTTTTCTATCCATCATATCACCTATTTTATAATATATCACAATAATTTTTTATTGTCTATGTAAAAATAAAAAGTAGTTTATTAATTAAACTACTCTGTCATTTGTTTTAACTGATTCATTATTTCAGTATTATTTTCATATGATTCTACTATTTCTTTATTTTTGATTTTTAGTAAAACAGTTGAATTAATTTTAAAATTGTCTTTTTCTATATTATTAGTATCACTAATGTATTTTTTGTTAAAGGCACTACTTAAATCAACTGTATAAACTTTTAATACATCGTCTTTACTCTTATAATTTGTTATATTTGTTTCATAATAACTTAGGTAAGGATCATCTGCTTTTTTTAAAAGAACATAGTATTCTTCTTCTTTTTGTTCAAACATGTTTCCTATAATTATTTCTTCATATTGAATAACTGCCTCTTCACTTGTAGTTTTTGTACTAGTTTCTTTTTTTGATACTAAAATTGTTATAAAGTAAAATGCTATTGCTATTATTAAGACAATTATTATAAATTTCAAAATTGTTTTTAAGTCATAATTTCCATTCATTTTTATCACCTGTATTGTATTATAACACGATTTTATGTTTTAGCAAAATTTTATTTTAAATTTATTTACCAACAGGTATAGTATTGATTGAATTTACAACTTCTAATAATTTTTCTCCGCTTAATACTTCTGAGACTGCATAGTATTCAACTCCATTACTTATCCAATTAGCAGAATTTTCTGTCATTGATCCTATAGCATCAACCATCATAACAGGATCCCCATAAACAGGTACAACAACGTTTTCTGCCTTTTCACTAACTGTTTCTTCTACAATCATAAATGGACTTTCTCCTGCAAAGGTTAATATAACTCTTTGACCATCATCAGTTTTAATTGTTTCTTGACTATCTAAATAGGTGTTTTCTGGCATATACATTGGATAAATGATATCTTCTATTTGTTTTATTGTTTCTTTTGAACTTGATGATACGCTCATATTGTCATCTAAATTAAAATATTTTTTATCAAATTTAGCTGATAAATCTATCTTTTTAAATTTCATTTTTATTTTTACTATATTTTCTTTATTTAAGACTTCTACTTTTTTAACATTTCCTTTTTTATCTAAATATATTTTTTGTTTTACAAGGCTGCTATTATTAGGATAATTAACTTTAGTTGTTATTATATATTCATTCTTTTTTTCAATTGTTTTTACTTTTTTATCATTTTTTATATCATTTACTAACGTTTGTAGTAAATAACTTTGTGAATTATTGTATGGCCATTCACTTTGAAATTTAAAACTTTTATTTAATGATGGTGTTAAAACAAATACACCTTCACTATTTTTTAAAATTATTTGTTCATGATTATTTGTTTTATTTTTTAAACTAACTCTAAAATTATCTTCTTCTTTATACGCTACATCGATATTATACTTATGACTATCTTCATTATTCATTATTTCAAGTTCTCCTGAAATATGATAACTCTTTAATTTTTTAACTTTTTTTTCAAATGTTTCAGCTATATTTTTATCACTACCAAAACACCCTGTCAATCCAACACAACTTACCATTAATAAAATTAACCCAAATACTTTTTTCATTTTTTTCACCTCATATTTAAATTCAATTAATTATATGAGTTTATAGTACAGTTATGAATAAATTTTCTAATATTGTTCATTATAATAATAAATACTTTGGAAAGGAGAATATTACCATGGAATCTTTGCAAAAAATTGCTCTTGTTTTTACTATAATTGGAGCACTTGTATGGGGTATGATAGGATTATTTGATTTTAACTTAGTTGAAACTTTATTTGGTAATGTTTACATCGTAGCAAGAATTATATATATAATTGTTGGTGTATGTGGACTTATCAATATTGGGCTTTTATTTAATCATATAGAAAAATAAACTGACATTAATCAGTTTATTTTTTTACTATTTTGATCTTAACCTTCTTTGTTTTTGGTGTATATTTTATTTTGTTATCATTTCCATCAACTTTTACATCGACTTCGTATTCTCCTTCACCATATCCACCTAAATCTATATAAGCACTTAAGTCATCTGTTTTTATTGCATCTATTACAGATTTTACACCTTTTAAGTTTACTGTTACCTTGGTAGCAGTTTCACTTGTTCCTTGAACAGTATATGAATCTCCTAAGTTTTTATACTCAACATTTATTCCATCAATATCTTTACTTGAAACACTATCTAGAGAAACATTTATTGTTACATTATTAATAGATAATGATTTAACTCCAACAGGTTTACTTAATTCTTTCTTATACTCTTTATTTTCTTTTAAATTACTAACATCTATTTCAACTGGGATATATTTTAATTTAGCCAACGCTTCCGCATTACCATATGCAGTTACTTTAGTTTCATTCATATTCATTGAACTTATCGCCAGTCCAAAGCTTACATCACCTTTTGGAATTATTTTAATTGGTAATTCCTTACTTGGCGAGGCGATGGTAACGTCAACATCAATTTTTTCTGGAACAATTTCTACATCCACAATATTACCATCAATATCATATGCACGTAGTGGTACATCTTTTAATTTTTGTGTTCCTACTTCTTGAGAGACAATATTTTTTACATCTACTAATGCTTTTACTTCAGCTACTTGTTTTAGTTGATGTTCAGCACCTTTAATTACTATTTTATCAGTATCATAATTAATTCCTTCAATAACTAATTTTGGATCTAATTCATCTTGATTTAATAGATCAACTGATAATGTTCTTGTTTCAGATACTTTTTGATATATTATGACGGTTGCTACACTAGGATTAACCATATATTCTATTGAGCCTGCATTTTGATTGTATTCTATATTTACCTTATGTGTCCCTGGTTTTAATCCGCTTAAATCAACAGTTACTTTATGTGATGATGATTGTTTTGCTATATATAAATCTGTTTTGCTTCCAATCAATGTTATATCAACTGTTTCAGGTAATCCTTCTACAACATAAGCTTCTTCATTATATGTTACTTCAATTGGTTGATTTTTAATTACTTCTGCAGAGTTATTAGCAAAAACTAATATTTTTTGATCTATAACGATAAAAATTATGACTGCTAAAAACAAGGAAACGAATAATAATGTATTAGTTTTAGATAACCAATTTTCTAATCGTTTTCCTGATTTATCAAATTTTGAAGTTATTCTTACAACAAGTTTAGTTATTGGTAAAATTATTCTTTTATCAATAAACTTTCCTATTGCTGAAAATATGTTTTTAATTGCTTTGATTATCTTCTTCATCAGTTTCTTCCTCCCCTTCTTCTTCATCAAGGATTAATGATCTTTTTGGTCGTAATTCTTCAAGCAAAATCATTTTAACTTCATCTAAAGTTAAATTGTAGTTAAGTTCACCATTCATAGCTATTGATAAACGACCTGTTTCTTCTGATACAACCAAAGCAATACAATCTCCTGTTTCTGATATTCCAAGTGCTGCTCTATGTCTTGTTCCAAGTCTTTTGCTTATTTTTAAGTTATCGCTTGTTGGAAAAACTGCCCCAGCGCTTGTTATTTTATCACCTTGAATTATTACTCCACCATCATGTAATGGATTGTTTGGGAAAAATATTGAAATCAATAAATCTGATGATATATCTGCATATATTTTTTTTGATTTTTGAATATATTCTGTTAAACTATTATCTCTTTCAATAACCATTAATGCGCCTATTCTTTCTTTGCGTAAAGTTTCCATTGCACTTGTTATTTCATATACAACCTTTTCTCTTTCGTCTACAGTTAAGACTTTATGTCTACCAAGTAATTGACTTCTTCCTAAATGCTCTAAAACATTTCTTATTTCTGGCTGGAAAATAACTATAATAGCTAGTGGCCCCCAAGTTATCATATAATCAAGTAAATATCCAATTGTTACAAGATCAAACAAATCGCTTATAATTTTAAGTAAAACGATTATTAATATTCCTTTAAAAAGTAAAACCATTTTTACATTTTTTCTTAAGTTTTTTAATATGTAATATAGCGCTAGCCACACTAATAAAACATCAAATATTTTTTTTACTAAGCTTAATATACTATCAAAAGTCATAATTTACCTCCGTTTATTCTATATGTTCAATTATACCATATTCCATTTTGATTGAAAACTATATTTCACAAAAAAACAGACTAAATCTGTTTTAAAATTTCCAAACATCTTCTTTTTCATCTGTCAAATCTGATTTTATTTCATCTAAATCTGGTAGTTCCATTTCAACTGTTTCTTCTTCTGAAGTTTCATCATTTTCTGGCTTTTCTACCTCTTTTTTTTCTTTTTTAGTTGTTTCTTCTTTTTCAATATCGTTATACATTTTTGTTACATCTTCAGTTGTTGATGTATTGTTTTCATCTTCTTCATCGTCCAAATCGTATAACTCATTTGATTCTTCTTCGGTTAAATCTGTTCCTAAATCTTCTGTAGGTGTTTCTTCTTCCTTTTCTGATTCTTCTATATTTTTATCATTATTAGCTGGTTCTTCTTTGCTTGTTTCATTTTCGACTTCAGTTGATTCTTTTTCAATTGGAGTTTCTTCTTCATCATCAGTCTCAGGTGTTTCATCTTTTAAATTTTCTTGTTTATCATCACTATTTTTTTCTACTATATTTTCGTTTGTAACTTCTTCTTTTATATCATCTGCTTCAGGATCAAATTTTTTTATTTCAGAATCATCCTCTACATCATCTGGATCAGCATTTAATAATTCATCAAATTTGTCTAGTTTACTACTGTTTATTTTATCAAATAAATCTTCTTTATTTTTATTATCCTTCTTTTTTTTATTAGGTCTTATTAAATTACTTTTATCTGCTATATACCCAATTAGTGTTATTGTAAAAACAATTATAACAATCATTATCCACATATAATTAGCTTCTATAAATTCCATTTTATACACCCTCTCTATTCTAAATTAATAATATCATTTTTATTTTTATTTTACAACTATTTTATTTTTCTAAATAGTCTTCGCCCTTGAATGGCTCAACAAAAGAAAGATTTGGATAATTTTGTTGTCTCAATGCTTCATATGTCATAACTGCAACCGAATTAGATAAATTTAGGGCTCTAACGTGTTCATTCATAGGTATACGCATACATCTTTCTAAATCATTTTTCAATATTTCCTTAGGAATACCTGTACTTTCTTTTCCAAATATAAAATATATATTTTCATTTGGATCACTATAATCAAAGGAAGTATGAGGTTTTTTACCATATCGTGTCAAATAATAATAAGTTCCTTTATTTGTTTCCTTAAAATCATCAAAATTTTTATAAACTTTATAATCACAAAATCCTAAATAATTAACAGCACTTCTTTTTATATACTTTTCATCCAGAGAAAAACCTAATGGTTCTATTAAGTGTAATTTTGCATTTGTAGCAGCACAAGTTCTCATTATATTTCCAGTGTTTCCTGGAATTTCTGGTTCATATAATACTATGTTTATCATTACTCATCAATCCAATTTTTCTTAATAAAATCTTCTGCTTGTTTTACTTTTAGTTTTGATGGTTGTTTTTTATATAAAACTTTGACAATTTTTCCTTCTTTTACTATAAGAATGTTTGGAATTGTTTTTAAATCTATATTTTGTGATTTTAATTTTTCACTTAGAAAATTATTATTTAAATCATTATAGAAATTTTCACTTACATTTGAAGAATCAATATAAACAAAATCTTTAGTTAAGTTTTTTCTATTAATATATTTTCTTAATTGATATTCAAATTTTTTGTTTTCATTATCCACTGAAGAAGATATATAAATAATTGTATCATGGTTATCTAAAACATAGTTTTTCAATTCTTCCTCTTTTATTTCTGATAAAAATTTCATTATATTGTTACTTTGATTATTGTATTCCATTCTTTCCTGATAAATTCCAGCTAAATTAAAAGTCAATATTAAAGTTACTAAACTAAGTATTATTAATATAATATAATTTTTAGTTGGGATTTCCTTTTTTTTATTATTCATAATATCACCTCATCTATTATAATTCTATCATATATATATGTTTTAAGCAATTTTTTTATTTCACATAAAAAGACAATATTTTTAGTAAATATCATCTTCATTTTTAACATCATCGATTGTAACTATAGGCAAAACGACACCTTCTTCGTTACACAATTTAGCAAATTTTTCTCTAAAAAGTTGCAATTCCTTTACAATGCTATCTGGATAGATTCTTTTACTTGTTTTAATTGCATTATACACATCTGTTACATCAACCTGATTTTTATTTTTAAATAAAGCTTGCGAGAAAGCCGCAGTTAAAACGGAAAATGCAATATCAGGATACATGGCTGATAAACCATATACACGTTTGAATTCAGTTGTTGCTGAAACAATTGATTCCATTAATTGATGTGTAACATATTCATTATATTTCATTTTACAACCGGTTTGTTTTTCAATTTTTGGTAAGCTCCCCATCAAAATTTTAACAGTAGTTTCTTCATCTGGTTCTCTTACGTCAATTTTTTCAAAACGTCTAAGAAAAGCTCTATCTCTAATTATATAAGCATCATATTCAATCGTAGTTGTTGCTCCTATTGCTTTAATATCTCCTCTATCTAATCCTGGTTTCAAAATATTTGCTAAATCCATAGGCCCATCAGATTTACCACCTATTAATGTATGAATTTCGTCAATAAACACTATTGTTTTAGTCATATGTTTTAGTTCATTAACAAGAATTTGGATAATCAATTCTTCTTGTCCATTTCTAGTTATTTTTCCAACTAAAGAAGTCGAACTTAGTTTAATAATTTTATATCCTTTTAAGGCATCTGGAACCTGATTTTTTTGAATTAAATATGCAAGCCCCTCTACAATAGCTGTTTTACCTATACCAGGTTTACCTACTAGTAATCCCGATTTTTCTGGTGTTAATAAAACCATTATTAATTTTTTTATTTCTTCTTCACGTGCAATAGCAGGATTTGTTATATATGTTTTTTGCGTTAAATCTTCACCATATTGATTTATTACTTGAAAATTAAAATTATTTTCATTATCAAAATTTAGTGTTTCTATTTCTTCATTCATATCATTCACCACTATTCTATATAACCTTTTTTCTTTAGCATGCTTTCAACTTCATCAATTGGAACAGTTCCTTGAATTTTATTAGAACTTCCACTGTCAACTACACCTTTATGGATAAAGACAATTGTCGGTGTTCCTTGTAATTTTGTCTTATTTTTAAGGATTTCATATTGTTTTACTTTTAATTTAGAAATGTCAATATATTTTATATCTAATTGATATTTTCTAATTACTTTTTTTATTGTTGGACCAAACTCTTGACAATGACTACAATTTGCTGATCCTATATATAAAATAAAATCCTCTTTTTCTTCTATCATTTTTGTATATGTTTTATAATCTATTTCATCATAACTTTTAATTCTGCCAAAACATCCAGTTGTTATAAAAAATAATGATATTAATAATACTATCTTTTTCATATTATTCCTCCAATTATATTCATTATATACTAAAAAATGAAAAAAAAAAAGATTTTTGGTCTTTTTTAATACATAATTATTTGATCTTTTTCCAAGTATATTTCCCCATTAGGTGTTTTTATCTTGTTAATATTTACACCTGTTTTTTCCTCGATTGAATTAATACTGTCACCTTCTTGAACTTTATATAATTTAGTATTTCCTTTTGGAATAATTATTTCTTGTTCTGGATATATATAATCATTTTCATCCAATCCATTTAATTCAAGTAGCATCTTATAATCTACTCCATTATCTTTTGCGATTGAATACATATTATCCCCTTTTTTAACAATATACGTTTTAAGTTCACTATTTTGTTGCATTGGAACGATTAAAAATCCCCCTGGTCGTAACATTACATTTCCATTTATACCATTCAATTTCTTTATGTTATCTACAGTTGTATTAAAACGATTGGCTACAGATTCTAAATTATCATTATTAGCAATTTGATAAATACTATACATATTATCTCCCCCCTGTTTATATTATATGTATTACAAGAAAGAGGAATACTATACTAATAAATATAAAATTCTAAATTTTTATTAAATTTGAGCTCACTATTTTTTAATATTGTTTTTATACCTGTTTTATCAGAATACATTTTCAAATAATCTTTATCTATATAATATATTTTGTCATTTTTATATTTGATTCTCGATATATCATCTGTTGTAAATAAGTAAGTTTTTTGTTTCTTATTTATATTACTGCGATAAATATTGTAATTATTATCTTCTTTTTTATAGTAATAGTAATATCCTGTTTTTTGACCTCCAACTTTATCAATTTTCAAATATTCTTTACTATTTTTTTCATAATAATTAAATTTTATCAGTTGCTTACTTGCTGTATATATATCGGTTTTATCCCATTTATTGACACTATATATTTTAATATTATTATCCAAATTTTCTACTGGTTTAACACTTTTAGTTTTAATATTTATTTGATATTGTATTTTATTATTTTTATCGAATAAATATATATCGTTTTTATAACTACCTTGTACATAGGAATCGATAGAAATTGATTGATTACTTGTTATTGTTTCCTTTTTTCCTTTCTTTATGTCAATAAGATAAAATTTATTAAATTCATACTTATTATCATAATCGGCAATCAAATAATATTTATCATTTAATTCTTTAATATATTTTTTATAAACATCCTTTTTAAACAGTTTTATTTTTGTTGTATTTTTACTGTTCACTATGTCTATTCCTTTATAATTATCTAAAACAATTGTGTCAGATATTTTATCAATATTTTTATATATTTTAACATTGTTGATTTTTTGTTTAACATCTAATTTATTTTTGAATTTGTCATAATTGTATTCACTAATGTTATTAACAAATTTATTTAGTTTATCGTTACCAACTAAATCAGTATAATTGTAAAATTTATTATTTAATTTGCACACAACATCAGTCAATGTTTTATTTTCTTTAAATAGTGGTAATATACATTCATATTTATTATCTTTATAATATTTTATATGTGCTATTATCCTTTTTTTACCTTTAAATTCATTCGATATATTATAGTTAAAAGTAGTTTTAGGTGTTTTTATTTTCAAAACATATGATGGATTCTCATTTTTAGTATTTTTTATTAGTTTTTCGGAAACTTGAAATTGTTTTTTATTATCCTTTATAAAATATTTTATTTCATGCCCTGTACTAAAAACTTTAGAAATTATTTTTAATATTATTAAAACTGTTATTAGAATTAAAATTACTTTTCTTTTCATACTATCACCACTTAATCAAGAATAATTTTTAAATATATTGCTTCTAAAAATTCATCAGGAAATAGAAGCGCTAAATTATTCAATTCTCTTTTAGGAGATTTTTTTAATAATTTTTTTAAAATATATTTTACTTTATATTCTTCATTTGTTAAAAGTTCTATTTTCTTCACTTCTTCTATTTCATTTTCACTTGTTATTTTTTCTTTTAAAATCTTATTATATTTTTTTAATGTATATATTTTTGTGTCATCTAATTCATATAATGTTCCTAAGTTTTCTATTATATTTATAAATTCTTTTTTTTCTTTATTTTTCGTTCCTGATAGAAGTCTTTTATAAATTGTTATTTTAATTAGTTTATCAAAAAAATTTGAATCTTTTTCTATTTTTAATATTCTCTTTAGATAATCAATATATATTTCTTTATATTGCTCATAAAATTTGTCAAAGCTTGATTTTTTAAATGTATATTTATTTCCTTCTAAAAGTGTGAATTCTTTCATTGTATCATTATACCCTAGTTTAATACATCTTCTAGCCATATTTTTATCAAATACTAAAAATGATCCTATATCATTTCTTGGAGATATTATTTTAACTTTAACACTTTTATCTTTTACCTTTTGTTTAAACCCTACTTCTTTTAAATCGATAGCTATTACTTCTTCTGCACCCATATCTATCGCTAAATTGATAGGGAGATTATCATAAAATCCACCATCTATATAATTAGAACCATTTATATTCTTTTTTTGAAAAGCTGGATAACATGAAGCTGATGCTATTAAATAATCCTTTAATCTATTTTTAGGTATTTGATTTTTTGTTAATGTAATCGGCTTTAAGGTTGGTAACTTTACAGTTACTATTCCCATATCAATTTTTGATTTATAAATCTTATCTATATTTATAGTTTTAGAGATTGTTTGTTCTAATTTAGTTACATTTGTTCCACCATTTACTATATTTTTAGCATAGAATTTCATTAATTCTTTTTTCCCGTCTTTACTATTGTAATCAAAATCGATTTTTTCATCAAAAACGATACTGAAATCTAAATTATGCCACAACCATACAGCCCTATAATAATTTTTTTGAATCATTAAGGCTGCATTCAATGCTCCTACAGATGTTCCCGTAACTATATCATAATCAATATGCATTTTTTTTAAAGCTTTCCACACACCTATTTGATACGCACCTTTTGATCCTCCGCCTGATAAAACAATCGCTCTTTTCATGATTATCACCTATTATCATTATACAATATTTTTAATTTTTTTGGTGTTTTTTTTAACATTTATAATATTTATTCACATTATAGGTGTTTTGTTCACACTTTTTTGTTTTTTTATCATATGCTATATTGAAAAATAAAAGAAGGGGTGGATTATATGTGTAATAAAGATACAGACGGAAAATGCATTGCTGAAATATTAACAGTAATATGTATCCTTCAACAAAATGCTAACTGTTCTGAAAGTTGTCTAGATACTTGCGATAGAGGTTTCTTAGGAAATTCTACTACTTGCTTAAGTTGTAATACTAGACCAATAATGCTATATACTTGTGGTGGCGGAAATACTGCATTTGCTATGCCAATTAGTAAGGATCCAAATGAAACTACAACATCTAATGTATTTAGAGTAGAAAAAATAGATGAAAATTGTGCTACATTTAGAGTACTTACTACAAATCCTGATGGTACAGAAGTAGCTACTATTCCTTATATAGCAACTAATTCTTTCTTTACAATGAATTTAAATTGCGTTTGTGCTCTTAGATGTTTAAATGATACTTACATCGAATGCATATAAAAGCGAGTCTTTCAACTCGTTTTTATTTTACAAAATTTATGTCTAGAATATCTGATATCGGAATTAATTCATTTTCAAATGTTATTAATTGATTTTGATTTTGACCAATTACTTTTCTAACAATTGTTTTGTCTTTTAATTTTATTTCGACATCAGCTTTATAAACGTATCTAGTAGAATTAAAAATATCGTTTAATTTTTGGTTAATATTTTTCTGTGAACTGCTTATATTAACTTTACCTGAATCAATTTTATTTTCTTTTTCATTATCACTTTCAGAATATGATATTTTTTTATTATTTGCTATATTTTTATTAATTTTATTAGCAAATACTTTTGGCAGCTTTTTATCCATTTTTATCACCTCTATTATAATTTATGATTATTACCAGTTTTTTTTACTAACTTGTTTTTCTGACAACTAATTTATATCCAAATAACATCATAATTATTCCAAATATTATTGTACTTACACTATTTGTATTTTTTAATGTTTCACTAAACATCATATAAACTGATGATAAAGAAAATCCTATTATGATCATATATATACTGTCTTTATAATTTTTAAAACAATAATTCATAAATTTTGAAACTAATATAATTCCTAAAACTAGTCCAAAAGCAAAAAATAGAATATAAAGAAAATTATTAAAATTTAAAAGATTACTAAACAGGTTTAAAACAAAATCATAACATCCAAGAAGAATAAATATCGCTGTTCCACTTATTCCTGGTATCACCATTGTTGCAGCATCTATAAAACCAATCCCACTTATTATGAATAAACTACTTGCATTTTTAGTAGGATTAAAATTCAAAGTTGTACCTAATAGGCCAATAATTAAAACTATACTAAAGCTAATAATTATCAATAACACATCTAATATTGATTTATTTTTCTTTTCTTTTAATAAATCAGGAATTCCACCAGCAATCAGTCCTATAAACAAAAACATTGTTGGCAAATAAAAATTATTTATTAGCAATATAATAACTTTACTTCCTAGAATAACTGCTAAAACAACACCTATTCCAATTAATCCAAGAAAATATAAGTTATTTCTAACATCCTTGAAAAAATGGCTTATACACTCTATACTTTTTTCATATATTCCTAAGCTTACAGCTATTAAACTACCACTTACTCCTGGAATTATTTTACCAAGCCCAACAATAAAACCTTTAAATATTAATCCCAGTTTATTTTCCATCTTATCACCTATTTAAGTGTATTCTAGAAAAACTTTTTTAGTCTACTTGTTTAGCTATTACAAGTAATCTTTTTTTGTTATTTAATGTACAAGTAATAAGATTTATTTCTTTTTCGTTTTGTGATAATTCATTATATTGATTTTCATAAATTATCTTCTTTTTTATTACAACATATTTATATTTATTATTAATATATATTTCATCATTCAATCTTATTTTATGAAGGTGACCAAAAACATTTTTTATACTATGACCAGCTAATATCATGTTTCTATTTTTTCCTATTTTTTTATTTACTGTAACAAAATTTTTATTCAAATTTTCTACAGTTATTCCTTTGATTATTAATTGTTTTAAATTTATGCTTGGTATTTCTAAATAATCATTTATCTGTTCATTAGTTGGTTTAATTTTTAAATTGTTTACTTTATTATATATAATATTTCTTTCAATTTCTTGTTTTATTTGTAACCCTATAAAAAGAAAGAAAGATAAAAACAATATAATATATTTAATCTTTCTTTTCATAAAAAATTAGAACAAGTCCCAAAATAAAGGCAACTAAGCTACTAAAATAATACTTAACATATTTATCACTTGTTTTTGGCAAAATATGAAATTTTTTCTCATTTTTATTTAAAGTTTTAATAATTTTCATATCAATCTCTTTTTGTTCATCAAATGCAAACTCTACATTTTCATATTTTTCAGGATATTTAGACATATCTGTTTCTTCTTTTATGACATATTTTCCTGGTAACAAAGGAATTGTTTCATCTATTTTTCCTTCCTTATTGGTTTTAATTTTAGTTATTAAATCACCAGATTTTGTTATTGTATTATCATCAACACTTATATCTTCCTCTGCATATATTCCATATTTAATGTCTTCTAGTTTTCTTGTCTTTTTCTCACATTCATCATCAACACATTTAGTTGTTCTTTCTTCTATATCAAGATTCCAATCAAAAGTTTTTGGAATTGTTATTATTTCTAATTTTTCTATTATTTCTTTTGTATTTTTATCCTTATACTTTATCTCTATATCATGTATTTCATCATCTTTAGTTATAATATCATCTTCACTTATTTCTTTTATATAATAATTTCCTATCGGAATTTTATCAATTATACCTTCACCTTTTTCATTTGTTTTGACCGTAGAAACAAGTTCATCTTTTTTATATAACAGTTCTCCATCTGAAGCAAAAATATCATCTTTTGCACGTAATTCATATTCAGCATTTGCGACTTCTATTTTTTCCTTACCGATTTTTGTCATGTCAAAAATTCTTTTTAATTCAATTTTTCCTATAGCCTCATCTAAATAACTTTCAACACTTATCTCCTCTTTGGTTGAATCTTCCACTATTTGAAATTTTGTGTTTTCGTAATTTATATAATTAGATGGAAAGTCAATTGGCTCTATCTGATAATTTCCCTCTTCAACATAAAAATCAGAGTTATAGATTCCATTATTTGTTTCATAAATTGTATCATTTAAATATGTATTGTTATCTATATTTTTTATTTTGAATTTTATTTTATCTTTTATTATTTTATTATTATTGACATTTTTAAATATTACATTCAATTTCATTGAGTATTTATTAGTCGCTTGCATACTAATATTAATTCTTTTTATTTCATTCAAAGAAAAAGTACCTAATGCTTGATTATCAAGTGCTGAATAAAATAAGGTTTCTCCATCATCATTATATTTACGTTCTAATGTGATACTTTCATTTTTAGATGACATTAGTGTAATATATAACTTATTATTATCTTTTTTTACCTTGTTTAAAGTTTTATTGTTAATTTCGTAATAATTCAAAACATTATTTGTATCTTCTAAAACTATAGTCTCTCTAAATTTTCCTTTTACTTCTGCATTTTTAAAAGATGGAACTTTATTGTGATTATTAATAGAATTCAATATTTCAGCTTTATAATTTTCAATATTGATTCTTTCTCCTTTAGCAACATTTTCCGTTGTCCAATATACCTCTTGATTTGTAATATGGCGCCAAATCAATTCTTGAGTTGCCATATAATAGTACACGTTATTATGATTACTATGATTATATCCATAATATGAAAGTAATTTAAAATAATCTATATCGTTTTGATTAAATTTATTTCTAACTGAATCATCTACAACATAGTTCGTTCCAACTAATTTATATGGTTCTAAACAATATGCAATTCTTCCATTCAAATATATATATCCGAGTTTACCATAAAAAATTCGACTACCATTTACTTTATTTCCATAAATATTTGATTGATATATAATATTGGGTACTAATGCCTTTACATTAAAATTAATCAAACTAACCATAGTTACTAATAAACTCAATTTTATTTTTTTCATATATATTTCCTCCTCACGGAAAGAATATATATGCATCAAAAAAACTTTTCAAGTTTAAGAAAAGTCCTTTTCATTTAATTTTTGTATCTGTTTTTTTCATTTTTTTTGGAAAATTTCTAATATTATTCTTTTGCCTTTTTTAATTAAATAAGTTTAATAAAGTTCTACACAAAGACCTTGCGCAGGATTATAAAAACAATGACTTTTATATCTACCAGCATATGATTGTCCCCACCATGTTGATTTACATCCTGTTCCTGCTGTTGGGGCATAAAACCATAGAGCATTTGTAGCCGGGTAATAATACTCCCCCCTCAAAACGCGATCAGCAAGATTTTTTTCTAATGTAGTTGGATTACTAAAAAACAGCGGGCTATCTGTTCCCGAAAATTGATTTTCCTGATATATTGCTTCACTCACACTACGAATGTTTTTAAAGGTTAAACAGTTTGCTAAACTTCTGTTTACAACAACGTTACCAACCATAAGCATTCCAAGATCCCCTTCACCAACGGCTTCGGCTCGCATTAATCTAGCTAATAAATCTCTTTCCTTTTCCGTATGTTTAATTATAGCCATATATACCTCCTTATAATATTTTATTCAAAATTTATTTTTTTTTGTTTTAAATCTGATATATATTGTATATATTTTATAAATGTGTTATAATTATTTTGCTTTAGGGGTATAGTTCAATGGTAGAATAACGGTCTCCAAAACCGCTGATGTGGGTTCAACTCCTGCTACCCCTGCCATTAGAAAATGATACGAACTTTTATAGTTCGTTTTTTATTTTTTTAGTTTTATCGCCCTTTCTTTTTTTTATTTATGAATATTATATTAAGAGAGGTATGATAGAATGATTTATTCTTTTCTAGAATTTATCTTATTAATAGGTGCTACTTGCCTTGATAATCTTATCGTAAGTATTTTATATTCTTATCAAAAGATAAAAATTTCTAACAGGGTAATTGTTATAATTAATTTTATCTGTTCTATAAGTTTGTTAGCATCAATTTTAATTGGAAGTTTTATTAAAAATTATATAAGTGTTAAGTATATTAATTGCCTTAGTTTTTGTTTATTATTTTTGCTTGGCATTATAAAATTATTTGATAGTTTTATTAAAAATTTAATTAATAAGAGACTAATTAATAAAACTAAATGTTTTAAATTATTTAATTTAAAATTCATTATTCAAGTTTATGGAGATTTTAAAAAAGCTGATCAAGACTTATCTAATAACATTAGTATTAAAGAAGCAATTGTTTTAGCCATTACTCTTTCTTTAGATAGTTTATCTATTGGTATTGGTTATGGTTTAACAACTGTTAATTATTTGTGGATAATTTTTGTTTTTTTGATTGGAATAAGTTTTTTCTATGTGGGAAAAGTTATTGGAAAAACAATTCCCCAAAAATACGATTATGATTTATCATGGGTTAGTGGAGTTATGCTTATTTTTCTTTCTTTTTTTAAATTATAAAAATGCCACTTAAGTGACATTCTAATTAACATATTTACTTAAAACATTTGTTATTTTTTTATAACCCTCATCACTAATATGAAGACCTTCAACAGTATATTCTAATTTTAAATTTCCATTTTTATCTGTTAATTCGTCATAAACATTTACGTAAGTAATGTTTTTTTCTTTACAAATTTCTTTTATTTTTTTATTTGTTTCTTTTATTTTTTCATTATTTCTTGTTCCAACAACATCTTTTTTTATCTTAGAATTTTTAGTGTTATTTATTGGATATATTGATTCTACAATTATTTCAATTGAATTATCATGGCTTTTTATTTTGTTTATAATAAGTTTGATGTTTTCTATCGGATCTTCCTGATCACCTATATCATTTGTACCAATCAAAAGAATGACTTTTTTTACGTTATAATCATAGACACCTGTTTGAAGACGTTCAAGTACATCTTTGGTTGTATTTCCTTCTATTCCTTGATTTATAATATTTTTATTATCATAGTATTTTTTTAAATCATAACGATGAGTTATTGAATCACCAAGAAAAATTATTTTATCTTTTTTCACTACTTCTTTTGTCTCCATTTTTGAATCTAAAACTTTAATAATTTTTTTTAGGTGTAAATTATTAAAGAACATTAAGATTATCATTATAGCTAACATTATTAGTAATATTAGGCTAAAGTTTCTATCTATATATTTTAAATATATATTTTTTTGACTTAAATTTCTATTAGTACTTATTTTTTTATTTTTAATCGAATTAATATTTGATTTTCTTTTTTTGTTTGCCATTTTACAACCTCTTTTCAAAATACTAATTTATTATATCACATTTTTGTATTTGCTTTACATTTTATTATTGTTTTTTTCAATCTATTTTGTAGTAAATGTCGGTATTTGTATACTTTTTGATATTAAAAAGCATAATTTATTTGATTATGCTATATAATTAATTTCTGACCAATTTGTAAAGTGTTTGATGTTAAATTGTTTTTTTGTTTTATGGAATCAACAGTTGTATTAAATTTTCTAGCAATTGAATATAAGTTATCTCCACTTTTAACTATATATGATGATGTATTATCTGTGATTGGTATTCTTAATATTTGCCCTATACTTAAAAGGTTACTTGTAAGCCCGTTGTATTTCATTATTTCATCTTGGCTAATTCCATACTGTCTTCCAATAGAATAAAGATTGTCTCCTTTTTTTACTGTATATTCAATATATTTGCTTGTTGTTTGATTATTACTTGTTTGTTTATTTGGTATTTTTAATTGTTGTCCTATACTTAGTAGTGTTGATTTAAGATTATTATATTTTATCAGTTCATCCATAGTTAAATTATACTTTTTACTAATACCATATAGGTTATCCCCTGATTTTACTGTATAAATTGTATAGTCTTCTGATGGAGTAATTGTCGGTGTTTGAGGTGTTTCCTCTATTCCTGGTATTTTTAGTTGTTGACCAATTTGTAATGTATTTGATGTTAAATTATTTATTCTTTTTAGTTCTGTTACTGTTGTGTCATATTTTTTAGCAATACTCCACAATGAATCTCCAGATACACTTTTTATGTAACATTTTTAAATGTAAATATAATATCTATCGTTTTATCTTGATAGATGTAAATCTTTTCAACTAAGTTAATTATTAATTTTCTAGTTGGATTTTCTAATGATAAAAATTCATTTATATATTTTTCTATTTGTTTATTATCTATTTTATTTTCATTTATTTGTTCAGTTCTAAGATTATCAATACTTGATTTATTATTCTCTATTTCTTGTTTTAAATTTTCACTTACTCTTATGTATTGTTCTTCATCAATAATACCTTTTAACCTATCCATATAAGTCTTATCTAAATTTTCTGTTAGTTTATTATTAATAAGTTCTAGACTTTCAATTTGTTTTTTAATCTTTAAAGTATTATCTTCAAACTCTATATTGCCAATAGAATCTTTTATTTTATTTTTATCTAAATAGTTTTTACATACATCTTTGATATTATCTAGAATAACCTTTTCTAATATAGCATAATTATTTGTATGAGTTGTGCAAACATGATATTTAGAATATGTTCTATAATAATCACAGGTGGTATAACTTCTTCCAGTTTTAGTTTGATATCTAATTGTTATTCTATGCTTACAATCTCCACAGTATAAAAGTCCATCTAATAAATAAAATCTTTTTTTCTCTGGTCTTTTAACATTTTTAGGTAGAAGTGTTTGAACATAATTAAAAGTGTCTCTATCTATAATTGCTTCATGAGTATTTTCTACTATTATAAATTCGTTTGGTTTATTTTTAACTGTTTTTTTAAGTTTGTAATTAATCTTTTTAGTCTTACCTTGTACTGTATCTCCCACATATATCTGATTAGTTAGAATTGACTTTATTGTAGTATCTACCCATACACCATATTCTTGTGATATACAATTGGTATTTATACACTTAGTATTCCAAACATAATTGTAATAGGATGCTGGAGTTTTAATTTTTCTTTCGGTAAGATATTGTGCTATATAATGATAAGTATTACCCTTTAATGCTAAATCAAATATTAATTTAACAGTTTCTGCTTGTTCTTTATTTATAACTAAATGATTTTTGTTGCTTGGATCTTTCATATAACCAAAAGGGCATCTACCAGATACATATAGTCCCTCTTTCATTCTAGAATGTAAACTGGTTTTAACTTTTTTAGAAATATCTTTAGCATACATATCGTTCATTATTGCTTTGAAAGGTGCTATATCATTATTAGTGTTATCTAAAAATGTATCTATCCCATCATTAATAGCAATATACCTAACATTTTTATTTGGAAAATACTTTTCAATTAATTCTCCAGTACCAATATAATCTCTACCGAGTCTTGACATATCTTTGGTAATAATCATATTTATTTTTCCAGATTCAATGTCTTTAATCATTCTTTTAAATGATGGTCGCTCAAAATTTGTTCCAGTAAAACCATCATCTACATACTCATCTATTAAATTATAGTTGTTCTCTTTGATATATTGATTAAGTAAACTTCTTTGACTAATAATACTATCAGATTCTATATTTCCATCATCTCTTGATAATCTTATATAAATTCCCACTTTAAAACTGCTATTCCCAATCATTTACTACTCCCTTCACCTTGGGAATAATGAGTATGATTGAATGTTAGCTCCTTTTTTAAAAAAACGCAAGTCTCATTTATTTTTTTACTTATTTCTATTTTTAATACTTCAGTTATTGTCTCATTTAAAGATTTTCCATTTTCTTTAAACTTTAAATTAACTTTGTATTTAACCATAGAGTTTAATACCTCCAATAAATTCTATGGTTTTAATTTTTATTTTAGTAATATTATTTTGTATGTCTAAAACATACCTAACAATATTACTTACTATCATAAACCTCCATTATTTTAAAAAATATTATATTCATATTCTTCACCTAACCCTCTCATTTTTATAAACTTATTTATTTTTTCTTGTATCCAACATATCTATATATCCAATTTCTAGTAGTTCTACCATTAATTTAGTTATAGAAATATTATAGAATTTTGTGAGTAATTTAATTCGTTCAAATAACTCCTCTGGTAAATATAAATTAAATCTTCTCATGCACATCATCTCCTTTGCATGATGCATGTTACCTCCACTAAAAAGAAGAGTCAAGTCATAAAGTATAGAAAGTTTTGTCTATTCATCCTAAAAACATTGATGATTAATCAAATTATGGAACAGCAGGATAAGAAGATGGTACATATATACTCACTTTTCCTTATAAAATAAGGATTTGTATATGCCCATTCTTATTTCGTACTTACGAAATTCATCCTATTTTTTAGGATGATATTAGGATAAATTTAATAATATCAATAATTTTAAGCAAAAAAAATCATCCTAATTTCTAGTTTTCACTAATTTTTATAGGATGACTAATTTTTATAATTAAATATTAAATGCGTTATTTATACAAATTACACCATCATAATAATTATTCATAATTTCAATACATAATTCAACTTTATCTTTATCTATTTTTTTACTTACTTTATATTCTTTAACGATAGAATTAAATAACTGATCATAATAGAAAGTAATTGAACCATATTTTGATTGAATTAAAATATCTACTAAGTCATTAATTTTAGATTTTATATCTTCTTCTAAATTCGATAATAAATAATCATTAATATTTACTTTTTCTCCATCTATTTCCATTTCAGTTCCTAAGACACTAGATAATTTTTTTTGCAATGGTAATTGCTCATTTTTAATATCATCAATTAAATAATTTTTATATTGTAATGTCTTTTCAATAGTATATTTTGATATTTCTTTTTGTTTATTGTTAGTGTTTTTAGGAATAATGTTTCCAATTACAAAATCTTTATCTTGCGTTTTATTAAACTCAAGGATTTCATCAGAATTAATATCTATTAAAACCCAATATTCAGGTTTGACATTACCATCAATAGCCCAAACATTATCATTTTCTGCTGTTAACATAACTGCTACATATAAATTATTATCTACCACTCTCAACATTGGATATAATGGTATAAATGTATCTAACCCTTTTTTAATTTTTTCTTCATTTACAATATTTAAATATTTGTCTAAATTTAAACTATTCATATTTATAATTCTCCTTTACCTTTTTTCTAGCACTATATAAATAATATTTAATATTACTTTCAACAGTACCTATTTTTTTACTAATTTCTTTTATTGAAAGGTCATTCATATAATACAATTTAAATGATACCAATTCATTTTTAGTTAAACCTATATTGCCTAGATTATTAATTATCTCTTTATAGATTATTTTATCTAACATATTTTCTTCATATCCAATATCATATGTTTCATCATATGATATATTATTTTTTTCTTTAATATATTTCTTTGCTCTGGTCGACCAAATATTATGAGCAATTTTCCATATTAAATTTTCTATATTTTTAATTTCAATATTTTCATTGAAATATTCAAAAATAGCAACAAATATATTATTAGTTAAATCTTCTGCATCTTCTTTATTGTTTGTTTTCTTTACAGCCCAATAATATATTTTAAAATAATATTCATCAAATATCTTGTCCATATATTTCACCTTTCACTTGTATAGTGTTAAATTATTATATTTGGTTAGTAAATTTTTTAATTCTATTATTATTTTATCATGAAATACTCATTATTCCCCATAAAAATTTTATCCCCTGATTTTACTGTATAATACCCCTCTTTGTTTGGAACAGTTACGCCTATATATTCTGCTACTGCATCAACAACTGCATCAGCGTATTTTTGCCAATTATTTTTTAATTGTTCTACATCATCATCTGTACTATCTAAAAATCCATATTCAACTATTACAGGTTGTGTTACTCCAGTGTTTCTATGAATAAAGTAATAATCCTTAGATGTATCACTTGGTAATCTTCTTTGATATGCCTTGCGCATATTTTGACCTGCTGAACCTAATGAATTTAAAATTTTGTTTGCTAATGTGCTACTATTTCTTAATGCATAAATAACTTCAGCACCATCGCCACCTCCGGAGTTTATGTGATTAGAAATAACTATAACATCATTATTATTACCAAAAGCATCTAAAATCCTTTGTGTTCTTTCTGTTGGGCTTACAGTCTCATCTGTCGTTCTAGTTAATTTAACCGGTATTCCCAATTTTCTAAACTGGTCATACATATAATTTGAAATTTTTAAATTCAAATCTTTTTCAATAATTCCATCTCCTGATGCTCCAGGGTCATCTCCTCCATGTCCTGGATCTATAACTATCTTATAATTCATAATAATTCCTCCTAAAATATTGTATGAAAAAATTAACGATTAGTTATTAATTATTATAAATAGCCTAAAAAAAACAACTCTATTTTAATAATCAAAAAAGAGTCATTTCCAATTAATTTTTACAATCAGTTATAATTTTATTTGCCACAAATTTTCACTCCAACTTTTCATTTTTATATGAGCTACACATTCAAATCCTAAACTTTTATAATAATTATTTAATTTTTCATTATCAGAAACACAATCTAATCTTAAATATTCTTTGTTATTCTTTTTTGCTTCCTCAAGCGCAAAATTAATCATTATTTTACCAATTCCCTTTTCTCCTACTTTTGATGCAAAATGGTGGAGATAATATGCTTTTACTTTATCACAATCAGACCAATAATTAGGATCATCATCTATAAGTAAAAATCCACCTACAACATCATTACCTTTCTTTGCTATAAACAATTTATTGTCTATCATTTGTTTTTCAAAATACGATTTATCATATCTCACTGGATACGAATTAATTTTCCATTGGTTTATTTTATTATCTTTAAACCATTTACATCTTAAAATAATTATTCGATGAAAGCTTTCTAAATCTTCTTCCTTTGCAAGTTGAATATTATACATTCTCTTTTTTCCCTTCTAGCAATTTATAAACACGACAAACAATAAAAAGAAAAGAAATTGCTAATACTAAAAGAAGTGACATAACATAAACATAATTAAATTTAACAAGCATACTAGCAACTATGGTACTATATATTAAAGTAAATATTTTTCTCATCAAATTAATATAATTAACTATTTTATCGTGTACTGACTCATGACTATTTTCAAATAATGACTTTCTCACTAAATTATCAAAATGATCTCTGATAAATAAAAATGTTAAAAAGCCTAAAGCCATTATATATATTCCATAAATATTTCCAATAAAATGACCAATTAACAAAAATGAAAAAGCTGAAACAAGTCCAAGTTCTAGTATAAAAAATAATTTGTTTTTGTATTTGTTATATATTTTTAAAAATAATAAATTTGATAACAATCTCGAAATTCTAGACAGAAATATAAATATACTCATATAAATTGCTACTTTGTTCAATTTAAATAAATTTTGTAAATCAAATTGAATAAACAATTTGCTATTTTTTTGACCCCAACCTATCATAGCATAAAATATTCCATATAGTAATATCAACAAAATAATTTTTTTACTAAAACTCTTTTTATTTATTTTTGTTTTGACATTATCTGATTCATTATTATTCACAGGAATTTCATAAATTAAAAATGTTAAAATAATATTTATAAAACATACTAACAAACATATTATCATTGGAATATATGGATTAATATTAAACATAAAACCCGAAACTATGAAATTAATAAAGTTATAAACGAATATATTGTACTTCCTTTCGTTTGGTAATTAATATATTCTTCTGATCTATTTAAATATTTTAGATTTTTAATCAAAATTACATTGTCCATATGTTTAAATACAAAGCCAATAACATAACATAATTCTGCAATTAAAAAACCAATATAATTTGTTGAAATAGTGTTTAATAATACGGATAAAAACAAAAGCATAACGCCCAGTTTTACAAAATTTAAATTTCCTATTTTTCTTACTATTTTTACTAGAATGAGTTGAAAAAATATTCCAACAACTGTTCCTACTGCCTCTATTGAATTAATTTGAGCTGCTGATAAATGTTTAACCGTTGTTAAAAACAATGTATTTATTGCAATCCAAAATATTAGATCCACTGTTAATCCATAAAATATGGGATACATTTTTATACTTCTGTTTAGTTTTTTATAATTTACTTCATCCATAAAACTTCCTCCACTACATACAATAGTAACATAAATCACTATCATTTTCCAAATAATCTAAGTTACTTTCAATTTAACAAGTCACACTTTTTTATTATTTATGAATCATGTTTAAAAAATTAAAAAAGCTTTTTCAATTAAAAGCTCTTTGATATATTTTATTATGGCCTTGGTACATATGTAAAAGGATTAATTATCCTTCTTACATAAGATTTGTAAGGAGCAGCTGAATCATTATAACCCCATCCTATATCTTCAGACATTTCTAAATGTAAATGGCATCCAAATGAATATCCAGTATTTCCCATATAACCAATTATAGTACTAGTTGTTACAGATTGTCCCACTGAAACATTATATCCGCTCAAGTGAGCATATTGAGAAAATACTAATCTTCCATTATAATTATGAACAATTAAAACCATTTTTGCTCCATATGTATCCAAAGTTGAACCAACATAATAAACATTACCAGGTGCGACAGCATAAATTGGTGTTCCACAGCCTTTACCTATATCGGCTCCTTTATGACCATTATTTCCATAATTTTGTGTTATTTTACCACCAATAACAGGAAATCTAAATCCATTTTTACCAAACAATTCTCCAGCTGCAACTGATGATCCACTCGGTTTTACTCTAACGGGTACATCACAGTTAACTCCAATTACATCATTAGATTTACATCCTTTTGCCTTATAATAACTAACTCTTTTTTTATAAAAATCAATTTGTCCTTCGGTTGAAGGTAGAGTTCCTTCTATTTTTACTGTATCTGATTCAATTTTACTTTGCTCTTCATACAATTGTGAGTTTAAATTACCTAATTCAGATTGTTTTTTATTTAATTCTACCTTTTTATTTTCATTAGATTTAATTAATGAATCTAACTCTTTTATTGTTTTTTCATTATAAGCGGTAAGTTGCTCTGAAACAGAAAAACGATAAATCATATCAGTAATATTATCAGCGCCTAAAATATACTCTAAATAAAAATTACCACTATTTGATTTCTGATAAGAATTGACAACTTTTTTTATTTCTTTTTGTTTTTTTTCAATATCTTCATTACTTTTATTAATTTCATTTTCTAGTCGTTCTATTTCAGCTCCTGATTCTTTTATTTGCTGTTTAATACTTTCAATTCTATCCTTTATTTTTGAAACTTCTTCTGTATTTTTAGCTATTTGATTCTTTTTCTCATTTAATTCAGCTGTATATTTTGCTACTTGATCTTCATATTGTTTTAAAGTTATAGCTTGAGCTGTCATAGGAAAAATTAATGACAAAACAAATAAAAATTTAATACCATTTATCATACATCTTTTCATATACACATCTTATCCTTCTTTATTATTCACAATTATTATATCACAATGTCCTCTTTTTTTTCAAACTTTATAAAAAACAAAATTTAATTTTAAGAAATCTTTTTATTTAAAACAACTTCTGTCATTTGTTCCTTTCCATTTCTATTATAAGTTACCTTTAATTTATCACCTATATGATGCTTATATAGTAAGTATCTAAAATGAGCAGTATTTTCAACTTTTTTATCATCTAACTTTGTTATAACATCACCTATTTGTAATCCAGATTTGCTAGCTGGCGAATTATCTTCTAATTTCACAATTATTGTCCCTTCTTTTATGTCTTGATTAATATCTATATTATAATTTCTTAAATAATAAGCTTTATCAGCATCAAACAATTGTGCACCAAATAGAGGTCTTTCAATTTCTTTTCCTTGCTCTAAATCCGATAAAGAAACTGATACTAATTCAATTGGAATAGCAAACCCCATACCTTCAATTTCATCTTCAACTAATTTCATCGAAGTTACACCAATTACTTCTCCATTAATGTTTAAAAGGGGGCCTCCACTATTTCCAGGGTTAATAGCTGCATCTGTTTGAAGAACTTCCATTATAAAACTTCCATTAGTTAAACTAACTTCAACTTGTCTTTCCTTTCCAGACAAAATTCCCTTTGTAACTGTTCCCATGTATTTTTTTCCAAGTGGTGAACCAACTGTAAAAACAGTATCTCCAATCTCAGAATTAGAACTACTACCTAGTTCTATTTTTTTTAAGGCATATTTTTTATCAACAACTAAAACAGCTATATCTGAATATTCATCACTGCCAAGTAATTTAGCTTTTGCCTCTGCCCCACTTATATTAGTAACAATTATATTTTCTGAATTTGAAATAACATGATGATTTGTTATTATATAACCATAATTATTATCTATTTTATATACAAAACCGGTTCCCGTTCCGACTTTATTGTTAAATTGATCATATGTTTCAACGACAAAAACACTATCTTTTACTTTATTGATAGCTTTTTTTATAGTATTCTTTTCTGTTATTTTAACTCGTGTTACTTTCGTTTCTTTTGTCTTATAAAGGTTAAAATTATTATAAACAAAAATTGTACCTGCTACACCAATAAATAGAAAAATCGTACAGCACACAACAAATTTTGTTTTTGCTTTCATTTTTCCTCCTTAGTCTATTTTACTTATCTCACGCCAATTATCTGGAAATCCAATTTTATTTAATATTGTATTTAAAGGAACTGTATCAACTTTCCCATCTAATACATCTATTTCATAACTAAGTTCATTAATTAAATCTACAAATTCTTCATCTCTAAGCATTTGTTTAAAGATAATAATTAAGGCAAATAAATCATTTTTTCCATATTTATATTCTTCTTCATCTTTTGGAATTTCTAATTCATAATGATATTTCGTATTTGGAATTTGTCTTTGTGTTCTATGATCGTATAATATATCCTCATGAGCACATAAATTTCTAAAATTAGATAAAAGAGCAAGATAAATACCTAATGTTTCTGTATTTAAATCATAAAATTCTGAAACTGTAACTTGATCTTCTGTTTTTAATATTCCATATAATTCACTAATAAGACCAAATGATAGAACTTTTACTAATATCCACATTGGAATATATCCATAGTTACTTATATAATGCAATGTTGCTGTGTGTTGTTTTCCGTTAACTCTAATTTGACGTTTCATTTTATTTAAAACGTCATAAACTTGTCTTACTCTTAAAGCATCTTGAGTAAAGTTTTTAGGATTTAAATAATCTTTGTCTTTAAAACCATATTTTTTAGATAACTGATAACTAATTATTGATTTAATATTATTTTCAATTACCAAAATATATTTAAACATAATATTTCTAATTTTTCTGTCGAAAACGAAGACCGCGTACAATTCTTCAAAAGTTGTTCCTTCAATAAAACCTTTTTCTTTATTTCCACGCATAAACATATGACGATAACCACTAATAAAAAAATAATTTTCTCTAAATAAAATGTCTTTTGTTTTATCTAAATCGTTTATAACTAATCCTTTTGATTTCAAAATTTCTATTTGTTCATCAATACTTTTAAATATTTTATTTGCCATATTATCACCTTATTCTCATATTTTCATTATATCACAATGCTTTTAGTATTTCTATTTTGCTAGATAAAAAGTGTATATAAATGTAAAGAAAAAATATCTTTCGATATTTATTTAAAATATTTTAATAAGGCGTTTGCTATTGATAAAGTTACTTTATCTTGATATTTTTCTTGTTTAAGGAGATATCTTTCACTTGCATTACTCAAAAATCCTACCTCTATTAATACTCCCGGTCTATTTATCCTTTTTTGTAAATATAAATCATTTTTATTTTTAGCTTTTCTTTTACTATTTAAATCTTCTTTGAATTGTTGTTGAAGAAGTTCTGCTATTTTTTTATTTTCTTTATTATTTGTGTTATAAAAAGTTTGAGCTCCCTTCCAAATTCCAGTATTTTCGGCATTTAAATGAATTGATAAAAATAAATCACAATCAGATTTATTTATTATATTTCCTCTTCTTGATAGATCGCTTCTTTTTCGATTAATTGTATTATTTACTGATAAATCATAATCATCATAACGTGTTAGATAAACAATTGCTCCTAGTTTTGTCAATCTTTTTTCCAGATTTTTACTTATTTGTAGGTTTATATTTTTTTCTTTTATATTTTTATACATGGCTCCAGGATCCAAACCACCGTGTCCAGGATCTAAATATATGACTTTACCTAGGAGTGGTAATTCATTTGTTCCGGCTTCAACAAAATTAAAAGTACATATACTAATTAGTAAAATAAATAATACAGTTATTTTATAACGTAACATTTTATCACCTAATTAAATATATGTACTTTTATTCAAAAGATTAATATTCCTCTTTATATAATTTTTATTTTTCTTCCCATACTCCATATATTCCACAGGGAAGAATTAAATCATTTTTGGAAACAGGTAGTCCTACTTCTCCCGATTCTACTTTTCCATATGGATATTGTTTTAAAATTGTTGTCTTTAAAATATTTTCTAAAACAGTTGCAGATATACCTGTTGTATATGAATTAACAAGGAAAAACAATGGTTTATCACTTAAAATTTTTAAGCAAGCATTTATCAATTTATATATGTTGTCTTCAAATTTCCATATTTCTCCTTTTGGTCCACGTCCATATGAAGGCGGATCCATAATAATGACATCATATTTATGTCCTCTTCTTGCTTCTCGTTCAACAAATTTTAAGCAATCATCGACAATAAATCTAATATAATTGTTTTCTAAATTTGATAGTCTCATGTTTTCTTTTGCCCATTCAATCATACCTTTAGCAGCATCAACATGAACGACTTCTGTTGCTCCTGCTTTTGAACAAGCCATTGTAGCTGCCCCTGTATATGCAAATAAATTGAGAACTTTAATTTCTCTTTTTGATTCTTTTATCTTTTTCATAGCAAAATCCCAGTTAACCGCTTGTTCTGGGAAAAGACCAGTGTGTTTAAAATTAGTAGGTGTTACTTTAAAGGTTAAATCTTTATAATTTACAGTCCAATATTCTTGAAGATTTCTAGTAAATTCCCAATTTCCTCCACCTTTACTACTTCGATGATAATATCCATCAGGATTATTCCATTTATCATTTTTAGTCGTATTCCAGATTGCTTGTGGATCCGGTCTTCTTAAAACAATCCCATTCCAGTCTTCTAATTTTTCGCCATTTCCTGCATCTATTATTTTATAATCTTTCCATTCATTACTTAATCTCATAATCTCTCCTAATATGTTGATACATTATTTATTTTAAAGTTTTTTACTTCTTTGGCATCTACATTTTCATAAACAACTTTAAACTTCCATGATTTACCTTTTTCTAAATTATCAATACTATCTGTTGCATTTCCTAATATATTACCATCTTTATCAGAAACATGATAATTAATAGTTACATAATCATAATCATCAGAGCTATTATTAGTTAATGTACCTATTATATAAAAATTATCCGTTTTTTCATCATAATATCCTTTTGTTCCTTTTTCAATTGTTAATTGCCCATCATCAATACTAACAGAACCATTTTTATTAGTTTTAACATCAGAATCATCACTAACAAAGATACATAGGCCTATGAATCCAACATAAAATAATACAACCATTGCTACTATTAAAACAATTACCCAAGTAGGTGTTCTTCTTTTCATAATTTTACCTCTTTTCTTTATATATAATATCATTTATATTTTTTTATGTAAATATTTACTTTACAAAAAAAGTCGGATATTCCGACTTTGATTTTTCTATCTTTTTGAGAATTGTGGTGCTCTACGAGCTGCCTTAAGTCCTGGTTTTTTACGTTCTTTAACCCTTGGATCACGTGTAACAAATCCAGATTTTTTAAGAACTTGACGATAGCATCCTTCATTACCTTCATTTGCTTCATCATATTTTAATAAAGCTCTAGTAATTCCTAAACGGATTGCTCCAGCTTGACCTGTAAATCCTCCACCAGTTACTTTTACTTCGATATCAAATGTTTCTTCATTACTTGTAGCTACTAAAGGTTGTTTTAAATCCATTACGTTTGTGTCGTATGGGAAGAATTCTTTTACATCTCTACCATTAACAGTTATTTTACCTTTACCAGGTGTCATTTTAACTTGGGCAATTGCTGCTTTTCTTCTTCCTGTTCCAATATATAATTTTTCCATTTAAAACCCTCCTTAGTCCATCTTTAACTCAATTGGTTTTTGAGCCATATGAGGATGTGTTCCTTCAGCGTAAACAAATAATTTTTTATACATTTGACGTCCTAATCTTCCTTTTGGAAGCATTCCTTTTACAGCTCTTTCCATCATTTCAACAGGATATTGTTCTTTCATAACACGAGCTGTTCTTTCTCTTAAACCACCAGTGTATCCACTATGGTTATAATAGATTTTCTTATCTAACTTATTACCTGTTAGATTAACTTTAGAAGCATTAACAACAATTACGAAGTCCCCACAATCAATATGAGGTGTATATGTTGGTTTATGCTTTCCTCTTAAAACGTGAGCTACTTTTGTTGCAACACGTCCAAGATTTTGTCCTTCAGCATCAATAACATACCAATTACGAACTAAATCTTCTTTTTTTTGCATATAAGTGTCTTTCATAATCTTTTCCCTTTCTAATTTTTAAAACAAGTGTTCCCAATACTTGTTTAATGGGATTAATAAAATGTACCAGTTAAAATTGTACTAAAAATTAAGTTAAAAGTCAACAATTTTATCTTTTTTTCTATAAAATAATTATATTTCATTATTTTGAAAAAATGCTTATTATTCTATTTTTTGTAGTTTTTCTTCTTTGATTGAATAAAGATATATTTCTATTTTTTTATTACTTATCATTTTCAAATATTTTTTATATCCTTCAAGTTGTAATAAGTATTTCTCATCTTGAATATTTTTTAATTTATAATCAATTATGATTATTTTATTTTCTAATTCTAAAATTAAGTCAATTATTCCATGATATTTAATGTTATCTTCTTCATACATAAATTCAAATTCATGGTATGTTTTTTTGACTCTTTCTTGATTAAAATATTTTTGAAGCAAGTTTTTTTCCATATCCTCATCATATTCAAATTTTTCATGTATTCTTCTACCATACAACATATTTTCATATTCACTTTTAGTGTGTAAATTCAATGTCTTTTTTGAAAAATGTTCTTGTTTTTTTGTTATTATATTTACATTTTCTTTTATTTTATTTAATTGATTGTCGGTAATACTCGTTTTGTTTTCTTGTTTTCTTTGCTTAATAAAATTATAATTTTTAGTTAGATTTAAACTATTTACATCTATTAATTTTTTATATGGTTCCAAAATATTAGAAATAGAGTTCAAAACATCACTAAATGATGTATATTTTAATCTTATATAATCATCTACTAAATTGGTTTCTAAATATTTTTCTTTTGAACTTTTTGGTAAAATTAAAATCATTTTTTCTTTTGCTCTTGTTAGTGCAACATAAAATAATCTTATTTTTTCACTTATTTCTTCTTTTAAATATTTTTCTTTCATTAATGTTGGTACAATAGTTGTATCTATACCATTTTGAAAGATTGGCAAAATAATTCCATATTTATTATCATAAGTAAACTTTTGTTTTATATCACTTTTATTAAATGAAACATAGAGACCACTATAATAACATATATGATATTCTAATCCCTTCGACTTATGTATTGTCATTATTTTAACACTATTTTCACTATTGGTATTTAAAGAGTATGTTACATTATATTTTTTCTGAGCAATATCATTTAAGTATTCTGAAAATTTTTGAAGATCATATCCAAGTGATTCTAAGTTAGAACTTAAATTTAAGATATATTCTAAACCAATAATTGATTTTTCTACATCTCCAACGGTTATTAATTTATCATAAAATTCAAAGTTATCTATTATTTTTTTTATAATTTGTTTTAGTGATAATTGATCTATTAATTCTTTTATTTCATCTATTTTTTTAATTAAGTCAGTTTCTTCATATTTATTTTCTTTAATACATTTAAATATTTGCTGATCATTCATTCTAAATAGATAACTTCTAGCTATACTCATAAAATAATATTTATATTCTTCATCGATAACATTTGCCTGTCTTTTTAAAATTAGATTTATTATATTCTTAATAATGTTTAAATCATTTTTATTATTTATGTTTTCATCTTTATAGATAGTTAGGGGGATTTCTAAATATTCGAAGATTTTTTTATATAAGTCAAAATTAGTTGCACGATCCATTAAAATTACAAAGTCTTCATATGTTATATTTCTTTTTATTTCTTTATCTTTATCATAAATTTGATATTTATTTTCTATTTTGTCTTTTATATCTTTGGCTATCATAAATATTTCTATTTCTGATTTACTATAGCCTTCATTTTTATCATATTCATATGTCAATATTTCAAAGTCGTTATTTTGATTTGTTTTCCCTTTTTCTTCATATGCTTTATTTCCAAAAATCATTTGATGTTCTTTTTCATAATTAGCTGAACCTATATTATCATCCATTATATAATTAAAAATCAGATTTATATTATTAAGTACTTCCCTTCTTGATCTAAAATTTTTGTTTAAATCGATTTTATATCCATTGTTATTTTTAGAATAATTATCATATTTTTCTTTAAATATATATGGGTTTGCATTTCTAAAGCGATAAATGGATTGTTTAATATCACCAACCATATAGACATTATTATTTTCGATTAATTTAATAAATTCTTCCTGCAGATCATTCGTATCTTGATATTCATCTAATAATATTTCATTATATGAGTTTTTTAGTTCTTCTTGAATATTTTTGTTTTCTTTTACAACTTTAATAGCCATTTTAGAAATATCAATAAATTCAAATTGATTATTTTCATATTTATATTTATCCAGACGGCTTGTAAATTCAATAATTATTTGACAAATGATTTCAGCATAATCTTTAGTTAACAATAAATTTTCTTTTATTTCTTTTTCTGTTTCATACTTAGTCATTTTTTTTAATTCTTTAACTAAATTATTTATTTCTTCTTTTTTTGCTTTTACTTCTTCCTCACTACCACGTGGAAGTTGTGGAAGTTTTATATCCAAACTATTTTTAATACTTAAATAGTCTTTTGCTTCCATTAGTGGAACTAAAACTTCTTTTAATTTATTTATATAATCATTATCTATCAAATAAGTAAGTTCTTTTATTTTGTTTTTTATTTCTTTGGTTTTTGTTATTAGAAGAGATTGATATTTTAAAACTAAGTAGTCTAAGTTATTATAATATGTTTCAACATAATTATTTAGATATTCCTCTTTATCATAACGTAGGTCTAGTTTATTACTTATATCAATAATACTATTTCTTATTTCAGTATCATCCTTAGAACAAAAATCATCAATTAATTTTAAGAATTTTGTTTCTTTTTTTGTATACATTTCTTCAAATATTTGGTTTATTATTTCTTCTTTTTTTAAGTTAATAACGTTAGAATCAATTATTTTTATATTTCTTGATATATTAAAAAGATAATGATATTTTTTTACAATTGATAAAGCATAACTATCAAATGTTGTGATATAGGCAGAATCTACATTATTTGCTTCTTCTAATAAGTTATCATCAAGTAGTTTTTTTCTTATTCGCTCTTTCATTTCACTTGCAGCCGCATTTGTGAATGTTAAAATTAGAAGTTCATTAATTGATATACCATTCTTTATTTTTCTTAAAACACGTTCTGATAGTACAGCTGTTTTTCCGCTTCCTGCTCCTGCACTTACAATGATGTTAGTTCCTTCTTTATCAATAGCTTCTTGTTGTTCTTTTGTCCAATTTGGCATTATAACACCACCTTTATTTAATTGTTAGCTTCTCTGTTTTATAATTATATTCATATGTCGTTGTTTTATAGGTAAATGTTCCTTTAGCACGACAATCGTTTGTTAATGTCATATCCATTATTCTAGGTGCTTCCCCATCAAATAGTACTTCATCTGGATTAGTTATACGATCAGGAATCGGTCTTCCTTTAACCATTTCTAAAGAACAATAATCTTCAACTGCTTTAACAAAGGCAAGAGCCTGAGTTTTATCTGCTTTTGAAATTGTTTTACTAGCCGATTCATTTTTAAAGGGTTTTATTATTTTAAATAGAAATATAATTATTAAAATTGGTATTAATAGTTTTATTATTTTTTTTAACATACTATCACCTTCTAATATAATTATACTAAAAAAAGTAGATTTAATCTACTTAACTAATTGTTAAATTTCCTTTTTTATCTGGGATTAATTCTAATTGTTTTGCTTTATTTTTATCTTTTATTGCTTGAAGCCAACGATAATTTTGATTAAACTTTATTTCGTTTGCCTATATTTTCCCAAATTTATCTACATTATAAATAAATTTATTGAGTAATAATTTTATATTTTTTAAAATTTTAAGTTCTTGTTTATAGTCATTACATATTAAAAATATCTCGTCTAATTTTGAAAATACATTTTGAATAAATTCCAAATATTCTTGCTTTGTTTTAATCGTTTCAGGAAAATAATAAAACACATCTATTATATCATCTTCATTATAGACTATAGCGATTGCAAATAGTTTGATATCATGATTACCTTTATCAATTAACGGTTATTTTTTCTTTTAGAACGGTGTTTTATTAAACGTTTCATATCTTCTTCATCTAAGCAAAAATTTTCAATAAAACCACCTTCTACTATATGATCCATTTCTTCTTCAGTAAGTTCAGCAGGTACTGCAGGTATGCTTCTATTGTTAGTTAATTGTATTCTTGGATATTTCTTACATTCTTCAAATAACTCCCTATATTTTTCAATAATTTTTCTTTTGGACACATAAATCACCTCCATAAAATTATTGCCTACTATTATAACAAAAAAAAGAATAAAAGTATATATTATTATTTAATTATTATCAAGGAAAGACAAATCTTTGTATTCTTTTAAATTAACAATATCTTCTTCTTTTAGATAGCATAGTTCTCTGTATTTACAATATTCACATCCTTTTAGATTATCTCCTATTCTTTTAGGATTAATATTGAAATTACCACTCAATATATTTTTTTCAGCTTCTTCTATTTTTTTACTAACTATTTGTTCTAATAAATCAAGTTCTTTTTCATTTAAAATTTTCGAATATGAATAAAATCCTTTAGGACTTGTTTTTAAACTTTTAATCATATTACTATCTTTGTAAGTAATATCAAATTCTTCTAAAATGTTTTCTTGATTTAGACTGTAACCTTCTAATTTTAAATTATTTTCTAACATTTCTTTATAATCTTTATTAGGATCTTTCGTTATTTTTTTATTAATAATTTTTTGGAGATATAATCCCATAACTTTAGCATTTTTTATTTTTTTATTATTTTTAGCTAAATAAAGATAGATTGGCAATTGCATTTCAATACCATAAATAGTATTGGTTAAATTGGTTTTAGGATTTCCTGTTTTATAGTCAATTATAGCAACATAGTTAGTACCATCTATTTCTTTATACTTTAATTTATCAATAATTCCCATAAACGTTATTTTTACATTTCCTTCTTTATTAATGTAAATTTTTTCTTCATGTAATTCTTTTTCAAAATGAGAAATCTGATTCTGTTTTTTAATAGTATCAATTACAAATAATAATTCTTTTTTTAGTTTTTCTATAAAAAATTCTTCTTTTACATCAAACACTCTATTATTTATATAGTTTTTAAATTCTTTTTCAAAATCAAAATTTTCATTAAAAGCTATTGATAATATATAATGAAATAAGTTACCAATATACATTGAAAATGTTTCTTCGTATTTGCTTAATTTTAAAATATTTTCAACATAGTATCTAAAAGCGCATCGATAATAATTATCAATACTTGAATATGATAATAATAATTTATTATCTAAATAATCCAGTAAATCTTCTTTATTAATTCCATTATACTTATTATTATAAGTTTGATATTCAGGATTTGAAGTTATATGGGATAGTAAATCTAATATTTCGGATTTTTGATTATATTTTATAAATTTATCTGTTTCTTTTGCGAGTTCTAATTTATTATATATAGATGAATAATTATATTTATCATTGTTATTAATTTTTTCAATTTTAAATTTTTTATTTTCTAACAGCTTTGACTTATAACAATTTTCATATGGCGTTTTTAATTTATAAGTTATTATAATATTATTTATTCTTGCAATTTGATTCATTATTTTTTGACTCTCTAGTTTATTTAATAATACAGATGTATCTATACCTAATTGTTCTTTTATTTGATCACTTAGATAATCTTCATCTTTATATATTTTAGGTATACTTTTCTGATTAAAATTCATTAAAAAGACATAATCATTATTACTAAAGTAATTATCTAAATTTACTAATTTAATATTTTCTTGTAAATTTTTTAATCTTGTCGTTTTTAATTCTTCTTCAATACAAGTAATTACATATTCATCAACATCATTTACAAAAGCGTATTTATTACAAATATTTAAAACCTTCTCATATATTTCTAAATTATTTTCTAATGATTTTAAAGCCATAGAAATATCCTTTGTTTCTTTTAACTGAATTAAAAATTTATTTACAAGGACATTTGAATATATATATTCATCGTTTAAATCAATATTTATATTAAAAAAGTCAAATATTCTTTTAAGGGGATTTATATACGTATCATCAATATTAACTATTTTTATTGATGATAAAGGTACATTCTTTTCCATTAATTTTCTAATTTGTGTTGCGACATAAACAATTTCTTCTTCTATATTTGAAAATTCATATACAACTTGTTCTTTTTTTATGGAACTATCATTTAAATAAGTAACTTTAGTTATTTTTTCAATTTCTTGAATTTTGCTTTTTTCATAATTATTAACATCATAGTTATAAACAATGATATCTACTGTTTTTAAATAATCTTTAAAATATTTATTATATATTAATAGATTACTATCATCTAGTTCCTGTCTGATTTGTTTTAATTTTTCTACTTTTTCTTCTTTTATATCAGTTTCATGATAAATGTTTTCTAGGTACATTTTAGCTACATCATAATTAAGATTATACTTTTTCATTAGGTAATAAACAGATCTTTCATCATAAGAAAAAGTTAAATTTCGAATAAATTCTTTCATTGACATAAATTTGAGACGATACATTGATTTTAAATTTATCAATATTTCTTCTTTGTATGATTCATTAGTAATTATTAATAAATCATCTTTTAAATATTTTAAAATTTCCATTTTATCACCTCTATTTAATTAATCATCATAGTCATCTAAAAAATTATATTTCATATTATCTTTATGATATCCAATAATTGTATTCAAGTTTATATTATAAACACTTTTAAAAATATTCATGGGAATATAACTACTTACTTTTTCTAAATTTTCAATTAATTCTTTTATTTCTTTTCTTTTCGATTCATTTTCTTTTTTACTATTTTGTTCTGTAAATTTACAAGCACAATTTAAAAAACTAAGTTCATTATTTTTAGCCCATGAAATTATCTTTTTTTCTCTAATAAAATACATAGGTCTTATAAGTTCTAAGCCTTCAAAATTAGTACTGTGCAATTTAGGCATCATGGTTTTAACTTCTCCACCATATAACATACTCATCAAAATAGTTTCTATAACATCATCAAAGTGATGTCCTAAAGCTATTTTATTACATCCTAATTCTTTTGCTTTGCTATATAAATTTCCTCTTCGCATTCTAGCACATAAATAGCATGGTGAATCCTCTATATTATCAACAATGTTAAATATTTCTGTTTCAAAAATAGTTATCGGAATTCCTAACTTTTTAGCATTATCTTCTATCTTTTTTCTATTTAACTTATTGTAACCCGGATCCATTACTAAAAATTCTAAATCAAAAGAAAATTTCCCATGGCGCTTTAATTCTTGAAAACATTTAGCCATAAGCATAGAATCTTTCCCACCGGAAATACAAACAGCTATTTTATCGTTTTCTTTAATCATTTCAAATTCATTTATTGCTTTAACAAATTTAGCCCATATATCTTTTCTATATTTTTTTATTATACTTCTTTCTATTTCTAACACTTCCATTTTATCACCTTTTATAGTTATTATTATATCATAGCTTTGTTTAATATTAAATATGTGTTATAATTCTTAAGTAACTATAGAGGTGATTTTATGAATATAGGAATATTAGGTACTGGAGCTTTTGGTATTGCTCTTGCTACTTGTGCTTTTAACAATAAAAACAAAGTGACAATGTGGACTAAATTTGAAGATGAATATAATATGCTTAAAGAGTATCACAAAAATATTAAAGTTCTTCCTGATACTATTATCCCAGAGGAAATTGAATTTACTTTAGATATGGAAGAATGTATTAAAGACAAAGATTTAATTATTATGGTTATTCCTAGTAGTGCTTATGAAGATGTATGTGTTGAGCTACAGAAGATTGTTTCTAAAGAACAAATAATTTGTATTGCTTCTAAGGGTATTCATAATGGGATTTTTTTATCTGATATTGTTTCTAATTATTTAGATAATAATATCTGTGCTATTTCTGGTCCTTCTTTTGCTATTGATTTAATTTCTAACAAGCCAATCGGATTATCTATTGCTAGTAAAAATTTAAAAGTTTGCGACAAAGTTATAACTGCATTAAGCAGTCCGAATTTGCGTCTAACTAAATCAAGTGATGTTATTGGTATTCAATTATGTGGAACAATTAAAAATGCTTTTGCGATTGGTTCTGGTATTTTAAACGGATTAAATTGTCTAGAATCAACTAAAGCTTCTTATTTAACGCAATGTTTAAATGAAACAAGAAAATTGTTAATTAAATTAAATTGTTCAGAAGAAACGGTTTTAGAATATGCTGGAATTGGCGATTTGATTCTTACATGTACTAGTACTAAGAGTCGTAATTTTAGTTTTGGTAATTTGATTGGATCTAAAGAAGATAGTGATAAAATTGAGGTTTTTAAAGCTAACAATTTAATTGAAGGTATTTTGGCTTTAAAAAATATTTCTGAAATAGCTAAAAAAAATAATATTGAAATTAATATTATTGATTATATATATAAAATTGTTTTTGATAATGAAAACCCTGATATTTTATTAAATTTTATAAACGAAAAAGCAAGTTAAATTTTAACTTGCTTTTATCTTATCTATATATCTGTTTACTTGTGTTGCCCAAGTTTGACTTGCTGCATACTTAGGATTAATAAGTTCTGGTGTTGTTAGACCTTGCGCAACATAGTTATTATACAAATTATCTATATATCCGTTAATTCCATCTTCTAAAGTTGGAAAATATTTGTAAGAGCTATTACCACATGTTGGGTATCCTTTCATTCCTCCTACGTTATTACATTGTTTTACTAAATTACTACAATTCCAAGTACATCCTGTTTCATGAAGAACGATGGCAATTGATAAATATGGATCAATACCAAGTTCAATCGATCTTCTTGCAAAGATATCTCCTTTTCCTGAAAGAGTAGATGTTAACGAACGATTTAACTTATCTGTTAATTGTTCTAATGTCATTCCATCATATACCAAGTTATTTTCTGCTTGTTTTTCTTGTTCTATATTTTTCAAAACAATATCAGCGTTTTCTTTTGGTATACTTTTTTCAGTTGTATAGTTTTGTTTTTTTACAACTTTTTTTTCTCCTCCGGATAATTTAATACTTTGAAATGTAAATAATGATATTATTGTAAGTAAAGCAACTCCTAGTGATATATAGATAACTCTCCGATCTGCTTTCACTTTTTCACCTCTTTGTTTTTTTTTGACGAAGCTTTTCCATCATACCATAACAACAAAACAAAGTCAAATTGAAATCAAACATCTATATATATTATGTTTTTTTTAATCTTTTTTATACATATATTTATTGATACAATTTGATAATATATTATATGCATTATTTATTTTTTTAGTAGTCAATTTATCACTATTACATTTCATCATCATCTAATTGTTCATTTTTAGTTTTGTCTATTTTTTTCCATCCTGATGATACAATTCCTGGTTCCATAACAATTCGATTGACTAGTTTTTCAATTAGATTATTTTTATCACTACTTACTTGAAAGGTTGCATATATTCTTATTTTTCCGCCTTCTATTTCTTGACTTTCCATGTTTGTTAGAAGCATATGTTCTTTATGTATACTTTGACTAATAAGTGTTCTTATAACTATTTCTTTTTCATCCTCGCAAACGACTTTTAAACTATAATTTTCATATTTTTGATTTTTGTTATGAATCATATTTAGTTTTTGAGTTGTATATCTTAAAATGATGTTTGCAAATAGAATTAGTAGTGTTCCAATACATGCTTCCATTAAAAGTCCAGCTGCGCATAAACTACCTATAGCTGCATTACACCACAAAGTAGCAGCAGTATTTAGTCCTCTAATATTTGTTCCATCTTTTAAAATTATTCCCGCACCTAAAAAACCTATTCCTGAAACTACTTGAGCGGCTATTCTTGTCATGTCAGCTGCGTTTGTTTGAACAGAAAAGCTAACAAATAAGAAGGCTCCTATACTTACTAAGACGTTTGTTCTAAGCCCTATTGCTCTTCTTCTCCATTGTCTTTCTAGTCCAATACAAAAACTTAATAAAAAGCTCATTCCTATTCTAATTAAAAATACATCATATGTCATTTTTTCATCCCCTTTAACAAAAGAAAACAATATTCAAATATTGTTTACTGCTTTTCAATCGGAATTTCAATTATACTAAATAGTATTTAAAAAGTCAAATAAATATTAATTATATAGTTCTTTTATTTAAAATAAATTTCCTTTTAATAAGTAAATTTGATTTGTTATCTTTTTTTCATATATAATATGAAAAGAAAGGAATATCTTTATGGAAAATTTTTATTTAGAAAAACAATCTTTAAAAAGAAAAGAAGAAATAATTGAATATTTAAAAGAATTAGATACCTACAATTCCGATATTAATGGTATAGAAATGTTATATAAAATATATGAAGGATATCCATTTGACGAAGTATTAAATAATTGTTTAAAAAGAGAAAATGAAGAATATTCAAAAAAAATTAATAAATGTGCGATTAAAACTTTTTTACTTATAAGAAAAAAAGACAATCGAATTATTGGAGCCATTAATATTAGATGGAATTTGCCTGAGTCCATGAAAAAATTCAGTGGAAACATTGGATATGGAATAAGGCCTACAGAAAGAAGAAAGGGATATAATAAAATAAATTTATATTTAGGATTAATTGAAACAAAAAAAGTTGGATTAGAAAAAATTACGCTAGTTTGTTCGTCTGATAATATTGGATCAAATAAAACATTACTAGCATTAGGCGGTATATTAGTTAGAGAAGAAATTGATCCATCAGACGGAGAATTAACTAAAATATATCATTTTGATGTTGATGATTGCATCAAAAATTACAGAGAAGTGTATACAAACATTATCACTAATAGTGAAGATAAAATGAAAAAATCAATTTAATATACTTAGAAATAACAAAATAATGTTTAAAACATTAAAAAACTCTTAGAATTGTATAATTTTAAGAGTTTTTATTAAATTTTCGCCATTTTGTTTCTATATTAATAAAGTTCAGAATCATCACAGAAAGGATTAAGTAATAAATTAGGTGTTCCCACAATTAACCTATTCTAACTATAGAAATAGAGAATCACTATAGTTTTATAATATGTCATTTGATTGATTATTGAGAGAAATTAACTAAAAAAGCCGTCTTAAAATATCCAAGCAACTTTTTAGTTTTATAAATAATCATCATACATATCAATATTTTCTTTTATGAACAATGCAATTGCTGTATTTATATCTAATAAATTTTCGCTTTTTTGTTTATTCAAAAATTTTAGAACTTCATATATTTCTTTATACTTATCGTTATCATCAATAATGTATTCAATATAATCTATAAAAGACATTGGTAGTGATGACAATACTAAAGCCATTTCCTGTTCAACAAATGGATTATTCATATCAAATCCCTTACTATTAATAACATTAATATTTTCTGAATCAATTTGCATAGTTATCTCTCGCCTATTATTAGTTTCTTCAAATTTAAAAGAATCTTTTATATAATTAACTTGAATTGCATATTGAAAATACATATAGTTAAACATAACATAATTATGAATTATTTTTAAAGCCAAAACAGGTACAGGTATTTTTTTCCTAAAGAGATTTTTTTCCTTTATTAACTCCATATCATCATCTTCATATAAAAATGAATATACTGTTGGTTTTACAAAATATTTTGGATTTTCAGCTAAAATATTTGCAAAAATAATCATCATATTATCCAAATCTTTATTTGTTACTTTTTTCATATATATAACTCCTTTATTTAAAAATTATCGATAAAATTATTGGAATAAAAACAAACGTTAATCCAATCCATTGTATTTTAGTTTCTTCTTTTGTATATCCATCAAATATTTTTTGTTTAGCTGTAGCTATTCTCCTCCATTTTGAAATTCTTGACCAAGCTATCAATATTAATCCAAGTGTAATACTTATTGTGTTCATATATTATATCACCTACCTAAATTTACATTCATTATAGGTAGATTACCATAAATTAAATATGGATGCAAATATATAAAGTAATATATTAATAAACAATCCAGAATTTTGTAAAGTATTAAAAGAAAAATTTTCAAAAGTTAATTAATAAAAAATCCATACTAGCTCTTTAAACATGATGTATTTTATCAAAAAAATGGTAAATTTTAATTAATTACTCATAATCATAATCGACTATTAATTAAAATTATAAAAATTCAGCACCACAATATGGACATTCAGTTGCATCCTCATCTATAGCTTCACCGTAGTCACCACGCATAAAACTTTCTTCATTATAATTATTATCTTCTATAAATTTTAATTTACGTTTTGGACATTTTTTAACATTTTTTCTTACATTTGATCCGCAATAGCTACAGTAAAAATTCATATTATCTTTTAAATTTAAAATAACTTTTTATTACCATTTTAAAATTGCAATTTTTATATTTATTTTCTAATCTAATCTCATTTTCTCTGTATTTTGCTTCCTCTTTCGCATTTGCTAAATCTTCTTTGTTTTTATCACTCATATATGAATAAACAAACAACGTAGGAATCGCCATTATCATTAATAACCATATCATATTTTTCTTCCATTAACTATACTTATAATATAGCACATTAAAATTTTTTCATTTATTTTGGTTGTTTAGTCAATATTTTAAAATATTATAATAACCCTTTGATGGTGCTTATATGTGTGAATTTATGTATAAAAATAAGAATCTATCTTTAGATGATAGATTAATCATGACTGTGACTTAATTTTGGTAAATTAATTAGTAAAGATTGTGCAATTATTTATAACGAAAAAATAAATAATTTAAACAATATAAAATTATTTCTTAATTTAAAAAGTATGAGACCTAATATTTTGTCGAAATAATCATACCAAAATTAAAAAGAAATTGGTGATAAATTATATTGTTTTTTCAAATAGTTATTTGTTATATTTTAACTTTAATTGTTCTAATGATAACTTTTTTTGTTCCAATGTACTAAATTTTACTAAATCATCTGTTAACATTTATTACTATTTATATCCTCTATATAAAAAATATAATCTGTTAAAATATTATGGAAATACACATAAAATATATTTTTTTAAACTCACCCTTATTATAATTTTATTTTTAACATTTTATATTCAATTTATTATGTTTTTTTATTTTTTATAATATATTTGTTCGTCAAAAGTTAAAGTATTTTCATTCAACACATAATCAAATTCCATTGTTTTAACTTCATTACCATTTTCATCTTCCCAATAATCATCTTCTGTTTCTCCTGTTAATGTTATAATTAACTTATCTTTCGTAACTTTATAAGTGCAAGCAGATGTTGACTCTTCAGTATGATTATTAGCAACTATATTACTGACACTAACACAGGTTTTATCGCTATTGAATATATATTCATCCTGAATTGTCAAACCATTTATTTGTTTTTCAGTTGCCTTCCAAGTTCCAACTATAGATACTTTTTTTAAAGTATTTTTTTGATTTATACTTATAATGATAATTATTAGCCCAATTAAAATTGCTATTAATAAATATGTATTTAGATTTTTATTTTTCATTTTTTCACCTCAAACTTAAGATAGCACATAACATAAATAATATCAACAATTTATGCTATTTTTTATATACACCAATTATCAGAAACTCTATTTCTCATATTAACTACCAATTCAATGATATATTTTTTTAAATTATTTTCTTGCAATCATTTAGATTTAGCTCTTTCTACTTTTGCAAGATCATGCTTGATATTTCATATTTAATTAAATAATAAACTGCAACTTTTTTACAAATACATTCTTTTATAATTAAATCTTTTGCAAAAAAAAGTCCATAATATCAATTATTATGAACTTTTAATTATTTAACACACAAAGGTGTGTGTAAATTTCAATCTGGGGCAATAACAAAATAAGTTTTGCACCCAAGTAGTAAAAGTATTTACTAACACTTGATGGATTAATTATAGCATTTAATTTACATAATTTCAACAATTTACAAAAATTGTTAGTAGAATATATTTAATATATGCTATAATATTAATATAGTTATGGGGTGATGATATGTTTGAAAAAGAAATAGATATGCAAGAATTATTATATAAAAAATATAAAATTAATCCCAAAAATATTGTTTTAAAGGAATTTAATGGAAGATTTGGAAATGTTGATATTGTAAAAGTTAAAATGAACAATAATAATATTTTAAATGAACAAGCATTATTATTATCTCAGCAAAGATTTGCATTTACAGTTTCTTTCTTACATAAGAATAGTAAAAGAACATTAGATTATTTAATGAGAAAAACTGGTTATTCAAGAACTATACAATTAAGTATTTTAAAAAGACTAATAAATGAAAAAATCGTTTTCAAAGATGAAAATTGTTATTATCTACACAAAAATTTTGTTTATCCAAAAATAATATTCGACTCTTATGAATTAAAGTTAAAGGATTGGAAAAAAGCCCTTTCTCAAGCGATTAAAAATTTAGAATTTTCAACTTTTTCATGGGTTGTTTTGCCAAAGGAAGTTTGTGATAATTTAAAAGATGAAACCATAAGATTATATAATGAATATGGAATAGGTATTTTGTCCTTAAATACGAACGGAAAAACTAGAATAATATTAAAAGCAAAACGAAATAATAACAAAGCTTTAAACAATTCTGCTTACATTGTTTCACTTAATAAATTTATAATTTATCAATACAAAAAATATCTATTAGCAAAATGCTAATAGATATTTTTTTCCTTAAATGAAGTAAGTGCATTTTTCCATTCAATCAAGTGATTAGATGGTAAATTTGAAATTTGAAATAATTCATTATATTCATTAGTTTTTTCGATTGCTAAGTTAATTGAGTTAATAACATAATCAATCCTATCTTTTAATGATTTGTTTTCTAAAGAACTTATGAACTTATGCAATGCTTCCATATATTGATACTGAGTATCAATTAATGTATATTCAAAGCTTTTCTTTCCAGCTTTGATTTCATTATCTAGTTGACTATCACTTAAAATTAATTGAAATAATTTTTCTCTGTCACTTTCTCTAATTTGATCTAAAAATAAATCGCACTTTAAATAATTTAACAAAGGAATACTTGTATAGTGGCTTTTTACTTGGGACCCACCTTGATCATTTTTTTTGCCCGTTAATCCAATTTTATCAATAACTAATCTTTTTAATGATTGTGAAATATTAGTACCAATATTTGTCGCACCTACTGCAAAATACAAGATACCTTCTAATCCAGTATATCCAACAGTCACCTTATATCCTATATAATTAAGGAAATATATAAAATTTAAGATATTCTCCAAACATTTTTGATTAAAGCTTAACTTATTGTTAGATTCTTGATTTCTAATAATTGTTAAATATATATCAGAAAAGTATTCCCTTAATTCATCAAGACTACTAATAAAATCATTCATTTTATCTGTATCATTAAATGCTCCTTCGTCAATAGTCAAATTAATACATTTATTTTTTTCAATATTTTTTTGTGAAATGAAATCATTGAAATTATCTAGTAGATTCAATTGTCTTTCACTATTAACACTATCAAAAGTTTCTATTCTCAAAGAAGGAGCCATAATATTATCCGTATCTATTTGAAGTTGATATTGAATAAGGCCGTCAAAATATTTGCTCATTTTTGATTGATCATTTAAATATTTTCTTGTTATTTTTTCAGTTGGATTGAAATCAAGTTTCTCTAAATTTTTTAATACTGGAGTTTCATACTCATAGTAAAAGAATTTAGGATCAAATAAACATGACATTTTTTTAGTAAATATTTTTTTTCGCTGTTCAATTAAGTCTTTATGAGAAAATCTTGGATCCCAAATTATACCATTGACTAAATCATCATTTATAAATTTTTCTAATAAGTTTACTCCTCGAGCACCATATTGAAAGTATATCATTTTATTTAACCTCCTTTATCTTATTAATTGCTTCTTCCATCATATCAATTGTTCTAAATCTTGCAAATCTATTTTCTGCTAATAATTTAGTAATAATCTCATTAAAAAACATTTTGCTCTTTTGATCATTTGAATTCATGTGCCATAACTGTCTTAAATTATTTAAATTTACATTTTCAGTCCTAATTACTCTAGTTGATGGTAAGTACATTTCCATTGCAACGAGTCCTATTGCATATAGATCATTACGGAAATCCCAGTGATAATCCGTTTTTACACCCTTCCGTTGCTCTGGTGATAAATAACTCTGTGTACCCAAAGTTTGAAATGATATTGTTAATGTTTCATCTTCATAAGTTTGTCTACATAATCCTAAATCAATTAAAAAATAATCATTGCTGTAAGTTATAACGTTTGCTGGTTTTATATCTCTATGAACAATATCATTTTTTTGTAAACATTTTAAATTTAATACCATCTTTTCTAAAAAGATAATTATTTCATCGATTGAGTATCCGCCTTTCTCTTTCATAACTTCATCTAAGTTCAAACCACTAATATATTCTTCAAAATAAAAGGCATAATTTTTATTATTAAAATTAAATACTAAATAATCATCTAAAAAAAGTATCTTTGGAATTCTTTTTGAACATAGTTTCATTAATTTTATTTCACGTCTTAATCTTGCTCGAACTTGATCTTCAATTGATTCTTTCTCTTCATCACTCATGTTAGTAATATCTATATACTTTGGAATAAGCGGAATAATCTTTAGAAGACATTCTTGATTTTTATAATTAATTAAAAAAACATCTTTTTGACCACCATCGCCTATAACATCTTGTATTACTATTTCTTCTTGCCCTAATAATTCTTCTATTTTTTCTTTCATAAGTATCTCCTTTCTAAAAAAGACTAATACAAAACTATTAAAGTCTGTACTAGCCCTTTAAAATTAAGTTTATTATATCAGATAATTCTACATATTACTACATATCTTTTGATTTTTTCTAATTTCCATTTATATTCTTCTAATTCTTTTAAATAATCCTTTTTAAAATAGTTTTCATATAACCATTTAACTTATTCTTCTTTAACACATATTACGCCTTCATCTTCAAATGTTATAGGATAAGGAAATACTTTTCTCATTCTATACAGAGCTACATGAATAGCACTTATACTTTTACCAAATTTATATGGTAAAAATCTTAATGAAGTAGATACATATTTCTTTTTTTTATGATCTATTCCTAACTCATTTTCTAAATCAAAAATTTTTACTTTCTAAAATTCTATTTCAGAGATTAAATAATGTACTTCTTTATTGAAGTAAACTTTTCTTAACCACTCAACACATTCTTTATTTATATACATTTTTGATTTCTTATCTTTATCTTTTTTTATCCATGAATAATAATCATGTTCATGTCTTCGTTTTATATTTCTCATAACTCTTCCAAATTGTTTTGTTGTTCAAGAAAATATTTCTTGAACAACTTTTCTTTCTATCCATTCTTCACTAATATAACCTCTCCTTTCAAAATATTAGAGAACGGGTAACGTAATATAGAAATTCAATATATCAAGCATGGTGTATACACACCCATCTACTTGTTAGGGAATATCCCTAAGGCCCACTAATATAGTCTCTGACAGTTTTATTTTTTCTTTATATTTTTTACTAACTTCATTAGATTCTTCAATCATTTCTTTTACTTCTTTTTCATAGTTCTTATTATTAATTAATACTTCAGAAAGCAAAAAATAAGCTATATTCTTTACATTTCCTTTAAAATACTCTAACAATTGCAGTCCAACTATTTCAAAGAAATAATTTATAAAACTCACCTACTTTCAAAATTTAGACATTAAAAAGAACGATTTCTCGTTCAAAATTCTATTATTTTTCTTTCTTTTTACTTTTCTTCTGGTCCATAAATAACTTTTGGAAAAGGTGTTTTAGCATTAATTATAGCTTTACAACTAGCAGTGCCTAAGTTAATTTTACATAATCCGTTAACATAATAAACCATCCTTAAAACACAATTATTATATCATATTTTTTGTTTCTTAGGTATTTATTGTTAATAATGTTAGATTTTCTTTATCAAAACTATTATCTTTTTTATTAGGGATTATCTGCAATAAATTATTTTCTTTATTTAATTCTTTTATATTAAGAGATTTAATATTTAAATTACTTTGATTTATATCATAGAATTCACTTAATAATTTTATATATTTTTACCTATATTCTATGTTTAATTTAGCAATATCTTTAATTCTTAGTATCTTATTTTTTACGCACAAAGGAAATTCTAAAATTTCTATGGACACATTCATTTTATTATTCACCGTCTTTGCTAAAAAAAAGTTCATAATATCAATTATTATGAACTTTTAATTATTTAACACACAAAGGTGTGTGTAAATTTCAATATGGGGCGCGATAAGGGGATCGAACCCTTGCATAACGGAACCACAATCCGCCGTGTTAACCACTTCACCAATCACGCCATGTAACACAAGTTACATGATATATTCTATCAGTAATTTGTCGTTTTTGCAAGTCCTTTTAATAAATTTAACGTGTTAGTTTAAATCTTGATGATACAATTGTTGTTATTTCACCATTATCAAAAGTTATTATTTTATTTTTTTTATCATGTGCAGATATCCGTTCTTCATTAACGATACATGCTCTATGTGAATATGAAAAACGATTATCTAATAAATTATATAACTCTATTAGAGTTTTATTCACTTCATATTCTGTATAATCTGTTTTAATGATGCATTTTCGATCTTTATTTCGCATTATATATAAAATATCATCAACCCCTATTGTATAAGTAATATTTTGACTACGAAATCTAATAATATTCTTTTTATTTATATTTTTTAAAGCTGTATCAAGATTAAGTTTTAATTCTTTCTGATAATTATCTTCTTTATTTATAAAACCTAAAAACATAAATCGACTTTTTATTATTTCCTGCAAATACTTATCATAATAAGCTGTTAGAAAAATTATCATACTATCTATATCTTTTTTTCTTATTATTTTGGCCATTTCTGTTCCTTTTTTATCTTTCACTTGAATATCTAAAATATATATTTTAAAGGCCATTTTTTGATTTACTAAATTTAAAAAAGATTTATTATACTCATTAAAAGTATATTTATTGTATTCAACATCATTATTCATCATTACATTATCAATAACACGAATTATATTATCTACATAATGCTTCTCATCATCACATATTATAAAATTTATCATACAGCTCACAACCCACTTTTCTTTTATTTTTTTATTCGCAAATAGTTAATTTTTATATTAATTTTTAATTTTAAAATATATTTAATTTTCCTATAAAACATACTACTTCCCCCTATGTTTTTAATTTTCTCATATTTATACACAAATTTAATAGTTTTTGTCTTAATTATTTGAAATTGTGTCTGAAACTAAATACCTAGTTTATAACCCAAACCAAAAATTAGATAAAACATACTATAAACCGAGGAGGAAATTAGTTATGTATAATTATGATTTAAGACAAGACTATTATAGTTATAACAATAATAACTATAATAAACCACTTTATACTGAAGATGCTAACCCAAATTCTGTTTATGATCCATATGCTGGATTTTTAAGAGGAAATATGTTTCCAAATTTATACAACCCATATAAATTTTCTAATCCAATTGAACTTCGTCCAAAATCAGAAAGAGAACAATTGTTGGCAATCTTAGATTCATTAGATTTTGCTACTATTGATATTAACCTATATTTAGATATTTACCCAGATGACAAGGATATGATTGAATTATTCAATCAATATAGAATAGAAGCAGAGAAAATGCGTGAAGAATATGAAAACGCATATGGTCCTATTTTAACTAGCAGTAATGCTAATATGGCTTATCCTTGGGCTTGGGATAATCAACCTTGGCCGTGGGAAAATAAATAAGGAGGAATAAATATGTGGATTTATAAGAAAAAATTAGAATATCCTGTTAATATCAAAAAAAGAGATTTAAAAATGGCTAAATATTTAATGGCTCAATATGGTGGACCAGATTCAGAATTAGGTGCTTGTTTAAGATATCTTAATCAAAGATATACAATGCCTGATGATAAAGGAAAAGCGTTACTTACAGATATTGGAACTGAAGAAATCGGACATCTTGAAATGATTGCTAGTATGATTTATCAACTTATGCAAGGGGCAAGTATAGATGAACTTAAACAAAACGGACTTGGAGGATTCTTTACAGAACATGATGGAGGTCTATTTCCAGCCGACCCAATGGGAATTCCCTTTTCAGCTTCTTATATTGAAACAACAGGTGACTTTATAGCTGATCTAGAAAGTGATATGGCTGCCGAACAAAGAGCCCGTGCTACATATGAACATCTAATGGATTTAACTGATGATCCAGATGTTTTAGGGCCACTTTCTTTTTTAAGACAAAGAGAGGTTGTTCACTATCAACGTTTTAAAGAACTTCGAAACTATTATTTAGAAAATGAAATACAAAGAAAAAACTCTTAAATAAGAGTTCTTTTTTATGCATTTGTTTGTAAATGATTGTTATTATTTCTTTCAGCTTTTCTTTTTTCACGACATTCTTTACATCTTACAGGTTCATTATTAAAACCTTTTTCTTCGTAAAAATTTTGCTCTCCTACTGTAAAAACGAATTCTTTTCCACAATCTTTACAAACGATTGTTTTATCTTGTTTTTCCATTGCATATACCTCCTTCTTTTGATTTGATTTAATCGTTATTAGATCTTTCAAAAAAAGGAAGAAACTAAATAATTTTTTAAACCATCTTAATTTTAACACAATTATTACTTTAAAACAATAATTATGTTATTAAATATTATGCATAATATCACTCTTTATTGATAAAAAAACTTCATCTGGTTTCATATCTAAAATTTCAGCTATTTTATAAGCTGTATCATAAAATAATCTTCTTTTTTTATTCTCTATTTGGGAATAAAATGAAGGTGTAATTTCTAATAATTTGGCCATTTTATAAATAGTTAGTTTTTTTCCCTTTCTAATTCTTTTTAAATTACTCATCGTGTACATATTACCACCTGATTTAATTATACATTATTTTAGACTATTAGTCTATAATTTTTGCTTTAATAATATGAGAAAATTAAGGTGGTGGTAGTATGAATAAAAAAGAAGATATATATAACGTAATAGGTAAAAATATTAAAAAATATAGAATTAAAAAAGGATGGACACAGCGCAAATTAGCTGAAACTTTACTACTAAGCGATAGTTTCATCGGAAAACTTGAATCTGTAACACATCAAACAATATCAATTGATACTTTAGAGCAAATGGCAATTGTTTTAAACGTTGATATAAAAGACTTTTTCGATCGCGATTAAGTTTTTTTTGTGCAAAAAAAAAGAAATTATTTTCTACTATCAAATTTCTTTCTTTCATTTGTATTTAATATTCTTTTACGCATTCTGAAGTTTAATGGTGTAACTTCTACTAATTCATCACTGTTAATATAATCTAAACAATATTCAAGAGTAATAGCTCTTGGTCTTTTTAAAACAACAGTGTGATCTTTTCCAGCACTACGTGTATTTGTTAGATTCTTTCCTTTTACAACATTTACAGCCAAATCATTATTATGGCTATGTTCACCAACAATCATACCTTCATATACATCAGTTCCAGGTTCAATAAACATAACTCCTCGATCTTCTAATTGTCCTAAGGCATAGGCTGTTGATTTTCCGTTTTCCATAGAAACTAATACTCCAAGTGTTCTTTCACCGACACTTCCTCCAGCTAATGGTCTATATTCTTTATATGTGTGATTTAGCATACCATAACCTTTAGTCATTGTCATAAATTCAGTAGTAAATCCAATTAAACCTCTTGAAGGAACTGTATAAGTTAATCTAACTTGATTTTCTGTCGTAACCATATTTTCCATAGTTCCTTCACGATTTCCTAAAGCTTCAATTACGCTTCCAACGTATTCTTCTGGTACATCAACTTGTACATCTTCATATGGTTCACATTTAACGCCATCTATTTCTTTTTGAATTACTACAGGTTTTGAAACTTGTAATTCAAATCCTTCACGGCGCATATTTTCTATTAAAATAGATAGGTGTAATTCCCCTCTACCTGAAACGATGAATGATTCGCTATCGTTTGGCTCTATTTTTAAAGATACATCTTTTTCCGTTTCTTTTATTAATCTTTCTTCAATTTTTCTTGCAGTTACAATTTTTCCCTCACGACCAACAAATGGGCTTGTATTAACTCCAAATGTCATTTGTAAAGTTGGTTCATCTATTCTAAGTAGTGGTAATGCTTCTTCTTTTCCTAATTCACATACTGTTTCACCAACACTAATATCAGGAAGTCCTGCAATAGCGATAATATCGCCTGCTTCTGCCTCTTCTATTTCAATTCTTTTTAATCCTAAAAAACCAAATAATTTAGCAATTCTAAATTGTTTAACACTTCCATCTATTCTCATACATGATACAGTTTGATTTACTTTCACTTTTCCTCGTTTAACAACACCTATTCCAATTCTACCAACAAAATCATTATAATCTAATAAGGCTGGTTGAAATTGTAATCCACCTTCAACACTTACAGTTGGATCTGGAATTGTATTAATTATTAAATCTAAAATATGATCCATTGTTTTTTCTTGCGTATTTACATCTGGATCAAGACTACTAGTTCCTGATAAGGCTGATGCATATACGACTGGGAATTCTAATTGATCTTCATTTGCTCCAAGTTCGATAAATAGATCTAGTACTTCATCTACTACTTCTAATGGTCTTGCAGTTGGTTTATCAATTTTGTTTACAACTAAAATAGGTGTAACTCCTGCTTCTAATGCTTTTTTCAAAACAAATCTTGTTTGTGGCATTGTTCCTTCATAAGCATCAACAACAAGTAAAACACCGTCTACCATATTCATAATTCTTTCTACTTCGCCACCAAAATCAGCATGTCCTGGTGTATCTAAAATATTAATACGATAATCTTTATAATTGATAGCTGTCGTTTTAGCCAAAATAGTAATACCTCTTTCTTTTTCAATCGCATTACTATCCATTACACGTTCATCTACAGTTTCATTTTCTCTAAATGTTCCTGATTGTTTTAATAATTGGTCTACTAGTGTTGTTTTACCATGATCTACATGGGCTATTATTGCAACATTTTTTATTTTTTTCATAAAATCACTTCTCTCTTGCCTGCGCTATTATATCACATATTGTCATTTAAAGTAAAGTTAAGAAAAAAGCAATTTTATTTTTTGCCTTTTCTTTTTTTATATACTTTAGCTGCTTCTATAAATTCTCCAAAAATTAATTGACTATTTTCATCTTCTTTTGGCAATAATTCTGGATGCCATTGAAATCCCATATTAAATAAACTTTTAGGGTTTTCAATTGCTTCTATTATCCCATCTTCTGAAACAGCTGATACATCTAAATTGGTATCTGGAATGTGGTAATTATGACGACTATTTACTTCAATTATATCTTTATTTAAAATACTATATAGTTTTGTATTTTTACAAATCATAACTTTATGTTGATAAACATTTTTACTATGATGTTCTATAAATCCATCATTTTTGACTGTTTTTAAATTAGGACAATTATTAGATGCCATTATTTGCATACCTGCACATATCCCTAAATAAGGAATATCCTTTTGTAATGCATATTTATATATTTCACGTTCATGATCATACACTTTTAGAGCTCCAGGTTTAATTATTGCATCACAAAGTGATATATTTTCTCTAAGTTCTCTTAATTCTATATCACTCATTTTTTTAATATCTCTTAATCTTTTTTCAATATAATTTTCTATTTGTGTTGGGAACAATCCAATTGGAACGCCACCACTTCTTACAACCCACTCAATAATTGGTTGTAATATTTCATAAATAACATCACCATCCTTATCTTGATAAGGCCATTCAACTATTCCAATAAGTGGTTTCATATTAATCACATCCTTCTATATGTTTTTGTTTTTTGCTTTGTTAATTCTGTTTTAATTATATTTGGTAATTCTTTTTCGCATTCCTTTTCAAGTATTTTTTGTTTTTCAGGGGTTATTAATAAATTATTATTGTTTTCTATATCATAACATGTTAAATATTGTTTATCTTTTTTACAATAATTAGCTAGCGTAAAACTACGACTTTTTCTTTTAGCATCTGGATCTGCTTTATATGGAATAATTATCCCGCTATCTCGATATTGTAATAATTGATTATCGGAAAGATTTAAATAATTATTATTAAAAATTTTCCCAGGTTCAAATTGATCTATATTATCGATAATTTTTCCATCATCTATTTCAAGGCATAATATATATCTTAAAGATTTTTTATCTAAGTTTGCATATTTACTAGCAACGAAATAATCTGAAGTTAGTGAAATCCAAGGACTTCTTAACGCACTACTAACTAATTTTCCACTAATATGACCAAAAATAAAACTTAAAATATCTTTTTCATTTTTTTCTTTATAGCATAAATCATACATTTCTATTGTTTTTTTCTTGTTTTTGCAATTTTCTAAATTGTTATATGATCTATATAATGTAGAATTTATTTTTTTCAATCTTTCTAATTCTTCTAAATCTTCTTTTGTTAATGCCCTATATAATATCATTTTTACCTCCAAAATTTTATGTTATACTACATCTTTTTTCTAAACTTGTCAAATTAATGATATAATTATAATGGTGAAAGTATGAAGAAAGTAGTAGTAATGATTGTAATTTTATTTTTAAATATAAATGTATATGCGAAAGAAGTAGTTAAACTAGATAAATGTGTTGATGGAGATACTGCTTGGTTTTATTATAATAATGAAGTAAGTAAATTTAGATTTTTAGCAATAGATACTCCAGAATCAACAAATAAAATTGAAGCCTATGGAAAAGAAGCAAGTAATTATACTTGTGATAGATTAACTAAAGCTAAAAAAATTGAAGTAGAATTTGATCCTAATTCTAATCAAAAAGATAAATATGATAGATATTTAGCTTGGATTTTTGTTGATGGAAAATTATTACAAGCTGATATTGTTGAAAAAGGATATGCAGAAGTAAAATATTTATATGGCGATTACAAATATACTGATGAATTAAAAGCGCTAGAAAAGAAGGCAAAAGGAAATAGACTTGGTATTTATAGCGATTATGAAAATAACGATCAACAAAATAATGCTTTATACTTTTTAGCCCTTATTGTAATTATTATACTATTCATTTTTAGTAAAAGTTTTCGTAGAAAATGTTTAAAACAAATAAAAAAAGATGCTATTAAGAAAGTTAAAAAAAGTCATTAGAATTTCTAAATTGTAATTTCAACCGCACCACAATGGTGTGGTTTTTTGATATAAATAAAAGAGCCCACCAGCTAGGAGGACTCCTATATATACACGATTACCTAAAAAAAAGTAAGTAAAAATATATAAATTATTGAAAATATTTATTTAAAATATAATCCATACTAATTTTAACATCTTCAAAAACATTTATTTTATCTAATTCTTCTCGTGTAAACCATTTTATATTTAATGATTCTTCTTTATCCATCTTTGGTTCTTCATCATTAATAGGAATTGCTGGATAAGTTATATCTATATGCATTTGACCTTCTAAATTCCTATTACATTGAATAGCAAGTGGTCTAATAAAATCATTTTCACGTGGAAAACGTTCACCCAATAGTTTTACTTTTAAACCTGTTTCTTCATAGACTTCTCTTTGGGCTGCTTCTTCTGGAGTTTCATTATGTTCTATATGACCACCTGGTTGTACCCATTTTTTAAATTTTTTATGTTTTACTAAAAGTATTTTTTTTGTATGTGGATCTATAATAAAAACAGAAGCACAAAAATGTCGATTCATATTATCACCAATACAATTTTAACAAAGATATTTATTTATTCCAATACATTATGTACTTTTATATTATTGTTTTTGTCAAAAATTGTTAACTTATCATTCTTATCTAATATAGCTAAAATAATATCATCATATTCTTTATATCCTTTTACTTTTAATTCTTTTTCTAACCAATTTATACTTTTATTCATATTTTCTAAGTTATTTTGCATTATAACACCATCAATAATAACATTTGCTTGAAGATCTTCTTGTGCTACTTTTTTCTTCATGTCATTAGGTGTTAATGGTTTGTATTCTGATTTTGGCATTATACTTATTTTACCATTGGCTTCCATTATGGCATATTCAATTTGAGTTAAATCATAATAACCATTGATTCTGCATTGTTCTAATAAATCATTTATATCAATCATAACATGCTTCATAGCTTTTTCTATTATCTTTCCATTTTGAATAATAACTGTCGGTACTCCTATAAAAAAGCGTCTGATTCTTATGCTTTTCATTGTTAATAGTGATATTAAATATGCAAATAATCCAAATGTAAGTAAAGCCATAACTCCGTTTATAAATTGTACATCTAAACTCATTGTCATTTCAGCCGTAAAGTTACCTATTGATATTCCTATTACATAATCAAACAAACTCAATTCTGATACTTGCTTTTTACCTATTAATTTAGTAACTAAAAACAGTATAAATAAAGATAGTAAACTTCTTGGTATTATTAATAAAGCTTCAATGATATCCATATCATCACCTCTTTAATAGTATTTTAAAATTTAATAATTTTATACAAAAAAAGTTCTTACTTAGAACTTTTTTTCCTTTTTTTTACTATTTTTTTCTTTAATTCTTTACTATCAACGACAACATTTGTTTTTGCTACAAAAATAATTACAATCAAAAGTAAAATTCCATAAATTATATATCCTAATTTATTATCTTTTAAAACATAAACGATTGAAGCACTCGCAAATAAAAGATCAATCACATAAATTATTAAAACAGTTGTTCTTTGAGATAAATTACGATTCAATAGTTGATGATGGATATGATATTTATCTCCTGTTGTTATTTTTTCTCCTTTTATAGCACGCCTTAAAATAGCAAATATAGTGTCCAATATTGGAATTGCTATAACAAGTAGTGGAATTATCAAAGACGTCATAGTTACATTTTTAAATCCAAGCAAAGCAATAACCGCTATCATAAATCCCATAAACATAGATCCTGAATCACCAGCAAATATGCTAGCAGGATTGAAATTATAAACTAAGAATCCTAAAGTCGCACCAAGCATGACGAAACTTAAAACAAAATCTAATCCCATTTTTCCTTGAATTGTAGCAATTATACCTATTGTTAAAAAGTATATAGAACTAATTCCACCTGATAGTCCATCTAAACCATCTATCAGATTAATACAATTTATACATCCTAATATAAAGAAAATTGTTAAAGGATAAGACAAAATATTAAAATCTATATATAAACCAAAAGCACTTACATCTTTTAATAAAACATTGCCATAAAAAACAATAATTAATGAAGCACATAACTGGCCTACAAATTTTGTTAATGGTTTTAATTCAGTAATATCATCTATAACTCCAGTTAAAACAATTATAAAACTTCCTATTAAAATGGCATTCATAGTTGAACTATGTGTTCCATAAATCATATACCCAAATAAAAAGCCTAAAAAGATAGCTATTCCACCTAATTTTGGAACTGGTTTTTTATGTATATGTCTTCCACCCATATTATTATCTACAGCATTTATTTGAATTGCAATATTTTTAATAAAAGGTACTACTATTAATACAAATACAAATGACGTAAGTACCGTAATTATTATTTTTGATATAACTTCATGATTCATAATATCACCATCTTCATTATATCATTTATTTTTTTTAGTGTCTATAAAAGAAAAAAATAACGATTTCGTTATTTTATCGATCTATCAAGTGTAGATTATCTAAAAGTACTCCTGTTCCTTCAGCTACACAAGTAAGTGGGCTTTCAGCAACAAATACTGGTACTTTTAATTCATGTGATAGTAATTGATCAAATCCTTTAATCAAAGCTCCTCCACCTGTTACAACTATTCCTTTATCAATAATATCTGCTGATAATTCTGGTGGTGTTTGTTCTAAAACACTTTTAGCTGTATGAACAATAATGTAAGCACTTTCTCTTAAAGCTTCTTCTACTTCCTCACTGCATAAAGTAATTGTATGTGGAAGTCCAGTTACTAAATCACGACCTCTTACTTCCATTTTTTCTTTTACGCTATCAGGAAATACATTTCCAATGGTTAATTTAATTTCTTCAGCGGTTCTATCACCTATTAATAATTTATATTTATCCTTAATGTATTTCATTATATCACTATCAAAAGCATTTCCTGCTACTTTAATTGATGATGATGTAACAATTCCACCTAAAGATAATATAGCTATATCAGTAGTTCCTCCACCAATGTCAATAATCATATTTCCACTTGGTTTTGAAATATCCATTCCTGCTCCTAGGGCTGCAACTTTTGGTTCTTCATCTATAAATACTTTTCTAGCACCTGTTCGCTCAGCTGCTTCCTTTATAGCATTTTTTTCAACTTGAGTAATATTAGAAGGACAACATATTAAAATTCTTGGACGAGATAATAGACTCTTTCCATTTACTTTTCTAATAAAATAATTAAGCATTATTTCAGTTATTTCAAAATCTGCTATTACACCATCTTTCATTGGGCGTATAGCTTTTACTTTTCCTGGTGTTCTTCCTAACATATTTCTTGCATCATGTCCAACGGCAAGCGGTTTTTTTGTTTCTGAATCAATAGCTACTACTGAAGGCTCATTTAAAACTATTCCTTGACCTTTTATATAAATTAATACATTGGCTGTTCCTAAGTCAATTCCGATATCTTTTGCAAACATATCCTTTCGCCTCTTTTCTATAACTACTACTGGTTATTATATCACATTTATTTTTGTATTTAAAGTTATATAGTCAAATTCTGATACTTTTTTTTAGTTGATTCGCCACCACGAATATGTCTTATATTTAAATGATATTTTAAAATTTTATCAACTTCTAAATATTTGATTTTATCAATTTTTTTTAAACGTTCATGTAAATCTTTATGAACGGTACTTTTAGACACATTGAAATAGGTTGCTACTTCCCTAATAGTATATCCCGTTTTCAAAATATAATCCGCTTCTTTTAATACTCTTTCATTTATATAATTCATAAAACACCTCTACTTAATTATATAAATGTTTGTTTTTTTTATACCTAAAAAAAAGGGATATTCCCTTTTATTATTGAGCTTGTTGATTATTAAATTGTTCTTCTGGATTGATTACTTTGCCATCTTGTATAAGTTCAAAGTAAACATGGTTTTTTAAACTTGTATCAATATTTGATGTACCTGCCTTAGCAATTGGTTGTCCTTGGCTTACTTTGTCATCTTTTTTAACACTAACGTCTTTTAAACTTTGATATACTGATGTTAAGTTATTATTATGTTTTATTTCAACTATGGTTCCAAGTAATTCATCTTCTCTTACACTAGTTACTGTTCCATCTAAAACTGCAACAACATCAAAATCATCTACGCCTCCATATGAAACCCCTGTACTTTGCATATATGTATCTTCATGAAAGAAAATGGAATTTTTTTGTGTTTCTTCTTCACCTTTGTAATCATAGTAGTTTTTAACAATTTTTACTTTTTCATCGGTATATGGTCTTATAAGTTGAACACCATTTGCTTCATTCATAACAGGAACTGTTTCATCAAAAATAGTTTTTGATACATATCCATAGTTATCATCATTTTCTTTAAAACTATCTTTTGCGATTGATGTTTCAATAAGATAAATTGTTCCTATTAAAGCAATAATTCCTATACTATAAATTGCATATACTGCTGATTTTTTTATTCTTCTACTTTCCATAATTTCACCTCTATTTTAATTGTGAACAATTTATGGAATTTTATACTATTATATTAAAGTTTTTTTATTTCTACTCCCTGATAATAATATTTTAATATGTCTTGATATTTATATCCTTTTTTTGCCATAGCTAAGGCTCCATATTGACTCATTCCTACTCCATGACCATATCCTTTTGTTGTTATTTCCACTTGATTATCTTTTTGTTTTATATCGAAAAACGTTGACCTTAAATTTAATTTTTGGTAGATATCATTTGCTTTAAATTCATGGTCATTTATTTTTAATTCTTTAATACGTCCCGTACTTGTTGTTTTAGTTATTTCAATTTTTAAATTTGGGTTATATTCTATATTTAATTTTTTATAAAATTCCTCTAATGATAAGTTATTATCTTGGCTAAAAACAGGTGATACTTCTTCATCCCAAGCTGAATCAACGCTTTTTAAATATGGTAATTGCGTTTGAAATACTTCGCCACTATTTTCAGTTTTTCCTGTACTTGTTGAAAAGAAAAAAGCTTCTATGACTTCGTTATTATAAGTCATATATTCTCCTTTTGTTTCAACTATTGCTTGTTTTATTTTATTGTTTTTTTCTTCATATTTATCTTTCCATTTTTCTTTTAATGTCGCATCATCTAGATATACCTGATTCATTACGGTATCAACAACATCATAATCTTGTTCTTTATTTTGTTCCATTTTTTTTAAAACATAACTTCTCGCTGCTACTGCTTGTGCTTTTAATGCTTCTAAATCAAATGAAGTTGGCATTTCTCCAGCTAAAACTCCTTTTACATATTCCTCAAAAAAAACTCGATCAATATTTCCATTTTCTCTTTTTACTCTAACAACTGAATTTGAAATAAAATTAAATTTAATTGTTTCATCTTTAATAAAAATAGTTACTATTATAAATGGAATTAAAATAATAATTAATGTCGTAATTATTAATTTTTTCATAATTCACCTCTTTTTAGTATTTACTATTTTTAGTATAACTTTCATTTTTTAAAATTTTTGTCAAAAAAAATTACACTAATGTGTAATTATTATATTTTTTCAAGTTTTTCAAAAATGTAGTTATTATTTTCATTTTTTATAAAAGTATATTTATAATGGTTATAGCTTTTATAATTATCTTTATTTACTTTAAAATTATTTACTATAGTTACTTCATCATTTTCATCTTTTATTTCTTTTCTATATTCTGAATATAATCCTTCTTCTTTTAAATTAGTCATATTATAATCGCTATAAATTTCATAATTAGTGATTTGGTTATCACCATTTTTAATCATATTTACAAAGGCTGTACTTACATATACATAAAATTTATTATCTTTTTTTGTATATTTGTAATTATATGTTACTACTTCGTTTTCTATCTTTTTTTCTTTTTCTTTTTCAATATAAAAGTAATTGTCTTTATAAATGATTTTTTGATAATCATCTTCGATTTCGTTAACGGTATTTGGATCATAAGAATCTAGTGTGCCATATAATTTTTGGTATGCATTCTTAATTTCTTCTTCATTTATTTTTGAATCAACAGAATATACTTTGTCGTTTATATTTATTTCTTCTTCTATTTTTTCTTTTGGGGCAAAATTCATTATTAATGAGTATAATTTATACTTAAATTCTAAATCAGTTGATGAAATTTCTTTTTGAGAAAAATTACACCCATTATTATATTGTTTTTGAATTTTAAATTGACAATAATCACTACTTGTTAGTAAAGATATTGTTTTATCTAGTTCTTGTTTTTCCTCTTTATCTATTATTTTTTCTTCGGTTTCTATTTTTTCTTTTTTTGGCTTTTTAACTGGTGTTTCTTCTTTATTTAAGTTATCACTTATTAACAGTATTACTAGACAGACTGTTAGAACTAAAACTAAACCAATAATTCCTCTTTTCATACGTTACTCCTTTATAAATATCAAATAAATTTTGAATTTAGAAAAAAATCATAAAAGAAATTTACAACTAAATATGATAATCCTAAACTAATTATAAGGTAAATAATTCTTGATTGATAATATCTATTTTTTTTAAAAAATTGATTTATATTTAATGATTCTAAGGCCCAAATGGTTATAGGTACAATAATTATATATAAAATGGTTTTAATATTCATTATTATAATTATTTATCATGTTAATTCTTCTTTGATGTCTTTCTTCATTACTAAATGGTGTTTCGATAAATTTCATGATAATTTTTTTTACTTCTTCTATACTTTTAGAATCATTAAGGGCTAAAATATTACTATCATTGTGGCTTCGTGTTAAAAAAGCTTCTTCTTCATTTTCTACTTTAGCACATCTTATATTTTTTACTTTATTTGCTGCAATACTCATGCCTATACCTGTATGACAGATTAGTATTCCTAAGTCTATTTCTTTTTTATTAATTGCTTCTCCTATTTTAAAGGCATATAATGGATAGTCAACTGATTCTTCGGTATCAGTTCCATAATTTTTTACTTTATATCCTGATTGTGTTAATAATGTTACGATTTCATTTTTTAAATTAACACCATTATGATCATTAGCAATTCCTATTATCATTTGTTATGTCCTTTCATTTTCTTTGTTTTCTTATATACTTCAAACATCAAATTATACACTTTATAGAAAAATTTATTTGTTATTAAAGTAAATTCTCCTATTAATTCTTCTACATGAGCATTAAATCCTCTTTTGAAGTCAAATAAACCAAACATTTCTGAATCTTCATTAAATTCTCCAGTTATTCCATAAAAATTATATTTTTTATAGCCATTATTTAAAGCATATTTTATCATTTTAAAGTTTAAGAAAAATTGACCATTAAATTTCATGTACTCTCTATATGAAGCTCCAAATAGTGATACAACTTGTGTTCCAAAGGTCATAAATAATCCTCCAGCAACTACAATTTTATTTCCTTTTTCTTTTTGTAATTTTTCTAGATTTGAAATTCTTTTTTCTAAACTTTCAAATTGGGATTGAAGTTCTTTTAAAACACGTTTAGCTTTCGCACTGTCAGGTTTATTTTTAGCTTCTACTTGTTTTAGAAGATTCTGTTGTTTTTGATTATTTAAATTATATAAATATTCATCTATATCTAGTTCTACAAGCATTATTTTAATTTTATCATCTTTACTAAATGCATCATACATTTTTTCATAATAAGCTTCTGATCTATCTATAAATCCTCTACGTTCCCCAGTGTGCTCCATCAATTTTTTAAATTCATTTATTCTTGATTTATCAATTTCAACTAATTTTAAACCATGTTTATATGAGTTGTTTATTCCCCATCTAGTTGTTGAACGCATATCTTTCAAAAGTCCTTCTTCTGTTTTGCCTTCTAAATCTAAAACAGAAATCCATCTTGGTTCTAAATCTTTACCATAGTTAATAGTAAAACCTGTATGTATAAATCCTAGTTTTTTTAATTCTTCAACAACATTTTTGTTGTCAATTCCATTTTCTACTATATCACCATTTATATCTCTTTCTTGGTATATTAAATAAGGATTTATTTTAATAAAAATTCCTTTTTTCTTTTTTAAATATTTTTTAACTTCTAAGGTAAATTTTTTTAATAATTCTGTGTTATTATAATCGATTAAAAAACCACGTGGTGCGTAATATATATATCGATTAAAAATAGGTATTTTTTTACCCAATATCAAAGTTGCTGCTTCGATCTTTCCATCATTTTTTATTCCAACCATGAAATGTTTCCATCCTGTTATACTTTTTAATTCTCCCCAATATGAAGATTGAAAAAACATATTCAAAGGATGTTTTGAAGCATATTCATTAAATTCTTCTTTTGTTAATTCTTCTAACATTTTATCACCTTACTTAGTTTAATTATACTATAATTTCCATTTATTGTCATTACTTTGTTAAAGATGTGTTTATTATATTATTTATTTTTTTATCCATATTATACTTAAATATAAATATTTGACTAAAAATATATTTGAGGTTATACTTATAACGAAATAGAAAGAGTGATTTTATGCATTTTATTGAAAATGTAAATAAAGATGATTTTGAAGAGTTTGTAAAAAATAATCCTTATAAATCGCATTTTATGCAATCATATTATTGGGGAAATGTCATGAAGGAAAAAAACTTTATTCCTCATTATGTTGGACTTGAAGATGATGGAAAATTAGTTGCTACTGCATTATTATTACAAAAAAAACTGCTGGCTGGTTTTTCTTATTTCTATTGTCCACGTGGATTTGTATGGAATTATAATGATTATTCTTTACTTAAAATTTTTACTGATTATTTAAAAAAATATGCGAAAAAGAATAAAGCTGTTTTTATAAAAATTGATCCTGATATTAAAAGACATGATTTAGATATTGATGGTAATATTATTAATAAAGAAAATAACAATTATGAACTCATGAAACAATTAGAAAAATTAGGTTATAAAAATAAAGGTTTTAATAAAGATTTTGTTAATGAACAACCAAGATTTACTTTTAGATTAAATCTAGACGATGATTTTGAAAACATCTATAAAAGAATGCATCCTACAACTAGAAAAATTTTAAACAAAAAAAATCAATATGATCTTGATTTATATATTGGTGATATAAATGATATGGATGCTTTTTACGAAACTATGATTGAAACGGCTAAAAGAGAAAATTTAAAATGTACGCCTATTTCATATTACAAAAAATTCTATACTGTTTTAAATGAAGAAAATATGAGTGATTTATATGTAGTTAAAGTTAATATTGAAAAATTAAAAAAATATTATTCTAATAAAATTAATAATATAAATGATCAAATAAAAAATATTGATAAGGATAAATATAAAAACAAGCAAAAATTAGAAAACAAAATTAAAGAATTTACAAATGAACTTAATAAAGCTAAAAAGGAACTTGAAAATATTAATCAAATTAAAGAAAAAGAAATTACATTATCATCAATTATAACAGTTAAATATGGTGATAAGGTATGGACAATTCATGGTGGTAATCACTCATTACTTCGTGAATTAAATGCTAATTATTTACTATATTTCAATATTATTAAAGACGCCTATGATCAAGGCTTTAAAATAATTGATTTTTTTGGTACTAGTGGTAATGCTAATCCTGATAAAAGTGATCCTATATATGGTATTCATTTATTTAAAAAACGTCTTGGTGGGGAATACATGGAATTTATTGGTGAATATGATTTAATTATAAATAAATTTCTTTATTTTACTTATCATAAATTAGTTCCTTTATATCATAAGATTAAAAAATAAATACGCTTAAAGGCGTATTTTTTAATAAAATTTTTTTACAATTTTTAATATTCCTTGTTTCCATGGAACGCGATGAGTTTTACCAGTTTTACTCTTAAACTTTTCAAGATTTTCAACATACCATTTATAATTACGAATTAATGCCTCACTAGTTGAATATTTTGGACAAAATCCTAACTTTGTTTGAACCTTTTCAATTGATGCCACTGAATCTCTTGGTGCTGTTTCATATACCCATTTGTATAATGGTGAGATGTGCATAAAATTTAGTATACGTAAGCCTGTTAAAGCAATCCATTTAGGAAATGGTTTTATTTTTTTATTATAACCAGCATAATTTAAAACAGCTTGATAATCTTCTTTCATTGTTTTAAATTTTCTACTTCCTACATTAAAAGTATCATTAGTTTTATTTTCATCTATAGTAAGTGTTGCTATAATTAAATCAACAAAATCTGATACATCTAATAATTGAAATTTATTATTTCCACTACCAATCATTGGAAATCCATGGCCAGTATAAGCCCAATCATAAAATAAAGAAAAAACTCCTAAACGTTCAGGCCCTACAAATGTCATTGGTCTAAAAATAGGAACATTCATCCCTTTTTTTCTATATTTTATACAAACTTTTTCTGCTTCTATTTTTGCTATTCCATATGGTCCAACACCCTTTAGCTTATCATTTTCGAGTAAGGGATAATGATCATATATACCATAAACAGCCGTTGATGATATGTGTACAAATCGCTTTACATTATATTTATATGCTGTCTTTATAACATTTTCTGTTCCTGTAATATCGGTTGAAAATATTTCCTCTTTTGTATAAGAAGGTAATGCTGCTGCACAATGAATAACATAATCACAATCTTTCATTTCTTTTTCTAGCAATGAAATATCTCTTATATCACCGACAATTGCTTTAATTTTATTTCTACATTCATATTCAAATGGAACTAAATCATAAGAAATAACATCATAATTTTTTTTAATTAATTCTCTGATTAAATTAATTCCTAAAAATCCACTTCCACCTGTTACAAAAACTTTCTTTTTCATTTTTACCTCCTTATAAATATAACTCTAATAAACTTATAATAATAATTCCATATAAAATACAAATTAGTGTTAATATTTTATCATTTAACAAGACATCAACTAAATTTCCATCTAATGACTTTTTTGCTTCTTTATCATATCTAATAAAAATTAACAATACTAAAATTGGAGTAAACATAATATATTTTATATGTTGCATTAGGCACCAGATTACATAACAAATTAACATCAAAATTAAAGATATAATACTAAATATTCTTAATCTTTTTTTATCATATTTTTTTAAAACTTTACGGCATTTTTTATTTTCAATTTCAACTCTTCTTTTAGTTAAAATTAAATATAAAGATCCAAAAATAACTGTTAAGTTTAAAATTAATGAGACGGTTACATTTAAAATCATTGCTCCATAATCGATTCTAATTATATAAAATGTAATTATTAATAATAAATCTAAATATGGTATATTTTTCCCATAAAAAGAATAAAAAAGATTTAATAAAAAATATGCTAATAAATATAAATAACTAAATAAGCTACATGTAAAATAGTTTAGAATTAATGATAGAAAAAAAGTTAAAATAGAAATTTTAAGAGCTTTATCTTTACTAATTTTTCCACTTGAAATTGGTTTGTTTTTTTTGACTGGTGTTTTTTTATCCAAATCATAATCAATGATATCATTAATTATATATATTACTGATGACATAAGTGAGAATGAAATAAATCCAATTAAAATTTTATAAAAATCATTTGTAAATAAATCAGCACCAAATATAATTGTTGTAAATATCAATAAATTTTTAATATAATGTTTAACCCTAAATAATTCTAAATATGTCTTCATTACAACCAAACATCCTTTTTTGTCTTTTTATTTTTAATTATATTTTCACTTGCTTTAATTGCACTCATCATAGCTTTATCCATATCAATATATTGGTGTTGTCCTGCTCTTCCTATAAAATAAATATTTTCAAATTCATTTAAATATTTTATTATTTTATTTCTTTTTTTGTATGTTCCATAATATGCCGGATATGCATTTTTTACTTTTTCAATTTTATAATCTTTTATTCCACTTTTAGGACACAAGTCAATAATTTGTAATTCTTTTTTAGCTATTTCTATTATTTCTTTTTGATTTAATTTATAGAAATTATCTTGTGTATCACAACAATATTCTAAAGTTAATAATATATTATTTTCATAATCATCATTTGTAAACATATATTTTGACCAATTATTAGAAATCTTAATACGTCCAAATTTTATACTCGGATCTTGAATAAAAAACCAACTATCATTTTTTACTATATTATAATTCATTTTTTCTTCTAAATCTTTTTTTGATAATAGGATGTTAACTAAAACTAAATCTCTAAATGGTAAATTTTTAATATCATCTAAAATTTGATTATTTAAGTTTTCTGATTCTAATAAAGTAGGAAATTCTTTTAATGGAATACTACTTATTATATAATCTGGTTTAATATGTTTTTCTTCTTTGTTTTCCATATAAATGACATCTGTTATTTTATTTTTACTCATTTTAATTTTTTTAACATAACTATTAGTTAAAATTTTACCTTTTTTATTTATTATATTTTGAGCTAATTTTTCATAAAATTGTCCACATCCATATTTTGGATAATAATATTCATCAATTAATGATGGTTCATTTTGAACTCTTTTTTTAAATATTTTTTCTTTTAAAATATTAATAAATGATGTTTCTCTAATCCTTTGTTTTCCCCAATCAATATCTATATTTTTTGGATGTACGCCACAAATTTTTTTCGTATATTCTAAAAAGAACATTTCATAGAATTTTTTACCGTATCGATTTATATAGTAGTTTTCTAAATTTATTTCTTCTCGTTTTTTTATTAATACTTTTAAATAACTAAAACCTATTTTAATTAAGTTTAAAAATCCTATTTTTTTAATAGTATCAAAGTTTATTTTAATAGGATATTCATAGAATTTTTTATCAAAATAAATGTTTGAACAACTACTATTTATCAACATTACTTCATCGCTATTATCTTTAGTTACACCTTTTCTTATATATTTTTTTCTTTCTTTTTCTGTTAATTCTTTTGAAAATTCATCAGTTATGGGTAACATATTATAAACTATATCATTTACTTTTTTATATTCACTTATTCTATAAAAATGAACACCATAATCAATTAAGGTATTTTTAAACTTGATTGTTTTGCATAGTCCACCTATTTGGTTTTCTTTTTCTAAAATAGTAACATTATATTCGCCATTATTTAGTAATTCATAAGCAGCTGTAAGACCTGCGGGACCTGCTCCTAGTATTAACACATTTTTCTTTTTCATAGCATACTCCTTTACCATTTAAGTATATCATAATGTCATTGATGAATAAAGGTTAATGGCACTAAAAAACTCTAACCTATTGGTTAAAGCTTTATTAATAAAATTATTTGTCTTCTTTTTCTGAATTTTGATCAAATCCATATTTACGATTGAATTTTTCAACACGTCCAGTTCTTTTTACTGCACCTTGTTCTCCAGTATAGAAAGGATGACATTTATTACAAGTTTCCAAATGTAATTCTTCTTTATTAGATTTTACAGTAAAAGTATTTCCACATGCACATGTAACTTTTGTATCTACATAATTTGGATGTATTCCTTTTTTCATCTTCATTCTCCTTCCGCCATGACTAATTCAAGTCATAGTAATTTATTGCTTTTATATTATAGCAAGTATTTTATACAAATGCAAGCTATTAACTTAATATTTTATTTTCTATTATTTTTTTGATTTCTTTTTCTACATATTTTTTTCCATTTTTATTTAGTTTTAAAGGATTTATAAAATATATTTTATTTTCATAACATATTTCTCCTAATTTTTCGTTTATGTAGTTAAATATTTTTTTATTTGAGTTTTCAAGGCCAATTACAATAATATCTTCTTTACAGTATTGCCTCATTAGTTTTATTGCTTCTTCCATATCTTCTAACATTTCATCTGCATAATTATATAATTCTTTTTGATTGGTTGTATTTAATTTATAATTAATGTCATTTATACTTGGAACATATATTAATAAATCAGCTTTAATTAAAGCATTTTTAATTGTTTGTTTTTTATTTTTTATATTAATACTTTTATTATTTTTGATATCATTAATCAAATCTGTTGTACGATAATCTTTTTCTATATATCCCGTCACATATCTTTCTAATTTTTTTTCATCTTTAAGAAAATTAACTATTGTTTCTTCATAATTATAATTCCCCATATTTAAATCTAGGTAATATATATTTCTATCCATTGTTGTTAAATAAATAACAAATACTGTTAAAATTACTAAGGCTATGACCAAAATTGTTTTAAATTTCATATTATAACCCCCTAAAAAAAGTAGAGATAACTCTACTTTAATTATATTTCAATTATTTCTATCTTAGCACCAACATTTTGTAATTTTTCAACTATATTTTCATAACCTCTTAGAATATGTTCTACATCACTAATAATCGTTGTGTTGTCAGCGACTAATCCAGCTAAAACTAAACATGCACCAGCTCTAAGATCGGTTGCAACTACTTCACATCCATTTAGTTTTGTTGGACCATATATTTTTATTTTATCTTCATCTATTTCTATTTTTGCACCCATTTCATTTAAATATGGAACATTTTGAAAACGATTTTCATATATTGTTTCCTGTAATATTGATGTTCCATTACATTGAGTTAATAAAACTGTTAGTGGTTGTTGTAAATCTGTTGGAAAACCAGGATATACTAATGTTTTAATATTAATTGGTTTTAAATTTTTATTTTGACTTACAGTAATAAAATCCGCACCTATTTCTAAATCTATTCCCATTTCAATTAGTTTTGATGTCAAAGATTCAATATGTTTAGGAATTAAATTTTTAAGCGTAATTTTTTTACCAATTAAGGCTCCAGCAAGTAAATAAGTACCGGCTTCTATTCGATCTGGAATTACCTCTGTAAATCCTTTTGATAGTTTTTTTACACCTTCTATTTTTATTTTACTGGTTCCTGCTCCTGTTATTTTTGCACCCATATTATTTAGAAAAGTTGCGACACTTACTATTTCTGGTTCTTTTGCAGCATTTTCAATTATTGTTTTTCCTTCTGCTTTAACAGATGCTAATATGGTATTTATAGTAGCCCCGACACTTGGCATATCCAAATAAATATTTGTTCCTATTAATCTATTAGCTACAATTGTGTATTTGTTGTTTTCTTCTTTAATTTTTGCTCCTAATAGTTCAAAAGCCTTTAAAGTTTGATCAATTGGTCTTGATCCTATTTTACATCCACCTGGAAAATACATTTCAACTTTTTTATATTTTCCAAGTAAAGCTGCCATAAAATAATATGAAGCACGTAGTTTAGTTGAAATAGATTCAGGTATTTCTTTATTAACTATTTTTGTTGGATTTATAATCATTGTTCCTTGTTTATGAACTACAGTTGCTCCTAAATAAGTTAATATCTCATTTAAGGCTTCAATATCAGAAATATTTGGGATATTGTCTATTTGTACTTCTTCATCAGATAATATAGAAGCGGGAATGAGTGCGACTGCACTATTTTTTGCTCCACTTATATTTATTGTTCCTTCCAATAAATGATTTCCTTCAATTTTAATTTTTTTCATGCATACCTCCTAGATGATTATTAATTTATACGATTAATACTTCCTAAAACATTTACTTTATGTTCAATTGCTTGTTTCATACTTTGTTCTCCAGATTTTATAACTGTTCTAGGGTCATATGCTTTTGTATCTTCACTTAAAAATTTACGAACAGCTTTAGTCCATGCTATTTGCAATTCTGTATTTATATTTACTTTGCATATTCCACTTGCAATAGCTTTTTTTAATTTTTCATCATCTATTCCTGTTCCTCCATGTAATACTAATGGAATATTTGTTTTTTCACTAATTTCTTTCATTTTATCAAAGTCTAAGCATGGTTCTCCCTTATATAATCCATGAACACTACCAAGTGCTGGGGCTAAAAAATCTATTTTTGTTTCATTATATAAGCTTAATGCATCATCTACTTTAGCATATGCAATTTCACTACTCATGTTATCTTCTGATCCACCTATATGACCTATTTCAGCCTCAATTGTAATGTTTTTTATTCTCGCATATTCAACTACTTGTTTTGTCATGTCTATATTTTCTTCAAGTGAATACTTAGATGCATCAATCATTACTGAAGTAAAACCAGCATCTACTGCTTTTTTACATGATTCAACACTACTTCCATGATCTAGATGAATAGCTACTGGAATTTGAATATTTAATTCTTCATCTAAATTTTTTACTAGGTTAGCAACTACTTTATATCCACCCATATAACGTATTGCTCCTTCACTTACACCTAAAATAACTGGACTTTTTAATCTATTACATTCTTCTAATATATATCTTGTCCATTCCAAATTATTAATATTAAAATGAGGTACTGCATATTTATTAACTTTTGCATCCTCTAACATTTTTTTTGCGTTTACTATCATATCTATCACCAATACCATTATAGTATTTTTTAGATAAAAAGGCAAATATTATATTAAATATATTATTCCTATTATTATTAGTGCTAATCCTCCAAATAGAGTAGATATTTTTCCTATTTTATCATTGATTCTTTTTCCAAGAAATAATCCCAAGCTTGTAAAAAAGGCACTTGATATTGAAAATATTAAAGCACTTGCAAAGGTATTTTCATATATTGTTTTAAGCCCTATTCCAACTGAAAAACTATCAATACTTACAGCAAGGCCGAACATTAATAACTCACTAAATTTCATTATTGAAACACTATTTTCTTGTTTGAAGGTTTCAAAAATCATTTGTATTCCAATAAAAAATAAAACAATGAAAACAATTGTATTTGGATTAATTGGAAGAAAATTTAAAATTTTTGTTCCTACCCACATTCCAAGCAAAGGCATAAAAAAATGGTATAAACCTACTATTAAAGAAAGAAGACGAATTTGACTTTTTTCTAAATTTAATGTTCCATATGCGAGTGATAATGAAAAGGCATCCATACTAAGACTTACAGCTATTACTATTACCATTATAATTGACATAAAAAAACCTCCTATAACATTTTATTAGAAGGTTTTATTTTTATACTTATTTCAAATATTTATCTAACAATTCTTTCACAAAAAATTTATATTCTACATCATCACTTTCTTCAGCTTCTATTAAACATAGTGGTGGAAATAAAACACACCACCAATTTTTTCCTTTTCCTTCTCCTAAAGTTACTAAAACAGATTCATAATATCCTGCTTCATATTTTATTTTTTTATATTCTTTTGCTGGAAAATAGTTATCGCCATAATTTATTTTATAATCTAATGGATAATTTTCGTTGATTAGCACCTGTTTTATACTTTTGTCTATATTATCTAAATTGTTTGTTATTTTCTCACGTGCTTCTTCTACTTTCTTAGTATTTTTTACAAGTTTATAAATATCTTGTTGTAATTGTTCACTTACTTTCATTTTTATTTGTTGATCATATTTTGAATCACTATTTGCAACGACTCTTAGTCTTATCGCTTCTTTTGGTATTATTAATGTTTCAGCCTTTGTTTTTGAGAAAAAAACAACTCCAAGTATTACTAATATTATTATTATGTTTTTTTTCATAAAAAAATCATCTCCTATTTAATAGTGATGACTTTTTATCATTTTATTCACTTATGATAACTTTCATTATTATTTATTTTAAAACATCTATATATTTGTTCTAATAATAGTACCCTAAATAGTTGATGAGGAAATGTCATCTTTGAAAATGATAAAGAAAAATTACTTAATTTTTTAATATCTTCATGTATTCCATATGATCCACCAATTATAAAAGCTATATTAGGGTGTGTTATAAATATATTATCTATTTTAGTTGCGAATTCAGTTGAAGTTATACTTTTTCCTTCAATTGCAAGTGTTATTATATAGTCTTTTTGATTTAGATGTTTTAAAATCAAATTTTTTTCTTTAGTTAATATATTATCTGTTTGATCTGGAACTTCTATTATTTCAATCTTTGAATATTTTGTTATTCTTTTTTTATATTCTTCAATGGCATCTTTTAAATATTTTTCTTTTATTTTTCCTACACATATTATTTTAATCATACTTTAATCAAATCCGTTTTTTCATCTTGTTCTGCTACTATTATTTTTTGGATTTTTTGATGTTTTTTTTCTAAGTTATCATATAAAGTTTTATAAGCTAATTCTTTTGTATTATTATCTTGACTTAAATGGGCTAAAACAATATATTTAGTTTTATTTCCAATGTAAGTTGATAAGTATTTTGCAGAATCTTCATTAGATAAATGGCCTCTATCTCCTTGAATTCTTTGTTTTAAGTGATATGGATATTTACCACTCATAAGCATTTTAATATCATGATTGCTTTCCATAATGTATATATCATGATTTCTTAATTTTTCGGTATTTTTTTCATTTATATAACCTGTATCAGTTATATAAACTAACGATTTATCATTGTTTTTTATTATATATCCATTTGAGTCTGATACATCATGTGATGTTTTTATGTAATCTATTTCTAGTTCATTTATTCTAAATGGTTCATCTATAAAACAACAATCATCAATCGAAATCATATCCTTTAAGTCCTCATACATTTTAATAGTTAAATAAACTTTAGGATGATATTTTTTTACAAAAACTTTTAAACCATTTGTATGGTCATTATGAGTATGGGTTATTAATATTCCATCTATTTCATTTGGTTCTATGCTTAATTGGTTTAACAATTGAACTATATAAGAACAACTCTTACCAATATCTATTAATATTTTGGTTTTATTTCCTTCTACTAAAGTTGAATTTCCTTTAGATCCACTTGCTAGAACACAAGCACTTAGCGATTTAACATTGTCCATGGATTTATTCTACGTCCTCCATTCCAAGGTCTTCCTCCAACCCATACTTCAAAGTGTAAATGTGGACCAGTTGCATATCCTGATTTTCCTACATATCCAATTACTTGTCCTCTTGATACAACTTGACCAACGGTAGCATTTCTCTTCAACATATGGGCATAACATGTATAGTATCCATTATTATGATTTATACATACATAATTACCATCTTGTGTTCTTGATGTTGATTCACTTACAACACCGTTTGTTGCAGCATAAATTGGTGAACCCATTCCTGTTCCGGAAATATCAATAGCACCATGAAGTTCACGACCTCCTGTTACTGGATTAATACGATATACATAGTCCGATGATATAGTATATCCACTATTTGTTGGGAATTGCCAATTGCTAGTAGTTCCGACACTTGGTATAATTTTTTCTCCTAAAATAATGACTTGATTTATACTTGGTTTTAATTCTTCTTTTTCCACTGTATTAACGTATGTTATTTGACCATTCGTTATTTGAATTTTTTGACTAACTCTTTCTAATCCATTTTCACCTGTTTGAATTACTTGATCGTCCCCTTGAATTCTGTTTTCATCATATTGATAATCGGTTTGAAATTTTATTTCTTTATCTTCTACAACATATTCGTCAACGACTACTGAAACTTGGGGATCAGTAAATCCTATAACTACTTCTTGACCTGGAAATAATAAGTTTTTTGAGCTTGTAAAATTAGGGTTTGATATTAAAAATTCTTCAGTACTTATTTGGTTATTAAAAGCTACTTCTTCTATTGTATCTCCTTCTTTTACAATATATTTACTTTGATCTTCTGTAGTACCAAATAAAAGGAATTTTGATAATTCTTCTTCATCCGTGTAAATTTTTTCTGTTACTGGTATTTTTGTTTTTTTAATAGTTATATTATCAGAAATATATACATTTTCTATTTTTTTACCAGTTGTATCTATTTCAACTTGTGATTTATTTTTATAAGCTCTATAATCATCTTCACCAACAAATGTTTTTATTGTTTTTTCTAATGATTTTTTAAATATTTTCTTATCGGTTACATATATTACTTTTGTTTTATCTTCTTTTTTTATACTAAATTGATATCCTGATATAGTAAATGATGCTTTTTTAGCTATTTTTTGATATATTGTTTCAACACTAATTAATTTATTATCATAAGTGGATACCTTTCTGATTTTTAATCCCGTTGGGGCATATATTTTTTTAGTATGATATTGTTTTTTATATTTAACATTTTTTTTATCTATATATTTTTCTAATTCACTTTTTGATTTAATAGTACCTAATACTTCCCCATTTAAATAAACTTTATAAAAAGTATTTGGATTACTATCTCTTCTATATCCAAAACTAAGATAAACTGTGATTATTGTTATAAATAAAATAAATATTATCAATATTAGTTTTTTCATCTTATCACCTAATTTTCTTCTTTTTCAACGAAATTTACAAAAGTACTAGTATTTCTTTTGAATAATAAATCAATTGTTGTAGTTGGACCATTACGATGTTTTCCTATGATAAATTCACTACGACTTGTGTGTTCATCAATAGCACTTTCCTTATTGTAATAATCATCACGATATAGGAATGCTACAATATCGGCATCTTGTTCAATAGATCCTGATTCTCTTAAGTCACTTAGGATTGGTCTTTTATCGTCACGCCCTTCAACACTACGTGAAAGTTGTGCTAAAGCTATAATAGGAATTTCTAATTCCATAGCAAGTGTCTTTAATGATCTTGAAATTTCAGCTATTTCTTGTTGTCTATTTCCAGCATATTTAGCTGAACCAGAAATTAATTGTAAGTAGTCAATAATAACTATATCTAAGCCTTTTTCTGATGTTGACAAACGACGACATTTTGCTCTTATTTCTCCTATTGTCATTCCTGGAGTATCATCTATAAATATATTGGTATCGGCAAGTCTACTTATTGCTTCATTTATTCTTTTCCAATCATTGTGTTCTAATCGACCATTTCTAAGTTTATAACCTTCTATTTGTCCTACTGATGATAACATTCTGGTAGCTAATTGTTCTGCACCCATTTCCATATTAAACAAGGCAACTGATTTTTTACTATTTATTGCCATGTTTGTTGCTAAATTAAGGGCGAAGGCTGTTTTCCCCATAGCAGGACGAGCTGCTATTATTATAAGTTCATTTTCATGAAAACCTGACGTTATTTTATCCAAATCATAAAACCCACTTGGTATTCCTGTTATTTCACCTTTATTTTGGGCTAATTTTTCCAAGTCAGCTTGTGTTTTATATAAAACATCTTGAATAGATCTAAATTCTGTTCCTTTTCTCGTTTTTACGACGTTAAGAATTTTCTTCTCTGCTTTATCTAGAATATCTCCTAATGAATCCCTTCCATTATATCCTTCTGTTTCAATTTCTAAAGCAGTATCTATTAATTTTCTTAATGTTGCTTTTTCTGAGACGATTTTTATATATTCATCAACATTAGCAGCTGATGGAACTAAACTTGTTATTTCAGCTATATATTCAACTCCACCTACTTGAGTTAGTTCCTTTTTTTTATCAAGTTCAGCTGTTACGGTTGTAATATCTATTGGTTTTCCATTTTCTGATAATTCACTTATTGCCTTAAATATTTTATTATGTGAATCTAAAAAAAACTGTGTTGCATCTAATGATTCAACGCATTTTTGAAGAGCATACTTTGATAGAAACATTGATCCTAAAACTGATTGTTCTGCTTCAATGTTATGTGGCATTACTCTTTCTTTCATTTTATCACCTTACTTTACTACTTGAATTTTGATTGTTGCTTCTACTTTTTTATGTAATTCAATTTTAACATTATGAATTCCTAAACTAGTTATTGGAGTGTCAAGTTTAATTTGTTTTTTATCTATTTGATATCCTTTATTATCTAATTCTTTTTTTATTTGTTTTACTGATATTGTTCCAAACATCATATCTTGTTTTCCAGTTTTTGCTTTAAAGATAAATTTTTCTTTTTCTAATTTTTGTTTTAAAGATTGCATATCTTTTATATATAAATTTTCTTCTAACTGTTGTTCTGACATATCGTGTTCTAATTTTTTAACATTTGCTGGAGTAGCTAAAATAGCATATCCCTTTTTTATTAAGAAATTTTGACCATATCCATCAGTCACTTCTTTGATTTCATTTTTTTTACCTTGACCTTTTAAATCTTTTAGAAAAATTACTTTCATTTTATCACCTCTATACTTTGTAATAATTTTTGTTTTACTTCTTCTAATTTTTTACTTTCAATTGTACAAGCTGCATCTGTTTGATGCCCACCTCCACCTAATGATCTCATTATAGCTTCTACATCGATTTCACCAATTGATCTAGCACTTATACCTATTATGTTTTTATCGATAAAACCTATGGTAAAAGATGCCTCTACATCGTCAAATTGTAATAAATCTTCTGAAATTAATGCTAACTGGTATCTTTCATATATATTTTTATCCATAACACATAAAGCCATATTTTTATTTATCATATAGCTTTTTTTAATAAAATCCTGTCTTTTACAATAATTTTCTTTATTTTCTTTCAATAAATTTTGTTTATCTATGTTATTTGCACCCAATTCTAAAAGATAAGCTGCTGTTTTAAATGTTTCAGGGCTTGTTTTTATATTGAATTCATTTGTATCTACTTCTATTCCTGCTAACATTATTGTAGCTATTATTGGTTCTATTTTTAAATTTAGTGATTTTAAATATGCAGCCATTATTTCTGTTGCACTTGATTTACTATTATCAATATAACTAAAAATAGGATTTTCAATTTGATCATCTGATTTAATATGGTGATCAATAACAATAATTTTATCAAAATCTTCAACGATTTTAGAATATCCAAGTAAGGATTTTTTATTTGTGTCTAAAACAGCTACTAATGTATTTTTACTATTAAATTTTACAAGATCTTCTTGCATTATAAATTTTATTTTAGTTTTTTTCTCATTTAATTTTTCAATTGTTTTTTTTATAATTTTATTATTATCTATATCATCTAAAAATATATATGGATTTTTGTTAAAACTTTGAACTATTTTATATAAACAAAGGGAAGAACCTATTGCATCTAAATCCATTCCTTTATGGGCAATGATAATTATATTTTTATTTTCCTCTATTTGTTTTGTAATTTTATTGAATATATTTTTCATATGCCACCTCTTTTAACATTATACTATAAAATAAAATGGATGTCTAAACTATTTAAAAAAAAATAGAGATAATCCCTATTAAAATTTGTTTTTTGAAAAATTATTGAACATATTGTTATTTAATTCTTTTTGTGCATTAACTTTTTCGTTTATATTATTTTGAGATGGCATATTAAAATGATTTTCACATTTGTTTAATTTTTTTGTTTGCATTTCATTGAATTTTGCTTCTTGTGTTCCAACTCGATAACCGTATTCATAACCCCTGATATAATTTACATTGTTAGAAAAAGCGGAAATATTACTTTCTGTTTTTGACAAGCCATGACTATATCCATCATTATATCCTCTCTTGTATTCACTTGCTTCTTCTGTTTGTACTGTCTTTTCTTTTTTCTTTCTAAAAAACATTTTAATCCTCCTTTATTTTTTTTGCCATTTCTTTTATTTTATTAAAGCGATGATATATTCCAGATTTACTAATTTGTTTTCCTGTTTCAATTGAAATAATTTCACTTAATTCCACGAGTGATACATCTGGATATTTTAATCTATATATTGCGACTTCTTTTGTTTTTTCATCTAATAATTCTAATCCACCTATTTTCTTTATTTTATTTATTTCCTTTATCTGTTTTGTTGCCGTTTCAATTACCTTATCTATATTTGCTTGCTCACAATTATTTAGACGATTTGTCATATTTTTGTGATCACGATAAATTCTTATATCTTCGTAATAAAATAAAGAGTTGGTTGCATTCATTATTCTTAAAAAATCACTTATTTTTTCTGCTTCCTTTATGTATACCATATATTTATTTTCACGTTTTAAATATTTGCTTTTTAAATTAAATTTATTAAGTAATTTTGATATGAATTTAGCGTAATTTAAATTATCTACGATAAATTCTAAATGATATTGAGATTTTTTTGGATCATTTATACTACCAGAACTTAAAAATAATCCTCTAAGATATGCCCTTATTAAAAATTCATCAGCATATATATATTCTTTTGGAATTTCTTGATCAAGCGACAAATCTCGTTTAATTAAATCTATTTTTTGATTTATTTCAATTATATATATGTAATTTTTATTAAAATTGTATCCACGTCTTACTACTATTTTTGGATTAAAATGATATATTTTTTTTATCAATGTGAATATCCTTCGCGATACGCTTGCATTTTCGCTACTTATTTTGATATTTTCCCCAATTTGTCCAATATTTCTAATTATTGCTGATAACTCGGATATGTTTTCTGTTTCTACCATATCTAATTTACTAACTTCATTTTTAACAATACTTGTGTAAGACATTATATCATTCCTATCTTATTAAATATGCATATATATCAAGTGCTAATTTATCTACTTTATGACGTATTACTTCATCCTGAATATTTACATAATCATTTTGAATTATTTCTATATCAATATTTTCTTCATCTAAAATTACTTGATCTTTTTGTTCTAGAGTTTCATATTTTTTTAATATATTTTTATCTATAATACTATTATTAGCTATTACAACATCTACTTTTCTGTTTTTTAAATATTTATTTAAAATTTTTAAATGATCACTAACTTTATAATTATCTGTTTCGCCAGGTTGAGTCATCATATTACTTACATACATTATTTTAGAATTACTTTTTTCTAATTCTTTTAAAATGTCGTGACATAGTAAATTTGGTAAAATACTTGTATATAAACTTCCCATACTTAAGATTATTAAATCTGCTTCTCTTATTGCCTTCAATGATGCCTCACATACTACTGGTTCCTCTTTATAATAAACTTCTTTTATTTTCTTAGGGCATTCTGTAATATTATGTTCCCCTTCAATTATTTCTCCATCTTCCATTTTTCCCATCAAAGTAACACAATCTTCTGTTAAAGGTAAAACACATCCTTTTAATTTTAAAATTTTACTAATTGATTCTATTGCATCAGATAAATTTCCTGTTATTTCCGATAAAGCAGTTAGAATAAGATTTCCTACTGTATGGCCATTTAAATCACTTGTAGTTTGAAAACGATAATTTATAACATCACCAAAAACAGAATCTTTTTCGGCAAGTGAAACTATTACTTTTCTAATATCACCTACTGCTGGAGTATTAAATTCTTCTCTTAATCTACCAGTACTTTTTCCATCATCACATACTGATACAATTGCAGTTATATCTATTGGAAATTGTTTAAGTCCTTTTAATAATGTGGACATTCCTGTTCCACCACCTAAAACAACAACTTTTTTATTCATGATTAATCACCTAATATATTATACTATATTTTTATTTTTTTGAAAATAAAAAAGACTTTTAGTCTTTATTTAGATTATTTTTTATTGTATTTGCAGCTGTAGCTCCTTCACCAGCTGCTGTTATTATTTGGTACAAATCTTTTTTTATTATATCTCCACATGCACATATATTATCTATATTTGTTTGCATTTTTTCATCAACGACTATATAATTATCATTTAATTTTAAATTAGGTACATTAGGTATTATAGGTTCAAATCCAATGTAGATAAATAAGCCATGACATAAAAGTTCTTTAGTTTCATTTTCTTTTTTTATTATAATATTAGTTAATTTATTTTGTTTTTCTTTCAATTTTATAATATTTGAATTGTACATTACTTCTATATTTGCTGTATTTTTTACTTTTTCAATTAAAATTTCATCGGCTCTCAATTTGGAGCTTCTATTTATTATTGTTATCTTTTTACATATTTTTGATAAATATAAACTTTCTTCTAGAGCACTATTTCCGCCACCTACAACACATACTTCTTTGTCTTTATAAAGTAATCCATCACATGTAGCACAATAACTAATGCCATTTCCTATTAATTTATCTTCATTTTCTAAGTTTAATTTTCTAGGGGTACGTCCGGTTGCAATTATAATTGATTTTGTTTGATAATTTCCTAAATCAGTATTTACTATAAATAAGTTATTTTTTTGTGTAATTTCTGATGCGTTCCCATATTTATAATTGATATCTAATTCTTTTATTTGTTCATATAAATTCATAGCAAAAGTTGAACCATCTATTTTTTTTATTCCTGGATAATTTTCTATAATTGATGTATTACTAATAATTCCACCAGGCATATTTTTTTCTAAAAGTAATATATTAAAATTCCATCTTTTTAAATAAATAGAAGAGGTTGTTCCTGCTACTCCAGCTCCTATAATGATACAATCAAATGTTTCTTTCATTTTCTTTCCACTTACTTTTATATTCTATGTTATTTTTAAATTTGAAAAAAGTAAATATTCCAATTAAAATCATTAATATTGAAATAAGTTGAGCCATTTTTATATTTCCAAACATTAAACTATCAGTTCGCATTGATTCTATTATGAAACGAATAATTCCATACCAAATCATATAAATACTTGTTATTTGACCTAATTTTACCTTTGTTTTATTTCTAATTAATATTAAAATAATAAATCCAAATAAACACCATAAAGATTCATAAAGAAAGGTTGGTATATAATAATTTTCATCAATATACATTCCATTAATTATAAACTGTGGAAGATGTTGATGACGCAGAATTGATAAGGATGTTATCGGTCCATGAGCTTCTCCATTGAAGAAATTTCCCCATCTTCCAATTGCTTGACCTAATACCAAACTCACAACTAAAATATCAATTATTTTTAATGTATTTATTTTATGTTTTTTTGTATAATATAGAACAAAAATGATTCCTGCTATTATTCCTCCATGAATAGCAAGACCACCTTCCCATACTTTAAATATACTTAATATATTATTTGAATAATAATCTAAATTAAATATTACGTAGTAAATTCTAGCCCCTATTAAAACAGTAGGTACTAAGTAAAAAAACAAATTATATATAAAATCAGTTGATATATCATATTTTTTTGCTTCTTTTAAAGCTATGATTGCTCCTAAGGCAAAAGCTACAAATAAGATTACTGAATACCAATATATTTGGATATTTCCAATAGTTATAAAGATAGGATTCATTGTTTACTCCTTTCCTAATAATGGTTCTAAAACTAATTTATCCATCATTATATTCATAAGTGAAATTAAAATTGCTACCAAAAAGCTCATGAATATTCCATGTATAGAAAAATGTTTTCCCATTATAAAATCAACTATTTTTAGTATAAATACATTTATAAAAGGATAAAAAATTCCTAAGCTTATAGCTGTTATGGGGATTGTCAATGTTACTATTAAAGGTTTTATTGTTTTATTTAATATATAAATTATTATAGAAGCTATTAGTGCATATATCCCATAATATTTATTATCAATTTGAATTGTATTTTTAAAAATTACTGACATTGATATAAGTATAAGCGCATAACCAATCATATATATTATCCATTCTATAAATTTGTTTATTCGTTTATGTTTTTTTGAATCAACAAGTGTTATATTCATGATTTTCTCTCCTTTTACTAATTATATCATAGTTTATTAATTTAATTTTTAAATTTATCTGACAAATTTAGCATTTATTCACTTTCTATTTCAAATAAAATATCTCTTAATTCCATTGCCCTTTCAAAGTCTAAATTTTTAGCTGCTTCTTTCATTTCTTTTTCGATATTAGCAAGGTAGTTTTGTTTTTCTTTCTTTGTCATTTTTGTTTTTGGTTTTTCAACTTTTTCCTCATTTTTTACAATATCTGGAATTTCTTTTTTGATAGTAGTTGGAGTTATATTGTGCTTTTTATTATATTCCATTTGAATTTTTCGACGCCTTTTTGTTTCTTCAATTGCTATTTCCATAGAATTACTTATTTCATCTGCATACATTATTACTTTTCCATTAGCATTTCTAGCAGCTCGTCCAATCGTTTGAATTAAACTTCTATCACTTCTTAAAAATCCCTGTTTATCAGCATCCATTATAGCTACTAAACTTACTTCTGGTATGTCTAATCCTTCTCTTAATAAATTTATTCCAACTAATACATCATATGTACCAATTCTTAAATTTCTTATTATTTTTAGTCTTTCTAATGTTTTAATTTCACTATGAAGATAAGCAACTTTAATATCGATTTTTTTCAAATATTGCGTTAATTCTTCTGCCATTCTAATTGTTAAAGTTGTTATTAAAACTCTTTCATTTTTCTGTTTATGGCTTTCTATTTCTTCAACTAAGTTGTCAATTTGATTTTTTGTTGGTCTTACTTCTATTATAGGATCTAATAACCCGGTTGGTCTTATTATTTGTTCAATAAATTTTTGATTTGTTTTTTCAAGTTCATAGTCTCCAGGAGTTGCTGATACACAAATAACTTGATTTATTTTTTGTTCAAATTCATCAAATTTTAATGGTCTATTATCCATCGCACTTGGTAATCTAAATCCATAGTCAACTAACATTTTTTTTCTAGCATGATCTCCATTATACATTCCTCTTATTTGTGGAATAGTAACATGTGATTCATCTATTACCATTAAAAAGTCGTCTCCAAAAAAATCGATTAATGTGGTTGGGGTAGCCCCTTTTTCTTTTAAAGCAAGTTGACGAGAATAGTTTTCAATTCCACGACAAAATCCTGTTTCTTCCAACATTTCTAAATCATAATTTGTTCTTTCCATTAATCTTTGATATTCAAGTAATTTATTTTCACTTTTAAATTTTTCTAGTTGTTCATTTAGTTCTATTTCTATATTTTTGATTGCTTTTTTTAATTTTTCATCACTTGTCACAAAATGACTTGCAGGAAAAATTGAAACTGTTTTTTTATTTTTTAATATTGCTCCAGTTAAGGTATCAAATTCACTTATTTTTTCTACCTCATCTCCAAAAAATTCTATTCTTATTCCTTTATCATGAACTCCAGCAGGAATTATTTCCAATACATCTCCATGAGCTCTAAATGTTCCTCTTTTTAAATCTATGTTATTTCTTTCATATAACATTTCAATTAATTTGTATATTACTTCATCTCTATCATAGATATCTCCTTCTGATAAGGTTAACATTTTTTTGCGATATTCTTCTATTTCACCTATTCCATATATACATGATACTGATGCAACAACTATTACATCTTCACGATTTAACAAAGCACTTGTTGCATCATGTCTTAATTCATCTATTTCATCATTTATTGATGAGTCTTTTTCAATATATGTATCTGTTTTAGCAATATATGCTTCTGGTTGATAATAATCGAAGTATGAAATAAAAAAGCAAACTTTATTTTGTGGAAAAAGTTCTTTTAATTCAGAATATAATTGTCCTGCAAGTGTTTTATTGTGAGCTAAAACTAGGGTTGGTTTATTTACTTTTTCAATTACGTTTGCAATTGTAAAAGTTTTTCCGGTTCCTGTTGCTCCAAGTAATACTTGGTATTTTTCACCTTTTTCTAGGCCATTAACTAACTCTTCTATTGCTTGTGGTTGATCTCCACTAGGTGTATATTTCGATTTTAATTCAAATATTGCTTTTTTATTTTTTTTCATTTTTTTCTCCTTTATTATCTAATTATTGAATAGAAATTTTTATTATATTTTCAATAATATATTTTAATATCGATTTTTATGTTTTTTAATTTGAAGAAGAGTATAAACTTTTATAAAAATCACAATTTTCTATTAATTCGTTATGGTTACCTTTTGCAATTATTTTTCCTTTTTTCATTACATATATTATATCTGAATCAATGATTGTTGATAATCTATGAGCTATTATCAATACAGTATGATTCTTAACTAATTTATCTATTGATTTTTTTATATAATCTTGGGATTTATTGTCAAGAGCACTTGTTGCTTCATCAAACAATATTATTTTTGAATCTTTTAATAAACTTCTAGCAATAGCTATTCTTTGCTTTTGACCTCCTGATAGATTTATTCCATTTTCTCCTAAAACTGTATTATATTGTTTTGGTAAAGACATAATATAATCATCTATAAAAGCCAATTTACAGTATTTTCTTATAGTCTCTATTTCTATTTTAGGATCTACTAGTTTAAAATTTTCATATATTGTTCTATTAAATAAAAATGGTTCCTGTCTAATAATTGAAATATTTTTTCTTAATGATTCTTCTGTTAATTCTTTAATATCAATACCATCTAAAGTGATTTTACCTAAAGTAGGATCAAATATTCTAGTTATCAAATTAAATAACGTTGTTTTTCCCTCACCTGATGGTCCAACTATAGCTATTTTTTTATTTTTTTCAAATTTTACATTAAAATTTTTTAATATTTCACCTTCATTTGGATAATTAAATGTTACATTTTTAAATTCTAATATACCTTCAGTATTAATAAGATTCTTATTACCGTATTTTACATCTTCATATTTTTTATTAAACAAAATTTCATTTATACGCGTTAAAGATACTTCTAAATCTTGATATCCTTTTGAAAAATCAGTTACAGCTTGCACTATATATGTATATTGATATATATAATATGTCATGGCTATTAAAAATGATATTGTTGTTTTATTATATTTAATTAAAATAGCACATGTAATAAATACTATTATTTCTAAAATTGATCTAAATAATGTAGATATAAATGTATATTTATTATTTTCTTTCGTTTCTATAATTGATTTATCTAATAATTTTCGTATTATATTTTTAATATCATTTTTTAGTGTATTTGTAATACCTAAAGTCTTTATTTCTCTAAAACCTCTTATTGATTCATTTGTTATAGATGTATAATTATCTAATATTTGTTTTTTTTGTTTTTTAACATATTTTAATTTTTTTTGATAATATTTACTTATAAAATAAAACAAAATAAAAAAAATAATTATTTCTAATCCTATTATCCAAGAATTAAAAAATATATATATTAATAAGACTATAGCCATTACAAAATATGATAATATGCTCATTAATTCATCTATCTTACCTACTATTGTTTCCGTATCATTATTTATTCTGTTTATTATTTCACCAGATGACATATCTTCATATGCATATGCAGGTAATTTCATTGATTTAATATATGTATCAAATCCTATTTTTCTAGATATTTTAATTTGTATTTTATTTGATACATAATTTACAAGTCTATATATAATATTATTTATTAAACTAATAATTCCATATATAATTAAAAGTATTATTGCGGTTTTAATATTTTTATTTATTAATTCTTGAGTTGCTTTTCCTATTAAACCACCATAAAATATTACACCTGCTTCACTAATTAAAAGTGCAATAAATAGTATAATATATAATTTTTTATATTCTTTAAAATAAACTGATAATTTTTTCAAATTACTTTCTTTTTGCATTAATATCACTTCCTGATTTGCCATACTATTTTAACATTTAATTTATAATAAAACAAGAAAATAAAATAATTGTTTCTATCATTATTTTATAATAAAATCTAGATGTATTATTAATTCTATATATTTTTTATTAGATCATAAACAAATTCTAAATAAACATCTATACTATCAATATAATTTATAAAAAAAATTAAAAGGATTGTTTTTTAAATAAAGATCACAATCCTTTCATTAATAAATATTTATTTTTTTGCTATTTTAAATGTTACTTGATAACTATCTTCAAAATCTAATTCTTCGGTTTCAATATTAAAACCATATTTTTCAATTGTGTCTGCACATTCTCTAATTGTATTGATTGCAGTTCTTAAATTTCCAGTGACAAATTTTTCTTGTGGAACATTTATTGCTTGGTTTTGGTTTAATGATGGTTGAACATTAGGTTGTTGCATAATCCACTGATTTGTTACTTCTGGTTGCATTTGATTTTGCATTTCTGCAGGATTTGTAAATTGTTCATCATCATTTAATGTATATGGATTTAATTTATTTTGAAATGGATCTTCATTATCTGAATTTTCTATTTGATTATTTTGTAAATTCATATTATTACTTTCATTTATATTAGATGTTTGTTGAACAGACTTATCCATATTATTACTAATTCCTGTATTACTAAATATATCTGGTGTAGCTATATTAGACTGTGGTTGATTTGAAGAATTTACTGTTGATTCATTAGTTTGAGATGATGGTTGATTAATAGGATCAAAGTTAAAATTAAAAGGGTTTGCAGCTGGCTGATTTTGTTCCTCAAAATTCATATTTACTTCTTTATTTTCAATATCATCTACATAATTTTGGTTATTCATATTAAACATATTAAAGAACTTACCACCGCCTGATGGATTTGAATCATTACTTTCTGGTTGTTCCATCATTGGATTTATTTCTACTGGTGCTGGACTTTCTTGTTGATTATTTGAAGGTAAACTAGCTATATCAATTGGATTTTGACCTACATTAACTTCTTCAACTGGAGTAACTGGTGAAATATTATCATCCTCTGATGGTGTTACATCTAATTGTTGACTAAAATTAAAGTTATTATTTTGAACATTAAAACTTGAATCTTGATTTGTTTCTGGTTCAATTATAGGCTCTGATGGTATATTAAATTGATTTTCAGTATTATTTAAATTTTGTGATACATTATCTGAAATTTCAGATACATTGTTATTAGACTCTTGTTGTATTACATTTGGTACTTCTATTTGATTATTATTTAAATTTTGTTGATTTAAATTTGGCACATTTATTGTATTATTATTAAATGTATTATTTTGGTTCTCAACTGGTATCTCTTGATTGTTAAATGAATTTACACTTGGTATTTCATTTATATTGCTATTTTGGTTATTTAAGGTATTTTCATTATTTATATTATTATTTTGTGCTTGATTGTTTAAAACATTTTCAGTGTTGAAATTATTATCTTGTACTTGATTATTTAATTCTGGTATTGAATTAATATTTTGATTTTCATTCATTATATTATTTACCTCTTTTTCTGTTATTGGTGGAATTTCCATAGTTTTTTCTAATTCATTTTCTTTAGATGATTCTTGTTCATCTAAATTGAAGTTTAATACTTCTATTTCTGAATTATTTTCATCTACCTTATTAAGAGATGGAATATTTACTTCTTGTTTTTCTTCTGAATTATTATTTAATATTTTATTAATTTCTTCGTCCGTTTTTCTTACGGTCATTCTTTCACTAATAATTCTATTTAACATTTCAACCTGTTTGTTTTTATCTAATTTTAACAATGATCTAGCATGTCTTTCTGAAATTTTTTCATTTAACAATGCCTCTTGAACTTCTTCATCTAAATTTAATAATCTTAGTTTATTTGCTATTGTTGATTGTGTTTTACCTAATTTTTCAGCTAAATCTGTTTGATTTATATAACCCATATCCAATATTTTTTTATATGATATTGCTTCTTCAATTGGAGTTAAATTTTGTCTTTGAACATTTTCAATCAAAGCTACTTCTGCACTATTTTTATCATCTAAATCAGTTACAATGGCTGGAATTGTTGTTTTACCAGCTAAAATACTAGCTTTATATCTTCTTTCTCCAGCTATTATTTCATACTTATCACTAATTTTTCTTACAACAATTGGTTGAATTACACCATGCTCCTTTATTGATTCAGCTAATTCATTTATATTTTCTTCTTTAAATTTGATTCTTGGTTGAAATCTGTTTGGTAAAACATCATCTATATTAAGAATTAAAACCTCTTTTTCCATATTCATAATATTCACCTCTTTATTCTTCTTCTATATGATACTATAGTTTGGGAAATATTACAAGATTTTTTTGGGAAATACTTAAAATAAAAAAAGAAACTATAATTTTTGTTTCTTTATTTCACTATATTTTCTAGGATATTTTTTAGGACAAGATTTTATTTTTTTGATTTTAATTAAAGTTCTATTACTATTTTCAAGTGGTAATTTAAATTCTTCTATTTTTTCAATCTTACTATTTAATATTTCTAAAGCTTTATTACTTTCCTTTATTTCAACTTCTAAATTTCCTTTCATAGCTATAAAATAATAATTATTTTTTAACATAGGTAGTCCATATTCTAATAAAATACTTAAATGTGCTACAGCACGTGCTGTTACTATTTCATATTTTTCAATATTTTTCTTTGCATATTCTTCTACTCTTGTATGAATTGCTTCTATATTTTTTAAATCTAATTCTTCTATAACTTTATTTAAAAATATTATTCTTTTATTTAATGAATCAACTAATGTTATCTTTAAATTAGGATATAAGATTTTTAACACAATACCTGGAAAACCTGCTCCACTTCCTATATCACATAAAGTTTTATACTCATTTAAATTTATTATTTTTGCTATGGTTGCACTATCATAAAAATGTTTTAAATACACATCTTCTTTTTTTGTAATGGAAGTTAGGTTTATTTTTTGATTCCATTCTATTAATAACTCATAATATCTATTTAATTGGTCTAATTTTTCTTGTGTTATGTCTATATTAAGTTCTTTTAATTTAGTTACTAATTCTTTTTCTGTCATTATAATATTCTTTCTTTAAATAAACCATCATTATAGATATATCAGCAGGATTAACACCGCTTATTCTAATTGCTTGTCCTATAGAAGTAGGCTTTACTTCTTTTAATTTTTGACGAGCTTCACTTGCTATATTTTTGATTTTATCATAATCTATATCTTCAGGAATCTTTTTTTCTTCCAATTCTAACATTTTTTTTGCTTCTCTATTTGCTTTTTCTATATATCCTTCATATTTTATTATAATTTCTACTTGTTCTAATTCTTCTTTTGTATATTTTTTTAATTCAATAAATTCTTTAATATTATTTATTTTTATTTCTGGTCTTTTTAGTAATTGAAATAAACTAATTCCATCTTTAATAGGTGTACTATTATTTTTAACAAGATAATCATTAATTTCTTTTTTAGGAGTTATTTTATTATTTTTAAGTAATTCAATAATCTCATTAATGTTATTTTCTTTTTGAATTAATTTATCATATTTTTCTTTACTTATTAATCCTACTTCATATCCATATTTTCTAAGTCTTAAATCAGCATTATCGTGTCTTAAAAGTAATCTATACTCTGCTCTTGAAGTTAATAAACGATATGGATCTCTAATCCCTTTTGTAATTAAATCATCTATTAAAACACCAATGTATGCTTCATTTCTTTTTAAAATTAATGGTTCTTTATTTTCTAATTTTAATGCTGCATTTATTCCTGCTATTAAACCCTGACATGCAGCTTCTTCATATCCACTTGTTCCGTTTATTTGACCAGCTGTATACAAATTTTCAATAATTCTTGTTTCTAGTGATTGTTTTAATTGATTTGGATAAATAGCATCATATTCAATAGCATATGCATATTTTAAGATTTTAGCATTTTCTAATCCTTCTAAACTGTGAACCATTTGTTCTTGAATATCATAAGGCATACTTGTTGAAAATCCTTGTAAATACATATCATCATAATAAATACTTTCTGGCTCTAAAAATAACTGATGACGTTCTTTATCACTAAATCTAACTATTTTATCTTCAATTGATGGACAATATCTAGGGCCAATACCTTCTATATCATCAAGTCCTCCATACATACTCGATTTAGATAAATTTTGTTTTATAATTTCATGTGTCTTTTTATTAGTATAAATTAAATGACATGGAATTTGGTTATTAACATCATAAATTGGTTCATTGTCAAAACTAAAAGTTAATGGTTCCTTATCACCATTTTCTACTCTTAATTTTTCAAAATTTATTGTACTTTTTTCAAGTCGAGGAGGTGTTCCTGTTTTTAACCTTTTAATTTTAAAGCCTAACTTTTTTAAATTTTCACTTAAATAATTACTTGGTTTTTCACCATGTGGACCTTCACGTCTACGAGTATCACCAACTAAAATATCTGCTTTTAAATATGTACCTGTTGTTAATATAACAGCTTTCGCAAAAATAGTTGTTCCATCTTCCAAAATAATTCCTTTGATTTTATTATCTTCAACAATTAAATTTTCAACAATTGCTTCTTTTATTGTTAAATTTGGAGTATTATTTAGAGTTTTTAACATATTTTTTGGATAAGTAATTTTATCTGCTTGAGCTCTTAAAGCTTGAATTGCTGGACCTTTTTTATTATTTAGCATCTTAATTTGTAGTAGTGATTTATCTGCATTTTTTCCCATTTCTCCACCTAAGGCATCAATTTCTCTTACTACAATTCCTTTAGCTGATCCTCCAATTGATGGATTACATGGCATATCAGCTATATTTTTAATATTTCCCGTTACTAATAAAGTTTTATGATTTTTTCTAGCAGCTGCAAGAGAGGCTTCACATCCAGCATGTCCACCTCCAACAACAATTATTTCATATTCCAAAATATCACTTCCTTAAACTCAATATATTATACTATTTATTAAAATATAAAACAATATGATTTCATTTTTTTATTTCTTCTTTCATATAATAAAACAAAAAGGAGAATTTTTATGAAAAATAAAATTAATGCTTTGTTACTTTCAGATTTAAAAATTATTATTCCAAATGAGCAACCAAGATATCTTATAGAAAAAAACGATAATGGTAATTATATAATAAAACCAATTCCTATTATTTATAAAGGTAATATTAGAAATATTCTTGATAGTTTGGCATATGATTTTGATTCTTTAAAAGCAAATAATCAAATTTTATACAACGATCATATTAAAACTTTCATTTTAAATAATGAAAATAATTATAAACTTGATACAAAAATTTATAAATTAAAAAGAAAGTAAAAATTACTTTCCTAAACAAAATTGAGTAAATAATTGATCTATTAATTCATCTTCATAATGTTCACCTATTATTTTTCCTAATATTTCCCATACATTTCTCAAATCTATTTCAATAATACTTATTGGTATATTCATATTGATACTATTTTCAATTTCTTCTATTTTTTCTTTTACTTGTTTTAATAAAGCAATACTTCTAGCATTTGTTAAATAAGTCATGTCACTTTGTTCTATTTTATCAAGTTCAAACAATTTGATAATTCTTTCTTTCAATTCTTTTATACCTATATTATTTATAGTACTCATTCTAATATAATTTTCATCTTTTAAATCTATTTTTGTTTCTAAATCCGTTTTATTTACAATAATTATATGTTTTTTATTTTGAATTGTTTCTAACAATTCTTTTTCTTCGTTATTTAATAAAGTATTATTATCTAATAAAAATAAAATTAAATCTGCTCTATCTATTAAATTTTTACTTTTATCTACCCCTATTTGCTCTACTTTATCAGTTGTTTTTCTAATTCCAGCTGTATCTATTATGTTTAAAATAAAACCATTTAAATTAATTTTTCCCTCAACTATATCTCTTGTTGTTCCAGCTATATCAGTTACAATAGCTTTATCTTCATCTAATAATTTATTCAAAAGACTACTTTTTCCTACATTTGGTTTTCCTATAATGGCTACATCTATTCCTTCTTTTATTATCTTACTATTTTTACTATCATTTAATATTTGATTAACCTTTTGTTTTATTTTAATTATTTCTTTTTCTAATTTTTGATTTGTTACTTCTTCAATATCTTCATACTCTGGATAATCAATATTAACAGCTATATTAGCTAATATTTCAAGTAAATCTTGTCTTAAATTTCTTATTAAATTTGAGGTGCTACCATTTAATTGATTTATTGCTAATTTAAGTGAATTTTCTGTTTTAGAATTAATTATATCCATAACACTTTCTGCTTCTAATAAATCTATTCTACCATTTAAAAAAGCTCTTTTTGTAAATTCCCCAGGTTCAGCTAATCTACACCCATTTAATAATAATAATTCTAATATTTTATTTGTTGTTGCTATTCCACCATGACAGTTAATTTCAACTACATCTTCAGTTGTAAATGATCTTGGTGCTTTCATAATAGATATTAAAACTTCATCTATTATTTCATCATTATTTACAACATGATTATAATTAATTGTATGACTATTTAATTTGTTTAAATTTTTATTTTTAACTATTTTATTGACTATTTCTATACTTTCTTTACCACTCAATCTTATTATAGATATTGCACCTATTCCTTGAGATGTCGATATTGCTACAATTGTGTCTTCCATTTTATACCCCCTTTTTTATTCCTAATAACATTGGAATTTTTGTTGGTTCTTTTATTACTTCTAAAGAAACATATTTATCACATAAATTAACAATCCAAGATTCTGCATAACGAGGTGGAATTTTATTTAATGGGAACATATGTCTTTCAATGATATTAGCAACTTTTTTATTTATTAAATGTGGAAAAATATTTTTGCTATTTTCTAATGCTTCCCTTGCATGAACAAATCCATGTTTTTTTAACAATGGAACTTTTTCTATATTTTCTTGCCATGGTTTGTAATAAAAATCATGAAGTAAACCACCTATCGCAGCACTTTTATAATCATATCCTAGTCTTTTTGCAACTATATATGCATATTTTGATACTGCTAGTGAATGTTCATAAACAGAAATATTTCCATGATGTTTATATTGTTTTCTTTTTTGAAATTCATCATTTTCTAAAATTTCATATATTATACTGTAATATTCTTCTTTTTCTTCTAAAGTCATTTAATCACCTGTTTAAAGTTTATCTTTATTTTTTTTATTCGTCAACTAAATTTAAAAAAAATACACAAATGTGTATTAATTTTCTTTATATTTTATTGTTACTCTTCTATCTCTTCCTTCTCCAATACTTTCAGTAGTTAAATTTTTATATTCACTAACTAAATTATGAACAAAACGTCTTTCATAAGAATTCATTGGGTCTAGTGCAGCTGTTATTTTAGTACTTTGTACTTCTTTAATAATCTTTTTTACTTGATATTCAATATTTTTTAGTTTTTTTACTTTATAATTTGCAACATCAACATTTATTTTTAAACTTAAACCAATTTTATTTTTAATTGATTGTTTTAGTAATAATTGAATTGAATTTAATGTTCTTCCTTCTTTTCCTATTAATATGGCATTTTGATCTGAGACAAGAGTTACTTTAAAAATATCTTCACTTTCTAATATTTCTGATTCTATATTTATTTTCATACATCTAGATAAGTTTTGAATGTATTCACTTATATATTCTATTATTTCTTTTTTAGTAACTACGGAAACAATATATTTAGAACTTTTAAATAATTTTCCTTCAATGAACTCTGATTTTAAAAATAAATCATTTTGATTACAATTTAATTCTTTTAATATTTTTTTTAAAATTTCTTCCTTATTTTTTCCTTCATACTTTTTTAATTCCATATTATTTTCTCTCTTTCTTAACAATTAAATTTTGTACAATTGTAAAGACATTAGAAGTAATCCAATAAATAGCTATACCTGATGATATTGAAAAGGACACAAATGTCATAAATACGACCATAAAGTTTGACATTGTTTTCATTGATTTTTCTTGTTCTTTACTCATAGATGCTCCACTATTTAATTTAAATGAGAAATATGTAGCAAAGAAGATTAATACAATAAATATTAAATAATAATATTTTCCTTGTGAGAAAACAGCAACTGCTGGACTTGTTCCTAATTGGAATCCTAAAAAGTTTTCTTCAAATAAAGCTGGTATTCTACTAATTGCTTCATAAAATGCAAAGAAAAGTGGTAATTGAATTAGTGAAAATAAACATCCTGACATTGGATTTATATTATATTTTTTATAAATCATTAACATTTCTTGTGATTTTTTCATCATAGATTCTTGATCAGTTTTATCTTTATATTTTTTTTCTAATTTATCTAACTCTGGTTTTGCTTTTTTTAACATTTCAGATTGCATTGCTGCTTTTTTTGTAAATGGATATACAACACCTCTTATTATTAATGTTGCAAGTATTAACCCTAATCCATAATTTTTAACTAAATTACCTAGTTTTATTATAAACCAAGCTAATGGTTTTACGAATACAGTTGTCCATATTCCTTCATATTTTCCTTGGCTTACTTTTAAATTTTCACATGTTGGTAAATCATTTATATTTATCTTATCTTGTTTTTTTGCTTTTTTATTATAATCATCATAAATTGATAATAATTTTTTATCAGTAGGCTTACATAATATATTTTTAACAACATTTTGACCATTTGCTTCATTTTTAATTACTTTATTTTTATCGTTATTAATATATTTTGTACATCCTGTTAAGGAAAAAACAACTAATAACATACACATAAGTTTAAATATTTTTTTCTTCATTTTATTTCTCCTTTTTTATTAATTTTTGTTGTTCTACAATTTCAAATAATTGATTTGTAATTTCTTGATAATTTTTATTTAAAATACTTTTCCTTACTATTATAATACAATTAAAATTATTTTGATAGTCATTTTTATCAATTATACTTCTTAATTGTCTTTTAATTTTATTTCTAGTCACTGCCGTTCCTATTTTTTTTCCAACGGAAAAGCCAAAATGATAAATATCATTAGTATTTTTTTCCACATAAACTATAAAATCTTTATATTTATAGCCTCTATTTTCTTTAATAATTTTATTAAAATCTTTATTTTCCTTCAATATATTTCTTTTTTTCATCTTATCACCTACTCTATAGTAAAAAAACCACTATAATAAAGTGGTTATTAATGAGATAATACTTTTCTACCTTTTTTTCTTCTTCTACTTATAATGTTTGTTTTCATTCTAGCGAAAAATCCGTGCTTTTTACTTCTTTTTCTATTATTTGGTTGGTAAGTTCTTTTCATAATCCACCTCCTGAACTAATAAATTGATTTGCTTTTAACATTATATAGATTTTTATTATATTTGTCAAACTATTATTGTTTCCACATATAAAAATTTTTAATTTTTTCTTATTAACATACATTTCCACAATATAATTTTATATAAAAACTTTAAAAAATATACTTATCAACATATATGTTTATAAATATATCAACAATTAATAGTTGTGTTTATAATTTTTCCACACATTTTGTTAATAAATTAATTTTATTTATGGGAAATATAGCTTAATGCTTGTGTATAAATATGTTGATACTTTTTTTTCCACATTTTTTTGAAGAAAGTCCTTTTTTTTTTAGGAAAAATAAGGTAAAATGGTATTAGTGATTCAGACTTTGGGGGTGAAGTATGGAAACAAAAAATTTATGGAATTCTTTTTTGTGTAAAATCAAAGAAGAGTTATCTCCAATTGCATATGAAACTTGGTTTTCAGAAACAAAGTTATTTAAATTAGAAGATAATACTGCAAAAATTATAGTTCCAATGCACATTCATAAAAAAAACTTAAAAGAAAACTATAATGATTTAATCGAAGAGATATTTACGGATGTTAGTGGATCTAATTTTAAATTTGAATATTATCTAGAAGAAGAACTTGAAAACAATATTGAAATAGATACCGATAATATTGGAGTTCCTTCAAATAATAATTATGAAACAAATCTAAATACGCAATATAATTTTGATAATTTTATAGTAGGGCAGAGTAACAAATTTGCACATGCAACAGCCTTAGCAGTAGCCGAAAATCCAGGATATATGTATAATCCATTATTTATATATGGAAATAGTGGATTAGGTAAAACACATCTAATGCATGCTATTGGAAATTATATTGTAAAAAACAGTAATAAAAATGTTTTATATGTTACTAGTGAAAAATTTGTATCTGATTTTATTGGTATAAATAAAAAAAATAAAGATGGAAATAATTTTGATAGCGTTGAAATATTTAAAAATAAATATCGTAATATTGACGTATTAATAATTGATGATATTCAATATTTAGGTAATGCCAATCAAACTCAACAAGAATTTTTCAACACATTTAATGATTTATATGGAAATAATAAACAAATAATTATTTCATCCGATAGATCTCCAGATGATTTAAAACTACTAGAGGACAGACTAAGAACTAGATTTAACTGGGGTCTTACAATAAATATACTTCAACCCGATTTTGAATTAAGAATGAATATTATAGATAAAAAGTTAGAAGGTCATATGCTTGCTAATCCTTTTCCGCAAGATGTTAAAGAATATATAGCAAGTAATTGCACAACTGATATTAGAAAACTTGAAGGAGCTATTACTAGAGTAGTAGCCTATGCAGCTATGATGAATGGAAGCAATATTGATTTAGATCTTGCTATTGAAGCCTTAAAAGATTACTTTGTTAAGAGTATAATATCAAAAAATAAAGTTGATCAAGTTCAACAATTAGTTGCAAGTAACTATAATATTACGGTAGAGGAGTTAAAAAGCAAAAGAAGAGTAGCTAAAATTGCCGTACCAAGACAAATTGCTATGTATATATGCAGAATTTATTTAGAGGAATCACTTCCTAAAATTGGAATTGAATTTGGTGGGAAAGATCATACAACTGTTATGCATTCTGTGGATAAAATCAAAAAACAGTTGAAAACTAATAAAGACTTAGAAATAGAAATTAACAAAATTGTAAATCAAATAAAGTAAAATTGTGTATATTTACAAATTATAAACATTTTTTACACAATAATATATTTAATTTTTGACTTATAAATAAAGAAAAAATTAGTTTTTCCACTTTTTCCACCTTAATAATAAAAATAACATATAAATAATAATAATATAGATAGGAGAATTTTTATGAAATTAGAAATAAAACAAAACATATTAATGGAACATTTAAATTATGTAATAAAAGGAATATCAAGTAAAAATATTATTCCAGTATTAAATTGTATAAAATTTGAATTAACAAATGAAGGATTATTTTTACTAAGTACAGATAATGATGTAGCTATAAAGACATTTATTGATAAATCAGAAATAGAAAAAATAGAAAAATGTGGTGAAATAGTAGTATCTGGTAGATATATATATGATATAGTAAAAAAATTACCTAATACTGTTATTAATATAGAAGAGGTAATAGATAATAAAATTTTTATAACTACTGATAATTCATCATTTAACTTAAATTGTAATATAGCAAGTGAATTTCCAACAATTGACTTAACAGAAACCAAACATCCTGTATTTATAAATAAGAAGGTATTTAAAAATATAATAAGACAAACTAGTTTTGCTACTTCAACTCAAGAATCTAGACCAATATTAACTGGAATTAATTTTACTATAAAAGAAAATATATTAGAATGTACTGCAACAGATTCATATCGTTTATCAAAGAAAACAATTACTTTAAAAGAAAGTGTAGCAGAAGATATTAATATTATTATTCCAACTAAAAATTTAATTGAATTAACTAAATTATTAAATGAAGAGGATGATGATATAGAATTACATATATTCAATAATAAAGTAATATTTAAATTTAATTCTATTATAATGATGTCACGTTTAATAAATGGTACATATCCTGATACATCTAAATTAATACCTAATGAATTTGAATTATCGATGAAAGTAAATTTACAAGAATTTTATAATTCAATAGATAGAGCATCATTATTAACAAATGAAGCGGATAAAAATACTATTAAATTAGAAAGTGAAAACAATAATATAACATTATCTTCAAATATTCCAGAAATAGGTTATGTAGAAGAAAATATGAAAGTAGAAAAAAGTAATGAAAAAGAAATTAAAATAGCATTTAGTTCTAAATATATGATGGAAGCTTTAAAAACTTTCGAAACAGAAGATATAGAAATATTCTTTAATAGTGAAATAAAACCAATTATTATAAAAAATATAGAAAATGAAGATTTAATTCAATTAATATTACCTATAAGAACTTATTAAAAATAAGTTTTTTTTTTAATATTTTTATTAAAATCGACATAAATAAACAAATTTCGACTAATTTGATATATATATTAGCAGGTGTTTTCGGTTGTAATATCGAAAAATGTATATAGAGGAGGTGAAAAAATGCTAAATAGTTATGAAATAAACAAAGAAACAATAGCAATCGTTCCAATTAATAATAATAATTCGAAAGTTTTAGAAGAAGAAAATACAATAAATATAAATAAAAATTCTTCAATGATTATTGATGATAGTTGTCGCTTTTTTGGAAGTTCATATATGGGTAGACATGAAGGAACAAAAAGTTTATTGGGAATTAATTATAAATCACCAATTGTTGTAGAAGAGTCAAATGAAATAATATTTTTTCCAACTGCATCACCAAGAGTAGAGGATTGTCATTGGATTTCTTTAAAACATGTGGATAAGTTAGAAAAAAATGGTTTAAAAACAAAAATTTTATTTAAAAACGGACAAGAATTAAACTTAAATGTTTCTTATGGTTCACTTGAAAATCAGTTATTAAGAGCAACAAGATTACAATCTATTATGCGTGATCGAAAAATTGCTTAATTATAATCAAAATAAGCTAAAAAAGCTTATTTTTTATATTATTTTGTGGTATAATTGTAATTGGGTATAGGAGTATTAATTAGTGTAACTTTTTTTTATTCGTCATTTAAATAGCAAAAAAGAAGGTGAGTAATGTATATAGATAATATTTCTTTAGTTAATTTTAGAAATTATGATAATTTAACTTTAAAATTAAAACAAGGAATAAATATAATTTATGGAAATAATGCTCAAGGAAAGACAAATTTATTAGAAAGTATATATGTTTTAGCATTAACAAAATCTCATCGTTCTTTTATTGACAATAATTTAATTAAGAATAATAAAGATATATCTAAGATAGAAGGAAATATTTTTATAAATAAAATGAAAAATAATTTTAAAATAATTATTGGAAATAAGACTAAAAAATTAAAAATAGATAATGATGAAATAAAAAAAATAAGTGATTATATTTCTAGATTAAATATTATTATTTTTTATCCAGAAGATTTAGATTTAATTAAAGGTTCTCCAAATATTAGAAGGCACTTTTTAAATTCTGAACTTAGTCAACTTAATAATAAATATTTAAATATATTAGGTGAATACAATAAAATATTAAAAATGCGTAATGATTACATTAAGTTGATTTTTGAAGGAAAAACAAGTGATTATAATTATTTCAATATATTAACTGATTATTTAATAGAAAAGGCTATTCAAATATATCAATATAGAAATAATTTTATAAATCAATTAAATAATATAAGTTCAAATATTTTTAAAAATATATCTTCTATAAATGGATTTAATATTAAATATAAAAATTCAATTAAATTTGATAATTATGATTCAGAAGAAATAAGAAAAAAACTAAAAAATTACTATAATAAAAATTTTGAAAGAGAAATAAAATTTAAAACTACTTTAATAGGTCCACATCGAGATGATTTTGAATTTTACATAGAAAATTTCAATTTAAAAAATTATGGTTCACAGGGACAACAAAGAATGTCAATACTAGCTATAAAACTTGCTGAAATAGAAATATTTTATGAAACAAAAAAAGAATATCCTATTTTACTTTTAGATGATGTTTTTAGTGAATTAGATGATCAAAAAAAGAATAATTTATTAAATTATATAAAAGATAATATGCAAACAATTATAACAACAACAGATTTAAAAAATATAGATGAATCAATAATTAATAAATCTAAATTGATAGAAATAAAAAATGGTAAAATTACAAAAGAGGTGAATTAAATGGAAGAAAAACAAGAACATTATGATGCATCAGATATTCAAGTATTAGAAGGATTAGAGGCAGTCCGAAAAAGACCAGGAATGTACATAGGAACAACCGATGTTAAAGGATTACACCATTTAGTATGGGAAATAGTTGATAACTCTATAGATGAAGCTTTGGCTGGTTATTGTGATAATATTGAAATAGTTATAAATAAAGATAATTCAATAACCGTAAAAGATAATGGTCGTGGAATACCTGTAGATATTCATAAAAAAACTGGTATTTCAACAGTTGAAACAGTATATACAGTTTTGCACGCTGGAGGAAAATTTGGTGGGGGAGGATACAAAGTATCTGGTGGACTTCACGGAGTAGGTGCAAGTGTTGTAAATGCATTGTCAAAATGGGTTAATGTTAAAGTATATAAAAATGGTAAAATATATGAAGCAAAATTTGAAAATGGTGGAAAAACAACTCAACAATTAAAAATAATTGGTGAATGTGAAACAGAAAGAACAGGAACAACTGTAACTTTTAAACCAGATCCAGATATTTTTGATACAGATATCTATGATTATGAAACCTTAAAGGTTAGAACTAGAGAATTAGCTTTTTTAAATAGGGGATTAAGATTAACTTTAAGAGATGATCGTGATGATGAGGATACAACAGGTGAAATATTTCATTATGAAGGTGGAATAAGTGAATATATAAAATATTTAAATAAAAATAAAACTCCAATTCATGAAGAAATTATTCATTTAGAAGGAGAAGAAGACGGAATTATATTTGAAGTTGCAATGCAATATAATTCTGGATATACAGATAATATATATTCATTTGTTAATAACATTAATACTCATGATGGTGGAACACATGAGGAAGGAGTTAGAAGAGCATTAACAAGGGTTATCAATAATTATGCACGAAAAAATAATTTCTTAAAAGAAAAAGATCCTTCTTTGACAGGTGATGATGTAAAAGAAGGATTAACAATGATTGTTTCGTGTAAACATCCTAATCCACAATTTGAAGGACAAACAAAAGGAAGACTTGGAAATTCCGAAGTAAGGAAACTTGCTGATAATGTTTTTTCTAAAGGTTTTGAAAGATTTTTAATGGAAAACCCAGAAGAAGCTAAAATAATAATTGACAAAACAATGACAGCTGCAAGAGCTAGAGCTGCAGCAAAAAAAGCAAGAGAATTAACTCGTCGAAAAACAGCATTGGATGGTTTTAATACAATTGGAAAATTAGCAGATTGTACTAGTAAAGATGCTTCAATTAGTGAGATATTTTTAGTCGAAGGGGATTCGGCAGGAGGTTCAGCAAAAGATGCAAGAATTCCAAAAACTCAAGCTATTTTACCTTTACGAGGAAAAATATTAAATGTAGAAAAAGCAAGATTAGATAAAGCTTTATCTAATGAAGAAATCCGTACTATTATAACAGCGTTTGGAACAGGAATAGGGCAAGAATTTGATTTAAGTAAGTTAAGATATCATAAAATAGTTATAATGACCGATGCTGATGTTGATGGATCACATATTAGAATTTTATTATTAACATTATTTTATAGGTTTTTTAGACCAATTGTTGAAGGTGGTTATGTTTATGCTGCTCAACCACCACTATATAAAGTAATAAATGGAAAAAATATTAAATATGTACTTACTGACGAAGAATTAGAAGAATATAGAAATACTTTAAGTAAAAATGCTAAGCCAATTGTACAACGTTTTAAAGGTTTAGGAGAAATGGATGCAATAGATTTACGTGAAACAACTATGCATATAAATAATCGTGTATTAAAAAGAGTAACAGTAGAAGATGCAATAGAAGCAGATAAAATATTTACAGATTTAATGGGAGAGGATGTAATTCCACGAAAATTATTTATTGAAGAATATGCAAAATTTGCAGAAATGTTGGATGTATAGGAGGTTATTATGGATAGAATAATTGAAAAAAATATAGTACAAGAAGTAAAAGATTCTTTTTTAGAATATTCAATGAGTGTAATAGTTTCACGTGCAATTCCAGATTTAAGAGATGGGTTAAAACCAGTTCATAGAAGAATTTTATATTCAATGTATGAATCAGGATATACATCTGATAAAGCTCATCGTAAAAGTGCAAGAATTGTCGGAGACGTTATGGGAAAATATCATCCACATGGTGATTCTTCAATTTATGATGCTATGGTTCGTATGGCTCAACCATTTAGTTTTAGACACATGTTAGTAGATGGACATGGTAACTTTGGTAATTTAGACGGAGATGGAGCAGCTGCTATGCGTTATACAGAAGCACGTCTTTCAAAATTATCTTTAGAAATGGTTAGAGATATAAATAAAGATACAGTTAATTTTAAACAAAATTTTGACGAAACAGAAGAAGAACCAGAAGTACTACCATCTAGATTTCCAAATATATTGGTAAATGGATCTATGGGAATAGCTGTAGGAATGGCAACAAATATTCCACCACATAATTTAGGTGAAGTAATTGATGGATGTGTTGCTTATATTGATAATCCGGAATTAGATACATTGGAATTAATGAAATATATTAAAGGACCAGATTTTCCAACAGGAGGTATAATTCTTGGAAACAGTGGAATAAGAAAAGCTTACGAAACAGGAAAAGGAACTATTACAATCCGTGGTAAAATTGAAATGGAAGAAAAAAATGGCAAAAACAAAATTATTGTTACCGAACTCCCATATCAAGTAAATAAAAAAGAGTTTCAAGAACGTATTGGTCAATTAGTAAGGGAAAAAGTAATAGATGGAATTAGTGATTTACACGAAGAATCTAATTTAGAAAACCCAGTACGTGTTGTAATTTATTTAAAAAAGGATGCAAATCCTAATGTTGTGTTAAATAATTTATATAAACATACTCAATTACAAGTAACTTATGGTATTAATTTATTAATGATAGATCAACAAACTCCTAAAGTATTTTCATTAAAAGAAGTAATTTCTAAATATATAGATTATCAAAAAGAAATAATAATAAGAAGAACTAAATTTGATTTAAATAAAGCTGAAGCTAGAGTACATATTTTAGAAGGATTAAAAATAGCATTAGATAATATTGATGAAATTATTAAATTGATAAAAGAGTCAAAAGGTGATGAAGAAGCCCAAACTAAACTTATAGAACGTTTTGGTCTTACTGAAATACAAGCTAAAGCTATTTTAGAAATGAAATTACGTCGTTTGACAGGTTTAGAACGTGATAAAATTGAACAAGAATTAAAAGAATTATTGGAAAAAATAGAATATTATAAACAAATTTTAGGTTCAGAACAAAAAGTATTAGAAATAATTAAAGAAGAATTGATAGAAATTAAAAATAAATATAGTGATGATCGAAGAACAGATATAGATATGACAGCTATTGATTATATTGAAGATGAATCATTAATTCCAGTAGAAGATATTGTTGTAACTCTTACACAAAAGGGTTATATTAAAAGAATGAATAGTGATAATTATAAAAGTCAAAATCGTGGTGGTGTAGGAATAAAAGGAATGGCAACTAACGAGGAAGATTTTGTATCTAGTTTAATTTCATTAACAACACATGATTATGTATTATTCTTTACTAATAAAGGAAAAGTATATCGTATTAAAGGATATGAAATTCCATTATTTAGTCGTCAATCAAAAGGATTGCCAATTGTTAATTTATTACCACTTGAAAAAGAAGAAGTAGTAACTACAATGTTAAAAATAGATAGAGAAGAAAATTCTAAATATATTGTATTTTGTACACAAAATGGTTTAGTAAAAAGAACAAATATAAAAGAATTTAATAGCATAAGAAAAAATGGAAAAATAGCTATTACTTTAAAAGATGATGATGAATTAATAGCAGCTAGAAAAACAGATGAAACAAAAGAGGTATTAATTGCATCAACAAATGGTAGAATGATTAGATTTAATGAAGAAGAAATCAGAATTATGGGAAGAACTGCTTCAGGTGTTAAAGGTATAACCGTTGGAGATGGTAAATGTGTTGGATGTGAAATAGCTAATGAAGGACAACAAATTTTAGTAGTTACTGAAAAAGGTTATGGAAAAAGAACAAGTATAGATGAATATCGTATGACACATAGAGGTAGTAAAGGTGTTAAAGCATTAAATATTACTGATAAAAACGGAAATATAGTATCATTTAAAGTAGTGGAAGGTAATGAAGATTTAGTAATTGTTACTGATAATGGAATAATTATAAGATTACCTTTAGAACAAGTATCTACAACTGGACGTGTTGCACAAGGTGTTAAATTAATAAATTTAAAAGAAAATCAAAAAGTTAGCACTGTAACATTAATGGAAAAAGAATCAGAACATAATTCTATTGAAGAAGAAACAAAAAATGAAAATTAAATTATTTTAGAGTATTGAAATAAACAATACTCTTTTTATTTAAGTAAATTAATATCAATGTTTCACGTGAAACATCAAATAAAGAAGATAATAATGTTCCACGTGGAACATTAAAGATTATTAAATAAAATATTTAATATTAATTAATAAAATTATACACTTTGCATATAAAATAAATAATTTATATTTAAAAATATTGATTCTTAATTAGTTTAGTATTTTATTTATATTAATTTATACTAAAAAATATAAATATTATGAATTTTAAAAGTTATTAAATTATTATTATGTATAATTAAATTAAATCTATAAAAAAACTAAACGATGTTTCACGTGGAACATTAAAAAAAGATTGAAAAAAAAACTAAAATAATATATATTATATATGACACAACATTTATGTTTGAACCAGGTCAGAATCGGAAGATAGCAGCCTTAAAAATCTCTAAATGTGTGTGTCTTTTTTTATGGATGGTGAAATTATGAATAATAATTTAAAATATATGCAAATAGCTATAAAAGAAGCAAAAAAAGCAGCAAAAAGAGGTGATGTACCAGTTGGTGCTGTGATTGTGTATAAAAACAAAATAATTGCAAAAGCACATAATAAAAAACAACTACGAAAAAATTCACTTAAACATGCAGAATTATTAGTTATAAATAAAGCATGCAAAAAGTTAAAAACTTGGCATTTAGATGAATGTACTATATATGTAACTTTAGAACCTTGTATGATGTGTACAGGAGCAATTATTGAATCTAGAATAAAAAAAATATATTATGCTACAAAAAGTGATAAATATGGTAGTTTAAATAAAATAACTGAAAAAAATAAAACAAAAATGCAAATCAATGAAGGTATATGTAAAAAAGAATCAATTGATATTTTAAAAAAATTTTTTAAAGAAAAACGAAAATAATTTATGTCATATCTTTAATATTTATTGCTAAAATGCTATAATAAAAATATGTGAGGTGATAAAGTGTATCAAACATTATATAGAAAATATAGGCCACTAAATTTGGATGAAGTAGTTGGACAACAAGTGATTGTTAAAACCTTAAAAAATGCAATATTAAATAATCAATTATCTCATGCATATCTTTTTACAGGACCTAGAGGAACAGGAAAAACAAGTATAGCAAAGATCTTAGCTAGAACTATTAATTGTACAAATTTAAATGATACAACGCCTTGTAACAAATGTGTTAATTGTACACAAAATTTAAATCAACCTGTTGATATAATTGAAATAGATGCTGCCTCAAATAACGGTGTAGATGAAATAAGAGAATTAAAAAGCAAGGTAAATTTAGTACCAACAATCAATAAATATAAAGTATATATAATAGATGAAGTTCATATGTTAACAACAGGAGCTTTTAATGCTTTACTAAAAACACTAGAAGAACCTCCAGCACATATAATATTTATTTTGGCTACAACAGAACCTCATAAAATACCAATGACAATATTATCAAGATGTCAACGATTTGATTTTAAAAGAATAAGCAATCAAGATTTAGTAAAAAGATTAAAATATGTGGTTGATCAAGAAAAAATTAAAATAGAAGAAAATTGTTTAGAAGAAATAGCTAGACTGTCAAATGGTGGAATGCGTGATGCACTTAGTATATTAGATCAAGTTAATGCTTATGCTGATGATCAAATAAAAATAGAACAGATTCATGAAATAAATGGAACATTAACACCAGTAGAAATTAAAAACTTTATTTTAAATATTAAAAATAAAAAGTTAGAAGAAATTTTAGAACTTATTGAACAATATGATAATAAGGGAAAAGATTTTGTAAAGTTAGCAGAAGAAATACTAGTCTATCTAAAAAACTTAATATTTAAATTTAATGTTCCAAAATATTTTGAATCATTAAACATTGATTTTAATGATTATGACATAGAAAAAATAGATATAGATGAACTAATAAATTATGTACAAAATTTTAATGATATTATAAATGAATTAAAAAAATCAAGTAATCCAAAATTAATTTTTGAATTAAGTATTATAAAAATAATAAGTAAGAATAGTAATAGTGAAGAAGTAAAAACTGATATTCCAGTAATACCAAAAGAAAAACCAAAAGCAGAAAAAAAAGAAGTTGAAAAACAAACTTCAAATAATAAAATTGATATAAATATTTTAAATGAATTACAGAAAATAAGAATAAATAACACTTTGTGTAATTTTAACAAAAAAGAATATTTAGAATTAAAAAGTAGAATGAATGAAATAAATAGACTAGTAATTGATCCAGAGTATAGTGAATATGCAGCTATTGTTTTAGATGGAACATTGAAAGCTGTAGGTCAAAAAAATTTAATATTTGTATATGAAAATATACATAACGCTAAAATATATAATGAAAATGTAATAAAAATAGATGAAATGTTTGAATTTATTTTTAAAGAAAAATATATTAGCATAGCAACAGATATTGATAATTGGAATAAAATAAAACAAGAATTTAATAATAAACAAAAAAAATATGAACATATAGACGAACCAAAAAAATTATTAGAAAAATTACAACAAAATAATAGTGAAAATAATATTGAAAAAACATTTGGAAATATTATTGAATATAGTTAAAAGAAAAGAGGAATAAAAATGAACATACAAGCAATGATGAAGCAAGCTCAAAAATTACAAAATGATATGATGACTGAAAAAAATAAAATAGATAATAAAGAATTTGTTGGCAAATCTTCATTCGTAACAGTAACATTAAAAGGAACTAAAAAAGTAGAAAGTATAAAAATAGAACAAGAAAAATTAGATAAAGATGATATAGAAATGCTAGAAGATTTAATTATGGTAGCAATAAATGATGCAATGAAACAAATTGATAATGAAGTAGAACAAAATCTTGGAAAATATACTAAAGGTATGCCAGGACTATTTTAATGTATCCACAAACTATTATTAATTTAATTGAATGCTATAAAAAATTACCTGGAATAGGTGAAAAAACAGCAGAAAGATTAGCTTTAGCAACATTACAATTTGATGACAATATGTTAGAATTGTTTTCAAAATCAATACTTGATAGTAAAGATAAAATTAAAAGGTGTAAAAACTGTAATCATTTGACAGAAGGAGATATCTGTCAAATTTGCAAAGATGATGCACGTAATAAAAAAATGATATGTGTAGTAGAAGAACCAAAAAATGTAATTCTTTTTGAAAAAATAGGAACATATAAAGGATTGTATCATGTATTAGATGGATTGATATCCCCACTTGATGGTATAAACCCAGAGGATATTAAGATTAACGAATTACTTGACAGAATAACAAAAGAAAATATAGAAGAAGTAATAATAGCAGTAAAACCTAGTATAGAAGGTGAAACAACTGCAATGTATATATCAAAATTACTAGAAAATCAAAATGTTAAAGTTAGTAGAATAGCACATGGAATACCTTTAGGAGTAGACATGGAATATATTGACTCATTAACTTTAGAAATGGCTTTAGAAGATAGGACAGATATATCATAATATATAAATTAAATCATATTATTTAGTGGTGATGATATGATTAAATTTGTATTTAAATTCCTAAAAAAACTTATTTTTAGTTCTTTTTTATTATATGGATATAATATTTTGGCCTTACCAATTAACGTTATTATTCCAATAAATATAATAACTATACTAATAATTACAATTTTAGGAATACCAGCATTATTTGCTTTAATACTTATACATGTATTAATATATTAGAGGTGTAAGATGATTGATGAATATATAGATGAACAAAAAATAATAACAACAGTTTTAAAAAATGCAGTAGAAAAAAATAAAATAAGTCATGCTTATTTATTTGAAACAAATGGTTATCAAAATAAAGATGACTTTGTTTTGGCGTTCATAAAATATTTACTTTGTCCACATAATTATTCAAATAATAAAAATTGTGTTAACTGTACGCAATGTGAATTAATTCAAAAAAGAATCTTTTCAGAAGTTAAACATATTTATCCAGACGGAATGTGGATTAAAAAAGAACAACTAGAAGAATTACAACAAAATTTTAGTGAAACAAGTGTAGAATCAAATAAAAGAATATATGTTATACATAATGCTGATAGATTAAATACAGCCTCAGCAAATTCTATTTTGAAGTTTTTGGAAGAACCAGAAGACAATATCATAGCCATTTTAATGACTGATAATATTCATCAATTATTGGATACAATTATTTCACGATGTCAGATAATTTCGTTTGCCAAAAATAATAAAGCTTTAGAAAAAAATTATCTTGAAAAAATAAAGAAAAATATTAATATGAATAATGATATAATTAGTTTAGATGAAACAATATTAAAAGAAAAAATAGAATCAGCAATTGAATTTTTAAAATATTATGAAAATAATAAGTTAGATACTGTTTTGTATACACAAAAATTGTTTCATAGTAAATATAATAATAAAAATGAAATTTTCATGGCTTTAGAAATTATGAATTTATTTTATTTAGATGTAATAAAGTATAAATTAAATAATAAGATTGAATTTTTTAATGAAAATCAATTAGATATAGAAAAAATAAGTAAAAATAATTCTTTAGAACAACTTTATAAAAAGATTGATATAATATCAACAGCAAAAGATAATATATTTTATAATATTAATACCAATTTATTAATAGATAAATTAATAATAGAACTAGTAAAAGGTGATAATCATGAATAAAATAGTTGGAGTAAAATTTGAAACAGAAACACAATTAAAATACTATTATATAGGTAAAAATTTAGTAAAAAAAGATGATAAAGTAGTTGTGTCAACTGATAAAGGATTAGAATTAGGAAAAGTAGTTACAGATGTACATCCAATTGATGATAAAAAATTAAAAAAAGAACTACCATCAATTATCCGTTTATCAACAAAAAAAGATTTTATTAACTATAAAGAAAATAAAAAATTAGCTGGACAAGCTTTAAAAAAATGTAAAAAAATAGTAAAAGAAATGAATTTAGAAATGGATGTAATTGAAGCTTATTTTACACTCGATAAAGATCATTTAATTTTTAATTTTTATGCTGATAATAGAGTAGACTTTAGAGAATTAGCTAAGGAATTAGCGTATATCTATAAAACTAGAATAGAGCTTCGTCAAATTGGTGTTAGGGATAAAGCCAAAAAAATAGGTGGATTAGGATGTTGTGGAAGAGAGTTATGTTGTGCAAAATTTTTAAATAAATTTGATTCAGTAACAATATCAATGGCAAAAAATCAAAATTTATCATTAAATCCAAATAAAATCAATGGGGTATGTGGAAGACTTTTATGTTGTTTAAAATATGAAGATGATGGTTATAAAGAATGTCGTAAATGTCTTCCAAAAGTAGGACAAATTATTGAAGTCGAAAATGGAAAAGGAAAAGTTACTTCAATAGATGTGTTAAATAAAAAGATAAAAATAGAATTAGAAAATGGTAATGTAATAGAGGAACAAATTAAAAATGGAAGTAATTAATGATATTTTAGCTTATGAAAAATTGAAAATTTATCAAAATCCTAGCATGTTTCAATTTTCACTTGATTCTGTATTACTCCCTAATTTTGTAACTTTAAATAAAAATATAAAGAGAATATTAGATATTGGTACTGGTAATGCAATTATTCCAATTATATTGTCAACTAAAACGCCTGCTAAAATAACAGCAGTAGAATTACAAAAAGAAGTATATTTATTAGCAGAAAAATCAATTAAATTAAATAACTTAGAAAGTCAAATCGAATTAATTAATGATGATATAAAAAATTATTATTTAAATCAAGAAACAGAAACATTTGATGTTATTACATGTAATCCACCATATTTTAAAGTAAATAAGGATTCACATTTTAATAAAAGTGATTACAAAACAATAGCAAGACATGAGGTAGCACTAAATTTAGATGATATAATGAAAATAGCAGTTAAATTGTTAAAAAATAAAGGAATCATTGCAATAGTGCATAGACCAGAGAGAATGATTGATATTATTCAAAGTATGAAAAAATATAATATAGAACCAAAAAAAATAAGGTTTGTTCATCCTAATAAGAATAAAGAAGCCAATATTATTTTAATTGAAGGTAGAAAAAATGGACAACCTGGTATAAAAGTTTTGAATCCAATATATTCACATGAAAAAAATGGCGAATATACAAATGAAATACAAAAATATTTTAAATAAGAGGTGATATAATGTCTCAAAAAAGTTATGATAATAAACCAACATTATACTTAATTCCAACACCAATAGGTAATATGGATGATATAACTCTAAGAGCAATAAATACTTTAAAAAAAGTTGAAGTTATTTTTTGTGAGGATACACGTGTAACTGGATTACTTTTGAAACATTTAGATATAAAGAAAAAATTAATTTCAAGTCATTTATATAATGAAGAAAAAAATTATAATAAACTTTTATCTTATTTAGAAAAAGGATATGATGTTGGTTTAGTTAGTGATAGAGGTACACCAATTATAAGTGATCCTGGTTATTTTTTGGCCAAGTATGCTAGTGATAAAGGTTATAATGTTGTTGGATTACCTGGACCAACAGCTTTAATTTCCGCATTAATAATGTCAGGAATTCAACCAATGCCCTTTCTATTTTATGGTTTTTTAAATAGCAAAGAAGGAAAAAGACAAAAAGAATTAGAAAATCTAAAAAATATTAATGCTACTTTAATTTTTTATGAATCACCTCATCGTATTGAAAAGACTTTAAATGATATGAAAAACATTTTGGGAAATAGGCAAATATCAATTTCCCGGGAAATAAGTAAAAAATATGAAGAGGTATATCGTGGAACAATTGAAGAAATTCAAAAACAATTACTTGACATAAAAGGAGAATTTGTTATAGTAGTAAGTCCTGGAAAACAAGATGAAAACTATGACAATTTGACAATTATTGAACATATTAATCTTTTTATTGAAATGGGAAATACTCCTAATGAAGCAATAAAGAAAGTAGCAAAACTTCGTCATCTAAATAAAAATGAAGTATATAAAAAATATCATAGAGGTGATTAAATGAAATTGATAGTTGGTTTAGGAAATCCTGGACGCGAATATGATAAAACGAGGCATAATGTTGGTTTTATGGTTGTTGATACGATCGTTTCAAATTTAGGATTAAGTTTTAATAAAGAAAAATTTGATGGAATGTTGGCAGAAGTTATGATTAATCAAGAAAAAATAATGTTTTTAAAACCTCAAAGATATATTAATTTATCTGGAGAAGTGATAAAAAAATATGTTGATTTTTATAAAATAAATGTCGATGATATATTAATTATTAGTGATGATTTAGATCTTGAAGTAGGAAAAATGAAACTTCGTAAACAAGGTGGTAGTGGAGGACATAATGGCCTAAAAAATATTGAGTTAAATTTAAAAACTAAAAATTATAAACGATTAAAAATTGGTATATCAAATAATAAAATGATTGATACAAAGGATTATGTATTGAGTAAATTTTCTAAAACTGATCAAGAAAAAATAAATCAAATTATAGACAAAACACCAAGTATAATTAATGATTATTTGAGTATGACATTTGATAATTTGATGAATAAATATAATTAATGATACAAAAAAGTATCATTTTTGTCGTGTGAAAGGAGATAAAATATGTCATTTATAAATAAATTATTTGAATTAGATAACAGTGAAATTATTTATGGATTAACAGATGAATTAAAATGTATTTATATTAGTCAAAGATATAAAAAATTAGATAAATCAATACTTATTGTATTAAATACATTATATGAAGCTAATAAATTATATCAATCTTTAAGTAATTATATAGATGATGTTTATTTATTTCCAATGGACGATTTTTTAACAAGTGAAGCTTTAGCAATGAGTCCAGAATTGAAAACGACTCGTTTAGAAACATTAGAAAATATAATTAAAAATAAAAAAAATATTGTTATAACTAACTTGATGGGATATTTAAGATATTTACCTCCTAAAGAAAGTTATAAACAAAGTTTTATTACTTGTAAAACAAATGATGAAATAGATGTTCAAAAGTTAATCAAAAAGTTAGATATGAACGGATATATACGCCAATCTATTGTTACTAAAACAGGAGAAATGGCAATAAGGGGTTTTGTTATAGATATTTTTCCAATTAATGAAAAAAATCCAATAAGGATTGAACTATTTGGAGACGAAATAGATTCAATACGTATTTTTGATGTTGATACACAACGTACTATAAAAGAAATAGATAGTATAATAATAGCTCCAAATTCTGAATTTATTATAAATCAATCTGTTGAATATAGTGAAAGAAAACAAAAAAATTTAATTAATTATATAAAACCAGTTAATATTGGAAAATATTTAGATGATAGTGAAACCATTTTTATAAACTATTCAAATATAAAAATCGGTTATGAACAACTTCAAAATCAAATCTTTGATTATAATACTACAGAAGAAAAAACAAATACTGAGAAGTATATGCATAATTTAGATGATATAAAGAATGATACAATAATTTATTTAGAAAGTTTTGATAATAAAATAGATAATGTAAAAAATACAAAAATATATAAAACACATGATATTTTACCTTTTTCAAAGGAAAAAAAAGAAATAAATATGCGTTTGAATAGATATATTAGTAATAAAAATATTGTTATCATTTGTCTTGAAAATGAAAAAAGAATAAATAATATTATTGATTATTTAGAAAACAACAATATTGTAATAACAAATGAAAATGAAATCTTTGAAAATAAAATAAATGTAATAAAAAAAGTAATGACTAAAGGTTTTGAATTTAATAATTATATTATTATAACGGAGAATGAACTATTTAATAAAAAAGAATTAAATATTAAATATAAAAGTAATTTTAAATATGGAACAAAAATTAAAAATATAAACAATTTAAATATTAATGATTATGTAGTTCATGTGGCACATGGTATAGGTAGATATACAGGACTAAAAACTTTAACTAAAAATGGTTTAAAAAAAGATTATTTAACAATCGAATATAAAGGTGGAGATAAATTATATATTCCAGTGGAAAAGATTGAATTGATAAGTAAATTTTCTTCTAATGAAGGAGTAGTACCTAAAATTAATAAATTGGGAAGTACTGAATGGCAAAAAACAAAATTAAAAATACAAAAAAAGTTAGAAAATATTGCTGGTCAATTATTAGAACTTTACGCTAAAAGAGAATCAAGTATTGGTTTTGCTTTTGATAAGGATGATGAAAATCAAATAGCTTTTGAAAAAGAATTTAAATTTACAGAAACAATAGATCAATTAAAGGTAATTGAAGAAATAAAAAAAGATATGGAAAAAACAAAACCTATGGATAGATTATTATGCGGTGATGTAGGTTATGGAAAAACAGAAGTTGCATTTAGAGCAATGTTTAAAGCTGTACTTTCATCTAAACAAGTAGCTTATTTATGTCCAACTACTATTCTATCAAATCAACACTATGAAAATGCATTATTAAGATTTCAAAATTTTCCAGTTCGTATTGAATTATTAAATCGTTTTGTAACACCAGCTCGTGTTAAAAAAATAAAACAAGATCTTATTGATGGTAAAATAGATATTGTAATAGGTACACATAGGCTTTTAAGTGAAGATATTGTCTTTAAAGATTTAGGATTATTAGTAATAGATGAAGAACAACGTTTTGGTGTAAAACATAAAGAAAAAATAAAGAAATTAAAAAGTAATGTTGATATTCTTACTTTATCTGCAACCCCAATTCCAAGAACTCTTCAAATGTCATTGACAGGAATTAGAAATCTCTCTCTTATAGAAACACCACCAGTTGACAGATATCCAATTCAAACCTATGTTTTAGAGGAAAATAAAGGTATCATAAAGGATGCTATTTATAAGGAATTATCACGTGGCGGACAAATATTTATTTTATTTAATAATATAGAAGAAATGAATTTAAAAATGTTAGAAATTAATAAATTAATTCCTGATGCTAAAATTGTATGTGCTCATGGTAGAATGAATAAATCCGAAATAGAAGAGGTAATGGTAAAGTTTATCAATAAGGAATATGATATTTTATTATGTACAACAATTATAGAAACAGGAATAGATATTCCTAATGTAAATACTTTAATTATAATTGATGCTGATCATTTTGGTTTATCACAATTATATCAAATTAGAGGACGTGTCGGTAGAAGTAATAAAATTGCCTATTGTTACTTGATGTATAATAAAGGAAAAATATTAAGTGAAATAGCTACTAAGCGTTTAAATGTTATAAAAGAATTTACGGAGTTGGGAAGTGGATTTAAGATAGCAATGCGTGATCTATCTATAAGAGGCGCTGGTGATATACTTGGAAGTGAACAAGCAGGATTTATTGATAGTATAGGTATTGATTTATATTTAAGAATGCTTGATGAAGAAATAAATAAAATAAAAGGTATTAAACCAAAAGAAGATGTAACTACTGATAAACCATTATTAGAAGTAGAAACTTCAATTGATGACAAATATGTTAATGAAGTTGATTTAAAAATTGAAATTCATGAAAAAATAAATAGTATCGATTCTTATGACAAATTAATAAAAGTTAAGGAAGAATTAGAAGATCGTTTTGGTAAAATAACAGAAAGTATTTTAATTTATATGTATGAAGAATGGTTTGAAAAAGAAGCTAATAAATTAAATATTATAAAAGTTCGACAAACTAGTAATTTTGTTGAAATAACTTTACCTAAAGAAATAACTAATATTTTAAGAGGAGATTTGTTATTTACAGAAGTTAGTGCTATTAGTCGTATGTTTAGATTTAGTATGAAACATGAATGTTTAATAATAACATTAGATATTGTTAAATTAGATCGTCATTTTATTTATTATTTAATAGAATTATTAGAAGTTATTAAAAAGGCTATTTCTAGTTAATGTTTTATTGACACAAAAAAAAACTTATGATTTTACATAAGCTTTTTTATTTATTTTCTATAGCGTCCATTATATTAGGAATCATTTGTTTTTTACGTGATACAATACCATCTAAATAACATCCTTGTTTAAATTCATCTACATCAAAGCAATTATCTAATACTTCTTTTGCATTATCATTATAATAAATATATGAACCATTTTTAATAATGTCTGTAGCAAATAGTGCAACTATATGATAATCATTATTTTCGGCAACATTATTGATTAATTTTATATATTCATCTTTTTCTTTTTCAATTTCATCGATATTTAGAGTTACAACTTGTCCAACTCCAACTTTTTTACCATCAATTGTAAAGTTTTTAAAGTCTGAATATAAAATTTCTTCTTTTGTTTTACCTTTTAAAGATGCACCTGCTTTTAACATATCCATTCCAAACTTTTCGTAATCAACGTTTGCGATTTTAGCTAAATCTTTAACTATTTCTTTATCTATTTCAGTTGTTGTAGGAGATTTAAATAATAATGTGTCTGAAATAATTCCAGATAACATAAGTCCTGCAATATGTGAAGGAATTTCTATGTTATTTTCTTTAAATAGCATATATATAATTGTATTTGTACTACCAACAGGCATATTTCTAAAGTTTATTGGAAGTGTAGTTCCAATTGTTCCAATTTTATGGTGATCAACAATACCAACAATGTCTGCTTCTTCTAGACCGTCAACACTTTGACTAGCTTCGTTATGATCTACAAGAATAACTTTTTTTCTTTTTTTATCATTTATGTCAGAAAATCTTAACATACCAAGGCATATATTTTTATCATTTATAATTGGGTAATTACTAAATTTTCTTTTATTTGCAATATCGACAAAATCATTAACATATCCATTTTCATTAAACGTTACAACATCATCTGTTAAGGTTAATTCCTTTAAGTAATTAGCAAGTTCTATTTTTCTTGAAGTCTTTAAAGTATGATTTTGTGTTCTAACTACATTAATTTTATTTTTCTTAGCCATTTCAAGATGTTCTTCTTTTATTTGAGCATTACCAGTTAAAATAATCATTTTAACGTTGCTCTTAATAGCGTATTCGATAATACTATGTCTATCACCAACCATAAGAATTGTATTTTCATTTATATTAATGTTTTCAATAAATGTTGTACTACGATATGAAGCAATTAATAATTCCCCTTTGATTTCATCATCAAATTTTAATATTTCTTCAGCATTTATTGTATCTATTATATTTTTATATGATGTATTTAAAATAGTATTTTCATTTTCAAATTGAGCTTTAGAAATATCTTTTAATGAAACAATACCAACAAGTTTATTTTCATCATTTACAATAGGTAATGTTCCAATCTCATTTTCATTCATATATTTAAGACCTTCATAAATTGAATTAGTTTCGTCCATATAGTAATTTTTTAAATAATTAATATCTCTTATTTGTAATTTGACGTCGTTTAAATATTTTGGTTGTTTTACTTTGAAATAATCTAATGCATACTTTGTTTCATTATTAGGATTACCAAGAATCGTAGGAATTGTTTGATCTCCAAGGGTATTTTTTAAATATGATAAAGCTATAGAAGCTGTAACACTATCTGTATCAGGTTTTTTATGTCCAAAGATTAAAGTTTTTTCCATAATATTTTTCCTCCTTGCATATGACATTATACCACAAAAACCAATTTTTAAAGTATAAAAAAGGTAATTTTAACCAAAATATCCATAGAGAGTGAGGTAAAGTATGAAGGCAACAGGAATTGTGAGAAGAATAGATGAATTAGGACGCGTTGTGATTCCAAAAGAAATTCGTAAAACACTTCGTATTCATGAAGGAGAAAATGTAGAAATTTTTGTTGATACTAGTGAAAATATAATTTTAAAAAAATTTTCTGTTATGAAAAAATTAGAAGATTTTGCTCAAAATTTAACTGATGTCGTGAATTCTTATATAAAACATAATATTATTATAACCGATACAGATTCTATTATAGCTGCATCGGGAGAATATAAAAAAAAGTATTTAAAGCAACCAATAAGTAATAATTTGTTAACTTCAATTCAAAGAAGAGAAAATATAGTTGAAAATCACTTTAAAAATATAGAAATTATAAACGATGAAAGTATTGAGGGAAGTTATATAATAAATTCTATTAGTGCTCATGGAGATGTGGTTGGGTTAGTAATTATTTTGTCAACAGAAAATCAAGTAGGTCAATTAGAAGAAAAAATAGCTAATATAACTTCTAGTTTTTTATCTAAATATCTTGAAGAATAAAAATCTTTATGTTATAATTAATCATATTTAAAAATTATGAAAGAGAGAAGAATAATATTGTTTTTACAGAGAGTTTATGTTTGGTGAAAGTAAATAAAACAAATTATTTGAAATGGCTCTGGAATTGTTTAAGTGAATTAATTTAGCTTAAACCGTATATATGCGTTAGATATTTGAGAGTATAGATTTTATCTATAAAATAAGGTGGTACCGCGATTTATTCGTCCTTAATATAAGGACGTTTTTTTATTAGGAGGATGGTTTTATGCGTTGTTTTGAAAAAATTAGTTATGATCAATTTAGAAAGGATATTTGTGATAATAAAAAATTATATGATGAATATACTTTACCAACACGTAGTACAAAAAACAGTGCCGGTTATGATTTTGTAGCAATAAATGATTTTCAAATAAAACCTGGTGAAATAAAAAAAATACCTCTGGGTATAAAAGTTCAAATGAATGAAGATGAAGTTTTATTTCTAATTGTTAGAAGTAGTATGGGGTTTAAATATAATGTTAGAATGACCAATCAAACTGGTGTTATAGATAGTGATTACTATAATAATGAGACAAATGAAGGACATATGTGGATTAGTTTACAAAATGAAGGTAAAGAAGATTTTATTGTTAAAAAAGGTGATCATATTGTGCAAGGTATATTTATGAAATATTTAACCGTAGATGATGAAGAAGAAATAAATAATGTTAGAATTTCAGGATTTGGAAGTACTAATTAAGGAGGAATATTATGGAAAAAAATTTTTATATTACAACAGCAATAGCTTATGCATCGGGTAAACCACATATTGGTAATTCTTATGATATTGTTTTAGCTGATGCGTATGCAAGATATAAAAGGTTACTAGGTTATGATGTATATTTTCAAACAGGTACAGATGAACATGGAGAAAAAATTGAAAAAAAGGCTATAGAAGCTGGGATTACACCACAGGAATATGTTGATAATATAGCAGGTGAAGTAAAGCAAGTATGGGATAGTTTGAATACTAGTTATACTAAATTTGTTAGAACTTCAAATCCTGAACATCGTAAAAAAGTAACTAAAATCTTTAAAAAATTGTATGAGCAAGGAGATTTGTATAAAGGAAAGTATGATGGTCTTTATTGTACACCATGTGAGTCCTTCTTTACAGAATCACAGTTAGTTGATGGAAAATGTCCAGATTGTGGTCGTGAAGTAACTAGGGCTAGTGAGGAGGCGTATTTCTTTAATTTAGGAAAATATGCTAAAAGATTAGAAGAATATCTTGATACTCATCCTGATTTCATTCAACCAGAGAGTAGAAAAAATGAAATAGTTAATAATTTCTTAAAACCAGGTCTTCAAGACTTATGTGTAACTCGTACATCATTTGATTGGGGAGTACCAGTTGATTTTGATGATAAACATATAATATATGTTTGGATAGATGCACTTAGTAACTATATTACTTTCTTAGGATATGATCCAGATGGTAACCATAGTGAAGAATTTAAAAAATATTGGCCAGCTAATATTCAATTTATAGGAAAAGATATCATCCGCTTTCATTCAATTTATTGGCCTATTATGTTAATGGCTTTAGATTTACCTTTACCAGAAAAAATATTTGCTCATCCATGGGTTTTATTTGGTAATGATAAGATGAGTAAATCAAAAGGAAATATTGTTTATGCTGATGCTTTAGCGCAACATTTTGGAACTGATACTGTAAGATATTATTTGTTACATGAAATTCCTTTTAATAGTGATGGAACTTTCACTTATGATTTATTTATTGATCGTATTAATTCAGATCTTGCTAATGTTTTAGGAAATTTAGTAAATAGAACAATATCAATGGCTCATAAATACTTTGATGGAGAAGTATTTAAACCAAGTGAATTTGAAGAAATTGATAATGAATTAAAAGATATTGTAATAAATACACCATCTAAAGTTGAAGAAAAAATGAATAGTTTTAAAACAATGGAGGCTTTAGATGAAATTTTTGAAATATTTAGAAGAAGTAATAAATATATAGATGAAACTACACCTTGGATTCTCGCAAAAGATGAAAATAAGCAAGAACGTTTAAAGACAGTTTTATATAATTTACTTGAAAGTATAAGATCTGGAGCAGTTTTATTACAACCATTTTTACCTGAAACAGCTGAAAAGATTTTTGAACAATTAAATACTAATAATAAATCAATTGAAAGCATTAATTTTGATGGTTTGGAAGATCATACAAAGCTAAACCAACCAGAACCTTTATTTGTTAGAATCAATAAAGAGGAAAAAATGCAAGAAATAAATAAGGATAATGAATAACATTATCTTTTTTAGTGTAAAATGTTGTAAATTGTCGTAAAAATAAAGGAAAAAGTCATTGCTGATATAATATTAATGTGCTATATTGTTATTGTTGCTTAATAAGAATAGAAAGGGAAAAATATGACTACTAGTAAATATGCGGATATGAAGTATGTTGTATTGATAGGAGTAGGTATTTTCATAACGCTACTATGTAGTGCTATAATTGATACAAGTTTTATAGATGTACTGTATTTAGTATTAATATTTATATGTGCAATAAGATACATTATTGTGTGTTTAAAAGGTTAGATTAAAGTTTCTTATTGAAACTTTTTTTGTTATACTAAAAAAGAGGTGATTTTATGTATATAGATACACACTGTCATTTGGATAGTAAAGATTATGACAATGTAGAAGACGTCATAAAGAGAGTTGAAAATAATATACTTATAGTAAGTGGTGTAGATGATCGAACCAATAAGGAAGTAGTTGCACTATGTAATAAATATAAAAATATATATGGTACAATCGGTCTACATCCAAGTGAAATACATGATAATTATGAAGAAACTTTAAAGTTTGTAGAAAGCAATATGTCTAATCCTAAAATAGTTGGAATAGGAGAAATAGGACTTGATTATCATTATGACAATGTAGATAAAAATTTACAAAAAAAAGTTTTTCAAAAACAAATAGAATTAGCAAAAAAATACAATAAAACAATCGTTATACATAGTCGTGATGCAGCACATGATACTTTAGATATATTAAAAAAGTCTTCTATAACTAATAATAAAGTAGTAATGCATTGTTATAGTTATAGTAAAGAAATGGCTTATGAATTTATAAAAATGAATATTAAATTAGGTATAGGAGGTGTTTTAACTTTTAAAAATGCACATAAATTAAAAGATATTGTAGAAGAACTATCATTAAATAATTTTTTATTAGAAACTGATAGTCCATATTTAACTCCAGAACCACATAGAGGAGAAAAAAATGAACCTTGCAATGTTATTTATGTAGCTAAGAAAATAGCGGAGTTGAAGAATTTACCCCTTGATGAAGTATTAGAAGTAACAACTAGTAATGCTATTTGTCAATTTGACTTAAAGCTTGATTTATGATAAAATTTAGTTGTCATTATGAGGTGAATAAAAAATGAATATATATTTACTAGAACACTTTCTAAGGTGGGTAGGAATGTTATTTGTATCATTTATTTCTATCTTTAATGTTGGAACATATGATGAATATGTTTTAAATGTAGATAATAAAAATATGGATTTTGGAACGACTGTTGTTAATAGTCAACCAATTGTTTTACAAACGCAAAAAGAAGAGGCAAAACCCGTTGAAGTACAAACTCCTGTAGTTAATACAGTAGAGCAAGAAGTAGTTCAACAACAACCAACTGTTGAAGAACAACCAAAAGAAGAGGTAGTGCCTGCATCTACTACTTTAGAGGTAATGACTGGTAAGTTAACTGGTTATGGTCCAGATTGTGCTGGATGTTCAGGACGAGGTAATTTAGCTTGCAAAACTGCAAAAGGAACGAAACATAATTTATATAATGATGGAATCTATTATAATGATTCTACATTCGGTCAAGTTCGTATAGTAGCTGCAGCTATTCAAAAATTTCCTTGTGGAACTATAATTGAAATAGTTAAAGCAGGACAACAACCTATTACAGCTGTTGTGTTAGACCGTGGTGGTTCAATGAATAGTGCTTTTTCAAAAGGAACTATTTGGATAGATTTAGCCTATGGTTCAACTGCAGATGCAAAAGTAGGTGGTGTATCTGGTCTAAATTATCAAATTAATGTTAAAAGATGGGGATGGTAATCCTCATTTTTGTTTGCATATATATTAATATTTTAGTATAATTTTTGGTATGGATGTGATTATATGGAATATTCATTAAAAACATTAAAAGATGAAATGAAGACGAATAATTTTAATTTTAAAAAAATGTTTGGACAAAATTTTATTATTGATGAAAATATAACTAATCGAATTGTTGAACTAGCTGATATTGATAAAAATACATTAGCTATTGAAATAGGACCTGGTGCAGGAGCTTTAACTACTAAATTATGTCAAAAGGCTGGTAATGTTTTATGTTATGAAATAGATACATCATTAAAACCGATTTTGGACAAAATGTTAGAAAATTATGACAATGTTAATGTTTTGTTTAAAGATTTTTTAAAAAGTGATGTTCAAAACGATATAGAAAGTTATAATTATGATAAATTGTATGTGGTTGCAAATTTACCTTACTACATAACAACTCCAATTATAATTAAATTAATCGAAGACAATATTATGCCAGATAAAATAGTTGTTATGGTTCAAAAAGAGGTTGGTAATCGTTTTAAGGCACCTGTTGGAACAAAGGATTATAATTCATTATCTATTTTTTTAAATTATTATTTTAACGTTAAAAAAATTATCGACATAAGTAGAAATGTTTTTATTCCTAAACCAAATGTAGATAGTATAGTAGTAGAATTTAGTAAAAAAGAAAAAAAATTAGATTTAAAGAATAAAGAATTATTTTTTAAATTAATAAGAGATAGTTTTAAACAAAAAAGAAAAACTCTAAAAAATAATTTAAAAGAATATGATTTAGAAAAAGTAAATGAAGTTTTGAGTAAATATAATTTAGATACAAGTATTAGGGCTGAACAGGTATCAATAGATATTTTTGTAGATATAGCAAATAACTTAGATGATTAATATCATCTTTTTTTTTGACAAAAAAATTATTTCTTTTTGAATATTATAGTATTGGTGATAATATGTTGAGCTTTATAAATAAAATTGTTTGGTTAATTGCAACGATATCAATAGTTATTTCTAGTCTTTATTTTTCAATGAAACTTAAGTTTTTACAGTTAAAAGTTAAAACTATTTTTTCCTGTTTAGTTTCAAAAACAAAAACAGATGAAATAAAACCTTTCAATGTTTTAATGATAACACTTGCAGGTCGTATTGGAGTTGGAAGTATAGCCGGTATTGCTTTATGTATTTACATAGGTGGAATAGGTAGTATTTTTTGGTTATGGATAATGACTTTTTTTTCAGCAATCCTAGCTTATGTTGAAACAGTTTTAGGAGGATTTTATAAAGAAAAAGATGGCAAATTTTATAAAGGGGGACCTAGTTATTATTTAAAAAATGGTTTAGGAAAGAAAAAATTAGGAGGAATTTATGCTATTTTAATTATAATAAGTTATATAGGTGGTTTTTTAAGTATACAAACAAATACAATAACTAAATCATTAAATCAAATAATTAATATAAATCCATATTTTATAGGAATAATCATAGTTATAATAACTTCTTTTATTATATTTGGAGGCCTTACAAAAATTAGTGATGCCACAAGTAAGATAGTTCCTGTTATGGGAGTATTTTATTTACTTATAACAATATATATAATTATTAATAATATAAGTTCTATCCCCAATATATTTTTATCTATTGTATCTGAGGCTTTTAATTTTAAATCTTTTTACTCAGGATTTTTAACTTCTTTTGTCGTAGGAATTCAAAGAGGAATTTTTTCGAATGAAGCGGGATTAGGAACAGGGAGTATAGCTTCTTCGATTAGTGATATAAATCCTGTTAAACAAGGATATATTCAAATTTTAGGTGTATATATAACTAGTTTAATAATTTGTACTTCTACGGCTTTCATTATTTTGACATCAAATTATTTACAACCTGTATTTAATGATTTAAATGGAATAGAAATAACAGGTTATGCTTTTTCTTATCATTTAGGCAAACTTGGGGACATTTTTATTTTTATTTCCATTTTATTATTTTCTTTTTCCACAATTTTAACAGGTTATTATTATGGTGAATCATCATTAAAATACTTTTTTTCCACCATAAAAAGCAAATATTTATATAGTTTAAAAGTATTTACACTAATAATTTTATTTTTAGGATGTATACTTTCTTCAAATTTGTTGTGGAAAATTGTTGATATCTTAGTTGCATTACTTGCCATAATTAATATTTATGCCATGTTTAATTTAAGAAATACTGTTTTTAATGAAACAAATTATTCCAAATATGATAAAATGTAAATGGTGATTTGTTGTGGTTAATAAAAAATGGGATATTATGTTAGAACAAGAATTTAAAAAGGATTATTTTATAAAATTAGGTGTCTTTGTTAAAAATGAGTATAAACATAAAATAATTTATCCACAGTATAAAGATATATTTAATGCATTTAGATATACTGATTATGATGAAGTTAAAGTAGTCATATTGGGACAAGATCCTTATCATGGTGATAAAGAGGCACATGGTCTTTCTTTTTCTGTTCAAGAAGGTGTTGCAATGCCTCCATCATTGCGAAATATTTTTAAGGAATTATATGATGATGTTGGTGTTAGAAGGACAACTACAGATCTTAGTGATTGGGCAAAACAAGGAGTACTACTTTTAAATTCAATTATGACAGTTGTAAAAGATCAACCATTATCCCATAAAAATCATGGATGGGAAATTTTTACAGATAATGTCATTAGAATGTTAGGAAAAAGAAAAGAAAAAATGGTATTTATTTTATGGGGAAGTTATGCTAGAAGTAAAAAAGAATTAATTGAAAATAAAGAACATATGATTATAGAAAGTGTTCATCCTTCTCCTTTATCAGCAAATCGAGGTTTTTTTGGAAGTCGTCCCTTTTCTAGAGCAAATGCTTTTTTAGAAAAAAATGGTATTAAAAAGATAAATTGGTAATTTAATTTCTTGATATAAAATTAAATTTGATATACAATGAAGTATGAGGTGTAAAAATGGATAAAGCGTATGATTTTTTGATGAATGAAGTAGGTATTAAATATGGAGACTCAATTGTCGTAGGTGTTAGTGGAGGACCAGATTCAATGGCACTTCTTCATTTAATGTCAAGTATAAAAAAAGTGATTGATATTGAAGTGGTATGTGCACATGTCAATCATAATGTTAGGAAAGAAAGTTCGAGTGAGAAAGTTTTCGTTGAAAAATTTTGCTTAAATCACGGAATTGTTTTTGAAAGTATGAAAATTGAAGATTACGGAGATGATAATTTTCATAATGAAGCAAGAAGTAAAAGATATAATTATTTTGGAAATATCGTAAAAAAATACGGGGCAAAATACTTATTAACGGCTCATCATGGTGATGATTTGATAGAAACAATTTTAATGCGTATTGTAAGAGGTTCAACCTTAAGAGGATATAGTGGATTTTCAAAAATCGTAAAATTTGAAGATTATACTATTTTAAGACCACTAATAAATGTTACTAAGGATGAAATTTTTGAATACAATAAAAACAATAATATAGCATTTGTACAAGATGCTTCAAATCAAAAAGATGTATATACAAGAAATCGTTTCAGAAAGTATATTGTTCCTGAATTTAAAAAAGAAGATCCAAATGTTCATAATAAATTTTATAAATTTAGTACAACATTGCTTGAGTACAATGATTATATTGATAAACAAGTCGAAAAGAAAATAGCAAATATTTATGTTCAAAACACTTTAAAAATAGATGAGTTTTTAAAGGAAGAAAAAGTTATTCAAATGAAAATTATTTATTATATTTTAGAACATATATATCAAGATGATTTAATGTTGATAACTGATAATCATGCAGAACTATTACATCAACTTATTACATCAAAAAGAGCTAATGCATATATATATTTGCCAAATAATTTGAAGGCTATAAAATCCTATGGAACATTAACTTTTGTTAATGAAGAAATGACAAAAGATGAGTATGAAATAGAAATTATAAATTATTTAAATTTACCAAACGGTAAAAACATAGAAGTAGTTTCTTCATCAAGTGATACTAGTAATAATACTTGTCGTTTAAGTAGCAAAGATGTAAAAATGCCACTTCGTGTAAGAACACGTGTTGATGGTGATAAAATAAGTGTTAAAGGAATGATTGGAAGTAAGAAGGTAAGTGATATTTTTATTGATTGTAAAATTCCAATGCATGATAGAAATATATGGCCAGTAGTTGTAGATTCTAATAATACGGTTGTTTGGCTTCCTGGATTAAAGAAATCAAAATTTGACAAATCAAAAGAAGAAAAGTATGATATAATACTTAAGTATTATTAAGAGAGGAGAAATCTGATGAATAAAAAAACAGTAAAAAAAGGTTTATTGCCTTATTTATTTATAGGAATATTTATGTTAGGAGTGTTATTTTTTCTTAACATTGCAAATCAAAAAGTTAATGTTTTAACTTTTGATAGTTTTATGAAACAAGTAAAAGAAAAAAATGTTGAAGAAATTGTTATTACTCCAAGAAGTAATGCTAGTGTTTATGAAATTAGCGGTAAAATGAAAGATTATGACGAAGATGAAACTTTCTTTTTAAAGGCTCCACTAGCAGAAAGTGTAATGAATAAAATAATAGCATCAGAAGAAAAATATGGATTTAAAATTGAAACAGTGTCTGATCCAGCTTCTAGTACTATATTATTATTCATAATCAATGTTCTTCCAATGGTTGTCTTAGTTGGAGTTGCCTTCTTCTTTATTTCAAGACAAATGGGAAGTGCAAATAAATCTATGGATTTTGGAAGAAGTAGAGCAAGATTAAACGAAGATAGTAAAAAATTAACTTTTGATAATGTTGCAGGATTAGATGAAGAAAAAGAAGAAGTAAGTGAACTAATCGATTTTCTTAAAAATCCTAAAAAATTCCAAAAACTTGGAGCTCGTATACCAAAAGGAGTATTATTAGTTGGTCCTCCAGGTACAGGAAAAACTTTACTAGCACGTGCTGTTGCAGGTGAAGCAAATGTTCCATTCTATTATATAAGTGGTTCGGAATTTGTTGAACTATTTGTCGGTGTTGGAGCAAGTCGTGTTAGAGATATGTTTAAACAAGCAAAACATAATGCACCTTGTTTAATCTTTATTGATGAAATTGATGCCGTAGGTCGTCAAAGAGGAGCAGGTTTAGGTGGAGGACACGATGAACGTGAACAAACACTTAATCAATTATTAACAGAGATGGATGGTTTTGGAGCAAATGAAGGAATCATTATTATAGCTGCAACAAATAGACCAGATGTACTAGATCCAGCTTTACTTAGACCAGGACGTTTTGATAGACAAGTAACTGTTAATTTACCAGATATAAAAGGTCGTGAAGAAATATTACAAGTTCATGCCAGAAATAAAACATTTGCTAAAAATGTTAAACTTTCAAATATTGCTAGAAGAACTGTTGGTTTTTCAGGAGCAGATTTAGAAAACTTATTAAATGAAGCAGCACTACTTGCTGTTCGTCGTGATAAAAAAGCTATAACAATGGAAGAAATAGATGAAGCTCATGATAGAGTATTAATGGGACCTGCAAAAAAAAGTCATAAGTATACAGAACATGAGAAAAAAGTTGTTGCATACCATGAAGCAGGGCATGCTGTAATGGGAATTAAACTTGATGGTGCAAATGAAGTTCAAAAAATTACAATTGTTCCAAGAGGAGCAGCTGGTGGATATAACTTAATGTTACCAAAAGAAGAAACTTATTTATCTACGAAAAAAGAATTGTTAGAAACAATTAGTGGATTACTTGGTGGACGTGTAGCAGAAGAATTCATTTTTAATGAAATAACAACAGGAGCACATAATGATTTTGAAAAAGCAACTAAAATAGCTCGTGCTATGGTAACTGAATACGGTATGAGTGATTTAGGACCAGTTCAATTTGAACATCAAGATTCAAGTGTTTTCTTAGGAAGAGATTATAATAAAAGTCGTAATTTTTCTAGCCAAGTTGCTTATGAAATAGATGAGGAACAACGTAAAATAATTGGTGAATGTTATGAACTTACTAAAAAGGTTATTTCTCAAAATAAAGAATTATTGGATTTAATAGCAAATAGTTTACTAGAAAAAGAAACTTTAACTAGAGAAGAAATAGAATATCTAGTTGAACATAAATGTCTACCAGATGAAGATGATGAGATAGATATGAGTGATTTTAAAGAAGTAAGTTATCATGATATGAATTTAAATGAATTAAGAGAACTTGCTAAGGAAAAAGGAATAAAAGGATATTCTAAAATGACAAAAGAAGAACTAATTGACCAACTGGAAGATTAAGTTCTTTTTTTTGAAAATTATTTAAATTTTATTAATTAATAGATTTTGTATTTATTTTATGATAAAATGTAATGTAGTAGATTGTGTAGAAATTTGGTGATTGTAATGGGTAAAATTATTGCTTTAGTAAATCAAAAAGGAGGAGTTGGAAAAACAACCTCAAGTATAAATTTAGCGGCATCCCTAGGAGTTTATAAAAAAAAGACACTTTTGGTAGATTTAGATCCGCAAGGAAATTCAACAACAGGGGTAGGAATAAGTAAAACAGATTATGAAAAAAGTGTTTATGAACTACTAAAAGATGATGCAGAGTTAGAAGAAGTAATAATAAAAACAAAATTTAATAATTTATATGTCATTCCAGCTACAATAAATTTAGCTGGTTTAGACTTTGAACTAATGGAAAAAAGTAAATTGGATCCAACCTTTGTAAGAGGAAATCAATTGAAAAAACATTTAACAAAAGCAAAAGAAGTTTTTGACTATATTATCATTGATTGTCCACCTTCACTTGGTATATTGACAACAAATGCATTAACAGCAGCTGACTCTGTAATAATTCCAGTTCAATGTGAATTCTTTGCACTAGAAGGAATAATGCAGTTATTAAATACAATAATGTTAGCACAAAAAAACTTGAATCCAAATTTAAATATAGAAGGTGTTTTATTAACAATGCTTGATAGTAGAACAAACTTAGGATTAGAAGTAGTAGAAGACATTAAAAGTTATTTCAAAGAAAGAGTATATGATACAATAATTCCGCGTTTAGTAAGATTATCAGAGGCTCCAAGTCATGGAAAACCAATAGTTGCTTATGATCCACAAAGTAGAGGAACAGAGGCATATTTAAACTTAGCTAAGGAAGTGATTGAACGAAATGGAAAATAAAAAAAGAGCTTTAGGTCGAGGTTTAGAACAATTATTTAACAATGAAAATTTAGATGTAGCTAAATTAGAACAAACAATTTATGAAACAGCTACAAATGAAGAAATAATAGATATAGAATTATCCGAATTACGTCCAAACCCATATCAACCAAGAAAAGTTTTTGATGATGAAGCCTTAAAAGAATTATCAGCTTCAATAAAAGAACATGGTGTTTTTCAACCAATCATAATTAAAAAAAGTATTAAAGGATATGAAATAATAGCAGGAGAAAGACGTGTTAGAGCTTCAAAACTTGCTGGACTTGATAAAATACCAGCCATAATTAGAAATTTTACAGATGAGCAAATGATGGAAATAGCATTGCTTGAAAATCTTCAAAGAGAAAACTTAACAGCAATTGAAGAAGCATATGCATATAAAGCAATGATCGAAAAACTTTCATTAACACAAGATGAACTTTCAAAAAAAGTAGGTAAAAGTAGAAGTCATCTTACAAATATCTTAGGACTACTTCGTTTACCAAAGGAAGTACAACAAATGATAGCTGAATCTAAACTTTCTATGGGACACGCAAGAGCATTAAGTAAATTAGAAGATGAAGAAAAAATCAAAGAATTAGCAAATAAAATAGTAAATGAAAAAATATCGGTTCGAAATGCCGAAGAATTAACAAATCAAGAAACACATACGCATGAAATTAAAAAAACACCGCGTGAAAAAAGTAATAATGAATATAAATATGTTGAGGATTTACTTCGTGAAAAATTAGATGCAAAAGTTAAAATAAAAGATAAAAAAATAGTAATTAACTTTACAAGTACAGCTGATTTAAATAGAATTTTAGAAATAATTGACATAAAAGAATAGGTGATAAAATGTTAGAAAAGATATTAGTTAAAGAGGTTATGGGTCCTATTGTTGTAATCCTTTCATGCCTTTTAATCTATCATTTGATAAAAAAAATAATCAGTAAAATGATGAAAGTAAAACTTTCTAGAATTGATCAAAGACGCCAAAAGACTATAAATGTTTTAATTCTAAATATAATAAAATACTTTTTAATAGTAGTAGCAATTATAATAATACTATCAATGCTTGGTGTAAATATGAATGCTGTAGTTGCATCTTTAGGAGTTGTTGGAGTGGTTGTTGGTTTAGCCTTCCAAGACATTTTAAAAGATTTTTTGTCAGGAATATCAATTATAGTGGAAGATCAATATAAGATAGGTGATACTGTAACTATAAATGATTTTAAAGGTGAAGTTTTAGCAATTGGATTTAGGACGACTAGATTAAAAGCATATACAGGTGAAGTAATGATTATTTCAAATAGAAATATTCAAAAAGTAATTAACCACAGTTTTAAAAGTTCAAAAGCAATTGTTGATGTTATGGTTTCATATGAAGAAGATTTATTAAAAGTAGAAAAAGTACTTTCAGAAGTATGCGATAAATTATCAAATGAAATAAAAGGATTAAAAAGTAAAATAGAAATTTTAGGAATTAATGAATTAGGTGATTCTGGAATAACTTATCGAATCGTTGTTGATACCAAACCAATGAAACATTTAGAAATCAAAAGATTACTTCTACGTGAAATAAAAATGACATTTGATAAAAACAAAATAAATATTCCATATAATCAATTGGTGATTCATAATGCATGATTATAAATTAGGTAGTGTTGTTATTATGAAAAAACAGCACCCATGTGGAACAAATCTTTGGGAGATAATTCGCGTAGGAGCAGATATTAAAATAAAATGTTTAAATTGTGGAAGAACAATAATGCTACCAAGAGTTGAATTTAATAAAAAATTAAAAAAGGTAGAAAATTATTAGGAGGTATTATGGGAAAATTAAAAAAGAAAACAAAAAAATTGTATGGCCCAGTACTTGTTATGTTGTTTTTAACCCTTCTTATTTGTGTTGCTAGTTTTGTTTTATCACTATTAGGAGTAGAAGGATATAAAACATCAATTAACAATGGAGTTTTAGAATCAAGCCTTATTACAGTAAATAACATATTTAGTTTTAAAGGATTAAAATATGTAGTCGGTCATGTAGTAAGCAATTTTCAAAAATTCGAACCATTAGTTTTATTAATCATTTCTCTTATAGGAATGAGTATATGTGAAAAAAGTGGCTTTTTTAAGGCTTTATTCTCACCATTAAAGAAAGTTAAAATAGGTATAATAATATATTTCACATTATTTTTAGGAATTGTTTTTGGAGTAATAGGAGATTATAATTTTATTTTCTTGTTACCATTATCAGGGATAGTTTATAAATATATAGGCAAAAATTCAGTATTTGGAATTTTAGTTATGTTTTTAGGAATAACTTTAGGTCATGGAGCAGGATTAATTTTTAATTATAATGATTATTTGATGGGAAATCTAAGTCAAATGGCTGCAAATTTAGATGTTGATAAAACATATGAATTTAATTTATTATCAAATATCTATATTATGGTAGTTTCTACTTTTATAATAACTTTTATTGGAACATTAATAATTGAAAGATTTTTGATGTATAAATTTACAATTAAAGAAAAAATAGAAGATCAAGAAGATGAAGAACTAATTATATCAAAAAAAGCAAAGAGATGGGCATTAATTGTTGGATTAATATTTTGCCTTTTAACAATATATACTTTATTACCTATAAAATTACCAGGCGCAGGGATCTTGCTTGCAAATGATTCAACACGCTATATGGAAAAACTATTTGGAACATCTGCACCATTCAAACAAGGAATTGTAGTATTTATAACATTATTATTTGTTTTATGTGGATGGGTATATGGAAAAATGTCAAAAAACATAAAAGATGGTCATGAATTTAGTGTTGGATTATCTAAAAACTTTGAATATTTAGGTTATATGTTTGTATTAATGTTCTTTTACTGTCAAATGATATCTATTTTGGAATGGACTAATATTGGAGAGATAATATGTGCAAACTTGGTTGATTGGATAGGAAGTCTTAAATTTTCAGGAATTCCATTAATTAGTACTTTCTTTGTTATTGTAATAATTGTTAGCTTATTAATGCCAAATACATTAGAAAAATGGGAATTTATGTCACCAACAATAATACCACTTTTCATGAGATCAAATATTACACCAGGATTTACGCAATTTATCTTTAAAGTGGCTGATGGAATAGGTAAATCAATTACTCCTATGTTCGCATATTTTATTGTTATGTTAGCCTTTTTAGAAAAATATAATAATGATAAAAAAGTTCAAATAAGTATTTTTGGAACAATTAAACAAATTCTTCCAACTGTATTATTGATGACAGGATTGTGGATTTTAATAATAGTGCTTTGGTATATAATTGGAATACCAATAGGTGTTGGAGTTATTTCAACTTTGTAAAGAAATCTTAACGATTTCTTTTTCTTTAAAAATAAATTAAAAAGTGTTATAATGATACTAATTGAAAGGAGAATGAAGATTGAGTTTAACAGCAGGAATTGTAGGATTACCAAATGTCGGAAAATCGACTTTGTTTAATGCTATAACAAAACAAAAAATATTAGCAGCTAATTATCCTTTTGCAACTATAGATCCAAATGTTGGAGTGGTAGTAGTTCCGGATGAACGCCTAGATTTTTTAAACGACTTATATAAACCAAAAAGTTTAGTACCTACAACAATTGAATATACCGATATAGCAGGACTTGTAAAAGGAGCATCAGTAGGAGAAGGACTAGGAAATAAATTTTTATCTCATATCAGAGAAGTAGATGCTATTATCGAGGTAGTTAGATGTTTTGATAATGGTGATATAATTCATGTTGAAGGAAAAGTTGATCCTATTAGAGATATTGAAATTATAAACTTAGAATTAATGTTAGCAGATTTAGAAGTAATAAATAACCGTATTGGAAAAATTGGTAAAAAAGCAAGCATGTCTAAAGATAAAGAAGTAATAAGAGAAGTTAATGTTCTAAATAAATTAAAGGAAAGCTTGGAAAAAAATATTCCTGTAAGACAATTAGAATTTAATGATGATGAACTAAAACTTGTAAAAAGTTTTAACTTATTAACTATAAAACCTATTATTTATATGACAAACGTAAGTGAAGAAGATTTGATTAGCGATGATAATGAATATGTAAAAATGGTAAGGGAATATGCTGCAAAAGAAAAATCAGAAGTTGTAGTCGTAAGTGCAAAAATAGAATCGGAATTAGTAGATTTAACTGATGAAGAAAGAACAGAATTTTTAAATGACTTAGGAATAAAAGAAAATGGTTTAGATAAATTAATTAAAGCTACTTATAAATTATTAGGCCTAGAAACCTATTTTACAGCAGGAACTGACGAAGTAAGAGCTTGGACCTTCAAAAAAGGAATGAAAGCACCAGCTTGTGCGGGAATAATTCATACTGATTTTGAAAAAGGATTTATTAGAGCAGAAGTTATGAGTTATGAAGATTTAAAAGAATATAAATCAGAATTAAAAGTAAAAGAAGCTGGTAAAATGCGTCTAGAAGGTAAAGAATATGAAATGCAAGATGGAGACATTTGTTATTTCAGATTTAATGTATAAAAAATAGAAATTAAATTAATATATTATAAAGGAGGAAATTATGGAAAATAATAAAGCTTTTGGAAAAGTATTTATGTGGATGTTTATAGGACTTCTAATAACATTTTTAACAGGATATGTTGTATCTTCAAATGATAATATGCTATATAATATATTTTCTGGTGGTACATATTTTATATTAATAATAATTGAATTAGTACTGGTAGTCTATTTGTCAGCTAGAATTCATAAAATGCAAGTTACAACTGCACGAATAGTATTTATTTTATATTCATTTGTATCAGGTTTAACTTTTGGAAGTATATTTATAGTATTTAAAATGTCTTCAATAATGCTAATCTTTTTAATAACTGCTATTTTATTTGGTATCTTTGCATTAATAGGAAGATTCACAAAATTAGATTTAACTAAGGCTGGTACAATTTTACTTATGATGTTACTTGGTATTGTTATTTGTACATTTGTAAACGTATTCTTAAAAAATGATACTTTAGATTTATTTGTTAGTTATATAAGTATTATTATATTCTTAGGATTTACAGCATATGATATGCAAAAAATAAAAATGTTATCTTATGAATTTGATGATGAGGACAAAATAGCTATTATAGGTGCCTTAGAATTATATCTAGACTTTATAAACATTTTTATTGATTTACTTAGAATTTTTGGAAAAAGAGATTAATATCTTCTTTTTTTTTGAATAAAATTAGATAGACTTTACAAAAAACGGTAAGTTTGTTATAATCAATAGCGAGTATTAATTTACTCCTTGCTTCAGATTGAAGCCGATAGACCAAAGGGAGGTGTAAGAAATGAAAAACTATGAAATTATGATTATCGTTAAAGCTACATTAAGTGAAGATGAAACAAAAAAAGTGATTGATAACTTTGGAAAAGTATTAACTGATAATGGAGCTAAAATTGTTTCAACAAAAGACATGGGACAAAGAGAACTAGCTTATGAAATTAAAAAAAGTAAAAGTGGTTATTACTATGTTTATGAAATTGAAGCAGCAGATGATAAGGCAATTAACGAATTCGATCGTTTATCTCTAATTAATGACAGTATACTTCGTCATTTAATAACAAAAATTGAAAAATAAGAAAAGAGGTAGTTAGATGAACCGAGTAATGTTAATAGGAAGACTTACGGCAAAACCAGAACTTAGATATACAAGTTCTAATATTCCGTTTGCAAGATTTTCTGTAGCTGTAAATAGAACATTTAGTAATAGTCAAGGACAAAGAGAAACAGACTTTATAAATGTTGTTGTTTGGAGAAAACAAGCAGAAAATGTATGTAATTTTTTAGATAAGGGTAGCCTAGTTTCGGTAGAAGGTAGACTGCAAACTGGAAGTTATGATGATAAAGATGGAAACAAAAGATATTCAATGGACGTTGTTGGAGATTCTGTGCAATTCTTAGAAAGTAAAAGTCAAGCACAAAATAGATCAAATAATAATGATAATGTTAGCCCATATGATTATCAAGATAATAACTATAACAACGATATAAGCGTGGAAAATGATCCGTTTGCTGATTTCGGTGATAGTGTTTCAATTGATGATAACTTCTTAGATTAAAAGGAGGAAGAAAAATGGCTGAATTTTATAGAAAAAAGAAAAAAATATGTCAAATGTGTGCTGGTAAATCAGTTGATTATAAAGATCCAGAAATCTTAAAAAAATATATTAGTCAAGACAAAGGTAAAATTTTACCAAGAAGAATAACTGGAGCTTGTTCAAAACACCAAAGACATATTGCTGGTGAAATTAAAAAAGCTCGTTTTATGGCTTTATTACCATTCGTTAAATAAGATGATTGACATCTTATTTTTTTTGATATAACATATTATTCAGGTGGTCTTGAATTATGGAATATGTTTTAAAAAAGACAGAAACTGGTAAAAAAATAACAGTTAGAATGTTACAAAATAAATTACTTGAAATGATGAAAGATATTGATAAAATTTGTCAAAAAAATGATATCAATTATTTTTTAGCGGGTGGATCTTGTCTTGGTGCAGTCCGTCATCATGGTTTTATTCCTTGGGATGATGATATGGATATTGCAATGTCTAGGGTCGAATATAACAAATTTGTTAAAGCTTTAAAAAAGGATCTTGGAGATAAATATGTATTTCATTGTTACGAAAAAAATAAAAAGTATCCAGTTTATTGGCCAGCAATGAAGATTCGTTTAAAAAACACCTATATAAGAGAAGCTAATAAATTTTTACCAAATCCTTGTACTGATTCAGATGGTATTTTTATAGATGTCTTCATTTATGATTATATGTCAAATAATCGATTTCTAGATTTTATCTTAAGAATAATTAATACAATATTGATGATAGTTTTGGTTTTTTTTGAAAATTTAGGAATTAATTTAATACCAATTAAAGAACTATATCGATTTAATGCAAGAATGTATGGAAAGTTGTGTAAAAATTCTAAGTATTTTGCAGATGAAATAACTTGGTCTTTCAATCCTTTAAAACCATTTAAATATAAATATTCGGATATATATCCAACTAAAAAAATAAAATTTGAAGACACAAGCTTTCCTGTACCTGGTAACTACTGTGAATACCTACGTAAAAATTATGGAGATAATTATATGGAACCGATTTCTGTTGAAAAGCAAGTGGCTAAACATATTCTAGATATAAACTTAACTTTCTCTTTACCAAATAATAATAAATATAAAAAAATATGGTTGATATATAGAAGAGGAATACAAATTGGATTAATTATGAATGTTGTATCGTTATTACTATTAAATGAAGCAAGTTTTATATTAAGTGGAATTGGAATAATTATCATATGTTTGGCAATTATGATATATATAAATGAAAACTAATCAATGATTAGTTTTTTTATTTTCATTTTTTCACTTTTTTCATAAAAAAAGCTTGCATTTCATACAATATTTTAGTATAATTTTGAATGTGTGGAACGCATTGATGTGTGAGGTTGCCGATACGCCAGGTTAAGTTGTTAAGAAAAATAATCTCAATATCGGGTTTTTACACGGAGCGAGTCTATACTAGATATAGGCGAAGGGAGGATACAAAATGTCAAAAAGCAAAGTAAACATCAAATTGAAAGCTTTTGAACACAAAAGTTTAGACAGTGCATGTGCTAAAATTGTTGACACAGTAAAAAGAACTGGTGGAGAAGTTAGTGGACCAGTACCACTTCCAACAGAAATTGAAAAGATAACAATTTTAAGAGCTGTTCATAAATATAAAGATTCAAGAGAACAATTTGAAAAAAGAACACACAAGAGACTTATTGTTATCAATAATCCAAGTAAGGAAACAATTGATGCATTAACGCATCTTGAAATTCCGAGTGGTGTTGATATTCAAATAAAGTTATAAAATAAGGAGGAAAAATTATGAAAGGAATCTTAGGTCGTAAAATTGGAATGACTCAAGTATTTACAAAATCTGGTAAATTGATTCCTGTAACTGTTGTTGAAGTTGAACCAAATGTGATAACACAAATTAAAACAAAAGAAAACGATGGTTATGAAGCAATTCAATTAGGATTTGATACGAAGAGAGAAAAGTTAGCGACAAAAGCTTCAGTTGGAATTACCAACAAAGCAAACACTACACCTAAGCGCTTCTTTAGAGAAATAAGAGGTGTGGATGTTAGCAAATATTCATTAGGTCAAGAAGTTAAAGTTGACATCTTTGCCGAAGGAGAAATGGTTGACGTAACAGGTACAACTAAAGGAAAAGGTTTCCAAGGTGTTATTAAACGTCATGGACAATCAAGAGGACCTATGGGACATGGTTCACATTATCATAGAGGTCCAGGTTCTATGGGAACAATGAGACCAATGCGTGTTTTTAAAGGTAAAAAATTACCAGGACATATGGGTACATTAACAGTAACTATTCAAAATCTTGAAATCGTTATGGTTGATGTTGAAAATAATTGCATTTTAGTAAAAGGTAATGTACCAGGGCCTAAAAAAGGTTTAGTTGTTATTAAAACTGCTGTTAAAAATCCAGGAAAAGTAAATGAAATAGAAGAATTAAATATTTTAACTACTGAAGAAGTTCCTGCTGAACAACCAGAAAATGTAGCAACTGAAGAAGCTACTGAAGAAACAGTAGAAACTGTAGAAGAGTAGGAGGCAAGAAAATGGCAAAAACATCTGTTTTAAATATTAAAGGTGAAAAAGTAAGCGACATTACTTTAAATGCAGAAGTTTGGGGAATTGTACCAAATGATGCTGTTTTATATGATGCAATTACATTAGCAAGAAATGCTATGAGACAAGGTACTCATGATACAAAAACACGTAGTGAAGTAAGTGGTGGAGGAAGAAAACCATGGAGACAAAAAGGAACAGGACGTGCTCGTCAAGGTAGTACACGTGCTCCACATTGGATCAAAGGTGGTATAGTATTCGGACCACATCCAAGAAGTTATGATAAAAAAATGAATCGCAAAGAAAGAAGATTGGCATTAAAATCAGCATTAGCTTATAAAAATATTGATAAAGAATTAATCGTTGTTGATAATTTTAATTTAGAAAATGCTAAAACAAAAGATGCTAAACAAGCTTTAGAAAATTTAAAAGTTTCTAAAAATGTATTAATTGTTGTTAATGAATTAGATGATAATATCATTTTAGCAACACGCAATTTAAAAAATGTTAATTTACTTCAAGCAAATGAAATTAATACATTAGATATAGTTGCTGCTGATAACATGATTGTTACTGTTGATGCAGTTAAAACAATTGAGGAGGTGCTTGTTTAATGAGTAATTATAGAGATATTATAAAGGCACCAATTATTACTGAAAAAAGTGCTGCTTTAGCTGAAACAAATACTTATGTATTTAGTGTAGACGTTAGAGCTAATAAAACACAAATAAAACAAGCTATTGAAAATATTTTTGATGTAAAAGTTGAAAATGTAAATACAATTAACGTTAAACCAAAGAAAAAAAGAGTTGGACGTTATGCTGGAAAAACAAATAAAGTAAAAAAAGCAATTGTTAAATTAAAAGAAGGAAGTTCAATCGAACTTATCTAATAAAATAGGAGGATACGTATGGCTATTAAAAGTTATAAACCGATGACTAATGGTACTCGTGGAATGACTAAGTTAGATTATAGTGAAGAAATAACTAAAACAACTCCCGAAAAATCATTAGTGGTTACATTAAAGAAAAAAGGTGGTCGTAACAATCAAGGTAAAATTACTGTTAGACATCGTGGTGGAGGAGCTAAAAGAAAATACCGTATTATTGATTTTAAAAGAGATAAAGACGGTGTTGTTGGAACTGTTTCATCAATCGAATACGACCCAAATAGAAGTGCTAACATTGCTTTGATTAAATATGCTGATGGAGAAAAAAGATATATTATTGCTCCAAAAGGTATAAAAGTTGGAGATAAAATTGAAAGTGGTGCAAATGCTGATATCAAAGTTGGAAATGCATTACCTTTAGAAAATATCCCAGAAGGAACAGTAGTTCATAATGTTGAATTAAAAGCTGGAAAAGGTGGAGAACTTGCACGTTCAGCTGGAAGTTCAGTTCAAATTCTTGGTCGCGAAGGTAAATATACATTAATTCGTTTAACTAGTGGAGAAGTTCGTAAAGTACTTAGTACTTGTAGAGCAACTATTGGTGAAGTTGGAAATGCAGATCATGAATTAGTTAATTTGGGAAAAGCTGGTCGTAAAAGACATATGGGTATTAAACCAACAGTTCGTGGATCAGTTATGAACCCTAATGATCACCCTCATGGTGGTGGTGAAGGTCGTGCGCCTATCGGACGTAAAGGACCAGTTACTCCTTGGGGAAAACCTGCTTTAGGTTATAAGACACGTAAAAACAAAAAAGCTTCTGACAAGTTAATTGTTCGTCGTCGTAAAAAATAGTGAAAGGATGGTTTAAATGGCTAGAAGTTTAAAGAAAGGGCCTTATGTATTTGAAGGATTAATGAAAAAGGTCCGTGAAATGAATAAATCTGGTAAAAAATCAGTAATTAAAACTTGGTCACGCCGTTCAACAATTTTTCCTGAATTTATTGGACATACATTTGCTGTACATAATGGAAAAGAATTTATTCCAGTTTATGTAACAGAAGATATGGTTGGACATAAATTAGGTGAATTCTCACCAACTCGTAAATTTGGTGGACATGGCGATGACAAGAAAAAGAAATAATTAGTTACCAGGAAGGAGGACTAAAATGGAAGCAAAAGCTATTGCAAAGGGGCTTAGAATTCAACCTCGTAAAGCTCGTTTAGTTATAAATTTAATACGCGGAAAAAGCGTTGAAGAAGCAGATATAATTTTAAGTAATTTAAATAAAGAAGCAGCAAGATTAAGTCACAAAGTACTTACTTCAGCTGTTGCTAATGCTGAAAACAATTTAGGATTAGATAAAACAAAATTATATGTAAAAGAGGCCTATGTTAATGAAGGTCAAACAATGAAAAGAATTAAATTTGGTTCACGTGGACACGTAGATCCAATTAAAAAAAGAACAAGCCATATAACAATTGTTGTTGGTGAAAAATAGATAAGGAGGTAAACTGATGGGTCAAAAAGTTAGTCCAGTCGGACTTAGAATCGGTATTAATAAAACTTGGGAATCTAAATGGTATGCAGGAAATAAAGATTTTTCTAAATTTTTAAATAAAGATGTTAAAATACGTAGATATTTAGAGAAAAAGTTAAAAGACGCAGCAGTTTCAAGTATATTAATTGAAAGAAACGCTACTAAGACTGATGTAATTATAAATACTGCTAAACCAGGAGTAGTAATCGGTCATGGTGGAGATGAAATTGAAAAATTAAAAAAAGAATTATCAAAATTAGTTGATGAAAATATTCAAATTTCTATTATGGAAATTAAAAACCCTGATGTTGTTGCTGCATTAGTTGCAGAAAATATTGCTCATCAAATTGAAAATCGTGTTTCATTTAGAATTGCTCAAAAAAGAGCTATTAGAAATGCAATGAAAGCTGGGGCAAAAGGTATTAAAACTTCTGTTTCAGGACGTTTAGGTGGAGCAGATATGGCGAGAACTGAAGGTTATACAGAAGGAAATATTCCACTTCATACTTTAAGAGCTGATATTGATTATGCTCATAAAGAAGCAGATACTACATATGGAAAAATCGGTGTAAAAGTATGGATTTATAAAGGAGAAATCCTTCCTGGAAAAGATAAGGGAGGTAAGAAAAATGGCGCTAATACCAAAGAGAACTAAATATAGAAGACCACATAGATTACGTTATGACGGTGTAGCTAAAGGTAATACAAAAGTTAATTTTGGTGAATATGGGCTTATGGCAATGGAAGGTGCTTGGATTACTCAAAATCAAATAGAAGCAGCTCGTGTTGCTATGACACGTTATATGAAACGTGGTGGAAAAGTATGGATAAACATTTTCCCTCATCTTTCATTAACAAAAATACCTCTAGAAACTCGTATGGGTAAAGGTAAAGGTCAACCTGAAAAATGGGTAGCAGTAGTTAAAAAAGGAAAAGTTATGTTTGAAATAGCTGGAGTAAGTGAAGAAGTAGCACGTGAAGCATTAAGACTTGCTATGCACAAACTTCCAATCAAATGTAAATTTGTAACAAGAGAAAGTGGTGATTCAAGTGAAAAATAGTGAAATAAGAGAATTAACTAACGAAGAAATCACAAAAAAAATTGATGAATGTAAAGAAGAATTATTTAATTTACGTTTTAGTCAAGCAACAGGAAATCTTGAAAAACCATCAAGAATTAAAGAACTTAGAAAATTAGTTGCACGTATGAAAACTATTTTAAGAGAACGTGAACTTGGAATGGAGGAAAAATAATGGAAAAAGCTAGAACTCGTGAATTAGTTGGTAAAGTAGTAAGTGATAAGACTGACAAAACAATTACTGTTTTAGTTGAAACTTATAAAAAAGATCCATTATATGGTAAACGTGTTAAATATTCTAAAAAATATGCTGCTCACGATGAAAAAAATGAAGCGAAAACTGGAGATAAGGTTCGTATTGTTGAAACAAGACCAATCTCTAAAAATAAACATTTCCGTCTAGTGGAAATCGTAGAAAAAGCAATTATTCTATAATTGAAGTAGAGGAGGAGAATACATGATTCAACAAGAAAGCCGTTTAAAAGTTGCTGACAACTCTGGTGCACGTGAAGTTAGTGTTATTCGTGTACTTGGTGGAAGCAAAGTTAAAACAGGAAATATTGGAGATATAGTGGTTGCTACTGTTAAGAAAGCAACACCTAACGGTACAGTTGGAAAAGGTAAAGTTGTTAAAGCTGTAGTTGTTAGAAGTAAATTTGGTCTAAGAAGAGAAGATGGATCATATATCAAATTTGATGATAACGCATGTGTAATTATCAAAGATGATAAGAGCCCAGTTGGAACTCGTGTATTTGGACCAATTGCACGTGAGTTACGTGATAAAGATTTTATGAAAATTGTATCACTTGCTAAAGAAGTGTTATAACTTTCGAAGGAGGAAGAACATGAACTTTAAAAAAGGAGATAAAGTTGTTGTTATTGCTGGGAAAGATAAGACAAAAGAAGGAACTATCATAGAAGTTTTAAGAGATAAAGACAGAGTTGTTGTTGAAGGAATCAATATGGTAAAAAAACATATTAAACCGAATGGACAAGATGCTGGAAGTATCGAAGAAAGAGAAGCTTCTATTCATGTTTCAAATGTTATGTTGATAGATCCAAAATCTAAAACAAGAACCAGAATAGGGCATACAACCAATAAAAAAGGAAAAAAGGTTAGAGTTGCAAAAAAATCTAATCAAGAAATTGACTAATTGGAAGGAGGGTATATTATGAACCGCCTAAAAGAAAAATATACAAAAGAAATTGTACCTAGTTTAAGAGAAGAATTTAATTATTCTAATGTAATGGAAGTTCCAAAGTTAGATAAAATTGTTGTTAATATGGGTGTTGGTGATGCAACTAATAATAGTAAACTATTAGAAGCTGCAATAGCTGACCTAGAAATTATTACTGGACAAAAACCAGTTGCAACTAAAGCCAAAAAAGCAATTGCTGGATTTAAATTAAGAGAAGGTCAAGCAATTGGTTGTAAGGTAACTTTACGTGGAGAAAATATGTATAACTTTTTAGATAAATTAATTAGTATTACATTACCACGTGTTAGAGATTTTAGAGGAATATCAACTAAATCATTTGATGGTAGAGGAAACTATACATTAGGTCTTAATGAACAATTAATTTTCTCAGAAATAGAATACGATAACGTTGTAAAAGTGCGTGGAATGGATATTGTTTTTGTAACAACAGCAAAAACTAATGAAGAAGCACTTGCTCTTTTAAAAGGATTCGGAATGCCTTTTAAAAAGTAATAATGAATTAGGAGGATATTATGGCTAAAAAGAGCATGATTGTAAAACAATCAAGAAAACCAAAATTTAAAGTGCGTGAATATACTCGTTGTGAAAGATGTGGTAGACCTCATGCAGTACTTAAAAAATATGGAATTTGTCGTATTTGTTTTAGAGAACTAGCTTACAAAGGACAAATACCAGGCGTTAAAAAATCTAGTTGGTAATAGATAAGGAGGGATTTTATGGCAATGACAGATCCAATTGCGGATATGCTTACCAGAATTCGTAATGCAAATCAAATGAGATATTTAGAAGTTGAAGTACCAGCTTCAAATATTAAAACTGAAATAGCTAGAATTTTAAAAGAAGAAGGTTTTATAAGTGATTATAAAATCAAAAAAAATGATGTACAAGATGTTATTGTTCTAAATTTAAAATATGGACAACATAAAGAACGTGTAATAACTGGACTTAAAAGAATTTCTAAACCAGGATTACGTGTTTATGCTAAAACTAATGAAATTCCAAAAGTATTAAATGGACTTGGAATCGCTATTGTTTCAACTTCAAAAGGTCTTATGACTGATAAAGAAGCTAGAAAAGAACAATTAGGTGGAGAAGTTTTAGCTTATATTTGGTAGAAAGTAAGGAGGATAAATATGAGTCGTATTGGAAATAGAATACTTCAAATACCAGAAAAAGTAACTGTATCAGTTGATGGTAATATTGTTAAGGTAACAGGTCCTAAAGGTGAACTTTCTACTGAAATTAATCCAAATATAACTGTTAACATTAAAGATAATGAAGTAGTTGTAGAAAGAAAAAATGATAATTTCAAAAATTTTCATGGAACTGCAAATGCTCTTATTAAAAATATGATTATCGGTGTTACAGAAGGATATCAAAAACAATTAGAAGCAGTAGGTGTAGGTTATCGTTTTGCAGTAGCTGGAAAAACAATTACTGTAAATGCCGGATACTCACATCCTGTAAAAGTAGAAATTCCTGAAGGAATAACAGTAGAAGCTCCAAGCAATACTGAATTAACAATTAAAGGAATTGATAAGTGTCTTGTTGGTGAGTTTGCTGCAAACATCAGAAAAATAAGACAACCTGAACCATATAAAGGAAAAGGTATTAGATATAAAGATGAATATATTCGTCGTAAAGAAGGAAAAAAAGCAGCATAATTAAGTAAAGGAGAGTAATACTCATGATTAAAAAAGTATCTAGAAATGAAGTTCGTAAAGCTAGACATGAACGTGTTAGAACTAAAATCAGTGGAACAGCTGTTGAACCTAGATTAAATGTATTTAGATCAAATGGGAATATTTTTGCTCAAATAATTGATGATGCGGCTGGAGTAACATTAGCTTCTGCATCTTCAATCGATAAAGAATTAAAACTTGAAAATGGTGGAAATATTGAAGCTGCTACAAAAGTTGGAGAATTACTTGCAAAAAGAGCAAAAAAAGCAAAAATTACAAAAGTATCCTTTGATAGAGGTGGATACCTATATCATGGACGTGTTAAAGCTTTGGCAGAAGCAGCACGTGAAAATGGATTAGAATTCTAAAAGGAGGGTAATAGATGGAAACTAGAAGAAGAGCGCCACGCCCAAAACAATATGAAGAAGAAGTAATCAATATTGGTCGTGTTACAAAAGTAACAAAAGGTGGTCGTCATTTCCGTTTCTCAGCAACAGTAGTTGTTGGAGATAGAAAAGGAAAAGTTGGTCTAGGTACTGGAAAAGCAAATGAAGTACCAGATGCAATTAAAAAAGCAGTTCAAGCTGCAACAAAAAACGTTATAAAAGTATCCCTAGTTGATAATAGAACTATTCCTCACGAAGCAATTGGTGTTCGTGGAGCAAGTCGTGTTATGTTAAAACCTGCATTTGAAGGTACAGGAGTTAAAGCTGGTGGACCAGTTAGAGCCGTACTTGAACTTGCTGGTGTTAAAGACATTTTATCAAAATCACTTGGTTCAAATACAAAAATTAATATGGCATATGCAACTTTAGAAGCATTAAAATCACAAAAAACAGCAGAAGAAATCGCACGTTTACGCGGTAAGAAAGTAGAGGATTTAGTTTAATGAAATTACATTCAATACATGCTCAAGAAGGAGCTATTAAAAATCGTAAAAGAGTTGGACGTGGACCAGGAAGTGGTTTAGGAAAAACTTCTGGTAGAGGAGAAAACGGACAAAAATCTAGAAGCGGATATAGCCGTAAAGCTGGATTTGAAGGTGGACAATTACCACTATACCGTCGTTTACCAAAAAGAGGATTTAGTAATGCCAAATTTAAAACAGAATATGCTGTAATTAACTTAAGTGATTTAAATAAATTTGAAGATGGTGCCGTTGTTACACCAGAATTATTAAAAGAAATGGGACTTTTAAAGAAACAATTATCTGGCGTTAAAGTGCTAGGATTTGGAAAATTAGAAAAGAAATTAACTGTTAAAGCTAATAAATTTTCTAGCAAAGCTTTTGAAGAAATAGAAAAATTAGGTGGAAAAGCAGAGGTGATTTAATTGTTTGCAAGATTTAAGCAACTATTTAATCCCAAAAATAAAGATTTAAGAAAAAGAATATTATTTACTTTTGTAGTTTTGTTTATATTTAAACTAGGAACAACAATAGTTGTACCTGGAATTGATAAGGAATCGTTAGGAACAAACAATTTAGGATTTTTAGAATTAATTAATGCTATGGGTGGAGGAGCTTTAGAGCAATTTTCAATTTTTGCTTTAGGTGTAATGCCATACATTACAGCATCGATTGTTGTTCAATTATTACAAATGGATATTATTCCATATTTCGCCGAACTTTCTAAACAAGGAGGAACAGGTAGAACAAAATTAAATCAAATAACTAGATATTTAGGAATAGCCCTTGCTTTTATTCAAGGATATATGTATTCTTTTGCATTTGTAAAAGGAGGAACTCCTATTGAATATATGATGTTTGCTTTAATTTTAACAGCTGGGACATCACTACTTTTATGGTTAGGTGATCAAATTACAGCTAAAGGAATTGGAAATGGTATTTCATTAATAATTATGGCTGGTATTATTGCTACAATGCCAAATATGTTTATTCAAGCATGGGATGGAATGATACCTGATGGAGCAACAACTCAACAATTAGCCTTTGGCATAACTAAATTTGTGTTATTTGTTATAATGTATATTGCAATTATCTTAGGAGTTGTTTTTGTTGAAACTTCAGAAAGACGTATTCCAATTCAATATGCAAACAAATCAACAAGTTCTAAATTAGCTAAACAAAACTATATACCATTTAAATTAAATTCTGCAGGCGTTATTCCAGTAATCTTTGCATCAGCAATTATTTCAATACCTGGAATGATAGCTAGTGCTTTAAAAAATGATGGATTTACATTGTTTGTTAATAAATGGTTAACTATGACAACACCAACTGGTTTTATTATTTATGTTTTGTGTATATTTGCTTTTGCATATTTCTACACATTCTTACAATTAAAGCCAAAAGAACTTGCAGAAAATTTAAATCAAAATGGTGGATTTATACCTGGTGTTAGACCTGGTGATGAAACAGTAAATTATGTTAGTAAAGTCTTAAAAAGAATTACAACCGTTGGAGCATTAAGCTTAGTTATTATTGCTGCTATACCTATTATTTTTGGTGCTATATCAAGTTTACCAAGTAGTGTTAGAGTAGGTGGAACAAGTTTACTTATCGTTGTTGGAGTTGCACTTGAAACTTATAAACAATTAGATAGTGAACTTATAACACGTAGTCATACTCGTGGAAGAAGAAGATAGTATGGGAAGTATTATTATAATTGCCCCTCCAGCTGCTGGAAAGGGGACTCAATCTAAATTAATATCTGATAAATATAATATTATGCACATTTCAACCGGTGATTTACTTCGTGATGAAATAAAAAATAAAACAGCAATTGGTAATAAAATAGATAATATTTTAAAAGAAGGAAAATTAGTAAGTGATGAAATAATTCTAGATGTTTTATTACATCGTATTCAAAATTTAGATACGTACATTTTGGATGGTTTTCCTAGAAATGTAAGTCAAGCAAAAGCATATGAAGAAATGCTAAAGACTATAAATGGTAAAATTGATGTTGTTTTCTATATTGATTTACCAAAAGAAATTTCTAAAATGAGAATATTATCTAGATTATCATGTGCAAGTTGTGGAAAAGTTTATAATACTGCAATTGAAGAAAATAAACCAAAAGTTGAAAATTTATGTGATGATTGTCAATCAACTTTAGTAAAAAGGGAAGACGATACAGAAGAAATTTTTGAAAGTCGTTATCAAGTTTATCTTGATGAAACAAAACCTTTGATTGATTTTTATGCAAAAGAAAATGTATTATATAGAATAGATGGAAATTTAGATAAAATGAGCATCTTTAATGAAATTTGTTCAGTAATCGAGGGAAAAAATGATAACAATTAAATCAGACAGAGAAATTGAATTAATGAAGCAAGCAGGAGCAATTGTTTGGGATACACATCAATATCTAAAACAATTTATAAAAGCTGGTATAACTACAAAGGAATTAGATGAAAAAGCAAATGACTTTATTATAAAATCAGGAGCAACTCCATCTTTTAAAAATTTATATGGTTTTCCAGGAACAATATGTATATCAATAAATGATGAAGTTGTTCATGGTATTCCAGGTAAACGTAAATTAAAAAATGGAGATATAATTACTTTAGATATAGGTGCTTGCTATAAAGGATATCATGGTGATTCTGCTTGGACATATCCTGTTGGAAAAATTAGTCCAGCAAAAGAAAAATTATTACATGATACAGAAGAATCATTATTTGTAGGTTTATCAACCATAAAAGAAGGAGCGCATGTTGGTGATATTGGAAATGCAATAGAACAATACGCTCATAAACATAATTTAGGTGTTGTAGAAGAGTTATGTGGTCATGGAGTTGGAACAGCTGTTCATGAAGATCCTGATGTACCTAACTTTGGTATTAAAGGAAGTGGGCCTGTTTTAAAAGCGGGTATGGTAATAGCTGTAGAACCAATGTTAAACATGGGAACACCTAATATATATATGTTGGATGATGATTGGACTATTATAACAGCTGATGGAATGCCATCTGCTCATTTTGAACACACTGTTGTTGTAACAAAAGAAGGGTATACAATTTTAACAAAGAGGTGAAATAATGCCAAAAAAATTTAAAAATAATAGAAAAAATAATAATTCTAACAAAAATAGCGAACCAAAAAAAACGAACGCTATTGAAGTAGAAGGTAAAGTATTAGAAGTTTTACCTGGAGGACAATTCCGAGTAGAACTTGAAAATAAACATACTGTAATAGCTCACGTTTCTGGTAAAATCCGAATGAATTATATTCGCATTTTAGCAGGGGATACAGTAGTTTTAGAGTTATCAGAATATGATTTAACACGTGGGCGTATAACCTATAGAAAATAGGAGGGATAAATATGAGAGTAAAAGCATCAGTTAAACCAAGATGCCCAAAATGTAAAGTTATTAAACGTAAGGGAAAAATACAAATAATTTGTGAAAATCCAAAACATAAACAAAGACAAGGTTAAAATAGGAGGTGTTTTATGGCACGTATTAAAGGTGTAGATATACCAAATAATAAAAGAATTGAAATTGCATTAACTTATATCTACGGAATTGGTAGAAGTTTATCAAAAAGAATTTTAAAAGATGCAAAAGTTGATGCTAATAAAAGAGCAGGACAATTAGATAATGACGAATTAAATCGTATCCGTGAACAATTAGATAAATATACTATTGAGGGTGATTTAAGACGTGAAGTAAATATGAATATTAAATTACAAATGGAAATTAATTCATATCGTGGAACTCGTCATAAAAAAGGATTACCTGTTAGAGGTCAAAGAACAAACAGAAATGCTAGAACTCGTAAGGGTAAAGGTAAAACTGTAGCTAATAAGAAAAAATAATTATTAAAAAAAGGAGGTTATAACTATGGCTTATAAACCAAGAAAACGTAAAGTTAAAAAGAATGTACCAGAAGGTAAGGCTTATATTAAATCAACTTTCAATAACACTATTGTAACAATAAGTGATAAAGAAGGTAATGCAATAAGCTGGGCATCTGCTGGAACATTAGGATTTAAAGGAAGTAAAAAGTCTACTCCATTTGCAGCAGGAATGAGTGCAGAAGCTGCTGGTAAAGCTGCATTTGATATGGGAATGAGAAAAGTAGAAGTTTTTGTAAAAGGACTAGGATCAGGACGTGAAACAGCTATTCGTTCTTTACAAACAGCTGGTCTTGAAATATCTTCAATCACTGATGTAACACCTGTACCACATAATGGATGTCGTCCACCAAAACGTCCACGTGGATAAAAGAAAAGGAGTGTGTTAAAGTGTTAAACTTTGAAAAACCAATATATAAAATAACAGACTATATAGAAAAAAATAATTATGGAAAATTTGAATTAGAACCTTTAGAAAGAGGATATGGTATTACTTTAGGTAATGCTCTTAGAAGAGTTATGTTATCTAGTATGCCAGGTAGTGCTATAGTTGCCGTTAGAATTGAAGGAGTAATGCATGAATTCCAAGCAATGGAAGGAATAGTTGAAGACGTAACAACAATAGTTTTAAATTTAAAAAATATCGTTGTTAAAAACCACTCCGAAGAAATTAAAACAGCTCATTTATCTGTTAATGAAGAAAGAGTAGTAACAGCAGCTGATATAGTTGTAGATCCAGATGTAGAAATTGTTAATCCAGATCAAGTTATTGCTACTATTTCTAAAGGTGGTAAATTAGAAATGGAATTCATTATTGCAAATGGACGTGGATACGTACAATCAACTGATAATAAAAAATATATAGAGAATGCAAAAGTTGGATTTATTCCAATTGATGCAATATATTCTCCTATTGAAAGAATTAGTTATGATGTTGATAATGCTCGTGTTGGTCAAGATGCTAACTATGATAAACTTATTATGAATGTTAGTACTAATGGATCAATTCGTCCAGAAGAAGCAATGGCTCTTGGAGCAAAAATATTAATTGAACATTTAAATATTATTACTAATTTAAGTGAAATAGCTGATACAACAGGAATAATGAATGCAAAACAAGAAGATTCAAAACAAAAGAAACTAGAAACTTCTATTGATGATTTAGATTTCTCTGTACGTGCATATAACTGTTTAAAAAGAGCAGGTATTAATACACTAGGAGATTTAACAGAAAAATCAGAATTAGAAATGATGAAAATACGTAATTTAGGTAAAAAATCTTTAAAAGAAGTAATTGATAAAATTAAAGATATGGGCCTTAAATTCCGTGATGAAGATTAGTTAGGAGGATATTATGGCTTACAGAAAATTAGGACGCACTAATAAACATAGAAGAAGCATGTTAGCTAATTTAACTAGAAACGTCATTAAAAACGAAAGAATTGAAACAACAGAAGCAAGAGCTAAAGAAGTTCGTAAATTTGTTGATAAAATGATTTCATACGGAAAAGACGGATCATTAGTTGCTAGAAGAAAAGCTTTAGCATTTATGCAAAATGATAAAGAAGCTACTACAAAAGTATTTGATGATTTAGCTAAACGTTATGCTACTAGAAATGGTGGATATACAAGAATTCTAAAATTAACTGAACGCAGAGGTGACGATGCACTTATGGTTATCTTAGAATTAGTAGAAGGAGATGCAAAATAGCATCTTTTTTTATTGTTTTTAATCGGTGTTTTTGATATAATAGCAAACAATTAAGGGGGAATAATATATGTTAGATGATGATATAGTATTAGCGCAACAAATAGTTTCAGGTAAATATTCTAACTATGATGATTCTAAAGTTTATCATGATAATTCATTTATATATAAATTTTCAAATGAAATGATATCTTACTATCAGAAATATTTAGAAAATAGAAAGAAAGCTTTGATTATTACGGCTTCTGGTGACCAAATACTTAATAGTATTTTATCCGGTACTTATGATATAACTTCATGTGATATAAGTAGATTTCCTAAGTATTTTTTTGAATTAAAAAAAGCCGCGATTTTATCTTTAACTAAAGATGAATATTTTGATTTTTTCTTAAAAGATGATTGCTATGATGATATATTAAATGATGATCTTTATGATAAAATTAGAGAAAATTTAAAAGAAGAAAATAAAGAATTTTGGGATGGATTATTTCAATTTTTTGAAGGTGGGGAAATTTATAATTCACAACTATTTTCTCATGAAATAATAACTCCATATACAGTAATATCTAGAAATAATTATATGAAAGATGATAATTATGAAAAATTACAACAACAAATAAAAAAAGCTAATGTTAATCATAAAGTAGGGGATATAAGAGATATTCTTTTAACTGATAATAACAAATATGATTTAGTAAATTTATCAAGTATTATTTATTTTTATCGTGGTAATTATAAAGAATTATTAAAAAATATTAATCTGAATGAAAAAGGAATCATTTTATCTTATTTATTTGATAATAAAAGAAAAAGAAAATATGAAGAAATATTTTTTGAAGAGGAATTTACTTTAGATTATCTTACTCCAAATGATTGTGCATTAGTATATAAAAAAGTTAAATAGATGTATAAAACATCTTTTAATTTGGCTAAATTTTATGTACGTGTTATAATATTTATGGTGATAATATGAAAGCATTAATAACTGGTGCATCATCGGGAATAGGAAAAGAAATGGCTAAAATTTTGAGTCATAAAGGTTATGACCTTATTTTAGTTGCTAGAAGAAAAAAAAGATTAGAGGAATTAAAGAAAGAATTACCGACTAAAGTTAAAATAATTACTTTAGATATATCATCCACTTTTAATTGTATGAAACTATATGATAAAGTAAAAAAAGAGGATATAGATATCATTATTAATAATGCTGGATTTGGTTTACTAGGGGAATTTTCTGAAACTAATATTGATAAAGAACTTGATATGATAGATACGAATATTAAAGCCGTACATATTTTAACAAAACTATTTTTACAAGATTTTATCTTAAGAGATAAAGGATATATTTTAAATGTTTCAAGCAGTGCTTCATTTTTAGCTGGACCATTAATGTCAACTTATTATGCTACTAAAAATTATGTTTCAAGATTAACAGAAGCAATTTATGAAGAACTAAGACGAAAAAAAAGTAATGTATATGTTGGTTTACTTTGTCCAGGTCCTGTTGATACAGAATTTAATGAAGTCGCAAATGTGAAATTTTCTTTGAAAGGACAGTCATCAGAATATGTAGCTAAGTATGCTATTGATCAGATGTTTAAAAGAAAGTTAATAATTATTCCAGGATTTAAAATGAAATTTATATGTTCTATGAATAAATTTGTTCCAAAAAAATTATTGCTAAAAATAACTTATAATATACAAAAAAAGAAGGATGTGTAAACTATGAATAATAAAGGATTAACGCTTATAGAATTACTAGCTACACTACTAGTACTTGCTATTGTAGCAACTATCGTTTCTACAAACATAACAGGTATCATAAAAAATAAAAGAAATGAAGCAAATGAGTATCAAGAAAATATAATAAAAGAAGCAGCAGAATCATATGTTGCCGATTCTATAAATGATGGCAATGATGTATGTGAAAAATCTATTTCAGTATCAACTTTAATTCAAGATGGATATTTAGATGATGAGTATAAAAAATATGGCTATAGTGTTAAAGTAACTTGCACAACTAAAGGTACAAATCAAATATATAGTTATGAAATAGAAAAAGAAAAGCTTTAAAAGCTTTTTTTTCTTGTATATTTAGGTTAAATATACTATAATAACAACTATGTTGGTGATAGTATGAAAAATATTTTAAATATTGAAAATTTAAGTTTTAATTATGAAAATTTAGAATTGTTTAAAAACTTAAATTTAGTAATAAAAGAAGGAAGTTTTATAACTATATTAGGTTCTAGTGGTAGTGGAAAAACAACTTTAATAAAAATTCTAAAAAACGAATTAAAATACAGTGGAAAAACTAATATAAATGTTTCAAAAAAAGAAGTTAGTTTTTGTTCTGACTTTGAAAACATTAAATTTTTTCAAGATAAAGTAGAGGAAGAGTTAAAAGAATCTTTAAGAAATTATAAATTGTCAAAAAAAGAAATAAAGGAAAAAATTGAACAATTATCAAAAGAATTAAATATAAAAAATTTACTAGATTGTTCAACTAAATATCTAAGTGCTTCTGAAAAACAAATAATTTCTCTAACTAAAGCTTTAATAAATAATCCTGAAGTTTTAATTTTAGATGATTCAATGTTATTAATGGATAATAAACAAAGAGATTTAGTTTTTAAATATTTAAAAAAAATTAATACAAAAAATAAAATAACAATAATTAATTTAACATCAAATGTTGAAGATTCTATTTATGGTAAACAAATTGCTATTTTAAACAATGGAGAAATAATGACTAAAGATAAAAAAGAAAAAGTATTAGAAAAAGAAAAAGACTTTAAACAAGCAAATTTGAATTTACCATTCATAGCTGATTTGTCTATTAAACTTGGTTATTATGGACTTTTAAATAAAATTGTTTTAGATAAAAATAAGATGGTGGATATATTATGGAAATAAAATTTGATAAAGTAAATTTTACTTATAAAAAAATTAACTATTGTGAGCATGAAGTTTTAAAAAATATAAATATAAAATTAAAAGCAGGTAAAATAAATGCTATAGTTGGAAAAAGTGGATCAGGAAAAACAACACTATTAGAGTTAATTACAGGTATTTTAAAACCAACAACAGGAAAAGTCTTAATAGATGAAAAAGAAATTGATAATCTAAATAATGCTTTTGATATTGGATATGTTTCTCAAGATAATAACCAATTTTTACAAAAAACAGTAAAAGAAGAATTAGAAATGCTTTTAAAACTATATAACTATAAATTAAAAGAAAAAAAGAAAAGAATAAATGACTCTTTAATTATGGTAGGTTTAAATGAAAAATATTTAAATTTAAATATAAATAATTTAAGTAGTGGTGAGAAGAAAAAACTAGCTCTAGCTTCTGCTCTTATTTTAAATCCCAGCATTTTAATAATTGATGAACCAGTTATCGGTTTAGATAGAAAGACGAAAGAAGAATTAAAAAAAATATTTAGAATTTTAAAAACTAGATATAATAAAACAATAATTTTTGTAAGTAATAATTTAGATTTTGTCCTAGAAGTAGCTGATTATGTTTATGTGTTATATGATAAAGAAATAGTTTTAGAAGGTAAAAAAATCGATGTTTTAAGTAAGACAGATATTTTAAAAAAATATGGAATAATAGGTCCGAATATAACTTCATTTGAAAACTTGGTATTAACTAAAAAACAAATAAAAATTGGATATAGATATGAAATAAATGATTTAATTAAAGATATATATCGTTGTTCTAATTGATAATAAAATAACATAATTTTTAATATAATTTGCTCAAACCTTTAAATATTTGGTAAAATAGTAATGAAATGAGGTTTTATTATGAGATATTTTATGACATTTTCATATGATGGTACTAATTATAAAGGGTATCAGAAGCAACCAAAAGTAAAAACGGTTCAAGGAGAAATAGAAAAAAAATTAAAAAAAATTAATAATGATAAAAAAGTAGATATTCATGCATCAGGCAGAACTGATGCACATGTTCATGCTTTAAATCAAAAAGCTCATTTTGATCTTGATAGTAATATAGAACCAGAAAATTTAAAAAAGGCTCTAAATAGCCTTTTGCCAAGTGATATATATATTAAAAGTATTGTTGAGGTAAATGATGATTTTCATGCAAGATTTAATGTTACTGGTAAAGAATATATATATAAGATTAATATGGGAGAATACGATCCTATTGAAAAAAATTATGTTTATCAATACAATAAAAGGTTAGATGTTGTTGAAATGGAACGCGCACTTAAATATTTAGAAGGAGTTCATAATTTTAAAGCATTTACAAAAACGAATGAAGAAAATAAAGATGATTATGAAAGAAAAATAATTCAAGCAACACTTATTAGAAATTATAAAGATGTCAATAAAGTTACCATTTCTTTACTTGGAACAGGATTTTTAAGATATATGGTACGTAATATAGTTGGTACTTTAATTGAAATAGGCGAAGGAAAAAGAAAAAGTGAAGATATCATAACTATTTTAGAATCTCAAGATCGTAGACAGGCTGGAAAAACAGCTCATCCAGAAGGTTTATATTTAAAAGATGTGTTTTATTAAAAAGGTAAAAAAATATTACCTTTTTTTTTGAATTTCATATAGTATTATAGAAAGTTAAAGGCTGGTGAAATGATGATTAAGTTAAAAGATCTAGAATTAGGTCAAAAGGCTATTGTTCAAAAAGTAGAAGTACATGATTCTATTAAAAGAAGAATGTTTGATATAGGACTTATTCCTGGAAGTAAAGTAGAATGTATAATGAAAAGTCCCTTAGGTGATCCTATTGCCTATATGATAAAAGGGGCAACAATTGCTATTAGAAATGAAGATTCTAGTAAAATCTTTGTTAGCCTTTTATAAAGGAGTGTTTATGTTTGAAAAAAAATAATAGTTATAAAGGCAAATTTGCTCTTGTTGGAAATCCTAATGTAGGAAAGAGTACTATATTTAATAGTTTAACAGGTATGCATCAACACACAGGCAATTGGCCAGGAAAAACAGTTGGAAGTGCAGAAGGAGTAACTAAGTATAAAGATAATGAATATTTGATTTATGATTTACCAGGAACATATTCTCTTATCGCTCATTCACAAGAAGAAGAGGTTACTAGAGATTTTATTTGTTTTGAAGATTATGATGGTGTAATAGTAGTTTGTGATGCCGTATGTTTGGAAAGAAATTTAAATTTAGTTATTCAGATTTTAGAAATTACGAGTAATGTTGTCGTTTGCGTTAATTTATTAGATGAAGCCAAAAAAAAGAAAATAAAAATAGATTTAAAAAAGTTATCCACAGAATTAGGTGTTCCAGTTGTAGGAACAAGTGCAAGAAGTGGAAAAGGTATTAAAGATTTACTAGAAATGGCAGTAAAAGCTGTGGAAAAACCTAAGAAAAATACTTTAATAGTTGATTATCCACAAGAAATAGAAAATTCTATAAAGAAAATTGAAAAAACCTTAGAAAGAACTAATTTATCGTCAAGATGGTTAGCTTTAAAGTTGTTAAATTATGATTCTTTTTTTATTGAGTCATTAAATAAATATTTCGGTTACAATTTTTTTGATAAAAAGTTAAAAAAGGTTGTAATTGATGCAAGAAAGGATTTAAATAATAAAAAACTAAATCCTAGTAATTTAGAAGATGTTATGGTAACATCTATTGTTAAAAAGGCTGAAGAAATTTCTGATAATGTTATTACTTTTGAAAATGTTAATTATAATAAAAAGGATAGAAAAGTTGATAAAATTTTAACTAGTAAAAAATATGGTTTTCCGATTATGTTGTGTCTATTGATGGTTGTATTTTGGATAACTATTATAGGCGCAAATTATCCGTCATCCATTTTATATGATTTTTTATTTTGGATAGAAGATAAATTATTAGAATTATTTAGAATGATAAAAGCACCAATATGGCTTAGCAACTGTTTAGTTTTAGGTGTCTATAGAGTTTTAGCTTGGGTTATCTCGGTTATGTTACCACCTATGGCAATATTCTTTCCTCTGTTTACTTTATTAGAGGATTTAGGCTATCTTCCCCGTATTGCTTTTAATCTTGATAGATGTTTTAAAAAATGTAAAACCTGTGGAAAACAAGCATTAACTATGTGTATGGGATTTGGATGTAATGCAGCTGGTGTAACTGGGGCAAGAATTATTGATTCTCCAAGAGAAAGGTTAATTGCAATTCTTACTAATAGTTTTGTTCCTTGTAATGGAAGGTTTCCGGCTATAATTTCAATTATAACAATGTTTTTTGTTGGCTTTAATGTTAGTTTAGGTAATTCACTATTAACAACAGTAATTTTAACTTTGGTTATTTTAATGGGAATATTTATGACCTTTACTATTTCAAGATTGTTATCAAATACTATTTTAAAAGGAATGCCATCTTCTTTTACCTTAGAACTCCCACCATATAGAAAACCATAAATTGGAAAAGTTTTAATTCGTTCTATTTTTGATCGTACTTTATTTGTTTTAGGAAGAGCAATATCTGTTGCTGCTCCAGCTGGTTTAGTAATATGGGTACTTGCTAATGTTAATTATAATGGATTAAGTTTATTAGAATATTGTTCTAATTTCCTAGATCCAATTGGTAGTTTAATGGGATTAGATGGAGTTATATTAATGGCTTTTATTTTAGGTTTTCCAGCTAATGAAATAGTTATTCCATTGATCATTATGGGATATATGGCAATGGGAACTATTACAGAATTTGATAATTTAGTGGAATTAAAAAAATTACTTATTAGTAATGGTTGGACAACGACAACAGCGATTAATTTTATTGTTTTTTCTCTTTTTCATTTTCCGTGTTCTACAACATGTATGACAATAAGGAAGGAAACAGGAAGTAATAAGTGGATGTTTGTTGCTATTATAATACCTACTTTAGTTGGATTTATATTCTGTGTTTTGATAAATTTGTTTTTTAAAATAATTTAATTAATTTTAAATTATTTTTTTTGTCAAAAAATGTCTTTTTAATTTATTTATATTTAACTTTTAACTCTAATATATTTTGATAGGAGGGGCCTATGAAAACAGATACAAATATTAGAACAGGGTTAACAGATAAAGAAGTATTAAAAAGTAAACAATTATATGGCGAAAATCGTATTTCTAAGATTGAAAAACCAAGTTTCTTTAAAAATTTTTTAGAAACACTTGGTGATCCTATTATTAAAATATTACTTATAGCACTAGCAATAAAAACGATTTTTCTAATTAAAGATTTTGATTGGTATGAAACAGTAGGAATTGTAATAGCAATTTTCTTAGCTTCGTTTATTTCAACTATTTCAGAATATGGAAGTGAACAAGCTTTTTCAAAATTACAAGAAGAGGCTTCAAAAATAAAATGTCGTGTTAGAAGAAATGGTCAAATTATTGAAATAAATATAGATGAGGTTGTGGTTGGTGATGTTGTTTTACTTGAATCAGGCGATAAAATACCGGCTGATGGGGTTTTGGTAAATGGCGAGATAACAGTGGATGAATCATCTTTAAATGGTGAAGCTAAAGAACAATATAAGTATCCTTTAAACGGAATTGTAAAAGATGAAAATAATCTTTATCGAGGAACAGTGGTCTATAGTAAGAGAGGAATTATGATTGTAACTAGTATTGGAGATCAAACAATTTATGGAAAACTGGCAAGTGAACTTTCAGAAGCTGCACCTGATAGTCCTTTAAAATTAAGACTTAGACATCTAGCTAAAATTATTAGTATTATTGGTTATGTTGGTGCAATCTTGGTATCATTATCATATTTATTTTCAGTTATTTTTATTGATAATAATTTTGATATGAAAGAGGTTCATAGTTTAGTATCTAATTTCCCACTTCTTTCTAGTTATATACTTCATGCTTTAACTTTAAGTGTGACTATTATTGTTGTTGCTGTTCCAGAGGGGTTACCTATGATGATAACGCTTGTTTTATCATCAAATATGAAAAGAATGTTAAAAAATAATGTTTTAGTAAGGAAAATGACAGGTATTGAAACTGCTGGTAGTTTAAATATTCTTTTTTCTGATAAAACGGGTACTATTACTAAGGGTAAATTAGAAGTTATTGGATTGATGGATGGAGAGTTAAATAGTTATCATACTGAATATGAATTACAGAATTTACCTAGATTACACAATTTATTTAAAAAGTCTCTTATTTGTAATAATGCTAGTACCTATGATGAAAAAGGTAATCCTATAGGTGGTAATATAACGGATAGAGCGCTTTTAAATTTTATTAAAACAAAATCAGTTGACTATCAAAAATTAGAAACTATTCCTTTTAATAGTAAAGATAAGTTTTCTGTTACTAAAATAAAAGATATAAAAGAGGAAAAGTTAATTAAGGGTGCTCCGGAAGTGATTTTAAAACACTGTACTAGTTTTTATGATAAGTATGGTAAAAAAAGAAGATTTTATGACAAGGATAAGTATCAAAATAAAATAAATAGTTTTACTAAACAAGGTATTAGAGTATTAGCTTTAGCTATTAATGATAATTATGATTTAAATAATACCTTTTTAAATTTAACTTTAGTTGGTATTGTATTAATTAAGGATGAAGTTCGAAAGGAAGCTATTGAAGGAATTAAATTAGTGAATAAAGCTCATATTCAAACAGTTATGATAACTGGTGATAATAAAGATACAGCTTTTTCGATTGGAAAAGAAGTAGGGTTAATTAAAAATAATAATGATTTGGTTTTAACTAGCGATGAATTAAAAACTAAATCAGATGATGAAATTAAAAAAATTCTTCCATATTTAAGAATAGTTGCTCGTGCTCTTCCTCAGGATAAAAGTAGGTTAGTTAAAATTGCTCAGGATTTAGGTTTGGTTGTTGGAATGACTGGTGATGGTGTGAATGATGCTCCAGCTTTAAAAAAGGCTGATGTTGGTTTCTCAATGGGAAGTGGAACAGAGGTTGCAAAAGAAGCAAGTGATATTGTTATTTTAGATGATAATTTTTTATCAATATCTAAAGCTATTTTATTTGGAAGAACTATTTTTAAGAGTATAAGAAAGTTCATTATTTTTCAATTAACAGTTAATATGTGTGCCATAAGTTTATCAATAATTGGTCCATTTATTGGGGTAGATACTCCTGTTACGGTTATTCAAATGTTATGGATTAATATGGTTATGGATACATTAGCTGGACTTGCTTTTTCGTTTGAACCACCATTATTAGAATATATGGATGAATATCCTAAAAAAAGAGATGAGAAAATTTTAAATAAATATATGCTTCATGAAATATTGTTTACTGGTTCTTATTCATCATTACTTTGTGTTTTCTTCTTAAAAAATCCGTTTATTCATTCATTATTTAGAAATGGAGTAAATGATGAATATTTCATGACTGCTTTTTTTGGTCTATTCATATTTATTGGTATTTTTAATTGTTTTAATGCTAGAACTAATAGACTTAATTTACTTTCGAATTTGTTAAAGAATAAAATTTTTCTAGCTACTATTATATTTATTTTTATAGTTCAATTGATTTTAATTTATTATGGAGGAGATTTATTTAGAACGGCAGGATTAACATTAAAAGAATTAGAAATAATGATTGTTATAGCTTTTACTGTTATTCCTATAGATTGGTTTAGAAAAATATTTTTAAGAAGTCGTGGTTATATAGGTGGCGTTTAGTCATCTTTTTTGTTGTAATATGGCATATATATAATTTATAGGATTATTTAAATTTTCAATTGAGTTAATTAAAAATAGATGAGTTATATTTTCTATTTAATTATTTTGACAAAACTATTTTTTTGTGGTAGTATATGCCGAAAAAGGGAGCTTGCAGTATACGGTGATATTAGGAGGAATTTATATGACAAAGGACGAATTATTAAAAGCAAAACAAAATTTATTAAAACTTGAAACATTAAAATTAAGTGGATATCCAACAATAGATAAACCATGGACTGAAAATTATAATCAAAAAGAGTTAGGAAAAGAAATTCCTAAAAGGACTGTTTTTCAAGAAATTTATAATAACAATTTCTCTTTTTCAAAAGATTTAGCGCTAGAATTTTTTGGAAGTAAGATAAATTATTCAACTTTTTTTAAAAATATTGAAGCAACAGCAAAAGCATTTCAAGAGTATGGAATAAAAAAAGGAAATTTTGTTACAATTTGTGCAGCGGGTATTCCGGAAACTGTTTATTCGTTCTATGCCTTATCAAAATTAGGCGCAGTTGCTAATATGATTGCTCCTCATTTTGAAAAAAAGGATTTAATAGCAAGAATTAGTGATTGTGAAAGTGACGTATTGATAATAATGGATGAATTTTATCCAGAATTAAAAGATGCAATAAAAAATTCAAGAATAAAAAATATAATTATTCTTCCAACTTTAAATTCTTCAATATTAAGATTCGTTTCTAAAAAATATAAATTAGATAGTCATAGTAACGAATTGTATTGGAATCAATTTATTAAAGATGGAAAGAATAGAGAAGAAAGTCAGACTATTTCATATGAAAAAGATTTACCATTAACAATGGTCTATTCAAGTGGAACAACAGGTGCCTCTAAGGGTATATTATTGTCAAATGATAGTTTTCAAAATTCAATTCAATCATATCCAGCATCTGGTGTTGATATTTCAAGAGGGCAAAAGTTTTATCAAATTATACCTCCATGGTATTCAACTGGATTAAGTACATCGATACATTTGCCGTTGTCTTATGGAACGTCTGTATTTATGGATCCGAGATTTGAAAGAGATATTTTTGTAAAGAATATTGTTAAAGAAAAACCGAATTATTGTGTTGCTCCAACAAGTATGTATGAAGGTTTTTTAGATGAAAATCTAGTTAAAAATAAAGATTTATCGTTTTTTAATTATCCATTTGAGGGTGGAGAACCATTAAGTAATGAAGTTGCTACTAAGATAGAAACGGTATTTAAGCAACATGGAAGTGATGCTCGATTAAGAGTTGCTTATGGACAATGTGAATGTGGGGCAGCAATAACAACACAAACCCAAATGGCTGAAAGTACAAGAGGATCTGTTGGTATTCCATTACCTGGAATTACAATTGGTATTTTTGACGAAAAATTTAATGAATTACCTTATTATGAAAGAGGACAAATTTTAGCGAATACCCCATGTAGTATGTTAGGGTATTATAAAAACGAAAAAGCAACAAAAGAATATTTTCATATAGATAAAAATGGTATAAAATGGAATTGTACAGGAGATGTTGGATATATTGATGAAAAAGGTAATTTATTTGTTCAAGGTAGAGCATCTGATTATTCAACAATAAATGGAGAAAAAATTTATAATTTTGATATAGAGAATATTATGATGGAATTAGAGGAAATTAAAATATGTGATGTATTAGAATTTGATGATGATGGCCAAAAAGAATTAGCAGCACATATAATCTTTGCTGAAGAATTTCAAAAAAACATTAAAGTAAATAAAGATTATTTAGAAAAAAAATTACATGATATTCAACAATATATTTATGAAAAAACTAATAATGAAAATATGGTTCCATGTAGATTTAAAATTAGAGATTCATTCCCATATGCCAAGTCTGGTAAAAGAGATGTTGGAAAAATTAAACAGGAAAAGGATGGATTTTTGGTAATTAATAAAGTTGTTAGTGAAAATAAACAAAAAAAATTATCTCGTTAATGAGATATTTTTTTATCTAAAATATTTGAGAAATTGTAAAAAGGACTTATTTGTGTGGTAAAATATTGATATAGGAGAGTGAATTTATGGTTATCTCAAATCTTACATGGGTAATAATTTTTAGTTTTATGTATATTGTTGCATTGTCTTTCTTGTATTTTTCAAAGACAAGACTAGATAATGGGGAAAATAAAATATATAAGTATATCCTTATTACAAATTTAGTTGGATTGGTATTACAATTTTTATGTGATTTTGTGTCTTATAAGTATGATGTAATACCTACTATTATAAGTGACTTTGTATTACGATTATATTTAGTATATTTCATTATTTTCATATCATTACTAATTTTTTATTTAATTGAAATTTCATTTAAGCACAAAAAAATAGCCAATATAATAACTTTAATAGGAGATACATTAATAACTATTGTAGTGTTTATGCTTCCATATAATTTACATAGAGATGTGGTTCAAAAAATTTATTATACATATGGACCGGCAGTTCAAGTGGTTTTTTTCTTATCTGCTATATTAAGTTTAGTCATATTTGCAATTTTAATTGCAAAAAGAAAAAGTGTTGGTTTAAATAAAAAGGTTCTACCAATTTGGTTATATTTATTATTTGGTCTAGGTGTTATGGTTATCCAAATGAAATATCCTGAATTAGTAATAACAACAACAATGGAAAGTTTAATTTGTTTCTTAATGTATTTTACAATAGAAAATCCAGATTTAAAAATGATTACAAAATTGGAATTAGCGAAAGATCAGGCAGAAAAAGCCAATCGTGCTAAAAGTGATTTCTTATCTAGTATGTCTCATGAAATAAGAACACCATTAAATGCTATAGTTGGTTTATCAGAAGATAATTTATCTTATGAATCAAAATGTCCTCCTGAGGTAATAGAAAATTCACATGATATTGTGAATGCTTCACAAACATTACTTGAAATAGTTGGAAACATTTTGGATATAAATAAAATAGAATCTGAAAAACTAGAAATTGTAGAACATTCTTATAATTTTAAGGAAAGTATTACAAGTATGTGCAAAGTTACTACGACTAGAATTGGGGAAAAAGATATTAAATTCAATTTAAATATATCTGATGATTTACCTTATGAATTGATAGGCGATAAAGTTCATGTAAAAGAAATTGTTAATAATATTTTAACTAATGCAATTAAATATACAGAACAAGGTGAAATTAATTTAAGTGTTAAATGCGTTAATGATTATAATAAAAGATTGTCTAATTTAATAATTACATGTCAAGATACAGGAAGAGGAATAAAGAAAGAATATATATCAAAATTATTTACAAAATTTGAAAGATTAGACATTGAAAAGAATACAACTACGGAGGGAACAGGACTTGGACTTGCAATAACTAAAGCATTGATAGAAATGATGGGCGGAACGATTAATGTAAGTAGCCAATTTGGAAAAGGTTCAATTTTTGTGGTAAATATTCCACAAAAAGTTAGTAAATTTCAAAGACCAATGACTGAAAAAGAAATTATGGATACAGCTTCAAGACTTTTGAATAATAATACAACTAAAGAAAGTAATACAACTAATATTGATTATGGACATAGAAAAATATTAATAGTAGATGATAATAAATTAAATATTAAAGTAGCAAAACGAGCAATCTCTGATTTTGATTTTGAAATTGATGAATGTTATGATGGACTTGAATGTTTGAATAAAGTTGTTGTTGGAAACGAATATGATTTAATTTTAATGGATATAATGATGCCTAATATGAGTGGAGAAACAGCAATAAAAAAATTAAAAGAAAATTCGAATTTTAGAATTCCGGTAATAGCTCTTACTGCTGATGCTGTATCTGGTGCAAAAGAAAAATATGTAAGTGAAGGTTTTGTTGATTATATTGCAAAGCCATTTAACAAGGATCAAATAAAACAAAAACTAGATATTATTTTTAATGATAGGAATATGTCAAATACCAATAAACGTTAACTTTTAGGAATTCAAAAATAGAAGTTAGAAAATTCATAGAATATAGTTATTTAGAACAAAAGAAGAATTAGAAAAGTCGTGGTTATATAGGTGGCGTTTAGTCATCTTTTTTTTGTTATTGGTCGGTATTGTGTTGACTTTATTGTCAAATAATGTCTATAATTTAAATAGGTGATGTTATGGTTTTATCATATAAAGAACTTACAAAAAGGGGCTTTAGTGATTATAAAATAAAGAAAATGCTTGCAGAAAAAAAGTTGTTCTTTATAAAAAAAGGAATGTATTCCAGTTCAAAAGATTTTGATTATTTAGAGTATATTTCTAAAAAACATCCTAATGCTATTGTTACGCTTGAAAGTGCATGTTATTGTTATGGTTTGTTAAAAAAAAAGAAGGACTATTATAGGATTGCTACAAAACAAAAGGATAGAAAGATAAATGATGAATTTATCAAACAAATTTTTATGACTGATTCTTTATATAGTATTGGTGTTAATGTTATTACTTATAAAGGGTTTAAAATTAAAATTTATGATTTAGAAAGAACTTTAGTTGAGGTAGCTCGAAATAAGATTTTACTTAGTTATGAAGATTATCATGAAATTATGAATAATTATAAAAAATTATTTCGCTTAGTTAATAAGGAAAAATTATATAATTATGTTAGTTGTTTTAAAGATAGTCGTATTGAAAAAAGGATAAAGAGGGAATTGAATTTATAAATTTTTCGACCTTGTGTTGTTTACTGATTGCGAAAACTGGAGTGATAAAATGATAAAATTTATAGTATGTGATGATATTAAAGAATTTAGATTAAAGATAAAAGATTTTATAAACGATGTTTTAGTAGGTAGTAAGTTGGAATATGATGTTATTCAATTTGAAAAGTATGACAAGGATTTTGCTAAATTAATAAAAGATGATGGCGCAGCCAAAATATATATATTGGATATTGAATTAAAGGAAGGCATTTCTGGAATAGATATTGCTAGAAGAATTAGAAAAGTTGATTGGGATAGCATTATAATTATGGTTACTTCTCACAATGAATTAGGTTATGATGCTTTGAAAGCTCAAATAATGTTATTAGATTTTATATCTAAGTATGATAATTGTGAAAAGAATTTAAAAAGAGTTTTAAAGAAAGCAATAAAACAAATTGATTCTAAAAAAGTTATTGCTTATGAATATTTAGGTGTTGCTTATAGAGTTTATTTAGATGATATTATTTATGTCGTTAAAGATACAGTTGATCGAAAGTGTATTATTAAAACAGATTATAATGAAGTTATTGCTAATAAAAATATGAATGAAGTAATTGATGAGTTAGATGAGAGATTTTATTTAACGCATCAAAGTTGTTTAGTAAATACTCAAAAAATTTCTAGAATCGATTTTAAAAATAATACTATTTATTTTCAAAATGGAATGAGTATAAATTTACTTTCTAGAGATAAAAGGAAAGGATTAAAGAAATATGTGGGAATATCTTAGTTGGTTTTTGATAGGTACAATTTTTGCTTTTCTTTATGATATTTTTTACAAAAAACTAACAGAAAAAGAGTTGGAAGTATCTAAATATAATTTAATGGCTTATGTTTTTATTGGTTTATTAGGAAACTTTTTATTATCATTTAATGATAAAATGTTAATTGTTGTATTAAAATATTTTATATTTATATTTTCATTTAAATTGATTTATAAAGATTCTTTAAACAAAGTTATGATAACAACATTTATTATACATATTGTATATATAATAAGCGAGATTATTTTCTTATTGATATTTGTTGTATTACTAGATTACGGCAATTTTCTTTTAGGAAATGAAATGATTGGCCAAATTATTACAAATATTTTAGTTATAAGTATATCATTAATGATTTTTAGTATTAAATATTTTAGAAATTTGTTCATTCAAATTATAAAATGGTACAATAATAAAAAGAAATTTAATTCAGTTTTTTTTCATTTTTTTGGAACCATTACTATTTTGTATTTATTATACCAAGCGTTTTTAAACACTAATAATTTGCAAAATTATGTATTTATAGCTTTCTTTTTATTAATGATGATTATATTTTTATTATATTATTTTAATGAAAAAACGACTAATAATATATTAACATTAAAGTATGATCAATTGTTTGAATTTGTTGATAGGTATGGTAAATTAACTGAGTCTGGTTTGAAGAAACAACATGAATATAGAAATCAATTACTTTTAATAAAAGGAATGCTTCCAAAAAATGACAAAAGAATTCTTAATTATATAAATGATTTATTAGAAATAAATCAGGATTCAGAAGATTATGTATTTTTGGGAAAAATGTCTAGTTTTCCAAACGAGGGTTTGAAACGCATTATGAATTATAAAATTATAGATATGATTGATAATAAAATAAACGTTTATGTTGAAATTAGTGATGAAATTAAAAATATTAGAAGAATTAAAAAATATTTAAATAATAATTTGAAGAATATAAATACAATTATTTGTGTTTATTTGGATAATGCAAAGGAAGCAGCTATTGATAGCGATAAAAAGTATATAGTTATAGAATTAGAATTTAATCAAGATAATTTTATTTTTAGTGTTTCAAATACATATAAAGGTAATATAGATATAAATAGAATAAATGAACAAGGATATTCAAAAAAAGGAAAAAATCGTGGATATGGATTATCTATTGTAAATGAAATAATTGATAAGCATAATGAAATAAATCCACAAAAAGAGTTTAATGGAATTTATTATGTCCAGAGGGTATTATTTAATTATAAAAAATAAGACTTTGTAATAAGCCTTATTTTTCTATCATACTTTTTGGACATTCTGGTTCATCTGCAAAAAGCAACCAACATTCAACTTGTGGCATACTTGAATTACTTGTTCCGATTCCTCCAATCATTCCAAATATTTTTGATAAAAATCCCATTTTTCTTCCTCCTTTTTATTCTATATTAAACATTTAATGTTTAACCTAAATTATTTTCTAATATATAAGTTTTATAATTGTTATAACTTAAATTAAAAATCTTATATGTTATAGGTAAAATCATAAATACTTCATTCCAAATTCCAAATATAATTAAATTTGAAATAGTATCATTCTTAATAATTAAACTTAATATTACTAAAAATATACATTTAATAGTTGTTTTAAACTTATACATTTCTCTTTTTTCCTTTTTAATTAAAGGTCTTTTTTTTGTATCAGCTGGAGCGTATATATATATTAGTAAAATAGAACAAATTCCTAATAGAAATTTAAAATTAAGAGGAATGTTTATTATCTTTGATAGTAGTGGAAAAAACAAGAATACAATAGAGGATGATAATAAACATATCCAACTTTTAGTGGCGTGTAAACCAAATCCAGTAGATCTTAATACATTAAATATTACTAACATAATTAACATCTCTTTGAACACTCCTAAAATTAATGAAAAGGCAGCTATAATTATCAACTTTGTAAAAGATAAATAGAAACCTTCAAGATTATATCTCATTTCAGCTATTTTAATGTCATCATAATCAGGATGTGATTCTTTTATGCAATTAATTGCAAAGTTTAGAAATTTTTTTTTCATAAATAATACCGCCTTATCCTGAAGAAATGTTATCATGAAAAAAGGCTGAAAATTTTGATTTCTACTTGTTTTACATTTGCACTAGCACAAGTTGTTTATTAACAAAAATCGACATATTTAAAAATTACCAAATTGACATAAAAAATGCCCGAATTTGCAACTTTCGTTGTATACCTGCATTTTATTTGATAATATCGTATCGTGACTGCTAGATTGTAGTCGCTAGTCATTAAATATTTTGTCGTTTTTTGATGACTGAAATTTATTGAAAAAGGTGGTTAGAAAAATGTATAGTGATAATGTAAGAGGTAAGCTTACTAGAGGGGAGATGTCAGCATTGAAAGGTAAAGTAAAATGGTTCAACAATGAAAAGGGTTTTGGTTTTATCGAATACAATGATTGTGAAGATATTTTTGTTCATTACTCTTCGATTTTATCTGAAGGATATAAAACCTTAGTTGAAGGACAATATGTTGAATTTGAATTAGTAAGAACTGATAAAGGTCTTCAAGCAAAAAATGTTGTAGAAATCAAAACTACTTTAGTATAGTAGTTTTTTTGTTTCAATAAAAAAAGATTTGTGTTATAATTAAAGTAGGAAGGGTGATATCATGAAATTTAATATTCGTGGAAGCAAAGACATCTTAGATGAATCAGTAAAAAATTACATTGAAACAAAAATTGGAAAACTAGACAAATACTTTGAAAATCCAGATGAAATAACAGCAAACATCTTAGTTAAAGAATCAGGAATAAAAGAAACAATTGAAGTTACAATTCCAATAAAGAAAGCCATTCTTAGAGCAGAAGATAGTAACAAAGATATTTATGCTGCTATTGATTTAGTTTTAGAAAAACTAGAAAGACAAATTCGTAAGAATAAAACAAAAATCAAACATAAAACAAATAAAGAAAATATAGACGTATTTATTGACTTTGAAATAACAGAAGAAGAAGTTAATAATAATAAAATTATAAAAAGAAAAAAAGTTGAAAATAAACCAATGGATGAAGAAGAAGCAATATTACAAATGGATCTTTTAGGACATGACTTCTTTATATTTAAAAACATTTCAACTGATAATGTTGCCGTTGTATATAGAAGAAAAGACGGAGATTATGGAATTATAGAAATGATATAGCTAAAAGTTCTTTTAAATAAGAACTTTTTTAATTAAATTACTATTATTTTTTTGGTTTTTTTGATAAAATATAATATAGTTATTTAGAAAGGATGATATGAATGTCATTTTTCAAAAAAATATTTGATCATGAATATAAAGAATTAGAAAAATTTAAAAAAATAGCTGATGAAATAATGGAATTAGATCCAGTAATCAGTAAATTAACAGATAAAGAATTAAAAGGGAAAACAAAAGAATTTAAAGAAAGACTTGAAAATGACGAAACACTAGAAGATCTTTTAGTGGAAGCTTTCGCAGTAGCACGTGAAGCAGCCTTCCGTGTAATTGGTGAGAAGCCTTACTATGTCCAAATTTTAGGTGGACTTGCTATTCATTATGGTAATATAGCTGAAATGAAAACAGGTGAAGGAAAGACACTTACTGAAACAATGCCAGCATACTTAAATGCTCTAACAGGAGATGGAGTACATATTATTACTGTAAACGAATACCTAGCAGGAAGAGATGCTGAATGGATGGGAGAAATCTATCGTTTCTTAGGACTTACAGTAGGAATAAATTATCGAGAAAATACAGCTCAAGAAAAAAAAGAAGCTTATAACTGCGATATTATGTATACAACTAATAATGAATTAGGTTTTGATTATTTGAGAGACAATATGGTAGTTAAAGCAGATCAAAGAGTTCAAAGACCACTTAATTTCGTAATCGTAGATGAAGTAGACTCAGTTTTAATAGATGAGGCAAGAACGCCACTTATTATATCTGGTGGGCATATGGAATCTGCTAATTTATATATAGATGCAGATAAATTTGTAAAGAAATTAAAAGAAAATGATGGATATATATATGATGAGAAGAGTAAAGCTGTAACTTTGGATGATAAAGGTATAAAGTTAGGTGAAGAATACTTTAGAGTTAACAACTTATATGATATAAATAATACAACTTTAGTTCATCATATTAATCAAGCTTTAAAAGCTAATTATGCTATGAAAAATGACTTTGATTATGTTGTAAAAGAAGGAAAAGTTATAATTGTAGACCAATTTACAGGAAGACTAATGCCAGGTAGAAGTTACTCAGATGGTCTTCATCAAGCAATTGAAGCTAAAGAAGGTGTTGAAATTGAACAAGAAACAAGAACTTTAGCTACAATTACATTCCAAAACTTATTTAGAATGTATAAAAAAATATCTGGTATGACAGGTACAGCTAAAACAGAAGAAGAAGAATTCAGAGAAATTTATAATATGTATGTTATAACAATTCCAACTAATAAACCTGTTATTAGAGAAGATTTTGGAGATTTAATTTTTGCGACTAAAAAAGGTAAATATAAAGCAATCGTTAATGAAATTAAAGAAAGACATGCTAAAGGTCAACCAGTACTTGTCGGTACTATAGCTGTTGAAACTAGTGAATTAATAAGTTCAATGTTAAAAAAAGAACATATTAAACATGAGGTTTTAAATGCAAAAAACCATGCACGCGAAGCTGAAATAATTGCAAATGCTGGTAAAAAAGGATCAGTAACAATTGCAACAAACATGGCTGGACGTGGAACAGACATTAAGATAGACGATGAAGTAAGACAACTTGGAGGGCTATGTGTTCTTGGAACAGAACGTCATGAATCAAGACGTATTGATAACCAATTAAGAGGACGTTCAGGTCGTCAAGGTGATCCAGGTGTATCTCAATTCTGTGTTTCATTTGAAGATGATTTAATGGTTAGATTTGGAACTGATAAAGCAAAAGGTATTTTAGCTCGTGCTGGATTTGATGAAGATGCTTCTATTAGAATTGGAATGTTATCAAAATCAATTGAATCAGCTCAAAAAAGAGTTGAAGGAAATAACTTCGATATAAGAAAAACTTTACTTCAATATGATGATGTTATAAATCAACAAAGAGAATATATTTATGAAAAAAGAAATGAAATCTTAGATTGTGATTCAATTCATGAAACAGTGTTAGAAACATTTAAAAATTTTATAACTGATTTAGTTAATAGTCATATTATGCCAGAAGGATATTTAACTGAAAATGATTTAAATGAAATTTTAGAGTTTACTAATGAACATTTATTAAAAAGAAAATTAGATTTGATTGATATCAAAGATAGAACTGAAGAAGAATTAATTGAATACTTATATGAAAGAGTATTAAAAGAATATGATGAAAAACTAAGTGAAATTCCAGAAGAAGTTGCAAATGAATTTGAAAAAGCTATTTCTCTTAGAGTTATTGATACGCATTGGATGAATCATATTAATACAATGTCACATTTAAGAGAGGGAATTGGTCTTAGAAGTTATGCTCAAGAAAATCCTTTAAGAGCTTATACTAATGAAGGATTTGAGTTATATGATGAGTTATTAAATACAATTGATCAAGAAACAACTATGTTCCTATTAAAATCAGAAATAAGACAAAATATAGAAAGAAAACAAGTTGTAAAGGGAAAAGCTGTAACGGATAACAATAAAACAAAAAAAGCAACACCTAAAAGAGTTAACAAAATAGGTAGAAATGACCCATGTCCTTGTGGATCTGGTAAAAAATACAAACAATGTTGTGGAAAATAAAATAATTTAGTAAAGTCCTGAAATATGGACTTTTTTCTATAATGAAATTAAAAATATTTGCTATCATAGTGATAATAGCAAATATAGTGTATAATTATTGTAGGAGTTGATAAAATGCAAGTACGAAATAATTATAATGAATGCTTAACAAATTTAGCTTGTTCTATAAGAAAATATTTTGATTTAGATTATAAGCATAATACAATTGATTATATAGATAAGATATTAAAAGAAAATAAACCTAAAAATGTTGTAACAATATTATGTGATGGAATGGGCTCTAATATAATGGATAAAATTTTATCTAAAGATTCTTTCCTTTTAAAACATAGAATAAAATCAATAACAACTGTTTTTCCAGCAACAACTGTTGCAGCTACGACATCTATGATTACAGGTTTAAACCCAGTTGAAACAGCTATGCTAGGTTGGGATATGTATTATAAAGATATTGATAAAACAATTACAACGTTTATGAATTCTGAAAAAGGCGATGAAGAATGTACTCCATTACAAGAAGCAATTGAATATAAACATAAGCATATGATTACTAAGCCTATAATAGAAGAAATTAATGAAAAGGGAAAAGATTCAGGATATAGTTTATTTCCGTTTGGGAAAAATTCATATACCGATATTGAAGACTTATATAATAAAATAGAAACACTATGTAATGAAGATGGAAAAAAATACATTTATGCATATGATATAGAGCCAGATCATACAATGCATGAACTTGGAACTGATGCATATGAAATAAAGAAAATTGTTGAAAATATTAATTTTAAAGTAGAAGAATTAAGTAAAAAATTAAAAGATACAATAATATTTGTTGTAGCTGATCATGGACATAAAAATGTAGAAAACATAATGCTTGAAGATTATCCTGATATAGTTGATTGTTTAGAAAGAAATACTTCAATTGAACCAAGAGCAGTAAATTTTTTCATAAAGAAAAACGAAAAACAAAAATTTGAATTATTATTTAACAAGTATTTTAGTAAAGATTTCAATTTATATACTAAAGAAGATGTTATAAATTCTAATCTATTTGGTACAGGTAAAGAAAATGAAATTTTCCGTGATATATTAGGAGATTACCTTGCAATAGCAAAAACAAATAAAACATTATTATATGGTGGTTCTAAACCATTAAAATCTCAACATGCAGGTTACACTGATGATGAAATTTATATACCTTTAATTGTAATAAATACAAATAATATATAGATGTATGTTATTAATATGTTACAAGAAAGTATCTAGAATAAAAACAAAAAATTTCATGAATAAAGCTGGAGGTTAGTAAATGATTATAAATACAGGTGTTAGAACGGATATCCCTGCTTTTTATTCTAAATGGTTTATAAATAGAATAAGACAAGGTTATGTAATGGTAAGAAATCCATATTATCCAAAAAAAGTAATTAAATATGAATTAAATCCAAATGTTGTAGATTGTATCGATTTTTGTACCAAAAACCCAGAACCAATGTTAAAATATTTAGATGAGTTAAAAAATTATAATACCTTTTGGTATGTAACAATAACACCACATTCAAAAAATATTGAACCAAATGTTCCAAGTAAAGAAAAAGTTATAGAAAGTTTTAAGAAATTATCTCTAAAATTAAATAAAGGTTTTATTGGATGGAGATATGATCCTATCTTTTTAACTAAAGAGTTTGATATAAACAGGCATATAAAAGAATTTGAACATATAGCTAAAAATTTAAAAGGCTATACTAATTATTGTGTTATCAGTTTCTTAGATTTGTATGAAAAAGTAAAAAGAAATGCTCCGAATTTAAAACCACCAACTAAGGAAGAACAAATTATAATAGCAAAATCATTTTTAAAAATAGGAAAAGAAAATAATATCAATATATATACTTGTTGTGAAGGCGATTTTTTAGCTTCGTATGGTATAAATTGTACAGGGTGTAAAAGTAAGGAAATGTTAGAAAAATGCATTGGGTATAAAATTGAATTTCCAGAAATGAAGAATAATCGAAAAGGTTGTAATTGTCTAATTCAAAACGATATTGGTGCATATAATTCATGTGGACATTTATGTAGATATTGCTATGCAAATAACAATGAAAAAAAGTTCAAGAAAATATGAAAAATCACTTTGAAAATTCACCACTATTGATTGGAAATCTAAATGATGATGATGAAATCATTAAAGCAAAACAATATAGCTATAAAGTAAAAAAAGAACAAATGAATTTATTTGAAAACTCAAAATAAATTATTTATATTTTAATAAATATATGTTAATATATCTTGTAGGAGGTTTTGTTTATGAAAGAAAAAAAATATTTTTATGCTAGTGTTGAAAATAATATTAATATTAAAGAAGTTTTTGATAAAATTGATGCTAATAAAAAAAGGTATGATAGTTTTTCAAAATGTATTTTATATAAAGTACCCGAATTAATGGACGAGGAAGGTATTAAACCAACAGTTGGAATATTAACTGATGCAGAATCAGAAAAAAAAGAGTATACAATAATTGAAAGAGTTGATAATCAGTTTTCAAAATTAAACTGTAATTTATATATATATTGCATATTAGAAAAATGGGACAGGGAAAAGTTAAAGGAAAGAAAAATTTTTATAATTAAAACAATTGATAATTTATATGAATATTTAAAAAATAGAAAAAGCTTTAATTTGATTGAAAATGATAATATAGATAAACCTTGGTATAATGTTCCTCGTGATAATAGTGATATTATACAAAAACATTTTTTAAGTATTATAACTTTACCAAAAAAAGAAAAGAAAGCTAAAACAGCAATTTTAAAAAAATTATTTCCAGATCAATTAATAATTATAAAAAAATTAGAAAAATTAATGTTTAAGATGAGTACAGAAGAATTTATCGATTTTATTAATACTATTTATGATAAAAGCCATTACATGCTAAATTATGTTGCTATGGATAAAATGGAAGAGGAATACTTCGTAAAAAGTAAAATAAAAAAACTTATATCTAAATAATTAGATTATTAATTTAATATATTTTAATAAATATGTGTTATAATACTTATGCAGTAAAAGTTTTAGAAGTAGTATTTATTACTACTTATTTTTTTTAAGGAGCATAATATGGAAAAAGTAACTTTGTTTTTTTTGTGATATATATGGAACATTTGATAATGGTAATAAATTTAAAGTAGATGATTTTCAAAATTTTTTGGAAGAATTAAAAATATCATTTGATTTTAATTATGATATTGAATCAATAATACCTGATGATAATGGTTTATATGATGTAAATGAAAAATTAGAAAAAACATTTATAAAAAATAATATAAGGCGAAGAACAATGAAATATTGTTTTTTTTTTAAAGTTTTTGTCAAAATTTGTTGACAAATAGCAATTGAAGTCATATACTATACTGGTAAACCGATTTAGTATAGTAGTGTAGAGGTGATAAAATGAATAAAAAAGAAATAATTATTGAAAAGGCCAGGGATTTATTTACAACTTATGGATATAAAAAGGTGTCTATGGATGAAATTGCAAGAGAAGCAAATGTAACTAAAAAAACAATTTATAGTTATTTTAAAGATAAAGATTCTATGTTTTTATACTTCATTAATGAAGAATTAGAAAAAATAAAAACAGAATTAGAAAAAAATAAAAATGATGATTTACCTTTTATTGAAATAGTTGCCTCAGATATTTATCACATTTTACTTTTAAGAAAAAACAGTTTATTGATTTCAAATATTTCAAAAGAAGTAAATTCAAAAAATGCTACTGGTTGTGAAAAATTTTTAAAATCATATGACAATAGTATTATGGATTATATTGAAAAAAAGATTAAAACAGAAATTAATGCTAAAAGAATCAAAAAATGTGATGCTCATCTAATATCTTTTGTTATATATAAAGTTTTTCTTTCCATTATGTTTGAATATGATGGTGAAATAGATGAGAAGAAAGTTACAAAAGAAATTACTACTATACTAAAAGAAGGATTATTAAATTAGGGAGGTTTTATTATGAATAAGAAAACAAATAATTGGTTTAAATATGTTGTTATAATTGCTGTATTATTAGTACCATTTATGTATAGCTTTTTCTATTTGAAAGCATATTGGAACCCATATGGAAAAGGTAATATTGATAATTTACCTGTTGCTGTTGTTAATAAAGACAGTGGTGATAAAGGAAAAGAATTAATTGATAATATTAAAGAGTCAAAAAAATTAAAATTAAGTATTGTTTCTAATGATGAAGCAACAGATGGTTTAAATGATGGTAAATATTATGCAATTATTAGTATTCCAAAGGATTTTACTTCTAGTATGAATAGTGCTTCTAGTACTAATAAACGCCATGCAACTATTACTTATTCACCAAATCAAAAATCAAATTATTTATCAAGTCAAATTATTAATACAGTTGTTTTGACAGTAGAAAAAAATCTTGATAATACTGTTAATTCAAAAATAGTTGAAAACTTATCTGATAAATTAAAAGCAGTACCAACACAACTTAATACAATAAGTACAGGATTTGGTAAATTGAGTGAAGGAACAAGTCAAATAGAAAATGGTGCAAGTGAATTAAAATCAGGATCAGAACAATTAAAAAATGGAATAAATGAAGCATATAACGGAAGTAAAACTATTACTGATGGAGTAAATGCTTCAATTGAAAATTTAAAAAACGATAAAAGTGAAGCAATAGATACTCAAACTTTAAATAATATTAAAAATCAAGTTACTAGTAGTGTTAATGCAACTTTTACAGATACATATAAAAATGCTATAGGTGTTCAAGCAGTTGAAACAGTAAAAGCACAATATGAAAATAATATAAATTTATTAAAACAAGGTATTTTAGCAAACATATCAGCTTTTGGAATTACAGATGTTGACGCATATTGTAACAGTTCTAGTGTAAATCCTGGGTTAGCTAATTATTGTAGTTCATATCTTGGATTAGTATCTTTAAATAATCAATTAAATGATTCATCAAGTGTAATATATCAATCAATATATAATACAGCTATAACATCTGCTCAAAAATCAGCTGTTCAAACTGCAAGTAATGTTAGTGAAACAGTAGCAAAACAAGTTGCAACAAGCGCTAAAGAAACAGCAACTAATAAATCAATAGCTTCATTAACACCATTACAAGAAGGTCTAAATAGTTTAACAAGCGGTTTAGCTAAGTTGAATACTGGATCTAATGATTTATATAATGGAACAGTAAAATTAAATGAAGGAACAACAACTTTAAATAATAGCGTAAAAGCTTCAAAAGTTGAATTAGATGATAAGATTAATTCTACAAAATCAGAAATGAAGAAAGTAGATGGTTTATCTAAATATAGTAAAATGCCAATTAAAGCCGAAACAAAAGAAGTAAACAAAGTATCAAGTTATGGTACAGCTTTCTCCCCATTATTTATATCGATCGCTTTATGGGTTGGAAGTCTAATGTTATTTATGGTACTTTATTTCGATAAAGAAAAAAGATTCGGATTATTAGGTATTGATAGTAAGAAAAGAGTAAAAAGGACTTTAGCTTATCATGGACTTGCTAGTGTATCTGGTTTAATTTTAGGAATATTATTACAATTACTATTAGATTTTAGTATTACAAATGTATTATTATATTATGTAAGTATTATTTTAATCGCAAATTGCTTCTTAGCAATAGTTGAATTCTTAATTGAAACTTTTGGTGATATTGGAAAATTCATTGCTTTAATTATATTAGTCTTACAATTAGCGGCAGCAGGAGGAACATTCCCAATAGAAACCGTAACTAAAGGATTTAGATGGTTACATCCTCTACTTCCAATGACATATACAATTAATTTGTTAAAAGAATCACTAGTTAGTGTAGAAAACAATTTATTAACTCAAAATATGTTATATGTATTTATAATCTTTATTATTTTCTTTGGATTAAATATTATATTAAATTTCATGAAACAAAAAAAAGATAAAACTAAATAGATTGCTTTACGCAATCTTTTATGTTTTGTTTTAAATTTACAAATTCAATCTTTATTGAATAGAATAGATGTGTTATAATAAGCATATAAGTGAAGAAAAAGGTGAAAGTATGACAGTTTATGAACAATTAAAACAATTTAAAACAAAATACCCTATGACAGTTTCCTGGCGTTTAAAACAACATGCTAAAATAATTGAAAAACATTTAAATCCTGGAGAAGAAGTTCAATATGCTTTTGCAGCTCAAAAGAATAATAATCCTCTTGATGTTATAACTACTTATGCTGTAGTTCTTACAAATAAAAGAATATTACTTGGACAAAAAAGATTATTATTTGGATACTTTTTTACAGCTATAACTCCTGATATGTTTAACGATTTAACAGTTAAAATGGGAATTATTTGGGGAAAAGTAATTATCGATACAATCAAAGAAGAAGTTGTTTTATCTAATATTCAAAGAGGAGCTTTAGATGAAATAGAAACAAATATTACTGAATATATGATGAAAGAAAAGCAAAAATATAAATTAAATGAACAAAAAGAAGGATAATTTCTTCTTTTTTTAAAAATATGATATACTAAATAAATAAAGAAGGAGGTACTTTTGATGGGAAAAAAGACCGTTTTAACAGGTATAAGACCAACCGGCAATTTACATTTAGGACATTATTTTGGTGCTTGTAGTAATTGGTTAAAAATGCAAGATGAATATGATTTTTATCTTGAAATAGCTGATGTTCAGGCATTAACAGATAATTTTGATAATCCGGATAAGGTTCGTATTAATGTATTTGAAATCACTAAAGATATTTTATCGGTAGGGATTGATCCAAATAAAGTTAACCTTTTCATTCAGTCTAAAATACCTGAAATAGCTGAACTTACTGTTTTTTATTCAAATTTAGTTACAATGGCAAGATTATATAGAAATCCAACAGTAAAAACAGAAATATCACAAAAAAAAGCATTATTTGGAAATAGCGGTGAAAGCGTAACATATGGATTTGTTGGATATCCCGTTAGTCAAGCAGCAGATATTACAGCATTTAGAGGACAACTAATACCAACTGGTGATGATCAAAAACCTTTAGTTGAACAATGTCGTGAAATAGTAAGAAAATTTAACTCTATATATGGTGAAACATTAAAAGAACCAGAAATATTGCTTTCTAACTTTCCTCGTATTAAAGGCTTAGATGGAAATGATAAAATGGGTAAAAGTTTAGGAAACGCTATTTATTTAAAAGATGATGAAAAAACAATTAATGATAAAGTAATGAAAGCAATAACAGATCCAAGTAAAATAAAAAAAGATGATCCTGCTAATCCAGATATTTGTATGGTTTATTATTATCATAAATTGTTTAATAAGGATAGCTTAGAAACTGTATGTAGTGAATGTAAAAAAGGTAGTCGTGGATGTGTTGCTTGTAAGAAGGAACTTATTCAAAAAATAAATGAACATTTAAAACCAATTCGTGAGAAAAGAAAATATTATGATGAACATCCAGAAATAGTTGATTCAATTTTACAAGAAGGAACTGCCAATGCCCAAAAAGTAGCAAAAGAAGTTATAAAAGAAGTAAAACAAAAAATGAAAATTGATTATTTTTCATAAGCAATATAGCAAATTAACACGTTATATTGCTTTTTTAGTAAATAATTGTCAAAAAAAATTGATAAAAGACATATTATATGATATATTTAGTTTAGGAGGAGAAGTGAGTATGGTTAAAAATAAAAATATTGTTGTTTGCATTTTACTTAGCATAATAACATGTGGAATTTATGGAATTATATGGTTTATCAATATGACTGATGATGCAGCATATGTAAATGATGATCATGAATTATCAGGAGGTAAAGCATTCTTATTTACATTAATTACATGCGGAATTTATGGACTTTATTGGAACTATAAAATGGGTAAAGAACTTTATGAAGCTAAATGCAAAAAAGGTATGAATGCTAGTGATAACTCAGTTTTATATTTAATTCTTGCAGTTTTAGGTTTAGGTATAGTTAACTACTGTTTGATTCAATCAGATTTAAACGATTTTGCAACTGTAGAAAAATAAGAATTGTTGATTAAATCAACAATTTTTTAATAAGATGAAAAAGAAAATTATAAAAATTGTAATTATACCTATTTTCTTTATCATATTTTATATATTATATAAAGTACAATTACCGATACCTTGTGTTTTTCACAAAATTACAGGTTTTTATTGTCCAGGATGTGGACTTACAAGATGTCTTGTTAGTTTAATAAATTTGGATTTTTATCAAGCATTTAGGTACAATCCATTAATATTTGTATTACTTCCATTATTAATTCCGTATGTATTATATTTATATTTTATTTTTATATTTGATTTAGAGGATAAAATAACTAAGAAAATTCCTAATTGGATATGGTATGTTTTGCTTGTAATAACAATCATATTTGGTATTTTTAGAAATATCCCACTATTTAATTATTTAGCGCCAACTATCGTTAAATAATTTGCTTGAAAAAAAGACAAAAAGTTGTTATAATTATTTTTAGAATAAAAGGCGGGATTAAAATGAAAAAAATTAATCTATTTGATAGTAATGATCGAAAAGTACAAGTTTCTTTAGTTCGTTTTTTTAAGTTTAATAATGATATGTATTTTATTTATACTTTAAATGAAAAAGATGAAAAGAATTATATTAAACTATATATGGTAAAAGTTATGGAAGAATTTGGTCGTTATTTAAGTTATCATATTAGTGATGATTCTGAATGGCAATATACACAAACTATTTTAAAAACGATTTTAAAAGAAATTAAATATAATCAAGAAAAAACCTTTACTGATTTAAATTCTGAAACACTTAATGGCATGAAAATACAAAAGGCAAGAATTTTTAAATTTGAAAAAGATCTTGTTGATTTATTAACAAATGAAGATAAAAAAATAGAAAATAATTCACAAGAAAAAGTTCTTGTTTCTAAGCCACAGCCAGTTAATACAAATGAAGTAATTGTTGATTATAAGAAAAAATATATGGAAGCAGAAGAAGAAATTGAAAGATTAAATGAAATAATGGCTTCACTTCTTGCTGAAAATGTGATGTATAAAGGTAAATACGGTGAAATTGAAAATAATATACAAAGTACTGAATAAAATTCAGTATTTTTATATTTAATGATAAGTATAATGAAGCGTGGTTCAAAAAAATTATCAAGGATTGGTTATAATAGTAGTTTTAGAATGTTTTTATGTATAAAAATTATGATATTATTATAAATTGATTACGGAGATCTTGTTGATATGATGCCAAGAATGAGAGGAACAGAAACATTAATAAGATTAAAGAAAATA
>ERZ857984.35-NODE-35-length-176411-cov-6.064489_pt1 | contig 176411 bp, 173 predicted proteins | sample MGYA00519914_ERZ857984 | MGnify/ENA primary metagenome ERZ857984 (study PRJEB31778, sample SAMEA3449417) | human gut metagenome | biome: human gut; feature: human-associated habitat; material: faeces | place: United Kingdom | collected 2010/2012 ...
GTGCTATTAAGGCTAGTATTACTATTACTGCAAGTAACTCTACTAATGTAAATCCTCTATTTTTTCTTTTCATTCTTTAATCACTCCTCTATATTTAGAATGTTATCACATTCTTTTATAAAAGTGTGATTTTTTACTTCATAAAATCAAGTTCAATTTACGTTTTCACCTTATATTTAAAGGAATTAAAAATTATTTTGAAAAGAAAAAACTACATAATTAACTATGTAGTTTACTTTTTCAATATTAACTTTTTACTTTCTTCTTTCATATTTATTTTTAATAGTTCAAAATAAAGTTCAAATCTAGTTATATATGTTTTTAAATCATGTTTTTCTATACATTGCACTATTGGTTTTAAATCTGCTACATAATACATTGGAATTTCCTCTTCCCAAAAAATATCTATATCATTTATTTGATTTAAAACCGTACCATGTCTAAATTTAAATGTTTTTCTATTTAGTTCACCACGATTTATAAGAATGTAATCATCCTTAAAATTTCTTTCATCGTTACTTTTAATAAAAGCCGAATATCCATTACTAATAGCTCCACGACTTTCTAAACCTGAAATATCATATATTTTACCAATGTATATATCATTTATATTAAACATATAAACACCCCACAATGGCAACTATTATATACTATTTTTAAATTTTGTCAAATTTACTTATACTTATTCCATCACCAATATCAATAAATTCTGTTTTAAATTCTTCATTATCTTCTAAAAATTTAATATATTTTTTTAATTTTCGAACAAGTCCTCTTACATTACGACTTAAATTTTCTTCAGTTCCATTAACCAATCCATGAAATTTTAAATTATCGCTTATAATTGTTCCATCTTCTTTAAGATTTTTTTTAAACTTTTCAAAAAATTTAATATATTGACTCTTGGCTGCATCTATAAAAATCAAATCATATTGTTCATTTAATTCTACATCAAAAGCATCATTAAAAATAATATTTATTTGTTGTTCTAAATTAAAACTCTCTATATTTTTAACAGCTTCTTTATATCTTTTTTCATCACGTTCGATTGTTGTTACTTTTATATCATTTGATATACTCGCCATACGAATAGCAGAATACCCAATAGCTGCACCTACTTCTAAAATATTTTTGATATTATTTTTTTTAATATATTCACACATAAAATCTATTCCATCTTTTTGCATAATCGGGATATTATTTTCTTTTGCATATTTTTCTAAATCTAATATTCGTACCATAGTTTTTCCTTCTTTAATTTAGCGACAATGTTATTATGTTCTGTTCCTGTTTTACTAAAGTATGTTTTTTTATTTTTATCAGCAACAAAGTAAAAATAATTATGACTTTTAGGATTTATTGCAGCATCTATTGATTCCTTACTTGGAATACATATTGGACCGACTGGTAATTTACCGGCCATTTGTGAACTTCTTGTATTATATGCATTATAACTTTCTAATTCATTTTGATATAAGTCTCTTTCATTCATATCTATTTGAATTGCATAATATGTCGTTACATCACTACCTAAACTCCAACCCGCTTTAAGTCTATTGAAAAAAACACCAGCTACTCCATTTCGATCATCACTACGAGCTGCTTCTAATTCAACAATTGAAGCTAGAGTTAATAATTGATGAATATTATAATTACTACTTGCTATTTGTGTTTTATAAGGTTCTAATTTTTCTTCCATATTATCAAGCATTTTCTTAAATATCTCTTTTAAATCAACATCTTTACTTGAAAATTCATATGTGTTTGGAAATAAATATCCTTCTAATGAATAATAAATACTAGGATTTTTTATGTCATCAGTTAAAAACCAATATGTATTAATTAATTCATTTAAATAGTTTTGATCTTTTAAAAGATTAAATACTTCTTCTTTTTTATGATTAGTATTTTCTTCAATTAAACTTGCGATTTTGCGCATATTAATTCCTTCTTTAAAAGTAATAATAACAGCATTAGGATTTTTTTTCGATTTTTTCTTTAAAACATCAACTATTTGTTTAATTGTCATATTTTTATTTAATGTATACTGTCCTTCATGAAGGCCATCTACTTTTTTCATTTTGACATAAATTTTATAAGCAATTTTAGATCTAATTAAATTTTGTTCTTTTAATTCATTTGATATAGTTAAAAAAGTTTCTCCTTTATTAACTATGAACTCCACTTCTTCTCCTTTTTTATTTACAGGAGCTAGAAAAATTTTATAAAGACTTAAAATCAATATAAATAAGATTATAATAATACCAAAAGCAATTAAAAATCTTTTCACCTTTGGTTTTAATCTTCTTTTCATATTACATCAAAAACGAGCTTATTGCTCGTCTGTTCCTTCTTTTTTAGCTTCTTCTTGAAGTTCATTAAGAATTGTTTCAATTATTGTCCATTCTTTATCTGTTTCAATTGGTTGTAAAGTTTGATCTTCTTCATCTGGATTATAAATTGAAGCATAAACTTTTGTATTTCCCTCTTCATCAACAGTATTATCTGTATATACCATATAGTTTTTACCAGTTTCATCTGATTCAAATGTAAATAAAACTTCACATTCTACTTCTTGTCCTTCATCATTTGTAATATTAAATGTCATTCTTTCCTCTTTCATTCTTTAGTCTTCCTTTCTTTATCTAAATATGTTTGAAGTATAATATTAGCAGCTAAACTATCAACTTTCTTTTTTCTTTTTTTTCTTGAAATATCAGCTTCAATCATATAATTTGTTGCTTCAACAGTTGTAAGTCGCTCATCCTGCATTATTACTTCAATATTTAAGCTTTTTTCAATTTTTTCTTTAAATTCTAGAGTAACTTGTCCTCTTTCGCCTATCGAATTATTCATATTTTTAGGAAAACCCAATATAATTTTTGATATCTTATATTCTTCAATTAATTCTTTTATTTTGGGAATTAATGAATCATAATCGCTATCATTAAAACGAATTGTTTCATGAGTTGTAGCTATTGTTAGTGTTGTATCACTTATAGCTGTTCCTAAAGTTCTCGTTCCCAAATCAAGCCCTAAATAGCGCACTATTTAATAGTCTCCTTTACAAGTACTTCTAATACTTTTACTCTTTCAATACTAACTAACATATTTCTTGCGTTTTTGTAATTTGTTATATATCCAGGATCTCCACTCATTAAGTATCCAACAATTTGGTTAATTGGATTGTATCCTTTTTCATTTAGAATCGCAATTACTTGTTTTATTGTATCTAAGATATAAGCTTGATTAAATTCTTCAGTGCTGTATGTTTTTGTCATATCCATGTTATCACCTACTCTATGAATATATTTCAATTGTATCATTTATTTTTATTTTTTTCAACTTTTTTACAAACATTATATTGTTTTATAAAATAATCATCAGTCATTCCAGCAATATAATCAATTACTATCCTTGTTTTTTTTGTTTTTCTTTTATATTCCTCATTCATATTATTTAAAAAATCTTGATAAATTATACTATCTTTATTCTTGTTTTCTAAATCATTTAGGAAAAATTGAAAAAGGAAGTTGAACATTTCTTCATATTTTTTTATTTGTTCTTTTGTGTTTGCTTTGTCATAAATATATTTATAGTTAAAGTTTTTCAAAGCTTTTAAAGCTTTATATACATCATCTGATAAAAGTAAATAAGGTTTATTCAAACTATTATTTATAATATCTGTAACTATTGTATTTATAATTTCTCGGTTATTATTTCCTAATACACTTGTTATTTCTTTTGGTAGTTCTTCTTTTTTTAAAATGCCAAGCATAATAGCATCTTCTATATCTCTTCCAATGTATCCAACAATATCACTTATCCTTACTACACAACCTTCTAGTGTCATTGGTATCAACATTGTATTAGCTTTTTCATTTATATATGTATTATTGTAATCGTCTAAAAAGGTTTGTACACTTTTTTTCTTTGGTATATATTTACCACTTAAAAATTCTCCATTGTGACACAATATTCCATCTAAAACTTGAATAGTTATATTTAATCCTTGACCATTTTTTTCTAATGACATAAGTTCTCTTACGCTCTGAGCATTATGATTAAAATAAGTATTATCATATTTAAGGCTAATATCATTTAATATTTTCTCACCAACATGTCCAAATGGAACATGACCTAAATCGTGACCAAGAGCGATTGCCTCAATTAAGTCTTCATTTAATCCTAAGGCTCTTCCTATTGTTTTAGCAATTTTACTAACAAACTGAACATGAATTATTCTTTTGCTTATATGATCATTTTCTTTTAAACTAAATACCTGTGTTTTATCAATATATCTTGTATATGATAAGGAATATATAATACGATCTATATCTCTAAAGTAAGCCGGTCTAATATCAGATTCTTCTTGTTTTAGTCTTATAGCATTTTTACTTAAACTAGCAAACTTACTTAAGTTATTTTCATGGTTATACATATTTTCTTCTAAATTCATACTAATTCTCCATTCTCTTTATATTATATATTTATTTTTGATTATAAGCAAACTTTTATCTACAAAATAAAAACAGAAATTTAAATTGTTTTCTGCTTTATTTTTTCTTGATCTATATAATCAATTAATAAATCATTAAAATTAATGTCTTTTTGATTATGGAATATTTCATAGCAAATATTAATGCACATATCATTGTCAGTAACACCAATCATATCTTCATATTCTTTTAGGTTAGCCCAATTATACAATATATCTACTACTTGATCTTCAACTTTGTTCATAAGAATATTATTTAAATAGGAAAGAGTAAACATGTTGAATTTTCGATGTATTATTGGTATTAAAGAATAATCATCATTATCTCCAAATATATAAGCATCAGGTACATCACAAAGCATAATATTTTTTCCATCATACATTATATTTCCTGCATTGATATCATAAAAATATATTCCAGCATGTATCATACTATTTAAAATTTCTTTCATTCTGACCAAAAGATTATATTTTTCTTTTTGGTTTAAATCTAAATTATTAATACTAGTATAATTTTCTTTAAACGCACTCAAGTAACCAATTATTTTATCATCAATACTAATTAACTTTTCTGGTATTATCATTTTGCTTTTATCTGCTTTCAAGTAACTAAGTTTTATTTTAGAAACCGCTTTTTCATCTAATGGATGTCTATATTTTTTTATAAGCTTTTTTTGTCCGTCCTCATAATATAAATAAATATCTGCTTGATCACCACTGGTAAAATATTTTATTAAAACATTTTTTTCAAATTCTTTATCGTTAAAATTTATTACTTCCATAATATTACCGCCTTAATGGCCCTATTATAATATATATTCTTTATAAATTCAAGAAAAAAAGAAAACTTAATTGTTTTCTTTTAAGATCTCAATAGCTCTACGCATTTCCATATCGTATTTAACCATTTCAATTCCACCAAATAGTTTTAAGAATTCATCTTTTTCCATATTATATTTTTTAGCAAGTTCTTCAGCTTCTTTTTTAGCTTCATCATCAGCTATTTCTATCTTTTCTTCTACTTTGATAGCTTCTAATAAAAGACGTGATGCAACTCTCTTTTCTGCTTCTTCTTTCATTTGATCTTTTAAAGCTGCTTCATCTGAATTTGTAAATTGATAAAATTGTTCTAAAGTTAATCCTTGCATTTTTAAATTTTCTTCATATTGTCTAATCATTCTATCTAATTCTTCATTTATCATAGCTTCTGGAATATCAACTTCCATGTTTTCAATTCCTTTTTTTAGAAGTTCATCAATGTAATGATCTTCTGCATGTTGTTCTTTATGAGCTTTGATATTTTCTTCTAATTGTTTTTCTAAAGATTCTTTAGAATCAATTCCTTCCATTGCTAAATCTTCAAAGAAGTCTTTATCTAATTCTGGTATTTTAGTTGTTTTGATTTCATTTACTTTTACTTTAAATACTACTTTTTGTCCTTTTAAATCTTCACTATGATAATCTTCTGGGAATGTTACATTAATATCTTTTTCTTCATCTTTTGACATTCCAATTATTTGATCTTCAAATCCTGGGATAAATGTATTTGATCCAATAGTTAAAGAGTAGTTTTCTCCTTTTCCACCTTCAAATGCTACACCATCTTTAAATCCTTCAAAGTCAATAATAGCAATATCACCATTTTCAACTTTTCCATCTTTTACAACATTTTCTGCGTATCTATTTAAAGTTTCGTTTAAAGCATTTTCTATTTCTTCTTTTGTTACTTCGACTTTTTCTTTTTTAACACCTAATTTTTTATATTTTCCTAATTTTACTTCTGGTTTAGTTGTTATTGTAAAAACAAATTCTACACCATCTTTAGAAATTGATTTTAGTGCTACTTCTGGTTGGGCTACAATCTCAACATCTTTATTTTCATCTAACATTTTTTGATATGCAGGTTGTAATACTAAATCAGCAGCATCCATAAATAAAGATTCTTCTCCATATTTTTTTATAAATACTTCTTTTGGAGCTTTTCCTTGTCTAAATCCATCAATTTTAACTTTTTTATTTGCTTTTTCAAAAGCTTTATCTAAAGCGTCTTCCCATTCTTTTCCTTCTATTTTAATTGTTATTTCTTTTACATTTTTATTTTTTTCCATAATATCCTCCATTCAATACTATTATAGTATATAATAAATTTCTTTTTTTTACAACAAAAAAAGCACTTTTGTGCTTAAAAAATTTCCATAATTTCAACATCATATTTACCATTAGGGCTATCTACTGAAACAACTTCTCCAGCTGAATGTCCCATAATAGCTTTAGCTATTGGTGATTCATTAGAAATACGATTTTCAAATGGATCTGCCTCATTGCTTCCTACGATAGAATAAACATCAGTATCTCCATCTTCTACATATTTAATTTTAACTTTTGTTCCAACGCTTACTTTATCAGTATCAACGTCTTTAATTATCATTGCCTTCTCCATCATGGCTTCTAGTTCAATAATTCGATTTTCAACTTCTGCTTGTTCTGTTCTAGCAGCATCGTATTCAGCATTTTCACTCAAATCTCCTAAAGCTCTTGCTTCCTTTAGGGCATTTATTACTTCAGGTCTTTTTTCCATTTTTAAATATTCTAATTCTTTTTTTATCTTATCATAACCTTCTTCGGTTAAGTATACTTCTTTTGTATTTGACATAATGTCACCTCTTCTTCTATTCATTAATCGAACAAAATCATACTACTAAATGTTTTTTTTGTCAACTTAAAATTCATTTATTTTTTAATTCTTATCAAATCATAAGGTTCAACTTGGCTATCTATCCTTATTTTTACTACCTGTCTTGGATGTCTAACAATTTCTATTAAATTATCATTTTCATCATAAATTTCATTTAGTTTTAATGAGATTATTTCTTTATTTGGCCCAAATATTTCTACTTCATCATCTTTTTTAAAGTAGTTTCTCTCTTCTACTGTTGCAAGTTTATTTTCTTTATCATAGTTTAGAACTATTCCTAAAAAGTCTTGATTAGATATTTCTTCACGGCCATTATAATATTGACAATCAACATCATTTTTTTCGTTAAAAAACTGGCTTACTGCATCTCGATTAGCGCAATTTCTTAAGATTTTTTCGTAATCTTTTGGATATTGATATTTAGAATCTTTTAAGTAACCATCAATTACTCTTCTATATATATCAACAACAGTTGCGATATAATAAATAGAACGCATTCTTCCTTCAATTTTAAAAGATGTAATTCCAATATCCATCATATCTTTAATATATGCAAGAAGTGATAAATCTTTCGCACATAATGTGAAATCTTTTTCTCCTTCGATATTTTTTTTCTGTTCATCTAGTAATTTAAAATCCCATCTACATATTTGACTACATCCACCTCGATTAGAATCACGATTAGTTAAAAAGTTTGATAGAACACATCTTCCACTAATACTAGAACACATTGCTCCATGAATAAAACATTCTATTTCTATATCTACATTATCTATTATTTCTTTTATCTCTTCTTTTGACATTTCACGAGCTAAAACAATTCTTGTAACACCTAGTTCTTTATAAAATTTACAAGCTTCAACATTCATAATAGATGCTTGTGTAGATAAGTGAATTTCTAAATTAGTGTTTTCTTTAGCTAATTTAATAATAGCTGGATCGCTTACAATAATAGCATCAACTTCACATTTTTCTAATTCTTTTAAATAATTTTTTACTTCTTTTATTTCTTTATTATGAAGGACTATATTTACTGTTACATAGATTTTTTTACCAAGTGAGTGTGCAAATTTACTTCCCTCTTTAATATCATCAAAAGTAAAGTTAATAGCATTTGCTCTAAGTCCTAACATTGGTCCACCTAAGTATACAGCATCTGCTCCATAATGTAGAGCATATTTTAGTCTCTCTAAATCGCCTGCTGGCGCTAAAAGTTCTGGTTTTTTAATCATTTTTCTTCACCCTATATATTGTTTCTTTATATAAAAACCCTTTACTAGTATTTTCAAACATTTCATTTATTTTTTCTTCTGATTCTTGTTTCTCTTCTTTAAACATTTTTACTACTTTCGTAAATTTTTCATCATCAATATCAAATGCATTTAGTGTTACATAATCAATTTGATAATTTTTTAATTTTAAGTATTCTTGATACCCGTTTAGTATATGAGCCGAATAGATATTTGTTCCTAAATTATCATCTACAATTGGATGGTAATCATCTTTTAAATTTAAATAATTAATTTTTGAATTATCTTTTAAATTAAATCTGTTTAAATAATTTTTTACAGTATGTCTCATAGATGCAAAGATTGGAAGATAACCAAAGATTGGTACAATTAATTTAACTGATGTATTTTTACTTATTTCTATTATTTCATCAAGCGTAATTTCTGCTGATAAATAAGTATAATCTATTTTCATATCTTTCCAAAAATTAATTGTTGCATAATTAGTTGTTAAATGTTCTGAACTCCATACTAATTTAAGATCTAATTTTAATCTTCTTACAATGCTTAAGATAGCTACATCATAATAAAAAACACCTTCTATTTTTAAATCATTTAAAATAGTTAATATTCTTTCTAATTCTTTCAAGTCCTTATTATGCATATTTTTATTTAAACTTATAAATAGTTTTTTCTTTTTTTTATGCAATTTTTCACTTATCAAACCAATTTCATCAATATTAAAATAGATTGGCATATTAATACTCATATTTTCTATTCCGAGTAAAAAAGCATCACTATCATTTATAAGTTCATCAAATTCCTTATTTTTAGGAATTATCATTAATTTTGTCATAATCTCACTCCTCATATAACAAAAAAGAAAGAATTATCTACTTTCTTTTGATAAAATATTTTACTAAATATACTTCTAATGTAACGAAAGCTGCAAATAAAGCCCAACATAATATTTCATAAAATAATCCATTTGAATATTTTGCTAAAATATTAAAAATTGAGGCTGGAATATATTCCCTAATAATTGCCGTTAATTCTGCCATTTTTACATTATCGGCTATAAAATGCATCAATCTGAAAAACAATTCAGTAATTCCAAGAAAATAAATAAAAAATTTAAAATCTTTTGTCCAAAAAATAACAACAGCTATTAATATCAATAATATAATTAAATCCATAAGCCACCTACCTTATCTTGATAATTATATCATAATAGTTTTTATGTGTCTATTGATTTTTTCCTAATTTCTTTTTTAGTTTTTTGGTTGCCTTGGATTTTTCTAAATAACTATAATCATCGTCTATTTCATATTCAAAGTTTTGAAATATATTTATAAGTTCTTCTTCTGTAGTTTTTTGATTTTTTAAGTACTTAGATAAAAGATTATTTACGATATAATCATTTAATTTTATATATTCTTTATCTAATAATATCAAAGTTTTACTTGTTTCTTCTTTTATTTGTTCTAATATTATTTTTAATTTTTCTATAAAATTTTTATTTTCATTTTTATAATTAAATGGATCATTTAATATTTTTTCTTTTTCTGAGGATGATATATTATATAAATCATAAATACGAATGGTTGAAATTAATTTTTTTTGAGTTTCTTTATCTAAATTTAGTTTATCATAGTTCATATCATAAATTTCTTCAATTAATTTTTCTATATCAATGTTTTCTTTTCTTAAATTATTGATTTTATTTAGAACTTGATAATATAAATTTTCGGTTTGAGCATATCGTAAATTACAATTAGAAATTTTCAATTGAATCATATTTATTCTATCTAAATATTTAACAATCGTTTTTAATGTTCCATGATGATTTGATATTTGATCAACTTTATTTGATAAATTTAAATCTCCTAAAGAAAGAGTTTGCGCTAAAGTTTCATTGTTAACAAAAATATTTAAACTACTTATTATTTTTTCTTTTAAATCCATAAATGGAAGTCCTGTATAATATTTTCTATCATAAAAACTTTCTTTTGTTTTTTCTTGATCACTTGAAAAATAAATAGCTAAGGCTTCTTTAAAATTAGGATTTAAACTTTTACTAGCAATTATTTTTAATCCTGTTTCCTTTATCTTAATAAGAATGCATTTTTCTTTTGAAATAAAATCAAGAATTTGTTTTTTATCACTAAAGTTAATATTAGCAAATACTTTATTAAGAATTAATGTATTCCCTTGAATTTTTATAAGTTCCGCTAAATCATCACCTGTTACAAATATTTTTTCAATTTTAGTATTTATAATGTTAGATATTTTAGGAAAATTATAATAATATCCTAATTCTGTTTTATCTGTAACATCTAATAAGGCTTCAATAATTATCTGTTTAAACATTCTTATTTCTTCATTATTTAAATAGCGATTTAAATTATTTATTTTCTCATTCATACTATCGCCCCCATAAAAAAATAGTAATGCCTATTATAACACACATTACTATTTTTGAAACATTTTTTTATATAATTTCGTTTTTTATTTCAGGATTTTTTAAAGCTTCAACTAATCTATCAATTTCCTCTTTAGTATTATACATTGCAAAGCTTATACGACAAGTATTTTTAATTTTTAATTCATCTTTTAAAATTTTCGCACAATGATTTCCTGCTCTTAAGCATATTTTATATTTATTTAAATAAATAGCTAAATCTTGCGCGAAAATATCTTTGTAATTAATTGCTATAATTCCGCTTTCACTATTTTCGTTATAAATAATTAAATTTGGAATTTGTTTTAATTTAGAAATGGCATATTTTTTTAGTTCTAATTCATAATTATGAATCTTATCCATACCAATTTTATCTAAATATTCAATAATACTACCAAAAGCAATTACATCCGCTATGTTAGGTGTTCCTGCTTCTAACATATGTGGAAGTTCATTATAAATTCTTATCCTATCACTACTAAAAGTTACATTCATACCTCCACCAAAAATAATTGGTTTGATATTATTTAATAATTCTTCTTTTCCGTATAACACACCTACACCAGTAGGTCCATACATTTTATGAGCAGAAAAAGCTAAAAAATCAATATCTAAATCTTGAACATCTATTTTCATATGTGCGACACTTTGGGCACCATCTACTAAAACTAGTATATTTCTACTATGAGCAAGTTTTGTAATCTCTTTAATTGGTCTTATATCCCCAACCACATTAGTTATATGAGCAATACTTATAACTTTTGTTTTTGGTGTTATAATTTTTTCAAGATTTTCTAATTCAACTTTTAAATCTTGATCTAAGTCAATATATTTTATTTCTATTCCAATATCATCCGCAAGTTCAAACCATGGTAAGACATTTGAAGCGTGCTCACTTTTAGTTAAAATAACCTCATCACCTGCATTTAAGATGTTTTTGAAATAACCAAAAATGATTTTATTTAATGAATCAGTTGTACCGCTTGTAAAAACAATTTCTTTTGTTTTTTTAGCATTTATAAATTTTTTAACTAATTCTCTTGTATATTCATATTTTTCATCAACTTTTAGACTTATATCATAGTCTCCACGATGAGCATTTGCACAATAATTATTGTAATATTCACTTATTTTTTCACCTAAAAAAGCTGGTTTAAAAGTTGTTGCTCCATTATCAAAATAAACAATATCTTGATTTAGCATTTTAAAGTCTTCTCTATTCATAGTTCACCCCCAATATTTATCAATTATTTTTTTAATTTTTTCTTCTTGAATATCTTCAAGCAAGAAGCCTTTGACAAGTAAATTTAGAGCTTGTTCTTCAGGAATTCCTCTACTTTGTAAGTAAAATAATTCTTCATCACTGAATTTACCTATTAAGGCTGAATGATTTGCTACAACATCATTTTCTTCAATTAGTAAATTAGGATTTATATTACATTTATTTTCATTGAAAGTTACAATTCGACTATTTTGATCTAAATTACAATTTATGATGTTATTATAAACAATTCCTGTTAAGTTAAATGATAAACATCCATCTAAAATATTTACTCCATTATGTATTATGTTACTTATTGTATTTGAGTAATTATGGTATACCATAAAATCAAAATTTTGTTTATTTTTACTTATAGTTTTTAAATTATAATCTATATTTGCATTTTCACCATTTAAATTTACTAAATCTAATTCCTTAATATTGTTACAATCATAAAATTTAATAATGTTTAATTTACTATTTTTCTTAAGATAATAATGATATTGTATTTTTAAATTGTTTCCATATTTAAAATCTAAGGTATCTAGGGTTATATCTGGTTCTAATTCAAAGGTTATATCCATTTTACTTTCTTTTTCTATATGATGTTCTATTTTTAGTTTGGTGTTTTCTTTTACCAATATTTTTATTTTTGTTACATCAAATATATCAAGTTTATCAGAAATAGTTACTTCAATTAGTTCGTCACTTTCTTCTAGTTTTATTTCTTCATCAGTTATTATTAGTTTATTCATAATCTACTTTTCCTTAACTGTTTTCTCCTAGTATTTCTGATTTTATTTTAGTATAACCTTTTTCTTCTATTTCTTTTACTAAACTACAATCCCCGCTTTTAATTATTTTTCCATCCATCATTATATGAACAAAATCTGGCTTTATATAATCAAGTAGACGTTGATAGTGTGTTATTAATAAAATTCCTGCTTCATTTTCTTTATAATAATCCATAACATTTTCTCCAACTATTTTTAGACTATCTACATCAAGTCCTGAATCTATTTCATCAAGCATAATCATACTTGGTTTTAATAAATACATTTGAAGAATTTCATTTTTTTTACGTTCTCCTCCTGAAAAACCTTTATTAATGCTTCTATGAATCATTTCTTCATCCATTTTTAATTTTTTGCAAGTACTATTCATTTCACGAATAAATTTCATTAATTTAAAATCATTTTGTTCTTTAATATGGATTGCTGTTCTCATAAAATCAGCATTAGTTACACCTTCAATTTCAAGTGGCATTTGCATTCCTAAAAAAATACCTAAACGTGCTCTTTCATCAACAGTTAAATCATTTAGTTTTTTATCATCAAAATATATTTCTCCACTCAAAACTTTATAATTAGGATCTCCCATTATTACTTTTGATAAAGTTGATTTACCTGTACCATTTGGTCCCATAATAGCATGTATTTCGCCGGTTTTAATTTCTAGGTTTAATCCATTAAGAATTTTTTTGTTTTCTATCTCAACACATAAATCTTTAATTTTTAAAGTATTCATAGCATCATCTCCAAAGATTATTTTATCAAATTTTTTTTCTTTTCACTATACTTATGTATAAAATTATTAAATTTATCTAATAATATAATAGAATATTCGCAGATATTCACGAAAAAAGGCCTTTTGGCTTTTTTTATTATTGCATTCATTTTTGAAATGTGTTAGAATTAGTTTGATGGATTTGTCTCCTTAGCTCAGTTGGTAGAGCAACTGACTCTTAATCAGTGGGTCTAGGGTTCGAATCCCTAAGGGGACACCATATTGAAAACAAAAAGCCTTTATATTATAAGGCTTTTTTTGTTTTTATCCATTTTTCTTTTTTAGAGTAGTCTTTATTAAAGATTTTATCTATTTCTTCAGTACTAAGATTTAAATTCATTTTTTTGTTAAATTCATTTATAAATCTTTTCGCTCTTTCATATCCTCTTTCTGGAGTTGTTTTCCTAGAATATAATAATTTTAATGCAACTAACTGTAGAATTTTTTGTCTTAATTCTATATCACAGTTATGATTATATATACATTTTTCTAATTTTCTCAAATCCCAATCACTATATTTTTCCTTTAATAATATCAATAATTCATCTAAACTAATGCCTTCATTAGGATTGTTTATAAGACCTTCATCATCATAAACTTCCCCACTAACAACATCTATTTTTAGTAAGACATAAGGTATATTATTATCTGAACAACTATCTTTAAAATTTCTTTTACTTATTTTTATAGGTGAACAATAATTGCATTTCATTAAACGTAGTTGTTTATGTGGTAATCTATACATTAATTGTTTTATATCCATTACTTTTGATAATGTTTCCATTTTTTCAAAATCAGTATGAGTTATTCCTTCATAAAATTCCATTTCACGTTCTGGATATTTAATTTCATACCAAGATACAATACTATCTATAAGTTCTTGCAAACATTCAATTTCAACAAATGAATCATATCCGTTTTTTATTTTTTTCTTTAACCAGTTAAGTAATTCCCTATTGTGAACTACTTCATACTTTCTTTGATCTTGGTTATAAAATTCTTCAACTTCAGTTATAGTCATAAAACCCTCCTTCAACTATTTATAGTATAACATATAATTAATGAATTTTATCTAAATTTCTTTTTTTAAACAAAATTTCAATTTTAATCTTGTATTTTAAAATAATATGTGATAGAATAAACTCGTTTGATGAAACACGTCCTGTTAGCTCAGCTGGTAGAGCATCTGACTTTTAATCAGAGGGTCACAGATTCGAATTCTGTACAGGACACCATTTAGAAACAAAAAGAAACTAATTATTAGTTTCTTTTTTTATATAGTCAATAACATAATTGAAAAGTTCATCATTTATATCATCGATTGTTCTAATTTCATCATTAATGCAACATTCAATTGTTTTAAAATTATAAATATCAGCTAATTCAAAATAAGCTTTTTCAGCTAATTTAAGATGATTTTTGTCTAGCTCGTGCTGATCCAAACTTTCATCTCGATCTTTTTTTAACTTTTCTATCTTATCAAGTGGCATATGTAAAAATACAGAAATATCAGGTTTTGGTAACTCTAATAATTTAAATTCTAAATTATCCAACCATTCATACATAGCTTTTCTTTCATTTTTATCATCTAATTTACCTGCTTGATGAGCCATATTGGAATACACATAACGATCTAAAATAACATTTATTCCATTTTCTAATAACCAATTTATTTTATAAATATTATATTTTCTATCTGCAGCATAATATAGAGAAGCAACTTTAGGATCAACTTTACTTGCCCCTTCTTTAAACCATCCTTCACATATATAGTCTTTTCCCAAATATGGTCCACCTATTATTTTTCCTGTTGGTGTTTCATAACTAGGAAAACTATAAATATCAATTTGAACACCTTCATTTCTTAACTTTTCAATTAATAATTTTGATTGTGTTTCTTTTCCAGAACAATCAGTTCCTTCAATAACAATTAACTTTCCTCTCATATTATTACCTCCTATGATAATAATACCACAAACGTTTGTTTGTGTCAATCAACTATTTCATTTTCTTTAAAATTAATATTTAAAAATTTACGACTTGCTAAATAATCACACATATGAACGAATTTTTGATATTTATTAACTGGTTTAGGTAATACTTCATTTCCTTTATAATCTTTAGTCCATGGACCCATATGTGATGAAATAACATTAGCTAAAAAATCAATTTCACCTGGTGTTAATGTTAGTTTTTCTTTATTGTCTTTAATATAATTTGCCATCAATAAAGGATGATCTATTAATGTATATTGTGATTTTTCTAAACCTGATTTTAATCCATCGTGTAAAATTAGTGCTAATAACATTAAATCTTTTTCCTCTTCTTTAAAAATTCCTGTAATTGATTCATCATTATAAAACTCATAAGCAATTCTGACAGCTGCTTTAGTATGTCTTACTAATCCACCATCTCCTAAAGAGAAAGCTGGATGATATTTTCCTGTTGATGAGGCTGGTACCTCAAAAAAATAGTCAGGTAACAACTCAATTAATTTATTAGCATTTTCTCTATAACGTTCATTTTTTAAATAATTTACTTCTCTTTTAAATACTTCTTTTTTATCCATCAGACACCATTCTTTCTATTCATCAATTAAAAAATTTATTAATATGTCATTTGATACATACAGATAATGAGGATTTATATATATATAATCATCTTTAATTAGAAGTTTTTGTTCTTCTAATAATTTATCTATTTTAAAGGTATTAATTATTTTTTGATGATATTTCTTTTCAAATTCACTTAAATTAACGCCTTTTATTTTTCTAAGTCCTAAAATCATCTCTAGTTCCATTTCATCTTTTTTTGTCAGTTGATCTTCTTCTAATTTAAAATCATTATTTATATATTTATTAAAACTTCTTGTGTTTGTATAACGAATATTATCTATATAACCACTGGCTCCTAATCCAAAACCATAATACTTTGAATTATTCCAATAGGTCAAATTATGTTTAGATTCATACCCTTTTTTACTATAATTACTTATTTCATAATGTATATAATTATTTTTCTTTAAAAAGTTAGTAATATATTCATACATTTGTAGTTCTAAGTCTTCATCCACATTGTTATAATTATTAATATACAATTTGGTATTTTTTTCTAAGATTAGCGAGTATATTGATATATGTTCTACATTTAATTTATTAAACAAATCTAAATCTTTTTTTAAATCTTCTAGTGTTTGTCCTTCTATACTATATATTAAATCAATATTAATATTTTCAAACCCTATTTTTTTAGCTTGATCTATTAGTTTTTTTGTGTTTTCAAAATCAATATTTTTTCGGTTTAATATCTTAAGTATTTTATTATTAAAGCTTTCAATACCAATACTTAATCTATTTACTTTATTTTTTTTTAAAAAGGTTAATTTTTCCTCATTTATATTTTCTATATTACATTCGAATGTAAATTCTAAGTTTTGATCTAAATTAAATTTATTTATTATATTAAATAGTTTTTTTAATTGATCTAAATTCAAACTACTAGGGGTTCCACCACCAATATATATAGTTTTGATTTTTTCGTTTTTATATTTTTGGTTTATTTCTTTTTCTAAGGCATCTAAATAATTATCTACCCATTCTTTTTTATAGTATAATTTTGCAAAGTCACAATATGAACAGATTTTATGACAAAAAGGAATATGGATGTAAACAGATTCAATCATAATTGTTTTCCATTCTTTTCTTTTTTATTTGTTATAATTTGCATTACTTCTTCAGTTATATTTTGATCTGAAAATATTTCAGGATCTTTTTGATATATACATCTTAATTGATTTTGGAAGATAAGAAATTCTTTAATATCAAATTCTTTTATTTCGTCTTTATTTTTTTTAAATAAACTAACTCCGTTGTATTTATCATATAGTGTTTCTATTTCTTCATCAGTATAATCATCAAAAATATTTCTTAAGTTATCATAATCAATTGTTAGTATATATTTATACATCTTTACCACCTTTTTTTATTATAACAAAAAAAGCTTCAAATTGAAACTTTTTATCTTATTTTTTATTTTTCTTTTCCTTTAATTCATTAAAATATTCATCATTTAAGTACATACTTAGTGTTCTAATGTCTATTCCTAACTCTTTGCCCATACTTCTAAGGGTAGTTTGATCATTATTTTCTATATAATTTAAGATTGTATATATCTTCTCTTTCTTTTCCTGTATTAAACGACTAGGTGCGGGTTGTTTTTCCTTTAACATTTTTTTGATTTCTAAATAAAAGACTTCTTTTAATAAATTTTTTAAATTTTCATCATTTAGATAGTAGCTTATCATTGCTTTAGATTTACCTATTTTTTTAGCAATAAAACTATATCCTTTTTCAGTTCCATATTTTAAAAATAGCAAAGAAGCTTGTAGCATTTTAAATTCTTTTTCAGTAATTTGTTCTATTTCCTCATTTTTTATAATACTAAGCTCTAATAATTCTTCTTTATTAGTAACATATAATTCTAGATTCATTTTTTTTCGTTCAACATTTTCATAAGCGTGTTGTTTTTTATTTAGTGTTTTTTCTTTTAATAATTTAACAAAATTTTTACCTAATACAACTTCAATTATATTATCATTTACAGCTCTTTTTATAGTAGAAATACTACATTCAAAAGTTTCTGCTAATTGATTATAAGTCATATCTGAACAAAAATATTCTATAACTAATTCAAGTCTTAGTCTTTCTGTTTTACTTAATGTATTATTTTGGTTGTAATTATTTACCTTATCAATTAATTTGCTTTTTAATTCTTCATTCATAATATTTTCACCCTTTTGTTTCAAAAATATTATATCAAAAAAAAAGAAAAAAACAAGTTTTTCCTTTACTTCATTTGCATTTTTAAATATTTTTGGCGAGTAGTTTCTCCGCCTCTTATATTTCTTTCTTCCTTGTTTTTGTCTAATACTTTTCTAACATCTTGACTAAAAAAAGGATTTGTTTTTTCTAATCGTTCTGTTATATCTTTATGAACAGTACTTTTACTAACGTTAAAGTTCCTAGCTGTTAGTCTAATTGTAGTATTATATTCAACAATATATCTTCCTATTTCTTCTGCTCTTTTATAAATATCTATTTTACTCACATTATCCTCCCTATATAATATATTTTATAATCTTAAATTTATTCATTATCCATACTAAGAACTGATAAAAAGGCTTCTTGTGGAACTTCAACACTTCCAACCATTTTCATTCTTTTTTTACCCTCTTTTTGTTTTTCTAGAAGTTTTTTCTTACGCGATACATCTCCACCATAACATTTAGCTAAAACATTTTTGCGAACAGCTTTTATATTTTCTCTTGCAATTGCTTTATTACCAATAACAGCTTGAATTGGCACTTCAAATTGCTGTCTAGGTATTAATTTTTTTAAATTATTAACAATTGCTTTTCCCCTATTATAAGCAAAATCTTTATGGACAATTACACTTAATGCATCAACTATTTCACCATTAAGCAAAATATCCATTTTAACAAGATTACTTGATTTATAACCAATTATTTCATAATCAAATGATGCATATCCTTTAGTATAAGATTTTAATTTATCAAAAAAATCATATACAATTTCCGATAGTGGTAATTCATAATGAATGTTTACACGCGTTTTATCTAAATATTCCATTGATACGTAATTACCTCTTTTATCTTGGCATAGTTCCATAATAGCTCCAATATAATCACTTGGAACAAATATATTTGTTCTTATATAAGGTTCTTTAATATCTTTTATTTTTACTTTTTCTGGCATTTTTACAGGGCTATCTACTGTTATATGTTCTCCATTTGTAAGTTCAACATCGTATATAACAGAAGGACTAGTTGCAATTAAAGAAATACCAAATTCTCTTTCAATTCGCTCTTCAATTATTTCCATATGTAGAAGTCCTAAAAAACCACATCTAAATCCAAAACCTAAAGCTTTAGATGTTTCTGGAGTAAATTCTAATGAAGCATCATTTAATTTTAATTTTTCTAATGCTTCTCTTAAATCAGGATACTTTGATGATTCAATTGGATATAAACCACAAAAAACCATCGGTTTCATAGGTTGATATCCTGGCAATTGATCGACTTTGCTATTTGCAAGAGTTATAGTATCCCCTACTTTTACGTCTTCAATACTTTTAATACTGGCACATAAATATCCAACCTCACCAGCAACTAATTGATCTTTTTTCATCTCATGTGGTGTATGAATACCAATTTCAACTACTTCATATACTGCTCCAGTTGCAAGCATTTTTATTTTATCTTTAACTTTTATTTTTCCGTTTACAACTCTAACTAAGGTCATAATTCCACGATAAGCATCAAAGTAACTATCAAATATCAAAGCTTGCAAGTCTTTATTTTTATCTCCTTTTGGGGCTGGAACTTTTTTGATAATTGTTTCAATTAATTCCTCTATTCCTATTCCGTTTTTGGCACTTGTTAAAACTATTTCATCTTCGTTAAATCCTAGTGTTTCAATTAATTCTCTTTTTACTTTTTCAGGATCTGCATTTGGAAGATCTATTTTATTAATAACAGGAATTATAGTTAAATTATTATCTAGAGCAAGGTATAAATTAGCAAGTGTTTGAGCCTCAATTCCTTGTGCTGCATCTACTACTAAAATTGCTCCTTCACAAGCAGCTAAACTTCTTGATACTTCATATGAAAAATCGACATGTCCTGGTGTATCTATTAAGTGAAGAATATATTCTTCTCCTTGATAATTATATTTTAAATTAACAGCATTTAATTTTATTGTGATTCCACGTTCTCTTTCGATATCCATATTATCTAGTAATTGATCTTTTTTTTCTCTTTCGGTTATTGCACCTGTTTTCTCTAAAATACGATCTGCTAGGGTACTTTTACCATGATCAATATGAGCAATAATTGAAAAGTTGCGAATATTTTCTTGTTTCATTCAAATCACCTTCTTTAATTATAACAAAGAATAATAAAAAAAGAAATTATCTTTTATATTTAAACAGTTTTAAAAATATTTAGATAAAGAAAAAATGTGTTTATCACACATTATTTATTTTCTTCTACCCAGCTTGTTATTAATTCCTTTGGCATAAAACCAATTTTTTTAGAAATCATATTTCCATCTTTAAATAACATTAAAGTTGGGACACTCATAACACCATATGTTTTAGCCAACTCCATATTTTCATCAATATCCATTTTAACGACCTTTAACTCGTCACGGTCACTTGCTACTTCTTCTAAAACAGGAGCTAGCATTTTACAAGGTCCACACCAAGTAGCATAAAAATCAACTAAAACAATTCCATTTGAAACTAAATTGTTAAACTCACTTTCATTTCCATTTATTATTTCCATTTTATTCCTCATTTCTATATTTTACTAAAATTGGATCATCCTTTTTTATATCAAGTTTATTCTTATCAATCAAAAGATCAATCGAATCACATTTTACTATATCATATTTCAAAAATAAATCTAATGTTTCACGATTAAACTCTTTAGCATTACTTTCATTCTTATATTTTTCTTTTATACCCTTAAACTCATCAATAACACTAACTGTATCATGTGCGAATGATGATAATATAGGTGTATGTTTTAAAATAGGATCCTTTAATTTTGAATCATCAAGAATATTAAAGGTTGGAAAATTTAAAACATATAAAATAATAAAAGCTAAAATAAAATACTGAATAAATCCTAATATTGCTCCTAATATCTTAGATGGTATTCCTAAAATAATTGTTGCCTTTAAAACTTTTTCAAATATTGAAGTTGCCAGTAACAAAAACTTATAAACTATTGTCAAAATAGAAAAAACAATAAAGAAAGCAAAAATTTCATATAAAGCAATATTTAATACCGTTACTCCTTTTATAATCCCACTAAACTTAAAGAATGGTAAATGTTCATAAAAGAAAATTGATACAGGATTTTTCAAAATAAATGACAATATAACAATCAAAATAAATCCTATAGAACTTACTAATTGCTTAGTAAACCCTCTTTTTAAACCAATAATAGCTCCCGATAAAATAAATAAAATAATACCTATATCTATAATATTCATTACTATCATTCCCTTCTTTATAAATTATATTACATTAAATCCAAAAAATAAAGATTTATCACCATTTACACCCAAAATAATTTATAGTATAATTTATCTAGGACGTGATAAAATGACAATATCATTTAAAGTTAGTAAAGAAACAATCGATAAATTAAATGAATTTTATATCGATTTAAAAAGAGAAAAAACACCACCTTATGCTGTCTTTCAAGCAGATGATGGCGCATCAGTTGTAACCCTTTATGAATCCGGAAAAATTGTTTTTCAAGGTAAAGATGCAGACCTTGCTAGTCAATTTTGGATAGAAACAGAAAAAATGAATAATAAAAAATTAGAAGTAAATAATAGTGATAAAAAAGATAAGAAAAAAGACGAATACATTGATCCTAAAATATATCATTCTACTTCAATCGGTTCTGATGAAGTTGGAACTGGAGACTATTTTGGACCTATTGTTGTTACAGCTTGTTATGTCAAAAAAGAAGATATTCCTTATCTAGAAGAACTAGGTATTAAAGATTCTAAAAAAATGACAGATGAAAAAATATTAGAAGTTGTTCCTAAAATAATCAAAAAAATTGCTTATGAAAGTATTATTCTAAGTAATAAAGATTATAACCTAGAACAACAAAAAGGATATAATATGAATAAAATAAAAGCCATTCTGCACAATAAAGTATTAGGACGTCTAAAAGAAAAATATCAATATGACTACATCGTAGTTGATCAATTTGCCGAAAAATATGTTTATTTTAGTTACTTAAAGGAAAGTTCAAACGTAGTTAAAGATATTACCTTTTTAACGAAAGCTGAAGGAAAATGTCCATCAGTTGCCTGTGCTTCTGTTATTAGTCGTTATATCTTTTTAAAAGAATATAGTAAAATCAGTAAAGAATTAGATATGTTTCTTCCAAAAGGAGCTGGCACTAAAGTTGATGAGGTTGGTATTGAAATCGTCAAAAAATATGGATTTGATAAATTAAAAGAAATTGCTAAATTAAATTTTAAAAACACAGATAAAATCAAAGGAGATATAAAATAATATCTCTTTTTTGTTATATTTTTCCTATTTTTTATAATAATAACTATAGGTGATATCATGAAATTTGCAAAAAAAGTTCTAATATTTTTAATAATACTAATAGCTATCTTTTTTATAACCTATTTAGGTATATATCTATATGCTAAATTTTCTGATAAACTACCAATCAATACTGCTAATAATTATTATTTATATGATAAAGATAACAATTTATACACTATGAATGATAAATGGATTAAACTAGATGATATGTCTGATAATATCATTAATGCTACTCTGTCAGTTGAAGATAAAAACTTTTATAAACATCATGGCTTTGATTTTTTAAGAATTATAAAAGCTATGTTTACCAACCTTAAAAGTAGAAAAACTCTACAAGGAGCATCAACTATATCACAGCAATATGCTAAAAACCTATTCTTAGATTTTGACAAAACATGGTCTAGAAAAATAGACGAAGCTTTTCTTACCATGAGACTAGAAAGTCATTATAGTAAAGATGAAATACTAGAAGGATATTTAAATACTATTAATTATGGTGGCGTTTTTGGAATTGAAAATGCTAGTAAATATTACTTTAATAAAAGCGCTAAAAAACTAACAATTGCCGAGGCTTCTATTTTAGCTGGTATTCCTAAATCACCAAGTAATTACTCCCCTACTAGTAATCCTAAAAAAGCTAAAGAAAGACAAAAATTAATTTTAAATGCAATGCTTGAAAATGGTTATATAACTAAATCACAAATGAAAAAAGCTTACAATCAAGAATTAAAATATACAGGTATAAATAAAAAAAATAATCTATCTACTATCATGTATTATCAAGATGCTGTCATGAAGGAATTAGACACAATTGATCAAATACCTAAATCATTTTTAAAAACAGGTGGGCTTAAAATATATACTAATTTAGATGTTAAAGCTCAAACTACTTTGGAAGAAAAAATTAAAAATAATATGCAAAATGAAGATAAAGATTTACAAATTGCTAGCGTTTTAATGAATCCAAATAACGGTAATATTTTAGCTATTGCAGGTGGTAAAGATTATAATGAAAGTGAGTTTAATCGAGTAACAAGTTCCAAAAGACAAGTAGGATCGACGATGAAACCATTTCTTTATTATGCTGCTTTAGAAAATGGATTTACAGCTGCTTCAACTTTTACAAGTCAAAAAACAACTTTTACTTTTTCTGAAAATAAAAAATACAGTCCTGAAAATTATTCAGGTACTTATGCCAATAAACCAATAACAATGGCAGCTGCTATTGCTTATTCTGATAATATTTATGCTGTTAAAACACACTTATTTTTAGGAGAAGAAACTCTAGTTGAAACAGCTAAAAAAGTTGGTATATCATCCAACTTAGATCCACTTCCTTCTCTTGCTCTTGGTACTGAAGAGATAAATATTTTAGATATGATGAAGGGATATTCTAGTTTTGCTAGTGGTGGTTATAAAGTAACACCACATTTTATAAAAAAAATAGAAGATAAAAATGGAAAAGTTTTATATAAATACAAAGATAAGAAAAAGAAAATTCTAAATACAGAAAGTGTTTATATATTAAATGAATTACTTGCTAATTCTTATGCAAAAGAATTCATTGATTATACTTATCCTACTTGCATTGGTATTGCTCCAAAAATGACTAGAAAGTATGCAATTAAAACAGGTACTACTAATACCGATCATCTTATTTTTGGATATAACAAGGATGCTCTTTTAGGAATTTGGATGGGATTTGATGATAACCGACAATCAGAAGTTAAAACAGGAAATGTTATGAAAAATATTTGGGTTGATACTATGGAATCTTATTTGGATGGTAAAAAAGAAGACTGGTATGAAAAACCTGATAACGTTGTAGGTGTTTTAACTGATCCTATAAGTGGTAAGCTTGCAACTGATTCATCAAAAGCTAAAGTGTTTTATTATAAAAAAGGAACAGAACCTTCTTCTTCATCTAACGATTTAGAGGAAGTATTTGCAACTATGAATAAAGAAGAAAACTCGTAGATTTTACGAGTTTTTATCATCTATTCCAAGAATAGTAGCTACATCTCCATTTTTAATTAGATTAGCATTTGCATCATCTGTATCAATATGCATTTCATAATATGCTGGATCCGATACTCTAATAGAAACATCCTTTAAAATGGCTTGCTTTTCACCACCAACTAAAACATCAACATATTCCTTACCTGTTAAGCCATACATTTCAACTTGTTTGGGATTAATATGTATATGTCTTGTTGCAATAATGCAACCTTCATCTAAATTTAATTCTCCTTTTGGACCTACCACTGTGATTTTTTCACTACCAGTTATTTCACCAGATTCTCTAATAGGAGGATTTAGTCCTAATTTATATGCATCTGTTTTAGATATTTCAATTTGTGTATAATTTCTTATAGGGCCTAATATCCTAACATTATCTATACTGCTTTTTTCTGTCTTAATGGTAACTGTTTCAACTGAGGCAAATTGACCTGGTTGATTTATTTTTTTTAGTTCTTTTAGTTTATATCCTTTTCCAAACAAGTATTCTAAATGTTCTTGTGTTAAATGGATATGTCTGTTTGATACACCAATGCTGACTTTCATATATATCCTCCTATCATAAACCTTATTCATTATATCATATTTGTAATAGTAATTAAATATATTTTAATGAAAGGAATGATTTTTATGAATAATAATTATCCTGGTGTTAATGTTTTTCCAGGGCAACCAATTTATACTAATGATAATATAGCAGTTCCTAATATGGGTACTGTTCCTACTGTCTCATCCAATATTGATATTCCTCTTGAACAATCATATATTGAAAACATTTTAAGATTAAATAAAGGAAAAAAAGCAACTATCCATATGACTTTTCCAGATTCTGAACAATTTAAAGATCGTGAATTTTCGGGAATTATTGAACAATCTGGAAGAGATCACATTATTTTAAGTGATCCAACAACAGGAAAATGGTATTTATTACTAATGATTTATGTTGACTTTATAACTTTTGATGAAAAAATAAATTATAGTAAAGAATTTATTCCAAATACCTAGTAAATTTTGTCGAAATTTGTTATACTTATATTAGGTGATATTTTATGAATACAATTATGATATGTTTAGTCGTATTTATTGTAATCTGTATTGTTCTAATATGGTATATCAATGTTTACAACCATTATCAAACTTATATTATTAGAATTAATGAAGCAGAGGCTTTCATTGATACAACTCTTAGAAAGAGATTTGATTTACTTAATAAATCAATTGGTATTATTAAAGGAAATTTAACTAACAAAAAAGAAGAAGTTTTAGAAATAATTGTTAAGTTAAGATCTAGGAAGTTATCTAATTTTGAATTAGATCGTCAATTATATGAAGCAATAAATGAATTTAATAAATATAAAGAAACATGTGAACCTTTAAAAAATAGCGAAACTTTCTTAAAAATTGAATTAGGTTTATTTGAATCTGAATCTGAGATTGTAGCTGCTAGAAAATATTATAATGATATTATAACTGATTATAATAAACTTGTTCGTCGTTTTCCTTCAAACATTGTTGCGAAATTAAGTGGTTATAAATTAAAAACTTATTTTGATGGAAAAGACATGAATGATGAAATTATTAAAGATTTTAAATTATAAGATTACACATTTTTGTGTAATTTTTTTTATAAAAAAAAAAACGATTTATCATCATTTTTTCTTTTTTCTTTTATTTTTAAAAATTACATAAATTAAAATTAATATAATAAATATTGATCCCAGTTTAATAATTTGAGAATAATCAATATTTTCTTTTTGTTTACTATTGTTTTTATTTTTTGAATCATCTATTTTAATAATGATTTCACCATCTTTTGAGTAAGAATAATTTTCTCTAGCAAATCTAGCTATGTATTCATTGTCTTTTAACTTTTCAATTTCTGTATTCAATAATTTTTCATTATGTTTAAGATTATTTATTTTAGTATTTAATTCTGTTTCCTGCTTTTTTAATTTATAAATATTAAATGTATAAAAAGATATACTAAATATAAAATAAACTATAGCAATTACAGAAAGCGTTCCAAAAATTAAAAGCCTTCTTTTTGCTTGTTTAGACATCTTTTTCTTTGCCATATCAAACACCTACTCTATGATAGATTATATCATTTTTTTATTTTATTTGCAAATATATCTAATAGATATTTCATACCAAAATGTTCGACTAAAAAGCCTATTATAATAGCAAGTATTGCATATATATGTAGTATTCCATAATTTACCTTTTTCAAAATTATAAAATAAATTAATACATTAACTATTACAAAAAAGAAAGTTGTAAGTATCTTATAAGTTTTATTACTTTGATAAATAAATTTATGATTTAGTCTTAATTCAATACCAAAGAAGAGTCCAAATAAAAAGGAAGCAATAAAAGTATTTATTTGTATATTTAAAGACATTATTTAAATAATTTACTAAATAAATTATCTTCTTTTTCCTTTTTATTAGTTCCTTCCATATAAGCTAAACTATTAATTTTGCCTTTTATAGAAACATTTCCTTGATATGTATCTAATTTAATAATTTCCAATTCTTCACCTTTTATTATGATATACCCCATATTTGTTTCCAACAAAAATTCCTCATTATCAAAACTATCAATTTTTTTTACTCCTGTAATTAAAATATTTTTACGTTCATTTATACTAACACTATGATTTGATGTTGTTAATATGTTATCCTTGTCCATATTATGCCTCCTTATAATAATATATGGCAAGTAAAAAAAAATAGAACAAAATTGTTCTATTCACTAACATTTTTTAATTCTTCTTTATATGCATCTATAATTGCATCTTCAAACATTTTTCTTGTTTCACCGTTGATTGGATGTGCGATGTCACGATATGTTCCTGTTGGTGTTTTTCTACTTGGCATAGCTATAAACAACCCTTCATTTCCTTCAATGATTCTTATATCATGAACAGCAAAGCAATCATCAATAATAATTGAAGCAATTCCTTTCATTCTAGAATTTTCTTTTTCTGTGATACGTACATTAACAGATGTTATTTTCAAGTGAATCTCTCCCTTCAGTATTTACATTTTAATTCTATAACAATTTAACAAGAAAATCAAGAGAAACACTATTTAATAATCAATTTTAATTATTTTTGTTATGACATCTGAATATGAAAAAGATTTAATTTCTTTACTTTTTTTCTTTTCTAATTCGACTGTAAAAACATAATCATAGAGTTTTTTTAGTTTAACATTATATTTTTCATATTTATTTCTTCCTAAATTATACTTAATTGTAACTTCATCACCTAGATGTTTAGTTAGTTCTTCCTTAACATTTTTTATTGTTACCATATATTCCCCCTATCTTGGATATCCTACATACATCGTTCCTTTAGTTTTTATACCGCCCATTCCCGCCGATCCATATTTTGTATTATCTAATATAGCTTTTAAATCAATATCTTTTGTAGTATCTGAAAGACTCATTTTAGCTGCTATTATAGCTGGATCTAATGCATGTATATTTATCCTTTTTGGACTTGAAGCAAAATTCGCGCCAGCTTTTATTAATTCTTCATAATCTGATTGACATCCACCTGCAATTATAATTAGTTTTTGATGACTTTTTTCAAATCTACGTGCTTCTTTGATTGCATTAACAAAATAACCGCTGTTTTTATATGAAGTAAGTTCATTTTCAGTTCCTCTTTTTCGGTAATAAGCATCATGTCCTGTAATAACTACTATGTCTGGATTATATTCTTCCAATAAATCTTTTATTTTACTTGCAATATTTTCTTCTTTTTCTGTTATTCCCATAGCCCAAATATTTACGTCTTCGTAATATTTTAAACAACGATTTAAATATTCATTATCTCCATCTATATGAAGAATTTTACCAGGAAGATAAAAATAATCATTGCGATCTAAACTTTCTCCCTTAATACGTTCTAAAAAGTCTTTTTCATCTTCTATGTCACTATCTTCTTTATAATGTTCCAAATCCTCTTCTAAGCTATCAGCATATAATCTAATATTTACTCCTTTCAAATAATATGTTTTTTCTTCTATTTTGATTATCTTAAAAACTAAATCATTATTATATGATTTTCTAGTTACTTTATCTCCTATCTTAAAACCCATATAATCACCCAACTAATTATATGTATAAAAAAAAAGATAATTACTATTATCTTAATTTTTTCTGTTATTTTCTTTTTCAATTTGTTTTAGACTTTTAGTAGGTGTTGGAAAGTCTTCAGGCATCATTCCACCTAATTGTTTTATTGTATTTCTAATTTTATTTCCAACTTCATAATGAGCTTTATTAGCACAATTTTCTGTTTTAATTTTTTCTCTTTTTAATTTCTGTTCTGTTTGTGAAATTCTAAATAAATTAGCAATTAGTTCTTCACTTACCATATTATCTAAAATATCCTCTCTATATCTTAATCCTTTTCTTTTAGCTATATCATTTGCTGTTTCACCATTATACAACCCTTTATAACCATAATTATGAAAAACATCAAAATTTTTAACACCAGAATTTTTAGCAACTTTATTTAATGAATAGTTACCTTTTTTAGTTAATTTTCTTTGATAAATTCTTTTTTCATTTTCTGTTAACCTGTCATATTCTTTTTCGTTAATTTCCTGTTTTCTCGTTTGAATAGCAAAATATGTTTGACCTAATGCTACTTGTCTTTTGTTAGAATCTGAGTTTTGAACAATTAAATAACATGCATATCTAGATAATTTATAATCAATTATTTTTCTCGATGCATTAGATCCTATCGTCACCATTTTCTCCACTTGAGAAAAATGGTTATTAACTGAATTATTACTTTGTTCACACGCTGTTTCGGCTGCTTTAATTACATTAGTAAATTTATCCCACCTTTTATATTCTAATGCAATCATAAGTTCTCTAGCATACCAAAACTCATTTCCATTTTTATCTATAATTTTAATATTTTCAAATGTATTAAAACCAATTTCTAAATCATTCATAATTTTATCTCCTTTCAATATAAATTTAAGTTTATACATTCCAAAAGAAATATATTATAAATATTTCGAAAATCCTTTCAAAAAAAAAGATAATTACTATTATCTTAATTTTTCTAACATTTTTAATTCTTCTTCACTAAGACTATCATATAATCCTGTTTCATCTAAAACTTCGATTAGTTCATCTTTTGACATTCTAAAATCTTTTAAAGTCTTACAATTTGGAATATTATCAATTTTCTTTTTTGTTTCATATATATTCCATTTGGCAAGTTTTTTCTTAACTTCATTATATTTATCGTAAAAATCTCTAAACTCTTTTAAGTTTTTTTCATATTCTTTTTCTATTTCATTTAATTTTTGTTGATATTCAGCCTTTTTAGAAAAGCGTTTCATTTCATATTCTTTTTTTAAATCTTTTTTCTTTTGATCATACTCAAAATCAGAATTATCTTCTTTTATTTTTTCAGCCATTTGATCATATTGTTCTTTAATTTTATTATACTCTACTACTTCGTCATTTAGTTTATTTAGTAAAACTGCTTTTAAATTTTCTATCATTTTATCACCTATATCTTTAAATGTTTACGTACTGCTTTCCAACTTCCGAACATACCAACTAAAATACCTATGGCAAGTAAAACTAATGAAATTTTATAAACGAATGGTTCTGGTTTTATAAGTTTAATAAATGGCGAGAAGACTTGTCCATTAAATTTTTCATATAAACTAACATATCCATATATTGTTACAATAATAGGAATAATTGCACCCATAATTCCTAAAAATAAACCTTCAAAAATAAATGGAATCTTGATATTTAAATTTGATGCTCCAACCAAACGCATAATATCAATTTCTCTTTTACGAGAAGCAATAGTTATTTTAATCGTATTTGATATTAAGAAAGCAGTTACAACTATTAGCGCAACAACAATACCAAGTGATATTTTTTTAATAATATCAAATACAGATACCATTTGTTCAACCATTCCTTCACCATATTTCAAAGCATCTACACCATCAATTTTTTTAATCTTTTTAGCCGTATCAGCTATTTTTTCAATATCTTTTACTTTTACTAAATAGGTACTTTGAATTGGATTTTCTTCATTACTCCAACTACCCATAATATTTTTAAATGTTTCTGATGATTTCATCATATCCTTTGTTATATCTACTTTATCTTGATATTCTATACTTTCAATATTAGGAAGTTTTTCAATTTCTTTTCGAACATTATTACGTCCTTCCTCATCTATATCAACATTTAAGAAAGTAACAATTGTTATATCTTTTTCAACTAGTGATGAAAAATTATTTACATTGTATGTAAGTATAATTGAAATTGTGACAACAAGTAAGGTTATTGTTATACACGAGATAGAAGCAAGTGATAAAGAAAAGTTTCTAAATACACTATAAAATGCATCTCTAATATTTCTACTTAGTATTCTTAATGCTTTCATGTTTATACGTCCCTTCTTCATAGTCTTTTAAAATTCTTCCACTATCTAGTAAAATAACCCTCTTTTTCATTTTATCTACTATTTCTGTATCATGAGTAACCATAATAATAGTTGTTCCAAGTTTATTAATTTCTTCTAAGACTTTCATTATTTCCATACTTGTATCCTCATCCAAGTTACCAGTTGGTTCATCACAAATAAGTAGTTTTGGACCATTAACTATTGAACGTGCAATAGCAACTCTTTGTTGCTCACCACCTGATAATTCAGTTGGATAATTTTTAGCTTTATGCTTAAGACCAACTAATTCTAATGATTTTAAAACCTTAGAATATATTTCATCTTTTGGAGTTCCAAATATTTCAAGAGCAAAAGCTACATTTTCATATACTGTCTTTTTATACAATAATTTGAAATCTTGAAAAACAACGCCTAATTTACGACGCAATTTATAAACTTTATTATTTCTAAGTCTACCAACATTTAATCCCCCAATTAAAATAGTACCACTATTTGGTTTTTCTTCTCGATATAACATTTTAATTAGTGTGGATTTCCCACATCCAGTAGAACCAATTATAAAAACAAAATCCCCTTTTTTAATTTTTAAATTTAAGTCATAAATAGCTGTTACACCATTTTTATATGTTTTTTTTACATGACTCATTCTAATTAAATCCATAGTTACCTCCTTAAAATCCTCCTAATACTTGATAAGCATCCGTTACGACAAAAAATGCCTTATCATCTATTTCTTTTATTCCTTCTTTTAAAATATAATATTGTTTTGTTGGTATCGCACACATAATAGCGTGTTTTTTAGTTTTTGTAAATCCTGCCTCACAATTGATTAATGTAACTCCGTGAGTTAAATAGCTCATAATAAATGCTTTAACTTCACTTTCCTTATCAGTAATAATGTAAAACATTTTATTACTTGATATTCCAAGTAACATCTTATCGGTAAATATGTTTGTCAAGTATATAACTATTATAGCATACAAAACACTATTTAAACCAATAAAATATCCTGCTAAGGCAACTATTATAAAGCTTATAATTGAATTAACCTTACTAATTGATATTTTAAAATACTTATAAATTATTTGAGCAATAACAATAAGTCCTCCTGGATTAAAACCTATTTTAAGTATCACTCCCATTATTATTCCATTTAAAATTCCGGCAAAAAGACTTATAACAATCATATTAGAATAATCAATTGTAATAAAGTTTGTTATATTTGCTGTAAGTTCAACAAAGACAGGATAAATAATAGTAGCTAGTACTAATGATATAGTATTTTCTATATCGAGAAAAATAAAACTTAAAATAAGCATTAACATATATATAATTGTTACACTAATAGTTGAATCTATTTTTAATGTTTCATGAAGTAAAACAGCAACACCATTAGTTCCTCCTGATACAATATTAGTTGGAACTAACAGTAAATTAAATACTAAAGCTAAAGAATATAAACAAATTATAAAAATTAAAAAGCGAAAAAGAAAGTTCTTACTTTTAATTTTTTTTAATTTATCTTCAAACTTATGCCCCACCTGATACCTCATATGCATCTGTTACAACGAAGAATGCATTACTATCTATTTCATGAATTCCTTCTTTAGCTATAAAATATTCTTTTGTTGGTATAATACACATAATGACTTTTTGATTTTGACCTGTAAATCCACCTTTCGCATCCAAAATAGTTACTCCATGACTTAGGTGTTTTAAAACAAATTTTTTAACTTCTTCTTCATGATCTGTAATTATATAGAAAGCTTTAGAATTAGATATTCCTAAAATAACTTTGTCAGTCATAATACTAATTATATATAAAGAAATAATTGAATACATTATTTTAGTCCATCCAAAGACAAAAACACTGCTTAAAATAATTATTCCATCTGTGAAAAACATTGAATTTCCCATAGACATTTTAAAATATTTCGAAACAATTTGATTTAAGATATCTGTTCCACCAGTTGTAAATCCAGCTTTAAAGATAAGTCCTAATCCAAATCCTGAAATGACAGCTCCAAATAATACAATAAGTAATGGATCTGTATTTGAAAGGTCAACTATTTGACCAACTGATGATGTTAGCTTAACAAAAACCGGATATAATAATGAACCAATAACGGTTTTTTTAGTTTCTTCTTTTCCAAGTAAAATCAAACTTAAGAAAAGTAAAATAACAGAGCTTACTAATATTACTAATGATGGATCTATTTTAAATAGACTATTAAAAATAATACCAAGTCCACCTACTCCATATACAACTTTAGCTGGTAATAAGAAAAGATTATAGGCTATTGCAACAATTAAAACACCAAGTAAAAATTCTGCCCATCTTTTCAATCGTCCCTTTTTATATATTTCCTTAATTATATTTTCATCTAACCTGTGTTTTCTTTTAAATAACATACTAATTTCCCTTCTTCAAATTATCATTTATAAACATATCAATATCGCCATCTAAAACTTTTAAAACATTACTTGTTTCTGTTGATGTTCGATTATCCTTTACAAGTGAATATGGATGCATAACATAGCTTCGCATTGCTGATCCAAAATTGATATCCATAACGTTTCCTTTTATTTCTTTTAAGTTCTGATCTCGTTTTTCGATTTCTAGTTGATATAGTTTATTTTTTAATACTTCCATTGCTCTTTCTTTGTTTTGAATTTGACTACGTTCATTTTGACAAGTGACAACTATTTTAGTAGGTAAATGGGTAATTCTAACCGCACTATCAGTTGTATTTACTCCTTGTCCTCCACATCCGCTTGAACGATAAACGTCTATTCTTAAATCATTTGGATTTATTTCTATATCAATGTCATCATTTTCAAATAGTGGTGTTACATCAACGGAAGCAAATGAAGTATGACGACGATTATTTGAATCAAATGGTGATAATCTAACTAAACGATGTACTCCTTTTTCATTTTTTAAGTAGCCATAAACGTTAATTCCTTTTACAATTATTGATGCACTTTTTATTCCAGCTTCGTCACCATCTTGAATATCAATAACTTCTGTTTTATATCCTTTTTTTTCACACCAACGCATATACATACGGTACAACATATTAGCCCAGTCACAAGCTTCTGTTCCACCAGCTCCTGAGTGCAATTCAAGTACTGCATTTAATTTATCATATGGTCCATTTAGCAAGATGTTTATTTCTAATTCTTCTAATTCTTTTTTTATTTCTACATTTTCTGTTTCTATAAGTGAAAACATTTCTTTATCATCTTCATTTTTTAATTCATTTAGCATTTCTAAATTTGAGTTTATTTTAGTCTTTAATTCTTTTGTTTTTGAAGTTATATTTTTTAATTCATTTAATTCAGAAATCTTTTTTTCACTTTTTCTTTTATCATTCCAAAAATTTGGTTGATTAATTTCTTCTTCTAGTTTTTTAATTTGTTTTTCTTTTGTATCTGGGTCAAAGAGACCTCCATAAGTCTTCTATTCTTTTTTGATAATCCATATATATATTTATTAATTCTGTAGTTTCCATATCATAGCCTCCTACTATACAAAATTATAACATTTTTTCAGTTTTTTTTCTACCTTAAGTTATATGAATGTGTAAAGTTATGCATGAAAAAAGCCAAATATAATCTATTTGACATTTTGGCTATTATAATAATTTATCGGTTTTATCTCATCATTATTTTTAACTGCATTTTCTAAACTACATACATTATCACTGCATATATAATTATAATTTAAATTCATTTTTGTTCCTTGATTAAAATAAGTATTATCTAAACAATTTATATTACTATTTATTTTCTTTGCATATTCACACCAAGTTGTACCTTTAGTTGTTGTATAACTAAATCCATTTATATAGAAAGTTATGCTTTTATTTTTCTTTTTTAAATAACCTATAACTTCATCGCCAAGTTTTATTTTACCATTTAAACCTGTATACTTTAAACTTTTATGTTTGTATTCTGAATCAATACTACTAACTTTTTTTGTTTTAATATCAATGCATACAGTTCCATTTGACGGAGTCACTTCTTTTATTGAAAGAGTACTATTTATTTCTTTAACGGAATAACAGTTTTCCGATATTTCATCTGGAAAAGCTATATTTCCATTTTCTCTTTCCATTAAACCAGCTTCTATTTCTTCGTTAAAACCTTTAATTGAATTGACAATAGATTCATTTCTTATATTTTTTTCTAGTCTTAAAAGTGCTGGCAGTGTTATTAAAATAATAAAACTTACTATAACAATTACAGATAAAAAACTAGTTAAAGTAAAACCTTTTTTCATTTTAAATTACTCTTAATTCTATCGATAGCTGTTTTGTAGTTATTACTAGAAACAATATAACTACCAACTACAACAAGGTCAGCATCTTTAACTAGTTTAACTGTTTTATTATTAATTCCACCATCTACTTCAATTAAATAATTATAATTATATTCTCTACTTAATTTTTTTAATTCTTTTATTTTATCAGTTATATCAATAAATTTTTGACCACCATAACCAGGGTTAACAGACATTACTAAAACTAAATCAACTATGTTTAAATATGGCCTTATTTTACTTATATCAGTATCTGGTTTTATAGAGATACCAACCTTAATATTATTTTTTTTTATATGTTCTATAACTAAAACTGGGTTTTTAGTTGCCTCAACATGAAACGTAATGTATTTAGGATTTAATTCCTTATAAGTATCAATATAAGAAATTAAATCATATGTCATTAAATGAATATCTAATGGGTGCTTTATATTTTGAAATTGTTTTTTTAATTTTTCAAAGTCTTTCGTGATATTTGGTACAAATTTATTATCCATAACATCAACGTGAATATAATCAAAATCTAATTCATCTAATTTTTTTAATTTTTCATCAGTTTTTATATCTAATATTGAAACAGATAGCATTCTATCACCTCTCACGTTTATGAATAAAATTCAAATAATTTTGATAACGGCTTTCTAAAATGTCACCACTTCTAACTTTATTTTTAACTTCACATTCATCTTCTTTATCATGCATACAATCACGATATTTACATTTTTCTTTATAAAGTTCAAATTCAACAAAATTATCCCTTATATCAATATCTTTCATATCAATAAATTCAAGACTAGAAAAACCAGGAGTATCAGCTACGAAACCATTTTCTAACTCAATCAATTCAACATGTCTAGTTGTATGTTTTCCTCTACCTAAAGCATAAGAAATATCATCCGTTTTAATTTTTAAATTTGGATTTATATTATTTAAGAGTGTGGATTTACCAGCACCAGTTTGTCCGGTAAAAACACTTATTTTATTTTTAAATTGTTCTTTTATTTCTAAAATTTGAGTATTAATAAATACTTTATAACCAATTTTTTTATAATAATTTATATACACATCTATATCATTTTGTTCTTCTTTGTTAAGTAAATCTAATTTTGTAAAACATATTATTGGTTCAATATTATTAAACTCTATTATATCTATCAATTTATCTAATAAATTGGTCGAAAAATTAGGGTGTTTAACACTTGTTATAATAAATGCTTGATCGATATTAGCAACAGGAGGCCTTACTAGTTCATTTTTTCTTTTTTTGACCTCCAAAATATAATTGTTAATATCATCAAATACAACCTGATCTCCAACAAGAGGTGAAATCTTTAATTTTCTAAATTTTCCTCTACTTTTACAGATGTATTTTTTATTATTACTTAAAACAGTATAATCATTACTAATTAATTTAATAATTTTTCCTTCCATAGGCTACTCTGAATCAGCTTCCTTTACTTCTACAACAATCGAATTGCTTTTTCCGTTACTAGAAGTTACAGTAATAGTTGCTGTTCCTTTACCTTTGGCTACTATAGTACCATTATTTACGGTTGCAACTCCTGTATTACTACTTTTCCATGTAAGTGTTTTATCTGTTGCGTTGCTTGGATTTATAGTTGCACCAATTGTTACAGTATCACCTACCACTAAACTTTGGTCACCACGATTTAAAGTAATTGAATTTACTGCTACTTCAGGAATTTTTTTAGCAACTGTAACTTTTAGTGTAACACCACTTACAACTTTACTTCCTGCTGTTCTATTTTGATAAATAATTGATCCTTCTTTGGCATCATTTGTCTCTTTTTCAATTGTTTCTAAAGTAATATTATTTTTATCACAGAAAGCTTGAACTTTTTCTAATGTATATCCTTCATTAACAAAATCAGGATAAACAGTTACCATTTTTACAACTGTTAATACAATTGTATCTCCTTTTTTTATTTTTTCGCCTTCTTTAATACTTTGTTCAATAATTGTTCCTTCTTCTAAATTATCATCAGTTGAATGTTCTTCTTCTTTTATTTCAACTATTATTCCTTTTTTCTCCAATTTCTTTTTCAATTTCTTATAATCTGTTCCTGTATAATCTTTTACTTTAACACTCTCTTCTCCTTTAGAAACAATCAATTTTACTTTAGTACCTTTTTTAATTGATTTTCCCTTACCAGGAGATGTATTAATTACTTTTCCTTTTTTAACTTCATCGCTATATTCCTTTTTTTGTTTTGAATCAACTTTCAATCCTTCATCTTTTAAAGTTTCTTTAGCCTTTTCAACACTCATTTTTGAAACATCTGGAATAGTTATCTCTCTACCTCCAGTTATTTTTGGAATAATAAAGAAAACAATTAAGGTAATTAAAATTAATCCGCCTAAGATAGAACCTGCTATAATTAAAGCTTTATTTGTCTTTTGGTCTTCTTCCTCTTCATTTACTTTATCAGCATTTCTTTTAAGACGTGAATTAGTTATTCCTTTTTCTTCAAATTCAGATTCAGGATATTCATATACCCATTTTTCTTCATTTTTTCTTTCTTCACTCAAAACCGTTTTTAAATCATCATGCATATCCTTAGCTGTTTTATAACGATTTTTAGGATTTTTAGCTGTAGCTTTTAAAATTACATTTTCAACACTTTGAGGAATATCAGGATTTATTTCACAAACACTTGGTATTTTATCTTTCATTTGTTTAATAGCAATCTCAACAGCATTTTCACCTTTAAATGGAAGTTTACCTACTAATAATTCATACATTAAAATACCAGCTGAATAAATATCACTTTGAACAGTTGATCCTGTTCCATTTGCTTGTTCTGGAGGTAAGTAATGAACTGATCCCATTACTGAATTAGTTTGCGTTAATTCATTACTATTTAAAGCCATAGCAATACCAAAATCTGTTATTTTAACTTGTCCATCATCTAATATTAAAATGTTTTGAGGTTTAATATCACGATGAATTATATAACTCTCATGAGCACACATAAGCCCACTAGTTACTTGTAACATAATATCAATTGTTTCTGATAGAGTTAATGCTCCACGTTTTTTTATTAAACTTTTTAATGTTTTTCCTTCAACATATTCCATAACAATAAAGTAATTACCATCATCTTCTCCAACGTCATACATTTCAACTATGTTTGGATGTGAAAGACTACTAGCTGCAATAGCTTCTCTTTGAAATCTCCTTACAAATTTCTCATCGCCAGCTAAATCACCACGTAAAATTTTAACGGCAACTTCACGATCAAGGATTAAATCACGAGCTAAATAGACATTAGCCATTCCTCCTTCACCAATACTTCTTATTATTTCATAACGATCGTTTATTTTTTGACCTCTTGTTATCATTGTGCACCACCTTTATCTAAATAAGCAATAGAAATATTATCATTTCCACCACGATTATTACATTTACATATTAATTTTTTTAATTTATCTTCAATTTCTAAATCACTACTTAAAACTTTCATTATTTGTTCATTTTCTAACATATTTGTAAGTCCATCACTACATAAAACAATTCCATCTATATCTGTTTCAACATCAAAGATATCCATTTCAACATTTGTTACAGCACCAAGTGCTTTCATAAGAACATTTTTTCTTGGATGATCCTTTGCTTCTTCTTCAGTTAATTCTCCTGATTTAACAAGTAGATTAACTAAAGTATGATCAACTGTTACTTTATGTAATTTATTGTTTTTAACAACAAATCCTGATGAATCACCTATATTTCCAAAAAGAAGAAAATCAGTTGTTAGAACAGCTGTTACTAAAGTTGTACCCATTCCTTTACTCTCTGGATGAGATTCTGTATATTGGTAAATCAAAGCATTTATTTCACTAAAAGCTTCCTGTAACCAATTAAAGGCATCTTCTTTATTTCCAACTGTACTCATTTCTCTAAATCTTTTACCAATATGTGTAATAGCAATAGAAGAAGCTACTTCTCCAGCTAAATGTCCTCCCATTCCATCTGCAACAGCAAGAAGGATTTCTTTATTAGCATTTTCAGTTATTACAACACTATCTTCATTATGATCACGTACTTTTCCGGGATCTGTTAAATAACTATATTTCATTTTTTAACTCCTTTCATGGTTTGCTCTTAGTTGTCCACATGCAGCCATAACCTCACTACCAAATTCTCTTCTAATAGTTACATTTATGTTATTTTTTTTCAAAATATCATAAAATTTCAAAATCTGTTTCTTATCACTTTTTTTATATTCTATATGACTTGTTTCATTATATGGAATTAAATTAACATAAGCATTCATTTTATTAATTAATCTTGCAAGTTCAATCGCATTTTCTTCTTTATCATTAACACCTTTTAATAATATATATTCAAAAGTAACTCTTCTATTTGTTTTTTCTATATATTCTTTTAAAACTTCGATTAAATTCTTAAGAGGATATGCTTTATTAATTGGCATTAACCTACTTCGAAGTTCATCATTTGAAGCATGAAGTGAAATAGCTAGATTAACTTGTTTACCATTGTTTATAAAATCTTTAATCTTAGGAATTATTCCACAAGTCGATACTGTTATGTGACGAGCTCCTATATCAATACCTTTACCACTATTAATAATATCAATAAACTTAATAATATTATCATAGTTATCAAAAGGTTCTCCTATTCCCATTAAAACAACATGAGAAATTCTAGTATTTTGATCATCTTCAATTGCAAGGATTTGTAACACCATTTCATGAACTTCTAAATTACGAACCTTTTTTAGTCGGCCACTTTCACAAAAAGTACACCCCATATTACATCCTACTTGTGTTGATACACATAGGCTATTTCCGTAATCATGATTCATTAAAACAGCTTCCACTTTTTCACAATCATTTAATTCAAATAAATATTTAGTAACATCCTTACCAACTTTTTTATCAATAATTTTGAGTTTATCTAAATTAAAGTCTTCTTCTATTTTATTTAAAGTTTCTTTTTTTACATTTGTCATTTCTTGAAAACTAGAAACTCGTTTTTTATAAAGCCATTCAAAAACTTGAATTGCCTTAAATTTTTTATCGCCAATACTGATAAAATATGTTTCTAAATCTGATAATGTCATTCCATATATATTTTTCATATGTTCACCTTCTTTAATTATAGCAAAATTGTAAAAAAAATGATATATTTAAATATCATTTTTAAGAAAGTTTATTATTTATATTTTTCTTGACATAAAATAGTGTAAAGTTTAGTTCAAACTGTTATGTATTCTACTTAAGACATTTTCTAAATATTTATTAATATCCAAATTGATATTATTCTTTAAAGTCATCGTAATATTACATATTTTAACCGGTACACATTTTTTACTTTTAGTTATGAAAATAGCTGTTTTTTCTGATCCTGCTCTTACATCATAAATACTTAATTCATTAAAATCAGAATGCCAATAAGAAATTAAATTTGGATATAAATTTCCTAAACTATTATTTTCATTTGCTTTTTTACCTTGTTTAGAACAAGATGGACAACTTTCTTTCTTAGTTCTTATTCTATTACTCATAGTCATTTGATATTCCTTTCCACAATTTGAACAAATCCAATTAAATCTAAAATAATTATTAGTTGCTTTAAACATGGAAGGAGTTAAATTTCCATTTTTATTATAATTCCAATCTTTAGAATATATAGGATATTTATCTTCAAAACTATCTTCTACTTCATTTTTAATATAATTATTTAAAATATCAATAGTATCACGTTCGATATTAATATTAGGATATGTAATACTATTCGGATCCAATTTTCGAAGTAAATTATATATTATATCATTAAATTTTTCATATGTTTTTTTACTGGAAATAAAATTAGGAATTACAATATAGTTTATTAATTGATGATTTATTTTATCATCATATTCTTGAATAGAATAAACTTTATAATATTCAGCTAAATTTAAGAGTTTTTCTTTATCTTTTTTATCTTTTTGTTTATGATAATATTTAGTACTTACCTCTATAGCTATTTTTTTACTGGGAATAAAAATATCAATTTCTTTATTTGTTTTAGAATCAATAATGCGGTTTTCAGCATCAAAAAAACATTTCTTAATATAAAAATATATTGTTTGCTCTAAAAAAGAAGTTTTATATTGATTAAAACATATAGGACATCCCCTACTTAAGAAAATTTTATTGTTGATACGACATTGATAGTGATGATTTTTACGACACTTCCACCACACTTTTTCATTACTAGAGCCAAGATATTCTTCAGGATTTTTTTCATTTCTTCCATAATCCCATTCCTTTATTATTTCAGGATATCTTACTTTTAAATTATTCCATTCATTTACCGTTTTATTTTTTCCGTTTGAACATTTTGGACATTTATAGTTATCGATATATCTTATAAAATCCTTTATCGTCCTAGGTGTTTGTTCTCTATAATCGCATTCTATATTTTTACACTTTAAATAAAATTTTTCATGTGTGTGAGGGGAAAGACTTTTAGGATCTATTTTGTTTTTTTCTTCATCCCAATAATCTAGTATTTTACTATACTTAGTTGTGAGATTATAATATTTAGAAATTTTCGTTCCTTTGCAATAAGGACAATAAGTAATTTCTTTTTGTTTTTTTATAACGTTATATTCACCTTTTGATAAACGATTCATTTTATTCATCTTTCCAGTCCATTCCATATTACAACTTGGACATTTAAAAAAGTATTTTTTTGTTCCTGAATAATATATTTCATTTGGTTTTTCTTTATTTTTTTCTCTATTATACAGTTTTAATAGTTCTAATTTATTATTAGTTTTACAAAAATATTCAAAGCTCTGATTTTTCTCCATCATTTTCTCCTATCATTTAAAAAAAATCAGTTTTAACTGATTTTTCCAACACTTTTTTCTAAAGCATTCTTAGCCGCTAATTGTTCAGCTTCCTTTTTACTATGAGCAATTCCTTCACCATATATTATGTCATCTATTTTAACATCTATTTTGAATGTTTTATTATGAGCTGGTCCTGTTTCTTCTATCAAAATATAATCAACTGCTCTTTTATCTGTTTGAACTAGTTCTTGTAATTCTGATTTATAATCTCTAATAAATTCTAATAAATTGTTTTCTACAAAATAAATAGCTGAATCATAAATAAATTGTTTAGATTTTTCAAATCCTTGATCTAGGAAGATAGCACCAGTGAAAGATTCATAAATATCAGCAACTATTGCTTTACGAAATTTTCCGCCACTATTTTCTTCTCCATGACCTAGTTTTAAATATTCATTTAATCCAAGTTTTAACGAATATTCATTTAAAGCATCTTCACATACATAATGAGCTCTTAATTTTGTCATTTCACCTTCATCGTTATTTGTTTTTAAATAAAGGTATTCACTCATAACTAGTTCCAATACAGCATCACCCAAGTATTCTAATCTCTCATAACTTGCAACATTATTCTCATTAGCATAAGAGGTATGAGTAAAGGCTGTTTCATATAAATTTATATCATTGGGAATTATTTTTAAATCTTCTAATATTTTCATCTTATCACCCTTTAATATTGAATGCCCCAAACAACATGATATTTAGCAGCATCTCCACAACAGACACATTTATCATCTATTTTCTTTTCATGTTCTAAAATACATCTAGATTTACATCCTTTTATTTCTTTGATTTTTTCTTCACATTCTTTTGATCCACACCACATAGCATGAATGAAACCTGGTTGTTTATTTAAAATCTCTTTCATTTCTTCTAAGTTATGTGCTTCGAATGTTAATGCATCTCTTCTTTCTTTAGCTCTTTCATACATGTCTTTTTGAATAGTCTCCATTAAATTTTTAACATAATCTACAATGTCTATATTAATATCTTCAACATATTTTTGACTAGTATCACGTCTAGCTAAAGTTATTTTATTATTTTCTAAATCTCTAGGTCCGATTTCAATTCTAACTGGAATTCCATTTACTTCAGCTTCTGCGAATTTAAATCCTGGTGTTTTGTCTGTTAAGTCAATATAAGAAATAATATCATTTTTATTTAATTCTTCATTTATTTTGTGCGCTAAAGCATTAACTCTTTCATCTTTACCAATTGGAATTATAACAACTTGTTTTGGTGCTATTTTAGGTGGTAGTACTAATCCTTTATCATCACTATGAACCATAATTAATCCACCAATCATTCTTGTTGTTGTTCCCCATGATGTTTGATAAGCACATTCTAATTTATTTTCTTTGTTCAAAAACTTTATATCATATGCTTCACTAAATTTTTGACCAAAATAATGACTTGTTCCAGCTTGTAATGCCACTCCGTTATACATTAATGCTTCATTAGTTAAAGTATATTCAGCTCCAGAAAATTTTTCTTTTTCTGTTTTTAAACCTGTAATAGATGGAATAGCTAAAATTTCATGATGAAACCATTTATAAACATCCATCATTTGTTTTGTTTCACGTTCTGCCTCTTCTTTTGTACTATGAATAGTATGACCTTCTTGCCATAAAAACTCTCTACTTCTTAAGAAAGGTCTTGTTTCTTTTTCCCATCTTAAAACGTTACACCATTGATTATATAATTTAGGTAAGTCTCTATATGATGAAATATGATCTTTGTAGTAATCACAAAACATTGTTTCACTTGTTGGTCTAATACATAGTTTCTCTTCCAATTCTTTTTGACCACCTTGAGTTACCCAAGCTACTTCTGGTGCGAATCCCTCTACTAAGTCACTTTCTTTTTTTAATAAGTTTTCTGGAATTAATAATGGCATTTGAACATTAACATGACCTAACTCTTTAAATTTTTTATCTAGGATTGATTGCATTTTTTCCCATATTGCATATCCGTTTGGTTCAATAGCAATACAACCCTTTACGTTTGTATAGCTAGCTAAATGAGCAGCCATTACAACATCAGTATACCATTTAGCAAAGTCTACATCACGACTTGTTATTGATTTATTTTTCATAAAATATCACCTTTATTAATTATAACATGTATATTAAAAAATACAAAACTTTATGACTCATAAAATTATCTTTTTAATAATTAAATTACTATTTTACAAATTTGCTTTTTTCTAGTATAATTATTTTATTATGAAAAAGATATTAATAAAAGGTATAAAGTTGTACCAACATATTCCTGGTAACTTCCATAATAAATGTAGGTGTATTCCGACATGTTCAAATTATGCAATTGAAGCTATTGAAAAACATGGAAGTTTAAAAGGATCTTTTTTAGCAATCAAAAGGATTATAAAATGTAATCCGTGGGGAATTAAGGGCTATGATCCAGTTCCAGAAAGGAAGATAAAATGAAAAGAATAATTGGGTTATTTTCTATTGGTTTAGTATTTTTAACTAGTGGATGTTTTAAAAAGGATGATCTTGAGGATATTACAATATATACAAGTGTTTATCCAATTGAATATATTGTTGATACCCTATATGGTAAAAATTCTAATGTAAAAAGTATTTATCCAGATGGTGTTGATGTTTCAAAATATTCTCTTACTGATAAACAAATTAAAGATTATAGTAAAGGAAATATGTTTATTTTTAATGGACTTAGTGATGAAAAAGATTATGTAACTTCTATGTTTAATTATAATAAAGATCTAATGATAATTGATACTACTGCTACAATGGAATACAATAATCATGTTGAAGAATTATGGCTAGATCCTTCCAACTTTCTTATGATGAGTTTAAATGTTAAAAATGGATTATTAGAGTATATAACTAACCAATATTTAAAAACAGAAATTGATAATAATTATAGTAAATTAAAACTTGAAATATCTAATATTGATGCGAAAATAAAATTAATGAATGAAAATTCTTCTAAAAAAACAATTGTTGTTGATAATAGTTCATTTAAATTTTTAGAGAAATACGGATTTGAAGTTATTTCATTAGAAGATAATGAAGAATTAACTGATAAAACTATCTCTGATGTTATAAGAATGGTTAGAAAAAAACAAATAACATATATTTTCTCTACTGATGCAAATAATTTAAATAAAAATGTTCAAAAAATAGTTAAAAAAACAGGCGTAGAAATATTAGAATTAAATGATTTATCTAATCTAACTGAAAATCAAAGGAATTCTAAAGAAGATTATATAAGTTTACTAAATGAAAATATTGATTTGTTAAAAAAAGAATTATATAGCTAAAAAAGATACTTTAATTAGTATCTTTTTTCTATGTCTTCATGATTTGTTTTTACATACTTTATTGTTATATCCAAATTTTTCCTTAAGTCAAACACTACATTTGTTCCTTTTATTAAAACCTTAATTTTAGGGTGCGATTTATCACCTGTATTATCTATAACTACCCCATCCAAGCCATTTGATAATTTAACCTCTATTCCTCTTGGATAAATTGGTATACAACTTTTAAAAGCATTTACAACATCAACATTAAATAAAGTTCCTGAATTAGCATATAAATACTCTAATGCATCTGATGGATTCATTCCATTTTTAGATGATATCAAATTATCATAAGTATCAGCTACGTGTAATATCTTATAAAATATATGATCTGGTACTTTTATATTTTCAGGAAAACCTGTTCCATCTTCATTTCGATGATGAAATAAAATAGCCGTTTTAGTAGTTGCTGTAATTTCCGGTACTTTAGATAATAAACTATATGCATAAATTGGATGTAGTTTTTCTTGATACATTAATTCTTTATCACTTAATTTAAGTTTATCAAGTAACTCTTTATTAATACACAATTTTCCAATATCGTGAAGTAACGCTGATGTGGCTAAATTAACTAGTTCTCTTTGATTTAAATTTAATTTTATACCAATAGCAATAGAAAATTCGGCTACCATAATAGAGTGTTTAAATAAATAATCATTACTATTTCTAATATCTATAGTATCAAATATATTGTGGTAATTATCACAAACTGTTTCAACTATGCTTTTAGCATTTTCTATTGTAGATGTTATATCTAATCTTTTTAAATCATCTGACATTTTCTTTTTTAATTCATCTGAAATAACATCTTCATTTTGAAATTCCTCACCTATTTCATTTTCAATATAAAGAAAATTAAATCCCAATTCTTTTAATTTTTCAATAGAAAAATCAGTTAATTCTTTATCCTTTAACATTAATTTTCTATTATTATCATCACAAACAGTTTGTCCCAAAAGCATCCCAGACTCAACCTTTTCTATATTAATTGCTCTTATCATAATATCACTCTCTCATTCTAATTTTATTATACATCATATTATTTTTTTATATACTGAATTTTCATAATTTTACTAATTGTTTACAAAAAAATATCTTTCAAATGAAAGATACCTATTTCAATTCGAATAAACGAAATTAATAACATTATGGCGGAGACAGAGGGATTTGAACCCTCGCGCCAGTTGCCCGACCTACACCCTTAGCAGGGGCGCCTCTTCAGCCTCTTGAGTATGTCTCCACGCTACGAATATAATTTTACATTATATCCATAAGTTAGTCAAGTAGTTGTTTGATTTTTTATTCTAATTCTTCATTATAATTTTCTGTTTGGTAATTACCTGTACATCTTATATATGGTTTTAAATCATTATTATCATATATAACATAACCATTACAACTTTCTTTTGTTTTAGGATCAACAAATTCATTAATTAGATTTTCGTCCTTTATATCATTATATGTAATAATTGTTTTATATTCACTACTTATTTTTTTGTTTTTAATATATTTTTCAGCACTATCTTTTAAAACTGTTTCTAATTTTTGATAATCATCATACGTAATATTTTCTTTACTGCTTTCTTCCTCTTCTTGAACTGCTTCTTCAACTTCCGTCTTTGTTTTCTCTTCTGTTTCTTCCTCATCTATATCATTAATATCTGAAAAATTTTTATTATACAAAATACTTGATATTAAAAGAAAAACACCAAAAATAGCTAAAAATCCTATTAGAGTTGATAATCCCCATCCTTTGTTATTCATTAAAATATGCTCCTTTCCAAATCTTCTTTAAAACAATATAATTTTGCTGGTCTTCCATTTGTTTTATTATTTTTATCCATTGTATCTTCTAATATATCTAAATGAATTAATTTTTTTCTAAAATTTCGACGATCTAATTTTCGACCTAGTAAGTGTTCATATGTTATTTGAAGTTCTGGTAGTGTGAAATCTTTTGGATAAAGTATTTTCATCATATTATAATCATTTGGAAGTAAAGTGCGAAGATTAGATATCGCAGCACTTAAAATACTTCCATGATCATAAATCATTTTAGGTACTTCATCTATATCAAACCAAGAACTTTCAATTTTACTATTTTTATTATATGAATAGTTATCATAATCTATTAAACATATTAACGAATTAGCAAGAATTCTCATTCCAGGTAAACGATCAATTTTACTAAAAATATCTGACTGTTTCATATATAAATTTTTAATTCCTATAAATTCATATATTGTTGCAACTGCACATTCCTCAATTGTTTCACTCGTCATAAGAAGATTACTTGGTAACATCCAATATCCTTTAAAAGGTTCTTCCATTTTTTTAAAAAGTAATACCTTAACTTTACCATCTATTACTGAAAATATATTTGTTACAACTTCTATTTGATTTATATAATGCTTATCTAATTCCATATATACACCACCTAATTAGATATATTATAGTATTTTATACACAATTTGTCAAAAAAAACAGAACTAAATGTTCTGCTTTTATATTAATCCATTAATTCTTGTTCTAAAACTTCTAATGGTTCTTCATTTGCCATATTAACTTCTAAATCATATTCACAGTCTTGATATTTTCTTGCACCTGTTCCTGCTGGAATAAGTTTTCCGATAATAACATTTTCTTTTAGACCATTTAAATGATCTACTTTACCGTGAATTGCAGCATCAGTAAGAATTCTTGTTGTTTCTTGGAATGATGCAGCTGATAAGAACGAATCTGTTTCAAGGGAAGCTTTAGTAATTCCTAGAAGAACTGGACGACCAGTAGATGGTCTTTTTCCTTCAAGGATTAATTTTTTATTAATATCAGTAAATTCATTAATATTTACCATTGTTCCAGGTAAGAAATATGAATCTCCAGAGTTAATAATCTTAATACGTGAAATCATACGTTTAGCAATAATTTCAACGTGTTTATCAGAAATATCAACACCTTGTGAACGATAAACTTTTTGAATTTCAAATAAAATATACTGTTGTACCGAAATTGGATCTGTAACACTTAATAATTCTTTTGGACTAATAGCACCATGAGTAAGTCTATCACCAGCTAAAACTTCATCACCTTTACTAACAGCGAGTTTAGCACCATAATTTGAAGTATGTGATTTTGTTTCAACATCATTTTTAACGGAAATAACAAATTTACCATTTTGTTCTTCAATTTCACTTACTACACCATTAATTTCTGAAATAGTAGCTTTACCTTTTGGATTACGGGCTTCAAATAATTCTTGAACACGAGGTAAACCTTGAGTAATATCATCACCAGCTACACCACCAGAGTTGATAGTACGCATTGTAAGTTGGGTACCTGGTTCACCAATTGATTGAGCAGCCATAATACCAATAGCTTCACCTATTTCAACAATATGTCCAGTAGCTAAGTTACGTCCATAACAATGTTTACATACACCATGCTCACATTTACATGTAAGAACTGTTCTTATACCTACTTTAGTAATTCCTGCATTAATAATTTTATCAGCTAATTGTTCTGTAATATAAGTATTTCTATCAACTAAAACTTCTTTAGTTTCTGGATCAATTACTTTCTTATTAGTATAACGTCCAACGATACGATCTCTTAGACTTTCAACTACAGTTCCATCTGCATTAACAAAGGCTTCAACAACAACACCTTGTTCTGTTTGACAATCTTCTTCTTTAACAATAACATCTTGAGCAACATCAACAAGACGACGAGTTAAGTATCCTGCATCGGCTGTTTTTAAGGCTGTATCAACAAAACCTTTTCTGATACCATGTGTTGCTAAGAAGAACTCTGACACACTTGCTCCTTCATTGAATGAAGATGTAATTGGAATTTCAACAGCTTCACCATTTGGTTTAGCCATAAGTCCACGCATACCAGCCATTTGGTTGTAGTTACTCATGTTACCACGAGCTCCTGAATCAATCATCATTGAGATTGGATTTGCTTTATTTGTTTTAATGATATTTTCTAATTCTTCTGCAATTTCATCTTTAGCATTATTCCATGTTTTAACAACTTTTTCATATCTTTCTCTATCAGTAATAAGACCTCTTTTGAATTGTTTATTAACTTGGGCTACTTTTTCAGTTGCATCTGCTAATATTTTTTCCTTATTTTTAGAGGCTATAATATCACCTATACCAATTGATATACCTGATAGTGTTGATTCTTTAAATCCTAAATCTTTCATCTTATCAAGCATAATAGATGTTTCAGTTGTATGATATCTTTTATATATTTGAGCAATTAATTGTGTTAAAACTTTTTTACCAAAAGGTTTTACAAGTTCTAATTCTTTAATAGCTTCTTTTATATTAGTACCTTTTGCTAAGAAATATTTATTTGGTGTTATACCTTCAATATTTTCTTTTGTACCTTCATTAATATATTGGAATGTATCAGGGAAAATTTCATTAAATTTTAATTTTCCTACAGTTGTAACTAAGTATTTATCACTTTGTTCTTCTGTAAATAATTTATATTTAAATCCTGAAACAGGAATAGCAATTCTTGTATGTTGTGTTATTTCTCTTCTTTCATATGCCATTAATGCTTCATTAGGGTTTTTGAATACTCTTCCTTCTCCTGGTTCATCAGCTCTTTCAATTGTTATATAATAGTTTCCTAAGATCATATCTTGTCCTGGAGTAACAATTGGATTACCATCTGATGGTTTCAAGATGTTATTTGCACCTAACATTAGAATTCGTGCTTCTGCTTGAGCTTCTGGTGTTATTGGTACATGGACAGCCATTTGGTCCCCATCGAAATCGGCATTGAAAGCAGCACAAACAAGTGGATGTAGTCTAATAGCACGACCACCTATTAATTTTGGTTCAAATGCTTGAATACCAAGTCTGTGAAGTGTTGGAGCACGGTTAAGCATAACAGGGTGTTCTTTAATTTTTTCTTCAACAATATCCCAAACACGTTCATCTTGATTTTCAATCATTCTTTTAGCAGCTTTAATATTTGAGGCTATTTCTTTAGTTACTAAACCATTTATTACATGTGGTTTAAATAATTCAAGAGCCATCTCTTTTGGTATACCACATTCATACATTTTTAAAGTTGGTCCTACAACGATAACAGAACGACCAGAGTAATCAACACGTTTACCAAGTAAGTTTTGACGGAAACGTCCTTGTTTACCTTTAAGCATACTAGATAGTGATTTTAAAGGTCTATTTCCGGCTCCTGTGATATTACGACCACGACGACCATTATCAAACAAAGCATCTACAGCTTCTTGAAGCATACGTTTTTCATTTTGAATGATAATTGAAGGTGCTCCTAAATCAATTAGTTTTTTCAAACGATTGTTACGATTTATAACACGTCTATATAAGTCATTTAAGTCTGATGTAGCAAATCTTCCACCATCTAATTGAATCATTGGTCTAAGTTCTGGTGGTATAACAGGAATAGCATCCATAATCATCCATTCTGGACGGTTTCCTGATTCTAAAAAGGCATCTAGAACATCTAATCGTTTAATTAAACGAATACGTTTTTGACTTGTAGCATCTTTTATTTCTTCAATTTCTTTTTTTACTTCTTCTACTTCTTTAGGAATATCTACTTCCATAAGTAATTCTTTAATAGCAGCAGCACCCATTCCTACTTTGAATGTATTTCCATATTTTTCGTAATAAGCACGATATTCTTTATCACTAATTGTTTGTTTTTTCTCAAGTGGCGCAGCCCCTGGATCTAAAACAACATAAGAAACAAAGTATAATACTTCTTCTAGTTCTCTTGGTGACATATCAAGAACAAGTCCCATACGAGATGGAATTCCCTTGAAAAACCAAATATGGGATACAGGAGTAGCAAGTTCTATATGTCCCATACGTTCACGACGAACTTTAGAGCTTGTTACTTCTACTCCACATTTATCACAAATAATGTTTTTGTATCTTAATTTTTTATATTTACCACAACTACATTCATAGTCTTTAGATGGCCCAAATATTTTTTCGCAATATAATCCATCACGTTCTGGTTTTAATGTACGATAGTTAATAGTTTCAGCTTTTTTAACTTCACCATGTGATTGTTTTCTTATTTTTTCGGGTGAGGCTATCGAAATTCTTAATCCTTGAATATTATTTACGTTCATTAATCCTCATCCCCTTCCATATTTTCTTCTAAATTTTTGATATCTTCCTCAGTTGGTTCAACATCACTTACTTCTTCCATGTCTTCCTCTGTTACCTCAATAATTTCTTCTTCATCTATTTCTTCTGGTTCTTCTTTTTCAAAATCATCATTTACTAAATAATTGTCATCATCTTCGGCTTCTACTTCACCAATATCAACAAATTCTCCTTCTTCATTAAGAACTGTCATATCAAGTCCTAAAGCTTGGAATTCTTTAACAAGTACTCTAAATGATTCTGGAATACCAGATTTTGGAATTGGCGTTCCTTTTACTAAGGCCTCATATACTTTAACACGACCTACAACATCATCTGATTTAATTGTCATCATTTCTTGAAGAACATGAGCAGCACCATAAGCATAAAGTGCCCAAACTTCCATTTCTCCAAATCTTTGTCCACCAAATTGTGCTTTACCACCAAGTGGTTGTTGTGTAACAAGTGAATAAGGACCTGTAGATCTTGCATGTAGTTTATCATCTACCATGTGGTGAAGTTTAATCATATACATAACTCCAACACTTATACGATTATCAAAAGCTTCTCCTGTACGTCCATCATATAGAACAGCTTTACCATCTTCATCAAGACCAGCTTCTTTTAAGGCATCAATTATTTCATCACGAGTTGCCCCATCAAATACTGGTGTTGCAACATGAATTCCTAATGATTTAGCAGCCATTCCTAAATGCATTTCTAGTATTTGTCCGATATTCATACGAGATGGAACTCCAAGTGGGTTAAGTAAGATATCAACAGGACGTCCGTCTGCTAAATATGGCATATCTTCTTCTGGTAAAACTAATGAGATAACACCTTTATTACCATGACGACCAGCCATTTTATCTCCAACTCTTATTTTACGTTTTTGCGCAATATAAACACGAACTATTTTTGAAACACCTGCTGGAAGTTCATCAGTATCTTCCTTAGTGAAGATTTTTACATCATGTACAATTCCTTCTCCACCATGAGGTACACGAAGTGAAGTATCTCTTACTTCTCTTGTTTTTTCACCAAAGATAGCATGTAATAGTTTTTCTTCGCTTGTAAGTTCAGCCATTCCTTTTGGTGTTACTTTACCAACTAAAATGTCATCGTCTTTAACTTCTGTTCCAATACGAATAATACCATTTTCATCTAAGTTTTTACGAGCTTCTTCACTTACATTTGGTATATCACGTGTAAACTCTTCTGGTCCAAGTTTTGTATCACGACATTCAATTTGATAATCTTCAATGTGTATTGATGTATAAACATCATCTTTAACTAATCTTTCATTTAAAATGATAGCATCTTCATAGTTATATCCATCAAAGTTCATAAAGGCTACAGTTACGTTTTTACCTAAAGCCATTTCACCTTTTTCGGTACTTGGTCCATCAGCTATAACCATTCCTTTTTTAACTTTATCATTTAATCTTACGATTGGTACTTGATGGTAACATGTTCCTGCATTACTTCTTTCATAACCATTTAAGTAATATGTATCCATACCACCTACTGTTTTTACTAAAATTTTCTTAGCATCTACATAATCAACAACACCATCTGCTTTAGCAATAACAACTGCTCCTGAATCTCTAGCAGCAATTGCTTCAACACCTGTTCCAACAAGTGGTGCTTCTGCTGTTAATAATGGAATTGCTTGACGTTGCATGTTTGCACCCATAAGTGCTCTTTTACCATCATCGTGTTCCAAGAATGGAATTCCTTGTGTTGCAACTGATACAACTTGTTGTGGTGAAACATCAATATAATCAACTTTTTCAGTTTCAACAATGATATTATCACTACGATATCTTACTGGTACACGATCTGGTACTATTTTATTATTATCATCTACTTTAACGGCTGCTTGTGAGATATAATATTCTAATTCTTCATCAGCTGTCATATATCTTATTTCATCAGTTAATATACGATTTTCAACTTTACGATATGGAGTCATAATGAATCCATATTCATTTACACGAGCATAACTTGCAAGTGAAGTAATAAGTCCAATGTTAGGTCCTTCTGGAGATTCAATAGGACATAATCTTCCGTAGTGTGATGGGTTAACATCACGAACTTCCATTCCTGCGCGGTCTCTTGATAAACCACCAGGTCCTAAAGATGAAAGTCTTCTTTTGTTTGTAAGTTCTGCTACTGGGTTAGTTTGATCCATGAATTGAGAAAGTTGACTGCTTCCAAAGAATTCTTTAATTGCAGCTGTAAGTGGTCTAATATTAATTAAAGATTTCGGAGTTACTTCTGTAATTTCTTGAGTACTCATACGATCTCTAATAACTCTTTCAATTCTTGAAATACCTATTTTAAATTGGTTTTGTAATAATTCACCAACTTGACGAACACGTCTATTTGATAAGTGATCTATTTCATCAAAATTTCCTATTCCTTCTAATAAGTTTAAGTAATATGATACTGATGCATAAATATCAGAAATAGTTAATCTTCTAATATCTGTTGTTGGATCATTACCAATTATTTTAATCACTTTTTCAGGATTTACATTTGAATACACTTTAATTATTTGAACTTTATTATAAGTATCTAGTTCATTATTAATTAAAACTTCTTGCATTCCATAACCTTTTTCTAAAACAGGTTTTAAAGTTTCCATTACTTCTTTAGTAATGATAGTACCTTCTTCGGCAATAACTTTATTACCATCTTTGATTGTTTCAGCAAGTTTACATCCATATAAACGATCAATTATATTTAATTTACGATTAAATTTATATCTTCCAACTTTAGCTAAGTCGTAACGGAAAGCATCAAAGAATCTAGTAACTAATTGGTTTTTAGCACTATCTAGTGTTGATGGTTCTCCTGGTCTTAATTTAGAATGAATATCAATTAATGATTCATCCGTGTTTTTGTTAGCATCTTTGGCAATAGTACGATCTAAATAGTCGTTTTCACCAAATAAACTAATAATATCTTCATCACTTGAAAGTCCAATTGCTCTAAGTAATGTTGTAATAGGTACTTTTCTTGTTCTATCAATTCGAACATATATAACATCTCTAGCATCTAATTCATATTCTAACCAAGTACCACGGTTAGGAATTATTTGTGATGTAATAACTAAACGTCCGTTTTTATCTATTTCGCGTCCAAAATAAACAGAAGGTGAACGTACAAGTTGAGATACGATAACACGTTCAGCACCATTTATGATGAAAGTTCCTCCTTCAGTCATAATTGGCATATCTCCTAAATAGATACTTTGTTCTTTTACTTCACCTGTTTCTTGGTTGAAAAGACGAGCATCTACTTTTAAAGGTGCAGCATAAGTTGCATATCTTTCTTTACACCCTTTTATTGAATATCTTGGTTCATCAAAAGAATAATCTCCAAATTCCAGCATTAAATTTCCAGTAAAACTTTCAACTGGAAAAATATCTTCAAATACTTCTTTTATTCCTTCATCAATAAACCAATTATATGATTTTTTTTGAATTTCTAGTAAATTTTCTAGTTCAATTGCATTTTTAGTTTTTGCATAACTTCTTCTTTCTCGGTAGTCACCAAATTTCTTTGTTATATAAGCCACTAATTTCACCCCTATATGCTATATTTTTAAACCAAATACTTACAAAAATAAGTACATATGTCAATTTATAATTTTAACAAAGTTTTTATTAATTGTCAATTATTTACAGCTTTAATAATATAAAATCCTTTATATTTATTTACTATTTCAACTGTATATTGTTTTTCTAAATCTAAAGCTATACTTTTAGCCCCTTGATTTTTATTAATAACAATCCAAAGTTCGCCCTTTTGATTTAAGTGTTCTTTTGCATCAAATAATATTTTATAGAGTATTTTTTTGCCTACTCTTATTGGTGGATTAGAGATAATAAAATCAAACTTTTCTTCTACATTACTATATATATCACTTTCATATATTTTAACATTCACATGATTCAAATCAACATTCTTTCTTGCCAATTTCAAGCTCCTTCTGTTGATGTCAATCATATGAACCTTGGCGGAAGTATTTCTCGATATGTAGATACCAATTGGTCCATATCCACATCCAAAATCAAGAACTTTTCCTTTTATTCTATCAAGCGGTATTGTCTCAAGTAATGTTCTAATTCCAAAGTCTAATCCTTTTTTTGAAAATACTCCATTATCTGTTATAAATTCAAAATCTTGGTTATTAATTTTGACTTTTTTTATTTGTTCTTCACTTTTTAAAGTATTATCATTTTCAAAATATTGTGCCATAATACCTTCCTTTTATAAAAACGCTTAAAGCCCATACTATTTTATAGTACAGGCTCAAACATTTTAAGCTTAATTATTTTAATTCGATTGAAGCTCCAGCTTCTTCAAATTTAGCTTTCATTTCATTAGCTTCATCAGCAGATACATTTTCTTTTACAACTCCACCGTTATCAGCGATTTCTTTAGCTTCTTTTAAACCTAATCCAGTAATTTCTCTTACTAATTTGATAACAGCAATTTTGTTAGCTCCTGCAGCAGTTAAAGTAACATTAACTGTGCTTGGTCCTTCTTCTTGAACAGCTCCTGCAGCTGGTGCAGCTACTGCTACAGCACTTGGATCTACTCCAAATTCTTCTTTCATTGCATCTACTAATTCTTTAACTTCAAGAATAGTCATTTCTTTTAATCCACTAATAAATTCATCTTTTGTAAATTTAGCCATTTTATATTCCTCCTATTTCTTAATTATTTTTCTTCTAAATCTTGACTATATAAGTCTAAGCAAATTGATAAGTCGCGAACAACTCCCATAAGTCCACCAGCAAGCATTGTAAGTAATCCTTCTCTTGATGGTATTGAAGCAAGTTTGTTTAACATATCAATATCAGCAATTTCACCATCAACAACTCCAACTTTAAGTTCTAACTTGTCATGTTCTTTTGCAAATTCGCTTAAAGCTTTAATTGGAGCTATTGCATCTTTACCAAAAGCAATAGCTTTAGGTCCATTTAAATGTTCATTTAAATCAATGTTTAAAGTTTCTAAAGCACGTTTTGATAAAGTGTTTTTATAAATCTTAAATTCTGAATCACTTTCTCTTAGTTTTCTTCTAAGTTCGTTTGTTTCTGTAACAGTTAAACCACGATATTCAAAGAAAACATATGATGCTGATTCTTTCATTTTTGATGCGATTTCTTCAACAACTTTTTTCTTTTCATCAATTATTCTTTGATTTGCCATTTTAGCACCTCCATTCGACTTTAAACCGTATAAAAAGCTCTTACACCGTAAGAGCTCAAAAAACTTAAGTAATTCAAGTTCCTCGGTAGGAAATTAAGTATTTCTACACCTACTGTCTACGGCACATGTTTTCAAAACATATAAATTATATCACAACTTTAATTAGTTGTCAAAACTATTTGTATCAATTTTGATACCAGGACCCATAGTTGAAGATACAGATATATTTAAAATATATTTTCCTTTAACTACAGCTGGTTTTGTTTTATTAATTAATGCAATAAAAGCATCTAAATTTTCTAATAATTTTTTATCATCGAATGATGTTTTACCAATAATAACGTGAACGTTACCATAACTATCTGTACGATATTCAATACGTCCTTTTTTAACGTCTTCTACAGCTGTTTTTGTATCCATAGTAACAGTTCCTGTTTTAGGGTTTGGCATTAATCCTTTTGGCCCTAAAATACGTCCTATTTTACCTAAACCAGGCATCATTTCTGGAGTAGCTATCATTGTATCAAATTCAAACCAATTTTCTTTTTCAATTTTTTCTAACATATCAGTATCACCAACGTAGTCAGCTCCTGCAGCTTTTGCAGCTTCTGCTTGAGCTCCTTTAGCAATAACTAATACTCTTTTTGTTTTTCCTGTTCCATTTGGTAGAACGATTGCTCCTCTTAATTGTTGATCTGCTTTTTTGGTATCAAGATTTAATCTTAAAGCAAGTTCAACTGAAGAATCAAAATTAGTTTTTGATGTTTCTTTTACTAATTTAATAGCTTCTTCTTTTGTGTATTGTTTAGTTCTATCTACTAATTTAGCAGCTTCTAAATATTTCTTTCCTTTTTTCATTATTTTACCTCCTTATGTGGTACACGCGGATTTTCCTCCCACATAGGTTATATTACCTATATGTATATTTTTTTAAAATTATTCTTCGCCTTCGACTTTAACACCCATATTACGAGCTGTTCCTGCTACTATTTTCATAGCTTCTTCAACTGTATAAGCATTTAAATCTGGCAATTTGATTTCAGCAATTTCTTTTAATTGAGCTTGTGTTAAAGTTGCAACTGTTTCGTTTGCTCCTTTACTAGCTCCTTTTTTGATTCCTGTAACTTTCTTTATTAAGAATGGAGTTGGTGGAGTTTTGATTACGAAATCGAAACTTCTATCTTCATAAACAGTTATTTCAACTGGTAAGATATCTCCCATTTTATCTCTTGTTGCATCGTTATATTTTGTACAGAATTCTTGTAAATTAATCCCTGCAGGTCCTAAAACCGTTCCAACTGGTGGTGCTGGTGTTGCTTTTCCAGCAGGTACTTGTAATTTTATTATTTTTGAAACTTGTTGTTTTGCCACGAAAAACACCTCCTATATTTTTTTCGCGAGTGGTTCTAATGCATCCGCTGCTCCCACTTTTTCTATATTAATAAATATAGCTATATAATAATACCATATTTTACATAATTTGTAAACATTTTATCGTTTTTTTATCTTTACAACTTCATTTTCAGGATTTGCAACAACACACTCAGCATCCTTTGTTGTTTCAACCATTAATGAATAATTGGTTTCTAGTTGTCCTGATTTTATTAAATTACTTAATAATTTTAATAACATTTTTTTCATTTTTCTATTCAATTCCATTTTTTCTTCTGTCAAAACATTTTGAACATTTATTTCTTGTATTTCAAATGCTTCATCTAATTCTTTTGAATAGTCATTTAAAAGCTCATCTGCTACGAAATCGATCAAAAAATCTTTTTTTATCTTCATAAAATACTTCAATACACTATATTTTTCAATAACATTTGTTTTTAATAAATTACCTTTTTCCCCACCTATTGAATCATCATAAATTTTATCCAATTGTGATATATATATTTCTATTATTTTTTGTTTTTCTAAAGAATCTAAATTGCTTTCTAAAGTATCTTCTATTAATCTAAAATAAATTTTTGCCGAAAAATTAGCGTTTTGTTTTTTAAATAATTTTTTTTCTGTTTTATCTAACACTTTTGTTACATTCATACTACTTCCCCCTTAGATTATAACTATGCTTTTTCTATTTCTGTTAAATTTAATTCAACAATTGTTTCTTGTCCAAATAAATCAAGTGCAACTTCAAGTTGTTGATTTTCCATATTAATTGATTTGATTTTACCATACATATTAGCAAATGGTCCATTAATAACTTTAACCATATCATCTACATTTAGTGAATTTCCAATTTCTAGTCTACTCATTCCCATGCTTCCTAGAATTTTATCAACTTCAGCTGGGGTTAGTGGAAATGGTTTAGCCCCTTTTCCTGATGATCCGATAAATCCTGTAACACCTGGAGTATTTCTCACAATAAACCATGCTTCATCTGTCATTACCATTTCAACTAATATATATCCTGGAAACATTTTTTTTACTTTTTCTTTTCCTTTTTCATCTACTTCTGTTTGTTCTGGTACTATTACTCTATAGATGTAATCTTCCATTCCCATAGAGTTAGCACGCATTTCTAGTTTTTCTTTTACCTTATTCTCATGTCCTGAATAAGTGTTTACTACATACCATTCTTTTTCCATTATTTAATCACCATCTTTATTCCTGTTAATGCTAAATCTAGTCCGGTAAAGAAAATACCAAATATTAAAACAAACACAATTGTAGCTATTGAATAAGTAATCATTTCTTTTTTATTAGGCCATCTAACCTTTTTCATCTCTTTTTTGACTCCTACTAAAAATCTTGCTATTTTTTTCATATCACACCTTCTTTTAATTATATGTTTTTTCCCAAATAAAAAACACTTTCTTGTGTCAAAATAATAGTAACACTATTTTTATTAAAAGTCAACAAAAAAGGAGATAATTTTTTAATCTCCATATTTATTAAATTTATCAATTCCTGAACTGAAGTTACCAACTAATTCATTAAATTTTACCAAGCTAGTAGTCAATTCTTCTTTGTCAGATTCATACTTTAATCTATCTAATTCTAATTGTGTTTTTTCTTTTTCTAAATCTTCTTTTTGGTTTGAAAGATTTTTCATTTGTTCTTTTAGTTCTAACTCTTTTTGATGAATTTCTTCTTTCTTTTCATCTAATTCAGATATAATATTTTCTTTTTTAACATCAAATTGCTTTTTTTCTTCTACAAATCTTGATTTTGATTTTTTTAAATAATCTAGCTGTTTTTCTACTTCTATTTTCTTTTCTTTTAGACTTTCAAACACTTCTTCTTTATAAGCTTTTATTTTTTCTTTTTCTTCTTCTACTCTTTTTTTATTTTCTTCACGAAGTTGTTTTATTTCTTGTAATTCTTCATCCAATTTCTTTTTCAAATCTATATTTTTATTAAAAATAGTTGTCGCTTCTCTAACATTGTTATTAGCTATTTCAAAAATATTTTTAATATCTTTTAGATTAGTTTCTTCTTTTTTTTCTTCAACATTTTCTTCTTTTTCTTCTTTTTCTTCTTTTTCTTCTTTTTTATCTGATTCATCATCAGTTGTTTCTTCATTCTTTTTTATAATTCCAACTGATGATAAATCAAAACCATCTGTTTTTAAAAGATCAAAACTTGTGTCTAATTTTATTTCTTTATCTAAGTTTTCTTTACTCAAACTAATTACCTCTATTTATTTCCTTCAGGTAGTTTTTGGAATCCAGAATTAAATTGAGCAACTAATTCTTTAAATCTTGCACAACTTTGTGATAAATTTTTACTTTCATGTTCTAATTTCTTTTCTTCTAATTCTTTATATCTTTCAAATTGGTCTTTTTCTACTTCTAATTCTTTTTTACCTGTTTCAATTTTTTCTAATGCATTTTGTTTTTCTTTGTCAAATTGGTCTTTTTCTGTGTCTAACTTAGAGTTTGCCTCTTTTATTTTTTCTTCTTCTAATTCTTTGTATTTTTCGAATTGTTCAATTTCTGCTTGAAGTTTATTGCGATCATTTCTTATTTTTTCTTCTTCTAACTCTTTATATTTTTCAAATTGTGACTTTTCGGTATCTAATTTTTCATTAGCAATTTTTAATGTTTGCTCACCTAAATTAAGCTCAGTACGAGTAGCTTCAACATCAGCATTAAATTGTGATTCTTCATTTTGCAAACGCATTTTTTGTGTTTTTATATATTCGTCACATTTTACCTTTTCCATACGAATATTTTCATTTTGTGTTTCTACATATTTAGCAAAATCTGCTTTTTCTTTGTCTAATTTTTCACGCATTTCAGCTAATTCTGTTTCGTTCTCGTTTACATTTTTCTTTTGATCTATTAGTGTACTTATAAAGTTATTTGCACCTTCTACGTCACTATATAAACTATCAAACATATCATCAAAACTTGCTCCATCATACTCACGATCATTAGTTGCTTTGTTTTCACTTTTATCTACTTCTTCTATAATTTTATTCATTTCTGTTTCATCAGCAGCAAAATTTGGAATACTATTTTCTACTACCGGCTCTGGTGTAGAAGCAAAAACATCTGGTACTTCTACTTGAGATTGAGTTGAAACAGTATCTGTATTATTTTCAGCAGGTGAAGTAGCTATATTTTCTTGAACATTTGAAGTAGTAGTTTCATTATTTGTATTCATATTTGGAATTTCAATTGGTTCAATTTCTTTTATATTATCTAAATCAAAATCATCGTTTTCATAGTAAAAATCATCATCTAGTGGTGTATTATCTTGAACAGGTTCCATATTTTTTGCAATTTGATCTTCATTATTTACATTTTCCATCATATTAAAAACATCTCCTTTTTATTCTTTTACCCCCGATATGTAGTTCCCTACACTAATATCATATACAGTATAACACAATTTTACACTTTTTAACACTTTTTTTTCATTTTTTTCATTTTTTTATTCTTCATCATTGTTTTTTTCTAGTTTTACAAGCACTTCTCGAGGTTTTGAACCATTGTTTGGACCTATTATTCCCCTATCTTCTAATAAGTCTATAACTCTAGCTGCACGATTATATCCTAAATGGAATCTTCTTTGAAGTAATGATGCACTAGCTTTTCCTTGTGTTATTACAAATTCAACTATTTCATTATATAGTGGTTCTTCATAATCATCTTCTCTTGATGATGATCCAACCATTGTTGTTGCTTTCATTTCTTCATCATCCATAATTAATGTTTCATCATATTTTGCTATTTGTTGTTTTACAGTATGATCAACTACAGCTTTTATTTCATCATCAGATAAGAATGTCCCTTGAACTCTTATTGGAATATTTTCACCTTGAGGTAAAAATAACATATCTCCTTTTCCAAGTAATTTTTCTGCTCCTGTACTATCTAAAATCGTTCTAGAGTCAATACTTGATGATACTGCAAAAGCAATTCTTGATGGAATATTTGCTTTAACAACACCCGTGATTACATCTGTTGATGGTCTTTGAGTTGCAACAATCAAGTGAATACCAGCAGCTCTTGCCATTTGAGTGATTCTCATAATTGAATCTTCTACTTCTTTTGCGGCAACTAACATCAAGTCTGCAAGTTCATCTATTATAACAACTATATACGGAAGATGTTTGATTTTTTCATCTTCACTTAGTTTTTCGTTTTTCTTATCTATATAAGCATTATATCCAGCAATATTTTTGGTACCACTATTACTAAATAAATCATATCTTCTTTCCATTTCAACTACGATTTTTTTAAGAGCTATATTAGCTTTTTTAGGATCGGTTACAACTGGCGCTAAAAGATGTGGTACTCCGTTATACATACTAAGTTCAACTTTTTTAGGATCAACTAAAACTAGTTTTACTTCATCTGGTTTAGCGCGCATTAAAATAGATATGATAATACTATTAATACATACTGACTTACCACTTCCAGTTGAACCTGCAACTAACAAGTGAGGAGTTTTGTTTATTTCACAATAGACAGGTCTTCCCATTATATTTCTTCCTAAAGTAACTAGTAGTTTTGATTCATTCATACTCTTAGGGATACTTTCTAATATTTCGCGAACAGTTACCATAGCTGTTACTTTATTTGGTATTTCAACCCCTATTGTTGATTTTCCTGGAATTGGTGCTTGAATACGTACATCTTTAGCTGCCAAAGCAAGTGCTATTTCATTATGCAAGCTAAGTATTTTACTTAGTTTTGTTCCTGATTTAATTTCCATTTCATATTGTGTTACAGTTGGACCTGGATTAATGGCCACAACTTTTCCTTCTAGACTAAAATCTTTAAAAACTTGTTCTAGCGTTTCAACATTATGGTTGATAGTTTCTTTAGAATCAGTGTTTTTATTTTTAGTTGGTTTATCAAGAAGAGTTATCGGTGGATATACATAGTTACTGTTTTCATCTACTTTTTCAATTACTTCACCAGTCGCATCATTAACTGTAATTTTATCTTCAACTGGCATATGTATAAGTTCATCAACCGATGAAACAACTATTTTATCATCTTTATCATAATTATCTTCTACTTTTTCTATTTCTTTTTTATCTTTTATTTCTTTCTCTTTTTTCTTATATTGTTTTAATTTATTTATTATTGCTTTAATAGCATCATACATTGAAACACCTGTAAACATAACAGAACCACAAATTAGTAGCGCTAAAGTTACTATTCTAGTTCCGTTCAAAGCAAATAGAGTTACAAAAAGCAAAGAGAAAATTGCTCCTATAATTCCTCCACCTACATTAACATGACTTTTTGATGACATAAAATTATTTACTGTTTCTGTTATTATTTCTAATCCTTCTAGTTTAGTATTTTCTAAATATTTAACATGCGAGAAAACTAAAATTCCAATTATAAAAATATATAATCCGATAAGTTTGGATGTAAAAAAATCTGGTTTCTCACGTTTTATCATCATATATACTCCAACAACCATTAAAGCTGCTAATAATAAATTATACCAAGTACCTACTAAAAAGACAGAAAAATCACTTATAAATTCTCCGACTGGTCCTGTATTTGGAATAAAACCGATAATAGCTATTAGGATAAGTAATAATCCAATTAGTTCTACTTTATATCCTGTATCTTTCTTTTTTGTTTCTTTTCTCTTTTTCTTTTTGGCCATACTAATATCCTCCTACTATTCTAATTATAACAATCAAAGTAAAAAAAAACAAGATTTATGCACATAAAAACTAGACGGATAAATTAACGATAAAACCTGATCTCCCAGGTGGGCATCACATTATTAATTTTAGGAGTCTTATGTAAACATAAGCTTTCAACACCATTAATAAATTAGAATCCCAATCGTTAAACTTGTAGGTTTTTTCTATATTATCCTTCTAGCATCTTAATTATATCATATAAAACTTTTTTTAACAATTATTTTTGTGATTATATGAATATTTATTATTATTTGTTTTTTCAACAACAATGCAAGTATAATCTCCATAACTGCCATTCTCTTTATAGTCATTTATTTCAAAAGGTATTTCATTTTCGTTATCAAGTGTTTCTAATTCAACTTTACAAGGAAATGATTGATCATTTTTAATACAATAATTTTTAGCACCGTTATAAATAATTTTTAGTTTAGATTCTGATATTTCTTTTTGTTTTTTTTGAACCACATCTACAACATTTGGAAATACAAGTGCGACTATAAGTCCAAGAAGTACGATTACGCTCATAAGTTCTATTAAAGTAAATCCTTGTTTTTTCATTCTATCACCTAGTTTAATTTTATAATATTATATAATTAAAGTCAATTTATTATTATTCAAAAAAAGAACTTAAGATAAAGATTAAAATACCAAATGCTATTCCAGTGAAACTTTCTTTTTTATTTTTATTATGAAGAATTTCACTCAACAATTCAAATACTACTATATAAATAATCATTCCTAAAGTAATACAAAGTAAAATTCCAAGAAGTAAATTGGTAATATAATTACTTAAGGCAAACATTATTAGTCCACCTAAAAATGTAGATAATGCGATTAAAGATGTAAATAAAACTGTTTTTTTTAAGTTTTTATTTGCTTTATAAAAAGTTGAAGAAACAATCATTCCCATCGGAATATTATGAAGTCCAACTCCTATTGTTACAAGTATTCCCATATCAAAGGAAGTTTTCATTGTACTATATATAGCCATTCCCTCAATCAAATTATGAAGTACTAATGCAATACTAGATACAATTCCAATATGTAGAAAGTTTTCATTTATTTCTTTTTCATTTTCTTCCTCTATATCATGATCTGGTATGAATTTATCTAATATTTTTAATATTATAATTCCTATTAGTATAAATAAAAAAATAATTACAAAGTTTAATGGTTTATTAAAGGAATCTGATACAAGTTCATATGATTCAGGTATCAATTCTAATATTACTAACATTACCATAACACCAAATGCCATACTAATTGAAAAATTAACAACTTTTTCATTGTTTTTAGTAAATGTAATAATTATTAATCCGATAAGCATAAATAAACCTGTTACTAAGGTCATAACTAAAGAATTTATTTCGTTCATAATATCACCTTTTCCCATTATAACAAAAAAAACTAGTTTTTTCTAGTTTGATTAAAATTTAAAAATTAGTTTGCCAATTAATATTCCTAGAGCTAGTAACATAACTACCACTAGTGCGATTAAAAAGCTTCCAATCATATTTTCTTCTCGTTTTTGTTTTTTACTTTTTCTTCCCATCATATCCTCCTACTTCCAATTTTCCATAGCTCCAAAATCGTATACATGTTTATATCCTTTTTCGATTAGTTTTAAAGCAGCCTGTTTACTTCTTGAGCCACTTCGACAATAAACAATAATTGTATCGGTTTTAGTTATTATTTTTTTATCCGGATTTTCTATTTCTTCTACCGGAATGTTTAATGCTCCTTTTATATGTCCTATTTTATATTCTTCTTTTGATCTAACATCAATTAGATAAGCCCCTTTATTTATTTTTTCTTTTGCTTGATCTAAGTCTATTTTTTGATACTCCATTTTATGATTACATCCACAAGCTAAAAATAAGCATGCAATTAATAGTAATATTTTTTTCATTCTATCACCTATTTAGATTATAACAAAAAAAACTAGTTTTTCCTAGTTTATTTTTTCGACTGATTCAAAATAGTAATTTTCATTTTCTAATTTAAAAATGTATTTATAGGTATCTGTTTTTTCAAAATATTTTTCATATTCTTCTTCTGAACCATTATCAACATTTGTATTTTCTGAAATCAATTCTAATTTATTAGCTTTATATATATTAGAAGTCATATTATTCATATCTTGTAAATTAGGTACAACATAAATTGCCTTTTCTTTAATTTCAATTCGATCATCATACTTAGTTGCACTCATTATTTTTGTTTTATAGTATGGTAGTAATGTTCCACCACAGGCTGGCGCTAAAACAGTATAATTATTACTAGTTGAATCAAAAGTGGTAATCCCAATTTTTTCATTACAAGTATCAAGTTTTATCACATCATTATAAGTCACATTTGGTCCAAAGATATTTTTTATAGATGTTTTTACTTCTTCAGCACTCAAAATTGCTTTATTATCAGCTTGATAAAGTTGATTTAGATCAAAAGTATTTAATCCTAACAAAAGTTTAATACTATCATCTATTTCATTTTGTTTATAACTATCTTTTAGATAAAAATAACCCATTTTATCCTCACCATTAATACTGATATTTTTATTAACGGAATTAATACTATTCATTAATTTGGTTACTTCTTCACTATCAGTATTAAGCCTTTCTACTTTTTCCTTTGATTTTTCTATATTTTCTTTTACAGATGTTTTTTCTTTTTTGTTAAAACGATCAATCTGATAATAAATAGAACATCCTGTTAAAACAATAATGATTATCATTAAAATTACTAATAAAATTTTTTTCATATTTTTCTCCTTCATTATTTTGTCTTTTTATTCTTCATTTCAAATAGAGCATCACTTTCATACAATAAACCTTCATTACTATAATTATGAATATTCATGTAATTAGGATTTTTTATCATTTCTCCTAAATTACAATTATCACATGGTACATATCCATAAATATATTCAGGGAGCAATCTGATTGATAACCCATTTTCTTTATAATAAATCGGTTTTATTTCTCCCTCTGCTTGTCCAAGATAAGATTTAGGAATTTTTATAACAAAACTACCTTGTGATTCTTTATATCCCGAAGCTGTTTTTAACTGCCAAACCAATAATTTTAAATCAGAAAAAACTGATACTGTTTTCTCAAGATTAATCATTTCATCTGGTTTTGTATATGTACAGCCTAACATTGAATCGCCATTATTTATCAAACCGTTTGTAAAGACATCTTGAATTATTTCATTCGCATTACTATATCCCGTACGATGAATTCCTATTACATAATCATCATCCCATAGTTCTTCTAATTCTTTTCCTAATTGCATTGAAATATATCCGACTTTATCATATCCTCTTGCTAACTTTTTATGATATCTTATTTTTTTATTCAATACAAATAATGGATATCTTTTAGTTAATTTATATTTTTTAGTTAATTTATTCTTCTTAATATCCATTTTCATATTATCACCAATTCCAATATATCATACTAAAGTTAAGATTTCAAAGTCGTAAATGTTAATAAGTGTAAACTTATCCTTCAATTAAATCATTTAAAAAACTAAAAGTTCCTTCAATTCCGGTTTTAACTACTTCGCCTAAATTTTTAGATATATCAAGTCCAGCTTTAGACACCTTAGTTTCATAATTAATATTATCTTCAGTTGTATAATCTTTTATATCAACATTTTTACCTAAAGCAACGTCCTTTTCAAATTGTTTTATTTTTTCTTTAGTTAAAGTGGTTTGCTTATGCTGTTCATATTCGTAGTATCCACTTTTTTCTGATAAATATAAAGCTAAAAAAGCGACAAATAAAGCCATAAATACTTTAGTACATATTTTACTTCCTAACTTTTTTTTATCTTCTGTTTTCATTTAATCACCTAAATATTCTTTTATAATTTGTGTTAAAATTTCTGTTGTGTTCATAACTTCATCTATACTATTTTCTTTACCTCCGCATTCGATTAAAACTGATTTGGGACTTAAATCTTGATTATATATTCCATTAACGCCAGCTCCTTGTTTTGTTATTACACCTCTACTTATTGCTGGATATTTTTCTTTTATTAGACTGTTTAATTTATTAGCTAATTCTAAATTAGCTTCATAATTTTCATGTTCTAAACCTACAACAAATAATACTTTGGCATAATTTTTTCCATTTATCTGAGCTGTACTTTTATCTTTTGATATAGCATCTCTATGTAGATCAATCAATAAATCTAGTTTATTGTTTTTACTTAAAGCATCAAGTACATAAAATCGACTTGCTTTATAACTACTCGCATAATTCCACCCATTTAAATTTAAAAATTCATTTATGTTAGAAGTTTCAACTATAGTAGGAATATTATTTTTATTCAATTTTTCTTTCAACATATAAGATGCCATTAAAACATTTGGAGTAATATTATAATCCTCAAAATTGGTTGCACTATAATTTTCTAATTGATGAGTATTATATATATATACTCTCGGTTCTTTTACTTCAGTTGGATTTGGATCTTTTATATATTTTGTTTTAACTTTCAAATTTTCTTTTTCATCAACATCACTTGCTACTGCTATATTTTTTCCATTAATATCATTATTTATTTTATATCCAAAGTTTTTAATTAAAATGGTCGTTGGTTTTTTAATATCAATATTTGCAAGTGCTTTAATAATTTTATTTGATAAATTATTATTATATTTTTCATATATCATGTGGTGATTAGAATCATTAAGCATTTTCCTTATAAATTCTTCATTAGATGAAGCTATATTTAATTTTAAGATGTAATTAAATAAGATTTGAATAAACAAAATTATCAGTACTAAAATAATTATAATTTTAAATAGTTTAAATTTATGTCTTTTTTTTGCTTTGAATCTTTTTGCCATATTATCACCTACTTTAATTTATTCTGATTATAATACTTTATGAACAAATAATATGTCGATACAAAAAAAATAGAACAAAAAATTAAAAAAACAAGATATTTTACTATCTTGTCGGTTTATTTCCATGATAACCATATTCAATTTCTTCTTCTGTTAAAAATTCTTCTTTTTCTTCTCTATCATAATCAACAATTTCTTCCTTTATTTCTAGTTGTTTTTGCCTTTTTTTAGCATTTGGAAGTAATGTCGTTTTAAATATTTCTTTATTATTTGTATAACTATCTATATACATAAGAATGGTTCTAAAGTTTTTATAATTCATAAGCATATTTCTTACAGTGTTTTTTATTTCCATTTTGGTCTTTATACTATCATTAGTATTATCTTCTATAAGTTTATTTAATTGATTAGCACTTCTTTTTAAATGTTCTGGTATTTGCTCACTTTTATTAATAAGGTCAAAAAACACATCTTCTTTGCACAAATTAATAAATTTGTTTAATACGTAATTAAATTGTTTTTCACATTTTTCTATATCAATTTTTGTTTTACTATCTTTTGCTATTTCCTTTAATATTTCATTTGTATTAAATTCTAATTCTAAGGCATTTATCCCATTATGTCTATAAGTTATTTTTATATCATCGTAATATCCAGCGATTATTTTCTTTTCTTTTAAATAATATAGTAATTGCTTTTTACTCTTAAAATAAGTTGTAATATGCTCATCAATACGCGCTAAATACGACTTTTGTTCATACTCACCATTATCATTTTTAATCTTTATAACACATCTATCCGCTTTATTATTACTATTTATTGCCTCTAAACTATATAACTTTCTTTCCATAATATCCCCTCAAGCATATACTACAATAATTAATTTTTTTTGTCAAATAAAAAAAGTGACTTATTTTTTAAAGTCACAATTACTACATTTTATTTCATTCTTTTTTTCAACTAACATACTATTACATTCTGGGCACAACTCTCCAGTTGGTTTATCCCAATATGCAGTTTTACATTTTGGATAATTATTACATCCATAAAAAATCTTACCTCTACGACTTTTCTTTTCAATAATTTTACCATCACAATTTGGACAATCAATTATTTCTTTTTCTTCCTTTTTTTCAGTTTTAATATATTTACATTCTGGAAAATTACTACATGCTATAAATTCTCCATAACGTCCTTTTCTTTTTACAAGAGGATGACCACAATTTGGACAATCTTCTCCTACCTCTTCTGGTGGTTTCTTCTCCATTTTATCAAAGGCTTCTTCAACTGCTGGTTCAAAGTCTTTAAAGAATTTTTCTAAGGTTTCATACCATACTAGTTTTCCTTCAGCGATTTTATCTAAATCCGTTTCCATGTTTGCTGTATATTCTACATTTATAATATGGCTAAAAAATTCTTGTAATTTATCTGTTACTTCAAACCCAATTTCTGTTGGAACAAATTTTTTTTCTTCAATATTTACATATCCTCTATCTTTTATATTACCCATAATTGTTGCATATGTACTAGGTCTTCCTATTCCAAGGTCTTCCATTGCTTTAACAAGTTTTGCTTCTGTATATCTAGCTGGTGGTTGTGTGAAATGTTGTTCTTTAGTAATTTCTTTAGAAACCAATACATTTGATTTATAATCATCTAATGGTGGTAAAATCCTGTCTTTAGTATCTTCATAATCCTTATAGACATTTAAATAACCATCAAAAGTAATTACACTACCAGTTGCTTTAAATTGATAATTATTATTATCTAATACAATAGTTGTATTATTTGTTTTAGCCTCACTCATTAAAGATGCAAGAGCACGATAATATATTAAACGGTATAATTTATATTCATCATCTGATAGATATGGCTTTACACTAATAGGATCACGTTTTATGCTAGTTGGTCTAATAGCTTCATGAGCATCTTGAACATTTTCTTTTTTCTTAGCAACTTTAACTCGTCCTACATATTCACTTCCATATTTATTTTTAATAAAAGTTAATGTTTCATTTACGAAATCATTAGAAAGACGTGTTGAATCAGTACGCATGTAAGTTATAAGACCCACTGTTTCATCTGCAAGTTCAATACCTTCATATAATTTTTGAGCAATACTCATTATCTTTCGAGCATTCATATTTAACTTAGTGGATGCTACTTGTTGTAAAGTACTAGTTGTAAATGGCATTGGGCTATTTTTTTTCTTTTCTTTTTTATCAATACTATCTATTGTAAAAGAATTAGTTATTTTATCTAATATTTCATTTGCTTCTACTTCACTTTTAATTTCTATTTTTTTATGGTTGTAATTAAATAGTTCAGCTTCCATCTCATTAAATAAAGCCGTAATAGTCCAATATTCTTCTGCTTTAAAGTTTTGTCTTTCACGTTCACGATCAACAATTAGTTTTAAAGCAACACTTTGTACACGACCAGCACTAGATCCACTTGTTTTTGACTGCATTAATTTACTTAATCTAAATCCTATAATTCTATCTAAGATTCTTCTTGTTTCTTGTGAATTAACTAAATCTTTATCAATTTCACGAGGATGTTTTAAAGCATCTATAATAGCATTTTTAGTAACTTCATTAAAAACGATACGTTTTGAATTTTCTTCATTTAAACCAAGTACATCATAAAGATGATAACTAATAGCTTCCCCTTCACGATCGGGGTCAGTTGCTAGATAAACAAAATCTGATTTTTCACAATCTTTTTTAAGACTATCAACATCTTTTTTCTTTCCTCTAATTATTTTATAATTTGGTTTAAAATGATCTTCTATATCGACACCAAGTCCAAATTTACCAGTCGTTGCAAGATCTCTAATATGACCTTTAGAGGATACTACTTTATAATCTGTACCTAAATATTTTTCAATTGTTTTTGATTTACTAGGTGATTCCACTATTACTAATTTCTTAGGCATAATCCACTTCCTTTTTATCTAGTACATTTATACACTATTAATTTTTAGTTGTCAAATTATTTTACAAATTCTCTTCCACATCGACTACCCCAAGCATCGATTAATTTATCATCTTTATATATTTTTAATATTTCACAATTATTAGAGCATTTATTACACTCCATTCCAATGGTATCAAATTTAACATTCTTTATATTTAAATCATATTTTTTATTTATTTTATTATTTTTAGCTAAAATAGCTATTCCTAAAGCTCCCATTAAATGACTATCTTGATCAACTATTACTTCGTGTTTTAACACTTCTTCAAAGTATTTTTTAACGCCATCATTTTTACTTACACCACCTTGAAAAACAATTGGTCCATATATTTTTTTACCTTTTCCAACATTGTTTAAATAGTTTAGAACAATACTTTTACAAAGACCAGCTATAATATCTTCTTTTTGATATCCAACTTGTGCCTTATGAATTAAATCTGATTCCGCAAACACAGTACATCTCGCAGCTATTTTAACTGGATTTTTACTTTTTAATGCCATTTTACCAAAGTCTTTAATATCAATTCCTAATCTTTTAGCTTGACTTGATAAAAAAGAACCTGTTCCTGCTGCACATAATGTATTCATTGAATAATCAGTTATAATACCATTATTTAAAATAATCATTTTTGAATCTTGACCACCAATTTCTAAAATTGTTCTTACATCTGGATATTTAGATAAAGTTCCAACAGCATGTGCCGTTATTTCGTTTTTGACAACATTTGCATCTAACATTAATCCTATCAGTTTTCTAGCACTTCCTGTTGTTCCAATTCCTTTTATTACATAGTCATCTACTAATCCTTCCTTAAGGCCATTTATTAATTTTTCTGTTGCTTTTATTGGATTTCCTTCTGTCCATATATATAATGATCTAATTATGTTGTTATTTTCATCTATAATTACGCCTTTCGTTGAAATAGAACCTATATCAATTCCTAGATAACAATTTTTCATTTTTTCTCCTCATTTCTATCATATCGTAAAAAGCTTCACATCTTGTTTTTATTCCTACTTCTGATGTATTGGCATCAAAAGAGAAAAAAATAACTGGTACATCATATTTTTTACATATTTTATTAATTATTGGCATAGCACCGATTTCTGGTGTACAAAAGGAAGCTTTTATATGAATAATTCCATCATAATTATGTTCACATAGGTATTTTGCATGAGCTACATTATCAGCAGCATCTGCACCCATTTTATATTTAATATAATCTTTTGAGTACTTTAAGTATTTTTTGATTTTTTTACTTTTTTCAAATAAGAGATAATGTACATTAGTATATCTTTTTACTTCCATTCCATATTTAGCTAATTCTATTTCAAGGTTATAATTGGAATATGGTTCCATTAAAGTATATAGTTCACCAATTATTCCAACCTTTATTGGATTATTAGGTTTATTAGTTTTAATTTTTTTAAATTCTCTTTTATATTTTCTATATATTTTATATAAATGGATTAATCCTTTTGTTTTACTAAATTCTCTTAGCATTTTTTTATTTAAATTTTCAAAACTGTTTTTTTCTTGTTCAAATCCTATATTTAGTCTTATATAATTATCTATTTTATCCATATATTTAATCATTTTTGATGCAATAAAAAGGTAATAAAATCCTTTTATAGGATTAAATTTTTTATCTATTTCTTTTAAATATTTACATATTTTTTTTAAATCTGTTCTTCCTTGACTAATTAAATTTATATAAGTAAATTCGTATCCTAAATCTTTTAAGATTTGTTCTTGTAATTCAGCATAGTATCCATATTTACATCCACCTCCTGCTTGAAATAAAATGTTTGCTCCATTATCTAAGGCTTCAATCATTGTTCCTAATGTATATTTAAAAGGAGTACATACGAAATCTGGGCTATATTTTGTACCTAGTTCAATTGTTTTTGAAGTTATTTTAGGAGCTGTCATTATTTCAGCATCAATTATATGGTTAAATAGATAATTTGCGACTATGTAATAATTTCCCATATGGGGAAAACTAATTTTCGGCTTTTGCAAGTTTTTTACTCCTTTCTTTTACTACATCAATAAAGCTTTCAAGTCTTGTTTCAAATCCTGTTAAACTATCTATATCATCTATTATTAAATTAAGGGTTGGTATTTTTATTTTTCGAATTGCGAGTTCGTTTACTAAACTATCTGGTCCACAAGGAAAGGTTGAAAAGAAAATAATTCCATCTATTTTTTTTATTAATCTAGGGATACATCCTATTATTTCTTTATTATGTTTCCAATAAAGTGTTTTGGATATCTTTTTACTTTCTGCATTAGCAATTTCTTTATTAAATAAATCACTATATATAACATCAACTTCCATGTCATTTAAAATTTTAATTATTGGGTTTCCAATATACTCATCTCTTGTATTATAAGGATGTCCAACAATTAGTATTTTAGTTTTTGATGAACTTAATTTTTTTAAGTTATTTTTAATTAGTTTGTGTTCTATTTTTTTTATTTCTTCTTTTGTTTCTTTATATGTTTTTTTGGCTTTATTTTTAGAAATTCCTAGTTTTTCTACCATATTTACTATTGCTTTTTCTTCAGTTTCATTATTTGTATTTTCAACGTTATAGTTTAAAATATTTATGTCAAAAAGGTTATTTATAATATCATATGTAGCTAAAAAATTAGTACATGTTTGATTATCATATCCAAAATTATCAATTCTTGGAATTAAAATGTAATCACATTTTCCTTTTAGATATGCAACATGTCCAATATAATTTTTTAAGGACAAACACATTTCATCATAAGAATATTTTAGTCCTAAATTCATAATTTCTTTATTTGTTTTAGGACTTAATACAATTTCAAATCCTAATTTTTCTAAAAATAATTTCCAAAAATTTCCATAGTAATAAAAATATAAACTTCTTGGTATTCCTATTTTAATCTTGTCCATGTTATCACCTATATAATATTATTATTAAATTTAATTTTTATGAATATAAATATTTTTTATGTTCAAAATATTATTAGGGTGATAAAATGAAAGACAACGAACAAACAATTAAATGTTCTGTTCATGATTGCAAACATTGTGATTGTGATGATAATAAGTGCAAACTTGATAAAATTAAGGTTTGTAATTGCAATGGTGATGGTGGTAAAGAAACCACTATGTGTGACAGTTATAAAGAAAAAAAACAAGATTAAAATGTTCTTGTTTTTATTTTGTAGTTTTATATTTAATTTTTGTGACAGTTGAATACTGTACATCAGTATTTATTTCAAAGTTAGTTGACATATTTTTATCTACTTTTTGTCCACCTGGATTCTCTATATCGACAATTTTTAGATTATCTTTATTTATTAAACTAATATAGAATAGTGGTACTTTTTCCGTTTTTTCCGAGGTGTTCTTCAATGATATATTTAGTTTTAAACTACCATCAACATTTTCAGTTTTAGTTTCCTTTACCTCAAAAACACCAATTTTTTGAATTTTTTTATCATCAACACTTTTTTTATTAGAACAACTACAAGCACTTGTTAAAGAAAATAAAATAATTGCACATATAATTAATAATTTATTTTTCATTTTTTTCCTCCTTAATAAAATTAATTGTTTTTAACCTTTTTTCAATTGTCTTTAAAGATGCATTACTAATAACTAATTTTTCTTTGTTATTTTTAAAAACTATTATACATGGTAAATTTTTACTTTCAAAAGAATAATTGACATCTACATTTTTAAATAAAAATGGTTCGAATGAATAAAACTTAAATTTATATTTATTACTTAAATTATATACTTTTTTTCTTAATTCTATTGAATTATTATCTCCATTTTCAATGATTACCAAATTATCTAAATTTTCACTTATAGTTTGATTAAATTTTTTAGAATATAAAATTTCATATAAATTATTTTTATCAATTAAATTATTATTTTTTAAAAACTCATATATTTTTTCTTTATCCGAAATATCTTCAGAAAAAATAGAATTATTTTTTTTAAAAACTTGAAGAATTGGTTTATAAAAATATACTAAATCTTTGTCTTTTTGTTTTAACTTTTTGTAATTTTTCTTTCTGCCTTTCAAATCAAAATATTTAATTTTTAAATTATAAACTTCATTATAATATTTTAATTCTTCAATGCTAGAATAAAAAGAAGAAAAGTATTGCTCACTTGAATCATAGATAAACAAAATATCATTTTCTTCTATACTATCGACATTTTTATAAAATTGCTTTCTTTTTTCTAAACAAACGCAAAATATAACTATAATAACAATGAAGATAAAAATTACAATTTTTTTTTTATTAATTTCCATCTTTATCATAACTTTCATTTACATAAATATATGGTCTGTAATAAAAATACTTGGTTGTAGATGAAACTGTTGAATATCCAACATTACGACAGTTCGAATCTGAACTATTATTATATGTACGAACATATCCATATGTTGAATTAGCAACTTTCGTTGATGAAGATTTACCAGCCGCATGTACTTCTGTATATGTACGGGTAACTGAATTGGATGTGCCTCCAAATTTATGATTTAATTTATATGTAAAATTGTTAGATCCAGCAACAAATTCAATAGAACTATAATTACCACCACAAGGGATAACTATTAAATGTCCAGTATCTAGAATATTATTACCAGTATCTGATCCAGGAACTAATGTATCAGTATTATATGTAAAATCATATTCATATGATTGTCCAAAGAATGATAATCTATTTTTATGATCTATATGCGGGTTAACTGTAAGTCTTTTATAATATGCACTTCCATACCAATCTGTTTTAGTTGTTGTACCATTATATGAAAAATTGGTTTCGCTATTATTTGGGTATATTGTTTGACCACTTATATAACTTTTACTTACATAGGTTTTAGAATACTTAGAAATCATTTCCGTTGTGTCAGGATGACTAGTTTTATATGTAGTCCCAGCGGCACCAGTTAACATAAAGTTATTATCATCTTGTTCATATTCTGTATAGCCAGTAGGAACCACAACTGTTCCAGAACCAATCCAATATGGACTACTTAAATCTGAATAATAATTATAACCATTATTTCCACTATCACTAGTTATACAATTACCATTTTGTTTAAATATTCCACCATTATTACAATCTTTCTTAATAAGACTATTAGAAGCCATGTAACCGTATGGAAGACTTTGATCATTTAAATATGTATTTGCATAATTATAGTCATTACCACCAGAAGTATATCCAGCTACATTTGCAGCTATCAAAGTCAAATATGATCCTTTAGATGATCCACTATCATTTATAACATACCAATCTTTTGTTCCATATTTTATTTTAGAACCTTTAGTACGATTAGCAGCTCTAATACCAATATAAGTAGTAGTTGATATTTTATTACTACACTTTTCGTTTCCGGCTTTATCTACAGCACATATATAATATTTATAAGTATTATTAGTTTGTGTATTTATTGAATATGTATTAGAACTAGAACTTAATATTACAGACTCATATTTAGTAGAACTATTCCCCATCGCTGTAGTATCAATATAGTTTAAAACATAATGATTAACACCCGATTCTGAATCACTTGAAGAATATTTAAAATCTATACTTCTACCATAATTTTTAGCACTAATAGTTGGTGTATTAGGAGCTACTGTATCAACTAGCACATTAAATTTATCACTAGTAGCTGTTTTCCCTGATTTTGAAGTTACTTTTACTTTATAATTACCACTTTCTTTAGCTAAATATGTGCTACTTGTTGCTCCACTAATTATTGTACCATCTTTATACCATTGATATGTATAACTACTCTTATAACCAGATACAGCTGCTCCCTCTTTAATATTTGCTTTTAGTGTAACATTTTTATTAGACCACCCCTGAGTATAATCCGTCGCAATAATACTAACACTTTCTGGATTTGTATCTTTTATTACTTTTTTACTACACGAACTTTTCTTATTATCCGATGTTTTTACATATCCATATAACGTAGTTGTTCCATTTTTAGTTACAATAAAAGTTGAAGTGCCAAAACCACTTGTAGTTTTATGCTTATAAGATGGAGTTGAAGATGTAACAATGTCAGAATAACTAATAGGTAATACCTTAACAGACGAAGTTGTCATAGTAACTTTTACATTCGTTTTATAATATGGAGAATTTCCTTTAGTTCCTTCCAATAATTGTAATATACACGTTGGTGTATCTTCCAAGATAGGTTCAGTCGTTGTTTTAGCAATTCTAAATCTTCCAGCTTCATTAGTTGCTTTACTTTGAATAGTATATTTCTTTTCAAAATTAATTCCAGTAAATTTCTTACTAATTTGCCACTTACTCCAATTATTAGATCCAGCTTCTTTTATCCTATAAAGTTCTTCTTTTATGTCAGATCCTTCATCATACCAGTCTATATCTGCCACTAATGATGAACCATCATCTTCATATTGATATTCAAAATTAGTAAATTGAGGTATAGAATAATCAGCACTTTTATCAATTTCAGTTATTTCACTATCATCATAACAACCTATCATTTTATAATTTTTTTTCTTTGATATTGCATGAATATAATTACATTGTTGTTCACTGTCATAACAAACATAACTATTTTCTAATGAAAAAGCATTTTCCTTATTTTTTAAACTAAGGTCTTCTAAATTTACAAATTCCTCTTCACAATCAGGTAACCTTTTTAATCCTTGTTTCAAAAGATAATCTTCTGTATTTTTCTTTACTAATTCGACAGATATTTCAAAAGATCTTTTTTCAGCTTTTTTTACTTGAACTAGTATTATAGGTACAGTAATTGTCATTATTATTGACAATATAACAATCACAGCCAAAAGTTCTACTAATGTAAAACCAATTTTCTTTTTATTTTTCATAACAAATCACTCTACCCTTCATTAGTCAAATTATAACAAATATTGTTAAAATAAGCAACAAAATTGTTTCCCTAATCATTCTCTTTTTCAAATTTATTATCAAATGGATTTTTATTATAAATAAATACTGTGTAATTATCTGTTTCTACGATTTTATCTGGATTGCCATAATACATTTTATAAAAATCTTTAAATAATTTACCATTTGAATTAAGCGCTAAAAAGGTCTTTCCAGTATGATATCCTGAATCATACCATCTTTTATCAGAATACCAACGATAAGAACTAACTCTATCATCTGTTATAACACTAACAGTTGTAATTTTATAATTTGATAGATAATAAGTCATAAGTCCATCCCAAAAATCTGCATATCCAAAAGTTAAATTATTTTCTTTTAATACATTCACAAGCTCATATCTTCTATCTAAAGCTTTTTGATCATGTTCAACTACAATAACTGAAGTTTGATATATATTAGCTATAACATAAAATATTAATAAACATTCAAAAATTACTTTTGTAACTGGTTTTATTGCATAAAATTTAAAAATACAATATATACCTAAAATAATATTTAAAATAATATTAAATATAAAATATTTCAACTCAGAACTATTATAAAAGAAACCATCCATAAATAAATATGAATAAATCATTATTATCCACGAAATAGCATTAAAAACAATTAAAAATTGGATTTTATGATTATTTTCTTTAAACTTTTTAAATAATGTTATTGGCGTTATCACAATAAAAATAATACTGATAATAAACTTAATTGTATAAGCAATTCCTCTTATAGAAAACAGTGAAAATTGTTTATATTGTTCTAAAAAATAATCACTTGTCATCATGAATACATTAGGATGATTTTGATTGTCATATCCAAAAAAATTAAATATACATTCAAAAATTGCATCTATTCCCTCTTTAATAGATTTCATTCCTAACTTAGTATACTCTGTATCAGAAGCCCTAGCCTCGAAATGAAGATTAATAGTCAATAATTTATAAGTACAAAAAGCACATACTGCTATTAAAAATACAAATAGCAATTTTTTTATCTTAGTATTTTTCAAAATAAATTCTTTAACGTTTTTAACCTTTAAATTATCAGATATAATAAAGAAACATTCAGTTAGTATAAATGGTAAAACAACAGATGGCAAATATCTTAAACTGCCTATATTAAATAAAAAGGTAAAAACTAGTCCTAATATATAATATATTTTTTTAGAATTTTCCTCTTCAAAACTTTTAAAATACATAAATAAGAGTAACATTGAATTAATTACAACTGTAAGATATGCATTAAAAGCATAAAAATAATCTAAAATAGAATATGAGACACCGGATATAAAAATAGCAATTAAAATCCAAACATCTTTTTTATTTAAAAATTTTTTTCCATATTTATATAGTATAAAAAAGAAAATAATTGCTGTTATCAAAACACTTATTTGCCTAATTAATATTTGATTACTCATAAAAAATGATAATAAAAACGTTGGTATGCTAAGTGAGAAAAACCAAAACTCATTTCCATAATACCAATTCTTTAATAAAAATTGTTTATTCATTTTTTGTTCATGAGCAAGCACATCTGTAATAACAGAATCTGATGTCAGAATACAAGTTGATGTTTTAAATATATATATCAAAGTTAGTGTTAATCCAATAATTGATAAAATAAAACAAATTTTTTTAAAACTAAATTTATTATTTTTTTTATTCATAAAACCCTTACCTTTCCTTATCAATTATATTTAATTTGTCTTTTTTTGTCAATTAAAAAAAGACTAAAACTAGTCCTTTTCATTATTATTATAAACAAATATTAATAAAAATAAACAACTAATCAAGAAGATATTCCATACATAACGATACTCATAATGATGCATAAATAATAGTAACGTTAATGTATTAATGATTACAGGAACTAAACAAATTATTAATTCTTTCTTTTTAATCAATATACTATATATAATTAATATAATTAAAATATCTATATATATTCCAACTCTAAAAAATAAACTATTTAATATTTCATTATTTGCAATAAAAACTAACAAATTATCAACAGATTTTTGAGCACTATTTTCATTTGCATTTACATACATTTTTAAGTTGTTTTTTTTCGCATTTATATCAAATGATTTAGCATAATTTGTTTCAAATTCATCATGAAATATTTGATACTTATAAGTCATAATTTCATCTTTTTCACTAACATTCCAAATAATATCTGTTCCATATAATCTATCTTTAATTAAAAAACTAGGTGTTTTAACAAATTGTTTCATATATAATTTAACTAATTTTTTCTTATTAAGTTTAACATTTCTAATATCATAATCTGTATAGTGCAACATCAAATCAATATTATATTTATCGTAACTATATTTCCAAGCCTTTTTTGGCATCTTAGAAATCAGATAACGATAGGCTTCACTGTCTATATTTAAATTATCTGTATACATTAGATAATTAAAACCATGTAATATTGTCGCAACATCAAAATTAGCTGGGGCATCTTCTACTTTTAATAATTTATACAATGGTTTATTTATAATATAAACGGAAATTATTGGTACAAAAAGAATTATTAACAAGATTTTTTTATTCTTTTTTAAAGCATAAATTAATAACATAATTATAGTACAAATCATAGCCAAAATTCCATTATGCCTAAATACGCCGACACAAATTAGACAAATAACAAGAAATAAATAATTAAATTTATTTTTATTAAAATATTCAAAATCTTTGATGATTAAATATATAAGGAATGTTAAATACAATATAGCTAAGCTAAAATCAACATCTTTCCACATTGTAACTAAGAAAATACCTGTTACTGGTAAAATAGTAATAAAAATAGCCGTTATATATATTTTAGTCAAAGACATATTTTTTTTATAAAAATAAAATAATATGTTAGTTAATATACATGCATAAATAATGATTCTAAAAGTAATAAAATACTTAACATCACCAAAAAGTAAATAAAACATTTTAATTAGAAGTGTATGCATATAAGGATGCCAATTTGATAATGTATTGCTACTTATATCACTAAGTTGCATATAACCATCTGGTGGTAAAATATAAGGATTAAATATTAATTGATAAATTATACCAATTATAACAACAATTGCAAAAACAATTAATCGATGTATCCAAATTCTTTTTTTATCTAATTCTTTATTTTTATTTTTAACTTTAATTTTTTTAATAAAGTTAAACACAAAAGGAAATAAAAGATAAATCCAAATACTAAATATAATATAAACTAGAAAAGTTTTTATATTAAAATTTTCACTAATAAGATTACTTCCAAAGAAAGAAAAGCTTATATATATACTTCCTAAACCTACCAATATTTTTTGACCTATATTTTTATATTCCCAATCTTGATCATACTTGAGAATAAAAATTGCATAAATGATCATTAATACAAATTTTGTAATTAAATCTATATTAATAAAAGCATTAAATTCAATTAACATCAAAAATAAGAATAATAGAATTCCCTTTTTATTATCTAAAACTCTAACCAAAAGATTAAAATAAACAAAAAATGATATTCCTAAAATAGCAATTGTTTTAAACAAACTTACATCTTCATTAACATTTGTATAATTATATTTATAATCAGGATTATAAATTTTTACAGCTTTGTCATTTAATAAATAATCAAAAGCTTTTATTTTTATTTTTTTATTATTTATTAAAACATTATAGTCAATTGTATTTCTTTGTAACTCAATTTTTATTTGTTTTTTCTTTTTTATATTTATCTTATATTTTTGATTTGGTTTTAAAGTAGCTTTATATTTATCATTAGTTTTATTATATCTTTGATATGATGTATTCTTATTACTAGTATTTATTCTATCATATTCACTATAATAAGCTTTTTTTATTTTTTGTTTAGCATTATCTGTATAAATGGCATCAATCGTTACCATTCCATCAGATATATTTTTTATTTCTATACTATTATTTTTATAAGAATAAGCCATTTGTCCAAAAGTTAAAATAGAACATACGAGTGCAATTAAAATTGATAATATAACTTTCTTTTTATTTTTTAGACTAAATTCATAATGATAAAGAATTAGACCATATATACCTAAAACAATAATATTTCCACCAATTATTGCGAGTATATTACTATAATTATTTGTTGTATATATTAATGAAAATACTATTAAAAACAAATAACTTATTATTTTAAATATCATAATATCACCTATCTTATATTGATAATTATACCATTATAAAATAAAAATAAAAACAATTTTTGTTGAAATTACTTTTATTTAAGACCAATTACATATAAAAATCCTACTTAAATATAAGTAGGATTATTAATCTATATGGTGATCCGTACGGGATTTGAACCCGTGAATGCTGCCTTGAGAGGGCAGTGTGTTGAACCACTTCACCAACGGACCAGAAAATGCTAATTAAAGCATTTTAATATTATCATATTTTCAAGTTTTTTACAATATTAATAAAATTTTTCAAAGCGTTTTATAACACGATCTCTTCCAAATAATTTTAGTATTTCATATAAATCGGGAGTTTGACTTTTGCTTGTTAAAGCTACTCTTATAACGGTTGCAATATCAGCTACATTTCCTTTAAAATCATCAGGATTTTTCTTATATTCTTTCATATTAGATGCATAACCTAATTCATCAGCTAAAAGTTTTACTTGATTAAACCATTCATCCTTATCTTCTGTATAATATTTATCCATATAAGTTTTTAATATTTTACTTATTTCTGAAGGATCAGTAACCTTTCCCCATTCATAAACATCTGGATTAAATAATTCATCGTACATATACCAAATCAATGATTCAATATCGCTATATTTTGCTATATCTTTTCTTGGGTTTTTTTGTTCTCTTTCAATATTTAAAATACCTTTATAATATTCAACATCTTTATCAATAATATCTTTTAATGATTGTGAATATTTTGATGCCCATTCATATGATTCTTTATATACTTCTTCTTTTGTCATTTTAGAAATCATATTTTTAGAAATATCATCTAACTTCATTAAATCATATAAAGCTCCTGATGAAGACATTTTATCTGGATTATAAATAAAATCGGTATATTTTTTATCTGGATTAGCTGTATGCCATTCTTCATAATTAGAATTGATAATGGTCATTAATGATTCTATTACTGCAAGTTTTGGATACCCTTCTTGATCATAATAGCTCATTGATGCTTCTGGATCTTTACGCTTACTAATTTTTCTTACATTATTTCCATCTTTTTTAATTAATAATGGTGTATGAATATAAGTTGGGGCTTTGAAACCAAAAGCTTCAAACATTTCGATATGTTTAGTAACACTTGGTAACCATTCTTCCCCTCTTACGACGTGGGTCGTTCTCATTAAATGATCATCAACAACGTGAGCAAAATGATAAGTTGGTAACATGTTATCTGACTTCATGATAACATCATCTATATCATTTTCACTTAAACTAAGTTTTCCTTTTCCTAAATCTACAAAAGGAATTTTATTATCAAAGTTTCCTTTAGAGCGGAATCTTATTACATAAGGTTCACCATTTTTAATTCTTTCAATTTGTTCTTCAACACTTAGTTTTTTACATTTTGCATAAACTCCATAATAACCTGTTCTTTTTTTTCTTTCTTCTTGTCTTTTGCGCATACTATCTAGTTCTTCTTTTTTACAAAAACAAGGATATGCACGTCCTATTTCTATTAAACGTTTAATAAAAGCGTGATAAATTTCTTTTCTTTCACTTTGAACATATGGCCCATAATTTCCAACTATTTCATTTTCATACTCATATTCATCTGGAAGTATTTCATATTCTTTTAGAGTTTTCATTATTAATTTTGTTGCATCATTAACTTCTCTAGTTGAATCAGTATCTTCATTTCTAAGGTAGAAAATTCCATCAGAATTTTTAGCTAGCATAAAATCTATTAGTGCTTGATAAACTCCACCTATATGCATGTATCCAGTTGGGCTTGGTGCGAATCTCGTAACTTTTTGATTGCTATTTAAATTTCTTTCAGGATACATTTTTTCATAATCTTCTACTGTCTTATCTATATTAGGAAAAATTAAATTTGCTAAATCTTTATTATTCATTATTTCACTCTCCAATAATTAATGGCTGCCCCAGTTCGATTCGAACGAACGCAATGTCAGATTCAGAGTCTGATGCCTTACCGCTTGGCTATGGGGCAAGATCTATTTAATTATATCACTTTTCTAATCAATTTTAAATAAATTAATAAAAAAAAACAGTTTTAACTGTTTTTAGTTCATCAATTTTGGTAAAACAAATATTACTATAATATCTGTAATTACTAAAGCTGATGTTAAAATATAAGCAAGTTTATTTTCATCGATTTTAAATGTAAATTTCATACCTTGATATAAATAGAACATATAAAGTAATGATGAAATCATAAATATTACAATAGCTATTTTAAATGAAACTAACATAATAAGTGTTGTTAAGATAATTCCAACAATATTAACTACTGAACTGCTTGCTAATAGAGTTATTATTTTTTTAAAAGTTGTTTCTCCTTTTAAAATAGAAGAACCTACTAAATATAACATTCCTGCAAGTATAAAATAAACTACAATACTTGCAAATAAAGTTATAAAGAAAATTTTTACATATGGTATCTCAACACTTGATAGTGCTAATCCCATCATTCCTCCACCAAGAAGTCCTATTTGACCATAAAGTTGTTTAATTAAAACAAGTGTCATTGCTGATGTTGAAAGGGATGCGATTAATAGAATTATTAATGCTAAAACAAAATTACTATCAGCAATAAATGATTTTAAAGTATCAATTGGTTTAATAAACATTCCTTTTAAAACATTTAATAATGATGTCATATAAGAATTAAAATCTTTAGTACTAATTTCTACTTTTTTACAATCGCATACTTCTCCATCTTTTAATTTTTTACCACAATTTGTACAAAATTTTGCCATTTTATCTCCTCCTAATTATATCTTGAAAAATAAGTTGTTAGTGTTGTTGTATCAATCATTTTATAATCACCATCAACACAATCAAAACTAATTGTTAAATAATCATAATCACTACTTTTATTTGTTTTTTCTTCATCATTATAATCTTTGTATTTAATTTCATATTTATATTTGATTTTTGTTCTAACTTTTATTTCATTATCATCAAAACTAAAACTAACTATTTCAGCATTTGTAAAATCAATTGATGTTAAAGTTGATGAATAATTAGATAGATTAGATACTAAAGTATTATAATCTTCTTCAATTTCTTTTAAATCAGCTTTTTTATAATCAAATTTATTTTTTATGTCATCAAATGATTTTTTATTTATAGCTGCATCATACATTGTTTTTAAATTTTCTTTTATTGTTTTTTCAATTTTCTTTGATGTCTTTTTAGGAATATTACTGCTATTTATTTTTACATCATATTCACTGTAATATTTATTAATATTTAATTTATCTTCTACAACAAAACCAACTGGTAATTTAGCCTTAACTGTATATTCTCCTGTTAACATTTTTGGAAGTTCATAAACTTCTTCATCTTCGTCTGATTCTTTTTTATCTAAATATTTTTTATCAATTTTAATTCCTTCAATTGTAAGTTCTGTTCCTTTAGCAACCACTATTTTAACAGGTCTTTCAGTTACGAAATCTTCAGATGAAATTATCCAATTGCTGAAAAATAATAATTTATTTTTTTTATTTTTCTTTAAAGTAATTTCAGTTGTTTTTGGAAGACTTTTATCTTTTTCAGTATAAGAAATTGTAACATCCATTTTAAGACCATCTTCTGATTTATTTACTTTTGTAACTTTATAGTTTAATACCTCTGAAGAGTTTTCTTTTAGTTTTTCTTTAAAAACTTTACTAAACATTTTCTTTGAAGTAAATTTGCCATCTTCAATATTTAAATAATTATATATTTTATCAGTATCACCATCAACGGTTGCTTCAAAAAATTTCTTAGCAATATTTTCTGGTTTAAACATATTACTTAATACAATGAAAGCAATTATAATAATAGCTATAACACCACTTGCAATTTTTAAAACTGTTTTATTTTGCTTAGACATATTACTAAACATAGGATTTTTCTTCTTATTTTCTAATTTTGCCCCACAATTTTCGCAAAAGTTAGATCCAGTTTCATTTTTTGTTCCACATTCTCCACAAAACATTATCTTACCTCCTTATGAAGATAATACTATTAATTGAAAATATTGTCAATTATTGTCACATTTATTATATTTAAATATATGTTTAAAATTGTTTATTATTAAAAAAACTACGGAACGTAGTTTCTAAATTTTTCTTATTAAAGTTTTACCTTCTTTAATTTTACAATCTTCAGCACAGCAAAAATCTGGAAATGTACATCTTGCTCCATGAGAATACTTTTCAATATCTAAAGCCAATGGGTTATTTGATTTTTCTAATTCTTTTTTATATTTAATTAAATTTTCTTTTGTCTGTAACATTATTTCAAGTTGAGCCTCAGAGCATAATCTTTCCTTACATTTTAAAACAAAATCTTCATATTTACCCATTTCACTAACTTTAACTATTTCTCCTTGTGGATTAACATCTTTAACGTATTCCATGTCATTCAACCATTCATTAACCAATGTTTGATCATCCAAAATAATTGGTGGTACAAAGTATTCTTTTTTATCTAACATTTCTATTTGATAATCAATTGTTCTATGTCTTTGTGCTTGAGCAACTTGAGCAAACGATCCTTTATATAAAGTTGAATAAACATTTCCATAATATTCTTCAACTTTATCTAAATCTTTACCAAATAGTGATAAGCTTCTTCCTTTTTCATTTTTTAATAATCCTTCTTCAAGAACATTTAATTTATCTAGTTCTTCTATTAATTGTTGCATTGAACTAGCTAGTTTTGTTTCAAATAAATTATTTTGATTAATATTTTTAATATAATCGTTCATCCAAGATACAAGATAATTAATTTGTCTTAAAGTTGTTGAATAAATCATTTGTGTTGGCATAAATACAGTAACCAAATATCTAGCATTTTCTTGGGCTAATTTTTGAATTTTAGAATCATTATAAACATTTCCATATTCTGCTTTTATTTTAGCTACGAATATTTCAATCCATTTTTGATACAATTTTTCTTCCCTCTCTGTTATGATTGAGCCATCTTGTCTTACAATAGATGTATATCTTGCTGATTTCTCACTTGTTGTATATTGTTTTTCATTATTAAGCACCATGGCCAAAATTTTTGGAATATTTTGCATGTTAAAATTAATTAAAATATGATCATAAACACTATGATGACCACTATTAAGTGTTCTATTAACTCTACGCATTGTTTTTTCTTCTAGTTCATTTTCAAGATGTGAAAATCCCTCTTTATCATAACAAACTCCAGCTATTTTTCCTGATAATTTAATAGCCTCTTTTTTGTTAAAAGTTCCATTTTCTTTTAAAAATTGATTAGGTAAAATACCAACCTTAATTTTCATTTTTTCCATTTCTACCTCCTATATTGATATTTTCCTTTTTATTCTTTTTCCATATTTTAATTATATCAATTATTGTAATTAATATAAATATTTTTATTAGAATTTAATCATATTAAAAGAAAATTTTTTTACTTTCTTTCTTTTAAAAAATACCATAATCTTTGATTAGACTTTTTCTTAAACTCATATTTCTTTTATTTGAATTTTGTTTTATTTCTTCACTTTTTTGATCACAAATTCTATCATAATTATAAATACTAATAAAATGTAATACATAGGCATCAACTTTAGATAACTCTTTATAATTTTTTAATTTTAATTCAATAAATCCTTCTACATCAACTATAGATTGTTTCTTTAGATGTTTTAGAATTTTTTCTATTTCTTCTCTTTCTTGATCATTTATTTTTGTATTCATTAAATCAATTATTGAGTTATTCATATAATTATAAACTATATCATGTTCTTCTTTAGAACATTGTTTCTTTGAATATTTTTTAAATAATTCACACATCAGTAATTGAGATTGAATATCTTGATATTTTTTTAATTCTTCTAATGACATTTCTTTTAATGATTTATTATTTTCGCTAAGATATTTTTCATCATCATCATTTACATATGACAACCACTTAATCCATTCATCTAATACATCTATACGTACACCAAAACTACTACGTTTAACCACATATAGCAATTTGTTTGAATCAACTATTATTGACATAATTCCACCTCATTTTTATTATACTATTGCTTTTAAATAAAGTAAATATTTCTACTTTCAAATTATTTTTTTAATCTTCGTCTAATTTTCTTTACTAAAGCAACTGGTTTACTATATAGCATATCATCTATTCTATCATCTAATCTTCTTTCTGATTCTTCTTGAGTTAATCCTGCTCCAACAAACATTCCATCACTAAGCATTATTTTTTTACCTTTTTTTACTTTTATAAAAGCAGAATCTTCGCCACTTCCAATCATCATCAAAACTTCTTCTTTATTTTTCTTTAAAATTCTTTTATGTGCTTTAAGAATTTTATGTTGTTCATCACAATCTAATTTGTCAAATTCTTCATAAGGAATACCTAATTCTCTTTCTAAAAAATCTTTTGCCAACTAAGTTCCACTCCTTCTATATGCTAGATTTCAAAATGTTTTTATATTCTTCATCTAAATTATCTACAATGGTATCATTTTCTAAAATTTGTTTTATAAATCCTTTATCTTTTGTTTTAACAATTGTATTAACTATTTTTTCTTGGTTTATTTGATGAATAAGACTTATATATTCACCTAAATAATATACATTTTTGGAATCCACAAAGAAATTATCCAATAAATCAAAATTATAACCTTTCCTATCATAATTCATCCCTAAACGCCATATATTTTCTAAAGAATTATCATAGTTTTTAGCCACATTCACTAAATCATTAAAACCATCTTGATCTATATTTGGTGTAAATGGTACAAAAATGTAAGAAGTTATTAGTAACATTAATTCTAAAGCACTCATATTCTTAGCAATATCAATATAAGTTTTATTATGGATTGTTAAATCAAATATTCTTTCATATTCATTTTCGTTATTAATTATTAATTCTTCTAAAGATTTATCCTTATTTTCAATATTCTCTAATAAAATATTCAAATCTTTTTTGTATTTTTTTCCACCTTTAGAATTTAAAAATATTTTTATTTCATTAATAAGTATATCTTTATTAATTAACTTATTTATATATTTATAAACACTTTTGACAAAAAAATTATTTTTTAATATTACTGAAAAAGACAATTTTTTAATATCTAAATTAATAAATATCTCTCCAGCCTTGCCTTTACTAAATTTTGTACTGTTATTTAATTTAATCTCATATATGTTTTCATCATAAAAAATATTTAAATTTTTTCCAATCTCTAATTCATCAATTGTTTTAATAATTACTTTATCTTTATTTATTTCATACTCAAAATCAACTTTATTATTATCAATATATAGACTGATATCTTTAAACATATTTTCTATCCCTCAATTCTAAAATATTTTACAAATCACAAAATTTACTTCGTCAATCTGCAAGCATGTTAAAATCAATTGAATCTACATAAATATTTAGTACAAATTTAATTATTTTAAAACTCAAACAACAAAAGTGTTCGAGTTTAGTATCAATCTGGTGTCCTCAGTAGGGATCGAACCTACATTTATTCCTTAGGAGGGAATTACACTATCCATTATGTTATGAGGACATCTAGATAAATTATAACATGAATAAAAGAAAAAAACTATAAAATTATTATAGTTTTATGTTAAGTAAAAGAATTAAATAAACATTAACTAAATAGCCAAACTTTCTACCGAACTCATATGACCCCACTACTTTATCCACCATACTAACAATCCATGACTCTGCATATTTTGGTAAAGAAATATTAATAGGAAACATATGTGATTTTATAATATCCTTTTCCTTTTCATTAATTCCAAAAACACGCATCGAATTATCAACAGCTTCTTTAGGATGAACAAAAGTAGAAACAAAACGATCTTTAACATTTCTATCTTCATCACTAATAAAGAAATCATGAAGTAATCCAGCTCTTGCTGTTTCAACATAATCTAAATGTAATAATTTAGATATTTTATAAGAATAATATGAAACTCTTACTGAATGTTCAAAACGAGTTGTTCCATGATGCTCTATTCTTTTTATTTGATTAAACTCTTCATTATCAAGTATATTCCCTACAATATTCATGTAGTTATCATCTTTTTTTATTTTGGTCGACATTTAAAATTCACCTCAGACTATTACATTATATCATATTCAGAAAAAAATTAATAATCTTTTCGCTTAAATTTTTTAAATTTATTTAATTAATTGTCAACTCTTGTGTTATAGGTTGAATTTGAATATATGTATTACCATCATTAACATCAATTTCTGTACCATCTGAATAACGATATATCGTTTGACTAGAACGTGATTCCTTTTCCCAAACAATAGGAACAGCATAACCATTAGTTATGTAATATCCATCGCCACTTCCAATATTATCTAATTTTTGACGTCCATAACTATCTAAACTATAATTATTAACTTTCATAACAATTATATTTTTAGCTGTATATTGATTTTTAGTAATACCATCAGTATGGGCAACTCCATTTACAAAACGATTATATACTTTTTTCTCAGCATCATAAGTATATGATGTTACAACATAATGAGAATAAGGAATCGAAATGTTGTTTGCAACAATACTATCCTCTTTAGAATCTAAATTAAACTCATCAACTTTATAATTTAATAATAATTTTTTATTAGTCTTAGTTCTATATCCTTTGTCCGATACAGCACTTTTTAACTTTTCCATATTCGTAAAAGCAGTATGCTCTAAAGCAACACCTAACGTACGATCTCTCCAAAAAGCACTAGCTGTACTCATACCATCAATATTATCAATATCTAAAGTTTTTATATCACTTAAAGCTTGAGAACTACCACCAAAATGAACATAAATAGCATCATTTTCTAAAGCATAATCCAAGAAATATGGACGCGAACTTCTAACTGAACCGATTCTATCTGTATCTTTATCTTTAAAAATAGCCATAAGACGTGTTAGTCCTCCTTCAGCTATAGCTTCATAAACAATATATGCATCATCTAAACCAGCGTGATTAATACGTGCTTTAGCATGATTATTAATCATAACTGCATATGGTCTTGTTTTTGAATCTTGATCAACTATTTTTAATTTTTTCATTTCTACTTTTTCTTTTATTTTTTTAGCAAGATCCTTATTATTTAAAATAAAATACCCGCCTCCAATAATAACTAATATTAGAATAATAACCATTGAAAAAATTGTTTTCTTTTTCTTTTTTGACATTTTTCTTTTTCTCATAAAAACGCCTCCTCTTCTTACTTTTATTATATCAAAAAAAATAAATAAAGATTTAACTTTATTTATTTTATATGTCTAATTTGTGTAAATTAATGAAAAAAGAAAGCTACATAGATTAAGAAACATAAATATATAAGTGAAATAATTAATCCATTTATTTTTTCAGATTTACTTGATTTATATTTAACACCTAATGCCATAGTTATTAGAAGTCCTCCAACTAAACCTCCAATATGAGCTGAATTAGCTATCCCGTTTAAAACAAAACCTAAAGCTAAATTAAATAAAATTAGCGGTATTATCTGAGATTTTATAACCGTTCCAAGGTAAATACGATAATGATATCCAAAATATAAAAGAGCACCAAATAATCCGAAAATAGCTCCTGAAGCACCAACACATATAGAATCATTAAAAATAACAGACATCAAACTACCAGTTAAAGCACTAAACAAATATACAATTAAAAACTTTGTTTTACCTAGAAAACTCTCAATTTGCATACCAACTATATAAAGTGCATAACAGTTGAAAAGTAAATGGAAAATTCCAGCGTGTAAAAAGGCACTTGTAATTAAACGATAATATTCACCATTTTTTACTAGTGGTGCGTAATTAGCACCAAATCTAAGTAATGTAAGTGAATCTTGACTTCCCTTTCCAAAAAGATATGTCGCAAAAAACACTAAAACATTGATAGTAATTATGAAATATGTAAGATATGGTGTTTTTTTCTTAAATACTTCTTCTGCTTTAATAGAATCAGATTCATTTTTTTCACCAATTTCTTTTGTTATTTTCATGAATAATTCCATACCTTTTTCTTTAAAATTAGTATCTTTAGTAATTGTTGGAAACTCATTCATAATAAATTCATATTTCTTTAAATCTTTAACATTGTTAACCTCAGCACAATCTAAATGATTAGAATGCATATATGGTTCTATATCAACATTATCACCTAAATTAACAAACAAACTTAAAGTTGTAATATTAAATGACATTGTCTTTTTCTTTATTTTATTTACTATTTTTTGTGTTCTAAATAAATCAAAATTTAACTGTTCATCATTATGAATATAATTCGAAACAATTCTAACAATTTGGTAATTCTCATCCAAATTTTCTAGCCATATCTCGTTCTTAGCTCCATGTAAAACAATTGGGCTATATCCTTGTTCTGTTATAAAAAAGTGAAGTAATTTCATCACTAATTCGTCATTTTTTTCTAGTCTTACTTCTTCCATATTTCCTCCTATTAATAATATTTTAATATAATTCATAAATTGTGTAAAGAGGTGCATGTATGAAAAATTTCATAAAATTTATCTTAATTTTACTACCATGGTTTTTAAGTTCTATTATTTTTAAAGTTGATTCTACCTTTTATACGAGTCTAAATCTTCCAAAATTTGCGCCACCAACTTATTTTTTTCCAATTGTATGGACTGTTTTATATATTTTAATTGCTATTAGTATTTATATTGTTTTCAATACCATTTATTATAAATATATCAAAAGTTATACTAATGTATTAATTTATAATTATATTTTTAATCAACTTTTTACCTTTTTCTTTTTTAGTTTAAAAAACATCTTTTTAGGTTTTGTTGATATTGTTTTAACTTTCATAACTTCTCTATTTCTTTATTATGAAACTAAAGAAATAAATGAAAAAGCTAGTCTTTTTTTAATACCATATACTCTATTTACTTTATTTGCTTTAATTTTAAACTTAACAATTTATTTTATGAATCTTTAAATTGTTTTAAGATATTTTCAAAACATGGTGGCAATGGACTATCAAACTCCATATATTCATGAGTTGTTGGATGTATAAAACCTAATGTTTTCGCATGTAAACATTGTCCCGTATTATCAATTAATTTACGTCTTCCATAAACAGGATCATTTACAACCGGATAACCTATATAGTTCATATGAACTCTTATTTGATGCGTCCTACCTGTTTCTAGTTTTAATTCAATCAAAGTAGCATTAGAATATCTTTCTATTACTTTAAAATGGGTTATCGCATCTTTCGAATTAATATCTGTAACAGCCATTTTTTTACGATCATTAATATCTCTTCCGATTGGTGCATCAATTGTTCCAGTATCTGTATTTATTATTCCCCATACTAAGGCAATATACTTACGAGTTGTCTTTTTTTCTTCTAATTCTTTAGCTAATATCTTATGAGCCTTATCATTTTTAGCAACCATCAAAAGTCCAGTTGTATATGCATCTATACGATGGACTATTCCCGGTCTAAATTCACCATTAATAGTACTCAAATTTTTAGAATGATATAAAAGACCATTAACTAAGGTTTTAGATTTATTACCAACCGCAGGATGAACTACCATTCCGTTTGGTTTATTAACAACGATTACATCATCATCTTCATAAATAATATCTAAATCCATTTTTTCAGGAAGAGCTTGCATTATTTCTTCTTTTATTTCTCCAACTTCAACAAGATCATTTTCTTTCAAAATATAACTATTTTTTGTTTTTTTACCATTAACAAGTATCTCTTCATTTTTAATCATTTTACTTACTTTACTTCTACTAACATCTAGAACTTGTGGTAAATAACTATCAATTCTTTGATTTTTAAATTGTTCATCTATTTTTATTTTTTGCATTCTTATCACCTCTAGACATATTAATAATAAGTAAAAAAGCACTTATTACTATTGCTATATCAGCTAAATTAAAAATTGGAAAATTATAACCTATAATATTAAAATCCAAATAATCAATAACATATCCTCTAATAATTCTATCAATTAAATTACCTAGAATTCCTCCTATTAACATACTATAAGTAAAAATATTCATTTTTGTTAAGATAGTATCGTTAATAAAAAATTTATATATTATAAACAAAGCTACTATTGCAATCATTATCAAAAAGATACGATTGCCATTTAAGATACTAAAGGCAGCTCCTAAATTTTGAACATATGTTATTGAAAAAAATTTATCTATAACTGAAATACTACTATTTAATATCATAGTGTTACTTATAAAAATTTTAATTATTTGATCAATTAAAACAAATAAAAAAGCAAATATAGTAATATATGTCATTTTATCACCTTATTCATTATACCACACTTTTTAGTTCTTACCTAAAAGAGGTTTTAAAAATTCCCCTGTATAACTTTCTTTTACTTTAACAATTTCTTCAGGTGTTCCCTTAGCAACAATAGTACCACCATTATCGCCACCTTCTGGTCCTAAATCGATTATATAATCAGCAACCTTGATTACATCTAAATTGTGTTCTATAACTAATACAGTATCACCATTATCAACAATTCTTTGAAGAATTGCAAGTAATTTTTTTATATCATGAGTATGAAGTCCTGTTGTAGGTTCATCTAAAATAAACAAACTTCTACCAGTTGGTTTCTTTTGTAATTCTTTAGCTAGTTTAATTCTTCCCGCTTCTCCACCACTTAAAGTAGGAGCACTTTGACCAAGTTTTATATAAGAAAGACCAACATCCATAAGCATTTGTAGCTTATTTTTTATTTTAGGATGGTTTTCAAAGAATGGCAAAGCTTCTTCAACTCGCATCTCTAAAACATCATAGATACTTTTTCCTTTATATTTTATATTTAATGTTTCACTATTATAACGTGTACCATGACAAACTTCACAAGGAACATAAACATCAGGTAAAAAATGCATTTCTATTTTCTTAACACCATCTCCAAAACAAGCCTCACAACGACCGCCTTTTACGTTAAAAGAAAATCTTCCTTTATCATAACCTTTCATTTTAGCTTCTTTTGTTGATGCGAAAACATCTCTTATATCATCAAATACACCTGTATAAGTTGCAGGATTTGATCTTGGTGTACGACCAATTGGAGCTTGTGATATATCAATAACTTTATCTATATTTTCAAGGCCTTTTATTTCTCTAAATTTTCCTGGTTTTTCTTTTGATTTATATAAATTACTAGAAACTGCTTTATAAATTATTTCATTAACTAAACTACTTTTACCACTTCCACTAACACCTGTTATACATGTAAAAGTACCAAGTGGAATTTTAACATTAATATTTTTTAAATTATTTTCTTTTGCGCCTTTTACTTCAAGATATTTTTTATTACCTTTTCTTCTTTTTTCAGGAACATCTATCTTTAATTTTCCTGTTAAATATTTTCCGGTTAAACTATTTTCATTTTCCATTACTTCTTTTGGTGTTCCACAAGCAATTACCTTTCCACCATGAAGACCCGCTTCTGGACCGATATCAACTAAATAATCAGCTGCTAACATCGTATCCGTATCATGTTCTACAACAATTAAAGTATTACCTAAATCACGCATTTCTTGGAGTGACTTAATTAAACGATTATTATCTCTTTGATGAAGCCCAATACTAGGTTCATCCAAAACATATAAAACACCTGTTAAATGTGATCCTATTTGCGTTGCAAGTCTAATTCGTTGAGCTTCTCCACCACTTAGTGTTCCAGCACTTCGACTAAGCGTTAAATAACCAAGTCCTACATTAATTAAAAATTCTAATCGTGATTTTATTTCTTTAATTATAAGTTTAGATATTTCAAGTTGTTCTTTATTCAATTTTAGTTTATTAAAGAAGGTATATAAATCTTCTATGCTTAAATTTGTTAATTCAAAAATATTTTTTTTAGAAATCAAAACAGAAAGAATTGATTCATCAAGACGAGCTCCATGACATTTTGGACATTCTAATTCTGTCATATATCCCTCTATCCAATCACGAATCCAAGTACTTTTTGTTTCAACATATCTTCTCTCTAAATTATTAATAACACCTTCGTAGAAGTTTTTTGTACTTCTTTTATTACCTGTTTTTGAAATATAATTAAATTCTAATGGTTCTAATGATCCGTATAAAATAATGTCTAATTGTTCTCTTTTTAAATTTTTAATCGGAACATCCATTTTTATATTATAATGCTTACAAACAGTTGAAAGTTCTGTATAGGTTATATTATTAGTATCTTCTATATTAATAGGCTTAATAGCGCCTTCTAAAATACTTAAATTTTTATTTGGAATAACTAAATCTTCATCTATTTTATATTTTATTCCAAGTCCTTTACATTCATCACATGCCCCATATGGTGCATTAAACGAAAACATTCTTGGCTCTAATTCTGGAAGTGAAAAGTCACAATCTGGACAAGCATAAGTTTCACTCATTAAAAATGAATCGCCACCAATTACTTCTATAAAAACTCTACCTTTAGAAAGTTTTGATGCCTGTTCAATTGATTCATATAAACGACTTCTAATTCCATCTTTTATAATTAAACGATCAACTACAACCTGAATTCTATGTTTTTTGTTTTTTGAAAGATTAATTTCTTCCATTAAATCTAATTCTTCATCATCAATTATAACTCTAACATAACCATCTTTTCTTAAATCAGAAAGAAGGTCTTTAAAAGTTCCCTTTTCACCATAAACAACAGGACTTAATATTTTAATTTTAGTTCTATCTTCTAGTTTTAATACCTGGTTTGTCATTTCTTCGACACTTTGACTAGAAATAGGTTTGTGATGAACAGGACAATATGGTATACCTATTCTAGCATATAGCAATCTCAAATAATCATATATTTCGGTTACTGTTCCCACGGTACTTCTAGGATTTTTATTGGTTGTTTTTTGATCAATACTAATTGATGGTGATAACCCTTCAATACTATCGACATCGGGTTTTGATTCGCCACCTAAAAACTGTCTAGCATAGGCACTTAAACTTTCAACATATCTTCTTTGTCCTTCAGCATAAATAGTATCAAAAGCTAAGCTACTTTTACCACTTCCACTAACACCAGTCATTACTATTAGTTTATTTTTAGGAAGTTCAATTGAAATATTTTTTAGGTTATTTTCTCTTGCTCCTTTAATTATTATTTTATCCATAAAATCACCTCAAACTAATTATTATTATAACACTATTGTCAACTAGTATTAGTATAGCAAACATATTTTCGCAAGTAAATAGTTTGTTTGCATTTATTTACAAGTTATGATAATATATATAACACTTAAAAAGGAGGTAAAACTATGAAGTGTAATTCAGTTTTTAGAGGTAATATTAAAATATGTACAAATATTAATAATATTAAAAAAGGGAGCATTTTTAAATCACAATTATATAAAGAAAATGCTACTATTATTCATTTAAAACATTTGGGATTTGTTGATTTAGATAGTTTAACCGGTAATAAATTAAAAGATTCTTTAATTATTTTAAAAAGTCTTCTTTGTTCTTCTAAAAATAATATTTTTATCAATCAAAACCCAACAGAAGAAAATAGTTTATGGTTAGATGTTGCTTCTCTATCACAATATTATCATCCTCATTATAATAATGCTACAACTAAGATTAAACAATTAAAGTTAAATGAAACAAACAAAGACATTATACACTAAAAAATCAAAGACTTAATATCATCTTTGATTTTTTTATATTTTATTTGGATCAATATCTATATCTACATTTACTTTATTTTTAGCATAAATATTATTAATAAATTTCAATTCTTTAAATATCTGACTACTATCTTTATATTTTAAAATTACTCCAAGATAATAAACATTATTTATTTTAGGAATATTACATGCCGTTGGCCCTAAAATAAATAAATCTTTTATTTTTTTACTTTTTAAATAATCAGTAATTTTTTCGCCTGTTTTATATGCTTCATCATAATTATTAGATGATATTTTAATATAACACAAATTATAATAAGGACTGTATTTTAGAATTTTTCTAATTTCCATTTCTTTTTTATAAAAACTATTATAATCATGAGAACTTGCATATTTAATGCTATAATGATCAATATTAAATCCTTGAATAATTACTTCACCTTTTAAAGAGGCTCTTCCGGCTCTTCCAGCAACCTGATTCAAAAGTTGAAAAGTTCTTTCTCCACTTCTAAAATCTGGTATATTTAAACTAGCATCTCCATTAATAACACCAACCAAAGTTACTTTAGGAAAATCAAGTCCTTTAGCGATCATTTGCGTTCCAATTAAAACATTATACTTTTCTTGTCTAAATGAATTTATAATTTTTTCATGACTTCCTTTAGTAGAAGTAGTATCATTATCCATTCTAATAACCTTAGCTTTAGAATAATTTTCTTTTATATATTGTTCTAATTTTTCAGTTCCCATTCCATAATCGTTTATATCAATACTACCGCAACTAGGACATTTTTTTAATCTAGAACTTCCATATCCACAATAATGACAGCGCATTGTATTAGATGACTTGTGATAAATCAAAGGAATATCACAAGCAGGACATTTATGAACATATCCGCAATTTTTACAAGTTACAATAGTTGAATAACCTCTTCTATTTAAAAGAAGAATTATTTGTTCATTTTTATCCAATTTTTCTTTTATTTTTTCATCTAATAAACCTGAAATAATTCGATTATTCTTTTTTATTTCGTCTTTCATGTCAATTAAGGTAACTTTAGGTAAATTATCGTTTACTCTTTTTTTTAATTCACAAAGGTGATAAATTCCCATTTTAGCTCTTGTATAACTTTCTATTTTAGGTGTTGCACTTCCAAGTACAATCGGTATATTATATTTTCTTCCTCGCCATAAAGCTATATCAATAGCATTATATTTTGGATTATTTTCTTGTTTATAAGTCATTTCGTGTTCTTCATCTATAATAATTATTCCTAAGTTAGTTAGTGGTGCGAAGATGGCACTTCTTGCACCTATTACAATTTTTACTTCCCTTCTCTGTATTTTGCGCCATTCATCATATTTTTCTCCGTTTGATAATCTAGAGTGTAATATTGCAATAGTACTACCAAATCTTTTTTTAAAATTAGAAACGAGTTGTGGTGTCAAACTTATTTCAGGTACAAGAACTATAGCTTCTTTTTTTTCTTTTATAATTTCTTCTATTAGATGCATATATACTTCAGTTTTGCCACTTCCCGTTACTCCATGAAGAAGGAATGGTTGAAATTTATTTTTTTGATTTAAAATTTCTTTTATAACTTTATTTTGTTCATCATTTAGTTTTATTTTTGTATCTTCTTTTTCTACTTTATTATTTAGACGGTATTCTTCTATTTTTATTTCTTTTATAATTTCTTTTTTTATCAATGTTTTCACGCTAGATACAGAAATATCATTAGCTTCTTTCTTTAAAACTTTATCCTTATTTTCAAATAATTTAAGAATTTCTTTTTGTTTTTCATTTGAAACACTTATTTTTTTATTTAAAACTAAATATGTCATATATTTTTTATTTATGGTGAGACTTTTCTTAGCTTTTAAAGCAGATGGTAACATCGTTTGATAAGCACTTATTAGATTACATAATGTTTTTTGTGATATGTATTTTCCAAGTTCAAGCATTTCTTTATTTAAGACAGGTTCCTCGTCTATTAATGATATTATTTCTTTTAATTCATAATCAAGTTTTTCATTTTCTTTTATTTTTAAAACAAATCCTTCTAGTTTTTGTTTTCCAAATGGTACTAGTACTCTAATACCAACCTTTATTTTTTCTTTAAAATCTTTTGGAATCAAATAGGAAAATGTTTTATCAATATTTTTAGCTTTAATTTCAACAAGTACTTCTGCAATCATAATATCAACCTCTAATCAAATATTATCATTTTTAAAACCTAAAGACAAGAAAAAAAGAACATATTTGTCCTTAACTTTCTTTAACCGTTATAATAGGCATTACTTGAGAAGCATGTAATCTATATCTTGCAGACTTACCATCGTCACAATATCCATTACCCGTAAATGGGAAAATAACATATCCATCATATCCAGCTTTGCCTTTAGTTAAGGTAGCAATATAATCACCGTCTTGGCTTTTATCACTTAATAGTGGGGAATAATTACAACCTTTATAATATTTGACAAGATAAGAAGTTCCATTATATACCTGCGTAACTTCTTCTGATATAACACTCCTAGTTAAACCTTCTTCTTCCTCTATTGGTATTCTAACATAACTCTTAATAGAATCAACACCATCATTAAATGTCATCTCTTCCAATTCCGTTGTTTTTGATAAATTATTTTCACTCATTTTACTATCTAACCAATTCTCTACAGTCGTCTTTATTAGACTCGTATTATATCTATATGATTTAGGACAATAAGAAGTTCCTTCAACACACATTGGAATACCTATATTACTAACAGTACTACTAGGTACATCTGATGGTAAATATAATTGCAATTCATTAGTTGATAAATGATCACTAAGCATCAATCTAGTTGATTTTCCATAATCTCTCATCACTAACCATTCATATCCTAGATAACTTACTCTTTCTCCTTGTGTATAGTCTCTACTTAGTATTCCATATTTTTCCTCATTTATACCTTTAGCATCCTTCTTTAACTTCTCTAAAATTCTTGAACGAGATGAAAGCGTCGCAAGTAATGTTGTCATAAGCACTAAAAAAACAAGTAAAATTGTATAAAGTATTCCTGTTGCTGCAAATCCATTTTCTTTTCTTTTCATCGATATTTCCCCTATTCTATCTACCACTAATTTTATAACATTTTGTATTTATAGTCAAATGTTTAATTCTTTTTTTTTATGGACATGCATATATATTAAAAAGAGGTGACTTAAATGTTTTTCAAAGCAATTCATACACGTATTAAAATTGTTTTTATAATCATCATTATCCTTCTTATTATCATAATTGGAAAAGTTTTCTACATTCAAGTTATCGATTATAAAAAGCTAAATAAACTATCATCTAGCCTTTGGAGTCGTAACCTACCAATTGAAGCAAATCGAGGGAAAATATATGATCGAAATGGTGTTATTCTTGCGGATAATAAAACAACGACTTCCCTAGTTTTAGTTCCAAATCAAATTAAAAACAAAAAAGAAACTACTAAAAAACTGAGTGCGATTTTAAATGTAAGCTATGATGATATGTATAAACACGTAAATAAAAAAACATCAATTGAAAGAGTTCACCCCGAAGGAAGAAGATTATCTTATGAGATAGCAGATAAAATAAATTCACTAAAATTAGATGGCGTTTACCTAATTAAAGAATCACAAAGATATTATCCATACGATTCCTTAATGTCACATACTTTAGGATTCGTTGGAATTGATAATCAAGGTTTAAGTGGTTTAGAACTTATGTATGATAAATATCTAACAGGTGAATATGGAGCTATCAAATATTTAAGTGATGCCAAAGGAAACAAATTAAAACTAACAGAAGCTTATGAAAAACCTCAAGATGGAATTAATATGAGTCTAACAATCAATTACAAACTACAAGCAGTCGTTGAAAGAGAACTAGATAATGCTGTTAAAAGATACAATCCAGATCAAGCATTAGCTATTGCTATGAATCCTAAAACTGGTGAAATATTAGCCATTTCTTCTCGTCCTAATTTCAGTCCAAGTAATTACAAAAAATATAGTACCGAGCAAATAAATAGAAACCTCCCTATTTGGGCAACATACGAACCTGGATCAACCTTTAAAATTATAACCTTAGCAACCGCATTACAAGAACAATTAGTTGATCTTGATAAAGACACTTTTGATGATGGCGGAAGCATTCATGTTGAAAATGCTAGAATCAAATGTTGGAAAGCTGGAGGCCATGGACATCAAACCTTTCTTCAAGTCGTAGAAAACTCTTGTAACCCCGGTTTTGTTACCTTAGGACAAAGAATTGGAAAAGATAAACTATTTGAATATATAAACAAATTTGGTTTTGGTAAAAAAACAGGCGTCGATCTAAACGGAGAAAGTTCAGGAATTTTATTTTCACTTGATAAAGTAGGACCAGTTGAACTTGCAACAACAGCCTTTGGTCAAGGAGTTAGTGTTACCCCTATTCAACAAATTACAGCCGTTAGTGCAGCCATAAATGGTGGTTACTTAAATAAACCATACATCGTTAAAAGCTTAAACGAACCAGAAACAAATAACGTCGTCAAACAAAATAAAAAACAAACCGTTCGCAAAGTTATTGATAATAAAACAAGTAAAAAAGTCAGATATGCTCTTGAGAGCGTTGTCACTAATGGAACTGGTAGAAATGCCTTCATAGACGGTTATCGTGTTGGAGGAAAAACAGGAACTGCCCAAAAAGTTCAAAACGGAATGTATATGGTTGGAAACTATATTGTATCATTCATTGGTTTTTTACCAGCAAATGATCCTGAAGTTATCGTCTATGTCGCAATCGATAATGCCAAAGGAATAACTCAATATGGTGGAACAATATCCGCACCTATTGCACGAACAATTTTAAAAGACTCGATTGATATTTTAAATATTAAAAAACCAAAAGGTGCAAGTGAAAAAAATTATAACTTCAATGAAAAAAAATATGTAACTGTACCTAATGTTATAAATATGAATTTAGATGATGCTATGAAAAATTTAAAAGACTTTAAAGTTGAATATACTGGAACTGGTAAAAAAGTAACTTATCAATCACCTAGTCCAAAAGAAAGAATATATGAAGGTGAAACAATAAGATTACTCTTAGATGATTAGAGGTGAAAAATGCTTATTTTAACAAAATCTACTTTATCACTTATGATTGGATTTATATTGTCTATCTTCTCTGCTAGCATAATAATTCCCCTTCTAAAAAAACTAAAAGCAGGTCAAAATTTAAGTGTCTATTTAAGTGAAAAACATCGTTCTAAACAAGGAACACCAACGATGGGAGGAATCATTTTTATTCTTCCAACTATTATTACTATGATTATTCTCTATCTAACTAAAAAGATAAATTTTTCATATAATTTATTAATTGTTATTTTTACCTTTTTAGGATATTTCTTAATAGGATTTATAGATGACTATTTAATAATTATTAAACACAATAATAAAGGATTAAGTGAAAAAGCAAAATTTTTATTACAAATTATTATTGCTGTTATTTTCTTTTATCTATTTATGATTTCTGGAAATGAACCTCTTCTTTGGATTCATTCATTAAATATAAAACTAGATATTGGTTGGTATTATGGATTATTTATTCTACTTGTTTTAGTAGCAAGCAGTAATGCTGTTAATTTAACTGATGGCTTAGATGGTTTAGCTGGTGGTTTATCAGCTATTGCTATTTGTACCTTTGGAATTTTATCATTTAATACTGGTTGGCTAGAAGGTTATGAAGAAATCGCTATTTTTTGTTTTACTTTAACAGGTTCTATTCTAGGTTTTCTCGTTTTTAATGTCAGTCCCGCCAAAGTATTTATGGGTGATACAGGATCACTTTGTCTTGGTGCAACTCTTGGTACTATAGCTATCTTAACTAGACATGAAATTCTACTTATTGTTATTGGAATAGTCTTTGTTATTGAAACAATAACCTGTTTAATTCAAAGATATTATTACAAATTAACTAAAAAAAGATTTTTTCCTATGACTCCTATTCACCACACTTTTGAAAAACTAGGTTGGAGAGAACAAGACATTGTTAAATTATTTTGGATTATTGGTTTTATTGGCTCAATGATAGGAATTATATATGGTGTTTGGATGTAAAGGAGTGATATTTTGAAAAAATTTGATTTATTATTATTTATTACAATTATAACTATTTCTCTTTTTGGAATAATAATGATTTATTCAGCCTCATATATTTGGGCTGAATACAAATTTAATGATCCTTTTAAATTTGTTAAACACCAAGGTTTGTTTTTTATAATAGGAATTATTATGATGCTAATTACTAGCAAAATTCCTTATAAGGTTTATTTTGAAAAAGCAAACACTCTTCTACTAATTAGTATTATTCTTTTAATTTTAGTTATAATTCCTGGTATAGGAACAGTTAGAAATGGAAGTCGAAGTTGGTTTGGAATTGGTTCTTTTGGTATTCAACCAAGCGAATTTGCTAAACTCACGTTAATTATTTTTACTTCAAAATATTTAACAAAAAATGAAAAAAATTTAAAATATATTAAAAAAGGTGTTTTACCTATTTTAGGTATTGTTATTCTTGTTTTTGGTTTAATTATGTTACAACCAGATTTTGGAACAGGAATGATTATTTTAGTAAGTATTATTGGTCTTCTTTTTGTAAGTGGCGTTGATTTCAAATTTTTTATTCGTTTAGGACTAATTGGTGTAGTTGGTATTGTTTTACTTATAGCTATTGCTCCTTATCGTTTAGAACGTATTTTATCATTTTTAAATCCTTGGAGTGATCCTTTAGGAAGTGGTTTTCAAATTATTCAATCATTATATGCTATTGGACCTGGTGGTTTATTTGGGCAAGGTTTTATGAATTCAAGACAAAAACATTTCTATCTACCAGAACCTCAAACTGATTTTATTTTTTCTATTATAAGTGAAGAATTTGGGTTTTTAGGAATATTGATTGTTGCTACTTTGTTTACAATTATTATTTTTAAAGGTTTTAAAATTGCTCAAAATAGTGGTGATAAGTTTGCTAAATTTCTAGCTTTTGGAATAACTTTTGGTCTTGCTTTTCAAGCTATTTTAAATTTAATGGTCGTTGTTGGTTTAATACCAGTTACTGGTGTTACTCTTCCCTTTTTAAGTTATGGAGGGTCTAGTCTATTAATTACTCTAATTAGTATGGGTGTTCTATTAAATATAAGTCGTTATCAAAGATAATAAAAAATACACTTATTTGTGTATTTTTCAGGCTGTTGATAAAGTCGATTTTTCAAATCGGCTTTGTCACAGCCTTTTATATTTATCCCCCTAAAGTATAAAAAAGAGTGCTTTTTAGAGATTAAATACCTAATATTTGCTCTTTTTTAGACATTTTAGCCCACTTTGATTTTATTAAAAACTTAATTTTTTCAAAATAAGTAGTTTGTCAACAATTTGAAACATAAATATTTATTTATGTTCAATTAAAGATTTTAAATCATCTTCTAATTTTGATATATCATTTGGACTCATAAAAGCAAACACAGCATCATCATATTTAGCCAAAGTATTTGCTTCATCTAAATTAATGTGATGACCATTATCTAATTTAGAAATAATTACATCTGATGTTATTCCTTCAAAATCTTCTTGTTTTTCACGGGCACCATGAATATCCATAATATATGCCTCATCTACATTTTTAAAAGCATTTACTAAATCTTCTTTAAATTCGTTAGTACGTGAATATGTATGTGGTTGGAAAATGGCTATAAGCTTTTTATTAGGATATTTTTGACGAATTGCTTTTAGTGTTGCCTTTACTTCATTTGGATGATGAGCATAATCATCAATAATGATTGAGTTTCCAACTTTTGTTTCACTAAATCTTCTTTTTGCTCCTTGATATGTCTTTAATACTTTAGAAATCACTTTTGCTTCCATTCTTTCATAATAACAAGTTGCAATTACAGCCAAGACATTTAAAAGGTTATGTTTTCCATAAATAGGTAAATCATAATTACCGTAATAATTACCCTCTATTTCTACTTCAAAAGAAATTCCTGTTTCTTTATATTCAACGTTTATAGCACGAATATCATTATCTTCATCTAATCCATAATAAAAGATTGGTTTATTTACTTCTAATGAATGTGTATAAGGATCATCACCACAAGCTATAATCATCTTATCTGCTTTATTAGCAAATGTTTGATATGCATCAATTACATCATCTATTCCTGTAAAATAGTCAACATGGTCAAGATCAATATTAGTAATAATTACATAGTAAGGATTATAATCTAAAAAATGACGACAATACTCACAAGATTCTAAGATAAAAAACTCGTTTTTAGAATTAGCATAACCTGTTCCATCACCTATTAAATAGTTACAACCAATAGTACTATTTAAAACGTGAGCAAACATTGATGTAGTTGTTGTTTTACCATGACATCCACAAACACATATTGTTTTAAATTTTTCGGTAAGTTTTCCAACCATTTCTGAATATGTATATATTTCTAAATCTAATTCTTCAGCTTTTTTTACTTCCAAATTATTTTCACTATTAAAAGTTGCTCCCTTTACTATTTTCATATTTTCAGAAATATTATTTTCATCAAATGGTAAGATTTTAATATTTAATTCTTCAAGCCCAACTTGTGTGAAGAAATGCTTATCATAATCACTACCTTGAACTTCATATCCAAGTTCTTTCATTATTTGCGCTAAAGCACTCATACCTGAACCTTTAATTCCTATAAAATGATACATCTTATCACCTATCCTTATAATAATCGTATACTGTTTTATTTTCTTTGTCAATATTTTATACTTTTAGTTGACAAAAAAAGAGATTAATTATCTCTATCATTAAACATTATTATTAAACGTAATAAATTTAGCAATGTTGATATAACACTTGCAACATAAGTCATAGCTGCAGCTCTTAACATATTATGAACGCCATTTTGTTCCTCTTTATCAACGAGTTGCAAACTTATAAGTTGTTTTTGAGCTCTATTTGATGCATCAAATTCAACTGGTAATGTTACTATTTGAAAAAGTAATGTTGCAAGTAAAATTAAAATACCAACGATTAAATAACCTGTAATCCCCGCAATTAATGAGATTATTAGTGAGAAATATCCTAAGTAAGTTACAAAATTAACAAACGGTACTAGTGCACTACGTATTCTCATAAATGTATAATTCTCTTTATCTTGAATAGCATGACCACATTCATGAGCAGCTACAGAAAGCGCTGCTATACTTGTTCCATCAAAAATTTCATTTGAAAGTCTTACAACTTTTCTAGTTGGATCATAATGGTCTGTTAAATTACCGTTTACAGATACGACATGTACATCTGTTAAACCATTTTTATCTAATATCATACGTGCTACTTCTTGACCACTTATTTTTTTGTTATTTCTTATTCTTTTATATTTGTTATAATTGCTACTAATACTTATTTGTGAAAATAATACTATTACAAATCCTATTATTGCAATAAAAATGGTTAAAAGATTTTCATATCCTAATGTCATATAATTCATTTTATACCTCTATTCTACTTTGAATTTTGTTCCTTCCCTTGTATCAATCAAAATGATTCCTTTTTGTAATAATTCATCACGTATTTGATCAGCTAAATTATAATTCTTTTCTTTTTTAGCTTCATTTCTTTTATTTATCATATCATTAATATATTTTTCATCTATTTCTGATATTTCTTTTGTATTTGAACTTAATAAATCAAGAGATAATACCTGATCAAATTTTGTTATTAGTGTAATTTTTTCATTGTTTGTTAAAGTATTATCTTTTATAACATCATAAAGTACTGTTAATGCATTTGAAGTATTTAAATCATTTTCTAAGGCTTCTTTAAAATTATTTTCATATAATTCTATATTTTTATTATTAACATCTCCTTGATTATTATTTATTAAAGCGATTTTTCTTTTTAATTTATCATATGTGTTTTTAATTGTATCCATTATTTCATAACTAAATACTAATGTTTTACGATAATGTGAACTTAAACAAAATAGACGATAAATTATTGGATCATATCCTTTTTCTTGAAGTAAACTTAAAGTCAAAAATTCACCTTTTGATTTACTCATTTTTCCTGTTTTATCATTCAAGTGTTCTCCATGGCACCAATAATTACACCATTTGTGCCCAAGATATGCTTCACTTTGAGCTATTTCATTTGTATGATGTGGAAATATATTATCTACACCTCCACAATGAATATCTAAATATGGTCCTAGATATTTTATACTAATTCCAGAACATTCAATATGCCACCCTGGATAACCAACTCCCCAAGGTGAATCCCATTTTAATTCTTGATCATCAAATTTTGATTTTGTAAACCACAATACAAAATCAGCTTGATTTTTTTTATTTGAATCTTCTTCTACTCCTTCACGAACACCTACAACCATTTCATCTATTTTATGATTAGTTAATGCATAATAATCTTTTACTTTGCTTATATCAAAATAAACATTACCATTTGATATATATGCGTAGTTTTTTTCTATTAGTTTTTCAATTATTTTTATATATTGCTCAATATTATCTGTTGCTTTACTAATAATTTCAGGTCTTTTTATATTTAGAGAATCTATATCTTTTAAAAAGGCTTCTGTATAAAAGTCTGCAATATCTAAAACGCTTTTATGTTCACGTTTTGCGCCTTTTAACATTTTGTCTTCTCCTGTATCGGAATCGCTAGATAAATGTCCAACGTCAGTTATATTCATAGCTCTTTTTACATTATATCCAAGATAGTTTAATGTTTTTTCTAAAACGTCCTCAAAAATGTATGTTCTAAGGTTTCCTATATGGGCATAATGGTAAACAGTTGGTCCACAAGTATACATTGTTACTTTATTTTTATCATTTGGAACAAATTCCTCTACTTTTCTTGTAAGTGTGTTATATAATTTCATTTTATCACCCTAACTTCCCGTTTAGTATATCATAAATATACAGTTAATTTCAATTGTTTATCTTGTTTCACATAATATAACAAATTTAAATTATTTCATAATCTATGAGTTGTATTTGATTAGAAATCATGCAAGGGTTTAAATCAAGATTTTGACTTAATTCTGTACTCAAATATTTTTTGCTATCATCTGGAAAAACAGTTATAACATTTTCTTTTATTTCTTCTTTTAGAAGAATAGATCCTAATAAATTAGCTCCTGATGATATTCCAACGCCAAGTCCTAAATCTAAGGCAAGTTTTTTAGACATGTTTATTGCATCTAAATCATTAATTAAAAGGACTTTATCTATTTTATTAACATCTACTAGTTCCGGAATAAAATCATCACCTATTCCCTCTATTTTATGACTATCAATAATTCCTTTTGAAATAATTGCCATTGTATCCGGTTCTATTGCGCATGTTATTAGATTTGGATATTTTTCTTTTAGACATTTTGATGTTCCCATCAATGTCCCGCCTGTTCCAATTCCAGATACAAATCCACCTATATTGGATATTTGATTTAATATTTCATTTCCTGTTGTTTGGTAGTGAGCTATAAGGTTATTTTGATTTTCAAACTGGTTTATTAAATATCCGTTTATTTCTTTTGCTTTCTTTTTTGCTTCGTTGATGCATTTTTTAAATCCACCTTCTTCTTTTGAAAAAAGTTTTACGTCTGCTCCATACATTTTCATTAGTTTTAATCTTTCTTCACTTACCCAATCAGGCATAAATATATATACTTTTCGTTTATAATATGCTCCTAGTGCAGATAATGATATCCCAGTATTACCACTTGTTGCTTCAATAATAGGCATATTTTCTTTTAATTTTTTATTTTTTATTGCTTCTGTTATTATATAATTTGCCATTCTATCTTTTATACTGCCTGTTAAATTGTAATACTCTAATTTAGCAAAAATTTCTTTTTCTTGTCCTTTATATTTGTATTTTATTTTTATCATTGGTGTATTACCAATTAATTTTTTCATAATTATCACCTATTATAATATAATAGTATTGAGAAAAAAATTGACAAATTTGAATTTTTTTATTCTTTTGTTATTGCATATTTTATTACATTATGTTATTATATATGAGTACTGGTAAATGGACCCTTAGCTCAGTTGGTTAGAGCATCCGGCTCATAACCGGACGGTCGAAGGTTCGAGTCCTTCAGGGTCCACCATTTAAATTGCGAGTGTGGCGAAATTGGCAGACGCGCTAGACTTAGGATCTAGTGCCTTACGGCGTGGGGGTTCAAGTCCCTTCACTCGCACCATTTACAAGTTTGTTCGAATAATTCGAACTTTAAATACATTTCAGTCTGAAATATGACTGATTTTTTTATGCAATAAAAATCACCACTAGTAATTTTGATAATTATGTCAAAACACCTAGGAAGTTAAATTTTTTGACAACATAAAATATATATACAAAATCAAGTTTCAACTATTATTAATAAAAATATAAAAGGCTTTGAAAATTTTTCATCTTCATCTGGTAATGTATTTAAAAATTCGCTTTTGGTTATAGAAAATATGATCATTTCATATCTCGTATTTTATTAATTAAGGATATTATAAAAGGATGATTTTCATCATCCTTCATAATCACAATTCATTTATCAAATTTATTGTTCACCAACACTATTTGACAATCAACCATAAAAAGTTCTTACTTAAAAGAACTATTTATCTAAATATATAAAATTATTTTTGAAGCATATTTAATAAATTAATTTTAAACAAATCTTTATCAGAATGTTGTTTAGATACCATAACACCTTTATATGTTATAAGTTCCGATTGATGACCTTCACTTAATATTTCAATTGGTTCAATTTTATTTAACATTATAATTTTTTCGTTTTTATAAACTATATATTGTAATTTTATTTCTCCATGGACTTTTGCAAACATAACATCAGTTGGAAGCTTTAATTCATATGTTGTTGTTCCCTTTTCTTTATTAGTTGATACTACTTCACCTAAGAAATTTCCATCTTTTAATTTTGGATAATATTCAAAATATAATTTTTTATAAGCTAACATATTATATTTTTTTAATGAACGTTCAAGTTTATGAAATTCATTTTCGTTTAAATAATCAAATAAATAATTTTCATTCATATTATCGCCTCTTCGGTATTATAGTATATTACTATTAAATAGTATCATATATATACTATTTTGTCAAACAAAAATAGGAGTAATAAACTCCTATCTTACATGTGAATTTTCTTCTTCATAACTTTTTTCTATATTCAAATTTTTAATTGAATTTCTTAATTCTTTTAAACTTTGAATCTTATTATCTAATGATTTAGTTTTGAATGATGAACTAGATTTCTTTTCAACTGATTGAACATCTTCAATATCATAAACATCTGATTCTTCAACTTTTGAAGAACTACTACTTGATGATGAAGAACTACTTGATGATGAAGAACTACTTGATGATGAAGAGTTTCCACCTTTAGGTTCTTCCTTACTATGTACTTTTGATTCTTCAGTTTTTGTTCCAGTTACTTTTTCAGTTTTCTTGTTTTTATTTTCATCATATACTTTCTTTCCTTCAGAATATCCACTTGAAAATCCGCTTTTATATGAATTAATATAAGATGTCTTAGCAGCACCTGTATATTTACCAGGAACACTTATATTTCCAAGACTTTTTGACTTTCCACTAGAACCTTGAGACATTCCTTTTGAAAAACCAGCACTATAACCTTGTTTAGCTGCCTCTTCAACTGAAATTTGTTCTGATTTCGATGTTGTTTTGATTTTCTTACCATTTTTAGTTTTAAAAGTTCCTTTAATAAAATCTTTCGAACTTATATTTTTTACAGTCACTTTTTTTCCATGTTTTTTCATTTTAGTTATTTTCTTAGCAGTTTTTGATTTAACTACTTTAGATTTAACAACTTTCTTAGATTTACCAGTTGAAGTAACTTTTAAGTTCTTATAATATAACTTTTTATAACTTGCATTAGCTTTGTAAGTTGATAATACATTTTCACTTTTTATCGTATTAATAATATTTGTAATAACTGTATTAATTGATTCTTCATTTGCATATTTGTTTGCTTTTGCTTCTTCTGTAAGATTGATTGCTGTCGTACGTGCTAAATTAATTTTTTCTTCTGCACTCTCTAAAGAACTAAATACACCATTTTCAAAATCAGTTCCTTCTCTTCTGAAGTTTTCAGTAATGCTACCTTTATGTTCTACAGCAGTTTTACATTTCTCTTCAACATAAACCATATCAGCTACACTCTTTGACATTATTGTCTTACTTAATCCAATTGTCTTAGCTGAGTTAGCTGCTGGAAAAGCACCTAAATATAACGATAATAATGTATTATTTGCAGAATATTTTCTAAAATTATTATTTGCTATTCCATTTTTAATAATTTTATTTAAATCTTTAGAATAGCTAGTAGCTTCAGATACATTTTTATCAATTGATGCTCTAACTACTTTATTAGATGTTGATTGAACATTTTTTATATAACTAGCAAATTCTTTATCAGAAATTAAATCTGAAACATCAATTATACTTTTTGAAACTTGAGCATCACTATCTAATTTAGCAAGAACTCTGAAAGTACTATCAAATAATTTATTAACATCAATATTATCTGATTGATAAAGTTTTAATAAAGTTTCAGATGAGATGTTATCCATATTTAAGACAATGTAGAAATTTACTAAATCTTCTACTTCTGTTGCCATTTCACCTTTTTTAATTTTATATCCTTTTGGTACTGCGTCTTTTATAAAATTAGTTATTTTCTTTGTCATTAATTTCTTATCTTGAGGATCAAAATTTAATAAAGGATTTTTAGTATTATTTACTACATTTTGAGTGACATTAGCATAAGGTGTTGCAGTCGGTGTTGGTCCAACATTTTCAGTTGTTACTGTAGTGTGATTTAAATTATTATTATCACTAGAATTATTAGAACGTCCAATTCCATATGATGTTAGTCCTATAATTCCAGCTCCTAAAATAATTGTTCCTGCCGCTACTTTCTTCTTACTTAAAAATTCTTTTATTTTACTTACATTTTCTTTTGGAACCTCAATATGTTTTTGTTCACTAACAACTCTAAATTGAGAGAAATCATTAGATAATGATTTCTCATCTATTACAAAGTCGTTTTTTGCAAAGATTTTACTACATTTTTCTTTTAATTCTTCTTTATCATTTTCTGTTAATGGATATGTATTAAAAACTCCATTAGCATTTTGTAAGAATTTATCATATTCTTCTTCATTTCTAACTGTTTTTGCAAACATTAGTATACTTTTTTTAACAAAATCCTCACTATTTTTAATTCTTGCCATGGGCAAACACCCCTTTCATTTATTCACTATGCTTCTTTCTTTTCGCCTGTCCAAACCCAGTCACCTGAATTAAGTCCACAAACGTCCCATTTATACTCAGTTTTTCCACCTTTAGTAGTAACTGGTCTTGATCTATAAACATAAACTGTTTTTGTTTGTTTTTCTTCTTTTCTAGTTACTTTATCTTTATATCCTGTAACAACTCTTACATTTGTTGTTGTTATATATGATATAGTATTTGTTTTTGTACATCTTGTACTTGTATTTGATGTATTAGCTGTTCTTTTATACATAATATATACATGATCTACACCAGCAGTACATTGACTCTTACAAATCCAAGTTGTATCTGAAACTGGTACATATTTAGTAGTTGCTGTATCGTTTGGAATATATTTTAATGAAACATATCCAATTCTTTGCCATCCACCATAACTAATATTTGTTGTTGTAGAAGTATATTCAGAACAATAAGTTACTGTAGATCTACCTACTCCAACTTCTTTTGTTGCATAAATTGGTTGTGACATATCTTTTGTTACAACATCTTTATAAGTTGTTGTTGTAATATCTTTTTTACCTCTTTGAACTTGTAATGTAGAGGTTGCTGTTATTTCAGTAGTTCCCCATGCAGACCATTCACCATATGTAGTTGATCCACCAGTTGTTTTTGAATATCTACAAACATAACTTTTATCTGGTGTTGGTGTTGGATTTGGTGTTGGACTTGGTGTTGGTGTAATAATTGTTATATTAGTTGTAATATTTGTTACGTTATTAATTGTATTATTAATGTTATTTACTATATTAGTAACATTATTAACTTTTTGTTGAACTGGTTGTTTTGTTTTTGCAGAATATAATACTGGAGTTTTAATATCAGCTTTATTCTTTTCACAAATTGCAGTTTGACAATAATCATAGCATCCCATGTAAACTAATAAATAGTTTTCTTGATCGCTACATTTTAAATTAACTTTCATAACAAATTCATCTTCATATTTTGTTATTTCAACATATGAATTATCTAAATCACATTGTTTACCTTTGCTATCAACAAATGGTAAAATAATTTTTTTATCAAGCATTTCTCCTAAAGTTAATTTTACTTTATCACCAACAGCTTGTGGAAGTCTTGGTGTAGTAAAATAACTTTTTGCTGCATCTTTCATAGCAACAACGTTGTTATTGAAGATTTGATCATAAAACATTGATAAATCAGTAGTTTCGTTTTTACTATCACTACTGCTATTCAAAGCTTTCTTTAAATCACTCTTCATAGGAAATAGCCACATTAATACAAATATAAATAAGGCTACAAATAAGAATTGTAAAATTACACTCTTTAGATTAAAATTTTCTTTTCTTTCGTTATACATAGATAACCCCCCTTTGAATTGATGTTGAGTATACTAGCACAAACTATTATTTTTGTCAACTTTTTTTAAAAATAAGTTGTTTTTTTTCAAAAATAACAATTTTTCTTATTCTTTTCTATGATGTTCTTTCTTTGGTTGTTAGGCAATTATACCATAAAAATAAAGGAAAGTCAAATATTTAAACGAACAATTGTACTTCCTACATTATAAAAATCAATTTGAAATTCCTTAACTAATTTATTTGTTTTTAAAGTTTTGATAGTTGTGTCCTTTAAAATGCCACTTCCAATACCATGAATTACTACAAATAATTCTTGTTTTAGTTTAAAATTATCATTTACAAAGTCATTAATAGCAACCCTTGCTGTATCACGATCCATGCCGTGTAAATCTATTTTAGGCAAGTTAGTAGTAAATATATTACTTAAACTCATTATATAATTCCTTTATTTCATCTAAATCAAAAATAGAAAAGCGGCCACCTATCTTGGTTACAGAAAGTCCTGCTGTAACATTAGCAAGCCTTATTACTTTTTCAATTTCCCATCTTTGACTTATACCATAAGTAAATGCTCCATGAAAGATATCGCCCGCTCCTGTTGTATCAATAGCTTTCTTTTTTATTCCAGATAGTAATTTCAATTTATGATTATGTTCATATAATACTCCATGATTTTCTAAAGTTATAATAACTTCGTTTTTAAAAATATCTTTCATTCTTTGATATATAATACTTAAAGAATTTAAATTATCAAAATCAAATTTTTCATTAGTCATTTTTTCAGCAAAATCTTTAGAACAAACAAGATATTTAACTTTCTTTGCAAGATCTATTACTTCTTCCGTTGTTCTACCAGCATCAATAATACTAATTGCTTTTGGATATTTCTTTAAAATTTTATCAGATACATTATATTCTTGTCCATCAATCAAAATTATATCTGGTTCGAATGAAAGATCAATCTCCTTCATTTTCATTTCTTTTGGACGGTATGTAAGTATTGTTCTCGTTCCATTTGATTTATTTGCAATAATAAAACTAGAAGTTGTTTTATATTCACTCGATAATTCTAGATAATCTGTATTAACATTAACACTGTCTAATTCCTTTTTTATATATCTACCATATTCATCATTACCTACGACACCCATAAATGTAACGTCGCATCCCCATTTTCCAAGTAAATAAGCAGCATTTGAAGCTGGCCCTCCGCCACATTCAACTCTCTCATCTACTCTATTTTTAGTATTCTCAATTACAAATTTATCTAAAGGAATTGTTATATCATAAGCGGCATGTCCAATACACAATATCTTCATATTATCACCATATATATTATAAAACAAAATCATTATTTAAGCAATTATTTAAGCCAAATAAATCAAAAAATAGTTCTAACTTTACACTACACTATTATTAATATGCTATTTTTATATTTTTATTAAAAAAAGCACTTTTTTAAAGTACTATTTTTCATTCGTTATCTACTTTTTATATTATTATTAATTTACAAATATTTTTATAATTTAAATTTTATTAATTATTCTTTTTTTCAAGTTTAAATTAGTTACTAACTTTATGTTCATATTCTTTTCAATATGTCTTACTTTATCTTTATACAATTTAATTATCTACGTTTTCCATATGGATAAGCCGCATAAGAATAACTTTTTTTATTCATTATGCCATTCTCATCAATATCCGCTTTAATTTTATTTTCTAAATCTAACATGTTCCTTGAATAATTGACTCTAGAAATTTTATGTAGAATATATGAATCTACCATTGATAATGAAGAATAAACTTTTTGTTTTTCCTCAACTTTTTCACATAATTTTTCTTTCGGCAAAGATATATATTTTTGAATCATTTCTTCTGCATATTTTAATTCTTTTATTGATAATTTTGATAACATTAATTCGTCAATTGATTTTTCACGCATAAAATTATAAACTTCCATATATTCATCTTTAGAAATTTGTTTTGTTCCATAGATTTTGAATAGTTTTAACATTCTTTTTTGGTTTAAATAATCATTTAGTTGAGTCAATTCTGATATTGATAACTCACTATATGTTTTTTTACTAAGTGTTTCAATTTTAGTTTTTTGAAAATCAGGAATATAAGATAACCATTTCATCCACTCTGTATATAAATCAACATTTCCTATTTTTCTTCCAGGAATAATTTTAGTTCCAGTATCCGTCAACACATTTATCATTTGTTTATTTAAATTACTCATCATATCACCCCAAAATAAATTAATTACGCTTTATTATACACTAAATCAATATTTATTTCATTATAATATTTACTAATTTATAAATTTTCATAATTAATTGCAATATTATTTAAATAATTTGCGACATCCGTAAGATTATTAAAAGTCATACAGCCATTATCCTTAATGATATCTTCCACTGATTTTATACTTTCTAGCATATGGCCTTCCATTTGTTTATCATTATATTCATATAAAACACAAAAAACAAGTTTGCTTGGAACCTTATTACTATAATCTACTGCAGATGCTATAGCACTAAATCCCTTTTGTTCTGGTGTAATAACATATAGTAGAATATCACTGTCCTGCATTCGCTTTTGTTTTTCTAATTTTATAGATTCTGTATATTTCCAATTTTCAACTACTGGATTAAAATACTTTATATTGGAATTTAAAAGTTTTATTAAAGTTTCTCTCCAATTACTATTACCACAAGTACCACCCAAATTCACCATCAACATTTTATCACTCCTAAACTTCTTATTTATTTCACATAATTTATTTTAATATTTAAATTAGTACAAACTAATTATATCATTTTATCATATATCTTCAAGTAAAAAATTGAAATTTCTTTTTCTTCCAAAAAAACTAAGATATTTCTATCCTAGTTCGTTTATATTAATTATTTTCTATTTTTAATTGTAGCTTGTACTACAATCAAGTTTGGAACGGTGTAGGAACCGTATATACGGACTAAAATGACTTATTTTAACTTTTTTTGTTCAAATTTATTATATCACTAATCACTCTATTGTATTTTTTGCGATATTTTTTCAATTTCTTGTTTGTCCTAAATTTACTATAGTTATAGTTACTGTTAGGGCAAAATAGACTTATCTTTTCTTAATCTCTTCTTTAATAAATTTAATAAATTCATCAATTGGCAATGAAATAGTTTCTTCACTACCATATTTTCTATAACTTACTAAATTATTATCTCTTTCATTATCTCCAATTATTAAAGTATATGGATTCTTCATTACATTACTATTCATAATCTTCTTATTGAATCTTTCTTCTGAATCATCATATCCTACTCTAATATCTTCATCAATTAATAATTGTTTTAATTTTTCACAATATTCACCTTGATATTTAACATTGATTGGAACAATATTTACTTGAACTGGTGATAACCATATTGGTAATATTCCTTTTGATTGTTCAAGTAATAATACTAAGAATCTTTCATATGATCCTAGAACTGCTCTATGAACCATTACTGGTGATTGCTTTTCTCCATTTTCATCAATATATGATAAACCAAATCTCTTTGGAGTTGCAAAGTCTAATTGAACAGTTGGAATTTGAATTTCTCTATCTAAAGCATCTTTAAACATAAAATCTAATTTAGGTCCATATAAAGCTGCTTCACCTTCACATCTTTTAGCATCTAATCCTAACTCATCAGATATTTCTTGAAGTAAATTCTCACATAAATCCCAATCTGATTTTTCTCCAATATATTTTTCTGGATGATCATAATCTCTTACTGATAATGATACCCAATGATTTTCCCATAATCCCATTCTAGAATAAAAGTCTTTAATTAAATTACAGATATTAATTATTTCTTGTTTAACTTGTTCTCTAGTACAGAATACATGACCATCTTCAACAGTTATAGCATATACTCTAGATAAACTGTTTCCAACAGCACCTTGAAGTTCTGCTCTATATTGTTTATCTGATTCCATATATCTAATTGGTAAATCTTTATAGCTTCTTAATTTAGAAGCAAATATTTGAGTATGATGAGGACATTGAACTGGTTTTAACACAAATTTATGTCCTTTTGGAGATTCTACTCTAAATAATTCTTCATTAAATTTTTGAGCATGTCCTGAAGTTTCAAACAATGAAATATCTGCAAGTGATGGACAACTAACTTTTTCAAATCCATACTTTCTACATACTCTTTCCATCTCTCTTTTTAATTCATCAATTATTATAGTTCCTCTTGGAGTAAATAATGGAAGTCCTGCACCTACATAATCAGAAAAACAGAATAAATCTAAATCTTGACCTATTTTTCTATGATCTCTTTCTTTAGCTTCTTCTACGAACTTGTTATACTTTTCTAATTCTTCTTCGCTAGCAAAAGCTTTACCTACAACTCTACTGATCATTTCGTTGTTAGCATTACCTTCAAAATAAACTCCACTAACTCTTAATAATTTTACATAAATACTATTATCTAGTTTTCTAATTTCATTTTCTAATTTTTCAAAATCATTTTCACTAACTTGTTCATCAGATTTGAACTCATAGTAAAATTCATCATCATTATAAGACATATTATCTAATCTTATATTATGATAATTATTATTAATTACTTCTTTAAGTAATTCTACACATTTCTTATTCATATTTTTACCTTCTTTCTTTATTTGCTTTTGATGAGGGAGATAATCGTATCACTTTTCGTTTCCGTCATATCTATCATCTCCTTTAAAACAAAAAGAGAATGGATACCTAAGGAGTCTATAAAGACGGTACCATCCTCTTATTTAACTTAATTTTTATAACCGATATTCTCGGGCATTCTCTTTCGAGTGCAACTAATAGGTAGTAATTATTAAATTTGTTATTATCTTACACCAACCGATAACTCTCTTTGAAACTACATTTAATAATCATATCCTATATCATAGTATTTCTAGTAATATTATATCATTAATTTATTATTTTTTTCAATAAATTAAAAAAGTCTATTACTTGATTGTAATAGACTTGCATTTAACAATATAATTTATTTATATTTTTTACTTAAGCAATGCTAAAACAACCAATGTAACTAATTGATTTTAATGTTGTTGTATAAGTTGTCGTAGTTAATTGATTATTTAACATTTTACTCTCTCCCTTTCAAAAGCAATAAAATTATATCATATATTAATAAAAAAGTCAAAAAAGACTAAGTTTTATCTTAGTCCTTAACGCATTAATTATATAATTTTACTTGATGCCATTATAGCACAAAATATGATGATTTGTTCATTATTTTGATTGTTCTTTTGATTTAATTGTAGCTTGTGAACCATAAACTATTGGAAAACTAAACTGAACGATATGTCGTTCTATTTTTGACTAAGATGGCCTAATTGTCTATTTTTATATATAAAATTTTATTATTTTAGAATAATTCTTTTTTTTATTATTTTTAATATTAATTTTTAATTTATATTTTTTACAGAATGTATCAAAATATTGGTTGATCAATTCTTCATCATATTTATAAAGATGGTATATTGATAGATCACATTCATCTTGCTTACGGCTGCATGTTTTATAAATAAAATCATAACTTTTTTGTACTTCTTCAATAATACTATTGCCCATCCATAATTCAGTTTTAATCATTTCCTCTATATTTTTTTCTATCATCTCTTTACAAAAGTCTAAATCTAAACCATAAAAATCACTATATATATTTTCGTTTTCTTTCATGTTTTCAATATTTATTAAAGATAATATAACTGTATGAATTGCAAATCGCATTTCTGACGCTTCTATGTTCATACCCAAAAATAATCTAAAACTACGTTCATCTTTATAAAGTAACGTTTTCATTAATAAGAAAGCCGTTGCTTGGCCTACTATTGAAGGATTCATTTCTCTTTTATCTGGGATTTTTAATGTATAAGAAAAACTTGTTATATCTCTTACCATATTACATCCATTATGAGCAGATAATCTGAATATCTCATAAATATTAGTAAGTGCGTTAATTTTTTCTTTATAACTCAAATATTTATTATTTTTTATATTTTCATATATTAATCCAAAATAACTGCACTTATAATGATACACAGTTAAATATGGTTTATTAATATATGAAAAATCATTTTTTAATGCAAAATGTTCTTGCATCTCGATTTCTGTTATAACTGGAGATAAATAATCTAAATATGACATCAATTCATATTCATTTTTAAAATCGTTTATTTTGTTAAAAAGCATTTTAGGTATAGAGTTTATTTTTCCATAACAAATATAAACATTATGATAATTAAATCTTGATAACAACCAATAATAATATTGAATTGCCCTTGTTGTATCATTAAAGTAAATAAAATGTTCAATAATTTCTATAAAATCATTTATTATGCTTGGTGCATATGTCATATCTAAATGATACTTTTGTAGATCCTTTGGCATATTAAATAACAATCTATCTATCAAAACTTTATACATATTTATATTTTTTACATATGATACATCACTATTAGCTATCAATTTTATCGTTTCTTCTTTCAAATTAACTAGCAAACGTGAATTATAATTTCTTGGTATAGTATTATTAATAATGTTTTTTTCACACTCTTTATAATATTTTACAAATAAAATATCCTTATATTTTTTAGTAGATAAAAATATGCTTCCAACATTTGTAACAATATATATTAAATCTAGAAACGAAAAAAGAGTTAATGCCAAAATTAAATTGGCGTTTTGTCCAACTATAATTAATACAACATTTATAATTAAAGATATATATAATGCAAAAACTGGTAAATGAAATTTTAATAATTTTTTTCCGAATAATAAATTAGTTATTTTTTCACCAAATATTCTTTTATCATCAATGCTTGAAATCAATGAAATAATTGCTGTTGTTAAGAATGTACTCCCAACTTGGGCAATAACTAATTCTCTGATAGTTTCAGTGTATTCTACACTATTAATTATAAACTTAAATGGTTTAAATGATACTTCAATAACTTTCAAATAATTTAAACAAATAAAGTAAATAGAGATATATAATATCACGCGAAATATTATGCCACTATTCTTTAATAATGGTCTCCACTTATGTTCATTTCTTAACAGGAAATTATTCAATTCCCATTTAATCTTTTTTATCTCGTTTCTAATCTTTTTCAAGCATCCATCACTCCCCTATGCTTCACAACTTGTTTATTATTATAACATGTTTTTATAATAATTCATCCCCAATCTTATATTTCTTTTAACAAGCAATCCGCTTTACTCTTACCGCTAATTACTAATTTTATTGGTTAATTCATAAAATTAAACTTCCATTCAAAGTAATCTTTATGAACTATTATTTTATCTACAAATTCTTCTATTATTTTTTCATCTACACCATTATAGCTAATATCTAATAATCTTCTTATCTTCTTTTTTACATTTTCTATTCTTACTTCTAATGGTTCTATAGATTAACACTGTTTTTCTAATTCAATCTTTTCTATTTTATATTTTTCTATTCTACTTGATACTTTCTTTTGAAACATATCATACATCGTTACATCTATAGTTTCATCTAAATATGTATCAATTAATCTATCTAGCTTTGATGATTCATTTTCTATCAACTGATTTAATTTATCAATTCGCTTTTTTATTTTAATCTCCGGATGTTCGTCTATATTCACTCCTTTCATTAATCTATCATATAATTCTTTTCGATTATTTGTATCTTGTATAAGATTTCTAAATATTGTTTCAGCCATATATTGTAATTTCCATTCTTGCACTTCTTTAACTTCACAACTATCTTTATATCTATTCTTTGGTCTCATTTTCTTGTTATAACAAACATAACAATATGTTGTTTCATTTTTATTTTTATGATATATCTTTCTGTTAAAATTAGCTCCACATTCACATACTAATTTTTTACTCCATATATTTTTAGCTACTCCAGTTGCTTGTCTTCTACCCAATTTTATTGATTTAGAATGACTATCCATAATTTGTTGAACTTTCTTAAAATCTTCTTTAGATATAATTGGCTCATGTCTACCTTCAACTACTACTTGTTCTAATTCTCCATAATTCATTTTAGGTTTTTGTTCTAAATAATCTGGTATATAAGATTTTCTATAAACTATAGTACCTGAATAAAATGGATTTCTTAATACTCTAGATACATAAGCAGCACTCCATCTTGATAATCCAGTTGATGTAATTGCTCCTCTTTCAGTTAATTCATCTGCTATTTTAACTGTACCTTTTCCATTTAAATATTCTGAATAAATAAATCTAATTATTTCAGCTTGATCTTCATTAATTATTAAATCTTTACCAACTTTATCATACCCAAGTATATTACCAGTTCCATAGAATACTCCATTTTGAAATGATATCAATTGCCCAGCTTTAACTCTTTGAGAAGTTTTCTTACTTTCATTTTGAGCAAGTGTTGCCATAATAGTTAGTTTTAATTCACCATCTTCATCATTAAATGTCCAAATATTATCATCTATAAAATATACTTCTACTCCAATCTTTTTTAACTTTCTAGTTTCTTGTAATGTATCAACTGTGTTTCTTGCAAATCTTGATACTTCACGAGTAACTATCAAATCAAATCTTCCTGCTTTTGCATCCTCCATCATTCTCATAAAGTTTTTTCTCTTCTTTGTAGATGTGCCACTTAATCCTTCATCTATGTATCTATCATAAAAAATCCAATCAGGATTTTTCTTTAAAATTTCATCATAGTATTGAACTTGATTATCTAAAGCAGATAATTGAGCTTCATGTTCTGTTGAAACTCTAGCATATATTGCTACCTTTCTTTTCATTAAATCACCTCTACAAAGAAATTATCATTTTTATAAAAATAAGTTTAGGGTGCGATAAGAGTAAAAGAAAAAGAAGTATTTCTACTTCTTCATCGCACATTTGACAACTATCAATTATTACTAATTTGGTGTAAATATAATTTCACCATTTCTATTATCCCAATCAATCATAGTAAATAATCTTATATCATCTATTTTTTCTTCTTCAAGAAATTTATTACATCCGTCTATCATTTCTTTAGCAAAATTAACTACATTAATTCTCATAGAGTATTCTTTGTGATTTGGAGATGTAACTAAACTCTTTAATTCACCATATTGGTAATCTAAATTACTTTTACTATTTACACATAGTTGGATTGTTTTATACTTTTTTATTCCTTCTGTTTTTAATAATTTAGTTTCTAATGGTGTGGTTCCTTCATGTAATATAGAACATCTTAATGAGTAACATGCTTTACCATCAAATTTAATGTCATCAATTTCGCGTCTTTTACGATTACTATTATATTTGGTTGAAGGCAAATAACTTTCGGTGATATATTTATCAATCCATTTTTTATATCCTTTCCCATCTTTGTTATCCCAATCAAGATAATTAATGCATATATCAGGTATTATTAATGATATACATAAAACTGATAAATAATTTCCATCTTTTATGGACTTTTTTATATCTTCTATATAACTTTTTAATGATATACTTCTTGTCTGTGGTAAATCAATCATTATTTCACCTTCCATTATTTTTTTCTGCCACATTTTGGACATTTAGTTTTTTTCTTGGTTCTACTACATACATAAGTATCCCACTCATGTCCACACAAATGACATTTCCAACACACTCTCTTATTACTTCCAAAAGTAATAGCATCTGGCTTTATATTTAATTTATCATTTTTTTGATAATCCCAATCTTTTACTAATTCAGGGCAAACTGTTTTCAAATCATTATAACCTTTTAATACTTTTTTATTACTACAATATGGGCAATTAGATTTTGCATGAGTTCTTGATTGAATCTTAGCATTCCAAGAATGTCCTTTAGAACATCTCCACCAAATATTTTGATTACTATTAGCTAAAAAATCTGATGGTATACCTACGTTTTTTTCATAATCCCATTCACTAGCAATAGAAGGATATAGCGTTTTTAAATCATTAATACCTTTTAGCACTCTTTTTCCAGCACATACTGGACAACCGTATGCTTTTCCATTTTTTCTTATATTTGTTCTTTCACTAACAACCATTTCATATTCATGTCCACATTTTCCCAACCACCAAACAATTCTTCTTGAACCTTTTGATATTTGATCTGGAGTCAGATTTCCATTTTTTGTTGGATGCCATTCATCGGCAATATCAGGAAAGCATTTTGCCAAGCTATTGTTTAATTGAATTGCCGAATATTGTTCTAAAATTAAAGGAGTATCTCTTAAAATATTAATATTATCAATTGGTAAATTTAATATTTTAAATAAATTCTTGATACATTTTTCTAACGATTTATCGCTATTCGAATCTTCTCTTACTATTGAAATACAACCTTCAATAGTATCTAATTTCTTTTCTCGAATTCTTATTAACTTAATATTATTTTGATTACATATATTATTTTTTTTAATATCATGTTCTTTCTTCTTACCTTTGTGCCATGCTTCGCCATCGTATTCAATAGCAACTTTAATTGATGGAATATATATATCCAGTTCTACTCCTAAATGAGTATCTCTAGTAAGCGTATCGCTATAAATTTTTTTCATATAATAATAAATAGCTTGTTCAGGGAAAGAAGAAACCGCTGATAATTTACAATTAGGACATCCAGAGCCGTTTGTTCTATTGCTAATTAATGCACACCACTCATGTCCGCATTTTCCCAACCACCACACTTTCTTTGATGATTTAATAGAAACTTCATAAGGTTTTAGGGTACCGTTTTTTGTTGGATGCCACTCACTGGCTATTTCAGGACATAAAGTTTCCAAATCGTTTATTCCTTTTTTTACCAATCTTCCAGAACAGTATGGACAACCATGATTATCTGTTCGACTTGCTATTGTAGCAAACCATTCGCCTTCGCATTTTTTACATATCCACCAAGCTTTATTTCCATTTTTACTTGTTATTTTATCTAAAAAAAGCCCCGACTCTTCATTCTTTTTGTAATTCCATTCTTCAACTAAATTTGGATAATCTTTAAGATATTTTTTCATAGAAAGTCTCCTTTCATTAAATATATTATATCATACATTATTGTTATTAATTTACTGTACTTATGATTTCAAAATTCAATTTCCAATCGAGATATTCTTCATCTGATATTTCATAGTTTTCTCTTTTATCTCTCATTTTTTTCCATTCATTAATTGCTGTTTGAACTAATTCATTGTATTTTGTTTGTTCATAACTTTCAGTATCAAAGTTAATTTCATAATATGGAAATTCTTCTTCTAACCACATTAAGTTATAAATAACATCAATTGGATTATTAAAATCATATTCTTTTATAGCATTAATACTTACTTCATATAATTCTGCTATATCTTTTAATCTTTCTTTACTTGGATGTCTATAGTTATTCTCATAACTATTAAATGTCTTATGTGGATCATTACCTCCAAATCCAAAATAATCTGCGACATCATCCATATCCATATGTCTTATTCTTCTCACATACTCTAATCGAGCCCCTTGCGATAAATTGTTTAGTGTTGGTTTCTTAAAATACATTTTCATCATTCCTTTCTTTTTTATATTTTTTCTTCCAACAAAAAAGTAGCCCTAACCTTATTGCTACTTCTTTTTCAAAATTTTTTATATTCTAGTATCACACTAGCTAACCCTTTTTTATGTATTATAATAATTGCTACATAACTACCTATTCCTTTTATTTCAACAAAAAAAGAACCTTTCGGTTCTTTCATATTTTTTTAGTCTCACGCTTTTGCGTTCTAATTTTTTCTCGCTTTAATTGCGGCTTGTGCAGCTGCAAGTCTTGCTGTTGGAACTCTAAATGGAGAACATGACACATAATTAAGTCCTATTCTATGGCAAAATTCAACACTACTTGGTTCTCCACCATGTTCACCACATATACCAAGTTCAATATTTGGTCGTGTTTGTTTTGCTTTATTAATTGCAATTTTCATAAATTCTCCAACTCCAGTTTGATCTATTCTTTCAAAAGGATCATTTTCAAATATTTTTTTACTATAATAATCATTCAAAAATTTAGAAGCATCATCCCTTGAAAATCCATAAGTCATTTGTGTTAAATCATTTGTTCCAAAACTAAAGAATTCTGCATATTTAGCAATTTCATCAGCAATAATAGTAGCACGTGGTACTTCTATCATTGTTCCAACTTGATATTTTAAATCAATACCTGATTTTTCAATTATTTCTTTTGCTGTCTCATCAACAATATTTTTTACATATTTAAGTTCATTAACATCACCAATTAAAGGTATCATTATTTCTGGAGAAACGTTAATATTTTCTTTTGTTACATTAATAGCCGCTTCTATAACAGCTCTTGTTTGCATGCGTGCAATTTCTGGATAAGTTATAGCTAGACGACAACCACGATGTCCCATCATTGGATTAAATTCTTTTAATTCACTAACTCTATCTTTTAACTCTTCAAATGTCATATCAAGAGATACAGCTAATTCCTTTAATTCTTCATCCGTTTTTGGTAAGAATTCATGTAATGGTGGATCTAAATATCTAATTATAACTGGTAAGTTATCCATTGTTCTAAATAATTCTTCAAAATCAGAACGTTGCATAGGTAATATTTTATCTAAAGCTGCTTGTCTTTGTTCATATGTTTTAGCAGTTATCATTTGTCTAACAGCAAATATTCTGTTTTTATCAAAGAACATATGCTCTGTTCTACAAAGTCCAATTCCTTCAGCTCCAAATTTTTTAGCCTGTAAGGCATCTTTAGGCGTATCAGCGTTTGCTCTTACTGAAAGAGTTCTAATTTCATCAACCCAATTCATAAAGATTTCAAAATCTCCACTTATTTTTGGTTCTACAGTTTTAACACTTCCACTATATACTTTACCAGTACTACCATCAACTGAAACAAAGTCACCTTCTTTAAATATCTCACCTGTTTTTGTTTTTAAGGTTTTAGTATTTTCATCAACAACTAAATCTCCACATCCACAAACACAACATCTTCCCATTCCACGTGCAACAACGGCAGCATGAGAAGTCATTCCACCTCTAACGGTTATAATAGCCTCAGCATCTTGCATTCCTTTAATATCTTCTGGAGAAGTTTCTAAACGAGCTAAAATACATTTTTCACCACGTTTTTTAGCTAAACTAACTTCTTCAGCTGTAAAATATAATTTACCACAACCTGCTCCTGGTGATGCAGCAAGTCCTGTTGCAATCACAGTTGCATTTTTTAATTCTTCTTCATCAAAATTAGGATGTAACAATTGATCCAAAGATTCTGGTTCAACTTTTAAAATAGCTTCTTCTTTACTTATCATATTAGAATTTACTAAATCAACTGCAATTTTTAAAGCTGCTTTAGCTGTTCTTTTTCCATTACGAGTTTGAAGCATGTATAATTTTCCATCTTCAATTGTAAATTCCATATCTTGCATATCTTTATAATGATTTTCTAATGTTTTAGCTATTTTTTCAAATTGTTCATAAATTTCTGGCATAATTTCTTTTAATGTTTCAATTGGTTGTGGAGTTCTAACACCTGCAACGACATCTTCTCCTTGAGCATTAATTAAATATTCCCCGTATAATTTATTTTCACCTGTTGCTGGATTTCGAGTAAACGCTACACCTGTTCCAGATGTTTGACCTTTATTTCCATAAACCATTTCTTGAACATTAACAGCTGTTCCCCAACTGTAAGGAATATTATGCATTTTACGATATACATTAGCACGATCATTATTCCATGATCTAAACACAGCCTTTATTGCTTCTATTAATTGTACTTTAGGATCTTGTGGGAAATCCTCATTTGATACTTCTTTATAAACTTTTTTAAATTCATTAGTTACTTCAACCATATCATCTGCTGTTAAGTCTGTATCATAATGAGCATTTTTTTCTTCTTTTATTTTATCTAACAATCTTTCGAATTTTGCTTTATCATATCCCTTAACAACATCGGCAAACATCATGATAAAACGACGATATGAATCATATGCAAATCTTTTATTATCTGTCAATTTAGAAAGTCCTTCTACAACTTCATCATTAAGTCCTAAATTAAGAACTGTATCCATCATTCCTGGCATTGAAGCACGAGCCCCACTTCTAACAGATACTAGTAGTGGGTTTGTAGGATCACCTATTTTCTTACCACTAATTTCTTCTAATTTTGCAAGTTTTTCAAAAATTTGTGAAATTATTTCGTCATTTATTGTTTCTTGATCATCATAATACTTATTACATGCTTCTGTTGTAACTGTAAAACCTTGAGGAACAGGTAATCCTATACTTGTCATTTCAGCTAAGTTAGCACCTTTTCCACCAAGTATTTCACGCATATCTTTATTTCCTTCATCAAACGAATATACAAATTTTGTCATATTAATTATCTCCTACCTTCTATTTTAAATTATAACAAATCACTAAATATTATTCAATTTTTCCTTAAATATTTTACATTTCTTTACTTTTGTAATTTCTTTACCTTCTTTATATAGCATTCACCACAAAGAGGAACATATTCAACATTTTCATTTGAACCATCAATTAAAACATCTTCTCCATCAGTTACAAAGTCACCATTTACTTTTCTAGCATTAAATCTTGCTTTTTTACCACAACTACAGATAGTAACTATTTCTTCTAACGAATCTGCATAAATCATAAGAGCTTCACTACCTTCAAAAAATTCTCCTTTAAAGTTTGATTTTAAACCATAACACATAACAGGTATTTCTAAAAGTTTTGTTATTTTAAACAATTCAAACACTTGATTTTTATTAAGAAATTGGGCTTCATCTATTAAAATACAAAAAGTATCTTTATTTATTTTTTCATATATTTCTTTTAAATTATCGCTTTCAATATAGACATCTATTTTCCTTTGAATACCTATCCTTGATACGATTTTATCATTTCCTTTTGAATCAATTATTGGTTTAGCTACAATTATTGATTTATTATTACGATCATAATTATAAGCTTCCTGAATTATTTTAGTTGATTTTCCTGATTCCATTGTTCCATATTTAAAATATAATTTTGCCATTTTTTCACTCCTTTGCTCTTGGATGTGTACTCAAATACACACTTCTTAATCTTTCATTTGTAACATGAGTATATATTTCGGTTGTTGATAAATTTTCATGTCCTAACAATTCTTGAACGCATCTAAGTTCTGCTCCATTTTCTAACATATGTGTTGCGAACGTATGCCTAAATACATGGGGGCTAATATTGAAATCTAGTTCTCCTTTTTTTATTATTTTATTTATTATTTCTCTAACTCCCCTATCTGTTATTTTATTACCTAAATGATTTAGGATTAAATAATCAGTTTCTTTTTTTTGTAATTTAATTCGTCCATCTTTCAAATATAAGTTTAATATTTCTATTAAATATGATCCAAATAAAACATATCTTTCTTTATTTCCTTTTCCCAATATTTTTATTGTTCTATTATTCATATTTATATCTTTAATTTTAATATTAATAAGTTCACTAACTCTTATCCCTGTTGAATACAAAAGTTCTAATATTAAACTATCTCTTTGACCCAAAGGTGTACTTTTATCTGGAATGTTTAATATTTGTTCTAATTCTTCATAATACAAAAATTTAGGTAATTTTTTATCTAGTTTAGGATTTGATATAAGTAACATTGGATTGGTATTTATTTTATTTTCTGAAATTAAGTATTTAAAAAAACTTCTCAATGTACTTAAATTACGTGATATGCTTTTTTTAGAATAATTGCATTTATATAAATAAGATAAATATTTTCTTAAAAACTGATAATCTATCTGTTTTATATCATTTACTTTTGAAGATTCACAAAAAAGAAAAAATATTTCTAAATCTTTATTATAACTTTCGGTTGTATTTAGAGAATATTTTCGAATATTTTTAAGATAATTTACAAAATTTAGTATCTCATTTTTCATAACTTCCACCTATTTTAATTATAGTATTCATTATATTTTTGGTCAAGAAAAAAAGTCAGATTATCTGACTTTAATGTGAACTTCTCTAAGTTGGGCTTCCGTAACTTCACTTGGACATCCCATCATAGCATCTTGACCATTACTTGCAAGTGGGAAGGCACTCGTTTCACGAATATTTGGAAGATCACGCATTAACATAAGCATTCTATCAATACCAGGTGCCATACCTGCATGAGGTGGCGCACCATAACTAAAGGCTGTATAAAGAGATTTGAATTTTTCCTTTAATTCATCTTCACTATAACCAGCAAGTTCAAAAGCTTTTCTCATAATATCTAAATCATGATTTCTAACAGCTCCACTTGCCATTTCAATTCCATTACAAACGAAATCAAATTGATAAGCTAAAACATCTTCTAAATTATCACCATTTAAAGCATCAAGTCCACCTTGTGGCATACTAAATGGATTGTGCGTAAAATCATAATGTTTAGTTTCTTCATTGTATTCATACATTGGAAAATCATTAATAATACAAAATTCAAATTTATTATTATCAATTAAATCTAAACGTCTTCCTAATTCATCTCTAATATTTCCAGCAAGAGTTGCAGCAAATTTACGATCAGCTATGAAAAATAATACGCTTCCAGCTTTAAGATTAGCCTTTTCAATCAATTTTACTCTTTCTTCTTCCGTTAAAAATTTATCGATAGGTCCTTTAAATGACATATCATCCATCACTGTTATATATCCAATACCTGGCATTCCAATTGTTTTAGCATAAGCTACTAAATCATTAAACCAAGAATTAGATTTTGAAGCCAAATCATCAACAGCTATGGCTTTTATTGTTGTCTTTTGAAATGGTTTAAAAGTTGTATCTTTTAATGTTTCAGTTAAATCAATTATTTCAAGTGGATTTCTTAAATCTGGTTTATCAGTTCCATATTTTTCCATAGACTCACGATATGAAATTCTTCTAAATGGTCTTGGACTTACCTCTTTATCAGTAAACTTCTTAAAGGTATCATAAAAGATTTCTTCACCAATTTCGTAAACATCTTCTTCTGTAGCAAAAGACATTTCAAAATCTAACTGATAAAACTCACCAGCTGTACGATCTGCTCTTGCATCTTCGTCTCTAAAACAAGGTGCGACTTGAAAATACTTATCAAAACCACCTACCATTAATAATTGCTTAAAAATTTGAGGGGCTTGAGGTAAAGCATAAAATTTACCATGATACTTTCTTGAAGGAACAATATAATCTCTTGCTCCTTCTGGTGACGAAACAGTTAAAATTGGAGTTTGAATATCTAAGAAGCCTAAATCTTTCATTTTACTTCTCAAATAATCAATAACTTGACTTCTAAAAACAATATTGTCATGAACCTTAGGATTTCTTAAATCTAAATAACGATATTTTAATCTCACTTCTTCATTTACTTCATGAGATGTAATAACCTCAAAAGGAAGAATATGTTTTGCTTTTCCTAACACTTCAATACTATCAACTAATAACTCTAATTTACCCGTTTTAAGTTTTAAGTTATAATCATCTTCTGATCTTTTTCTTATCTTTCCATTTACAGTAACAGTTGATTCTTTAGTTAAACCATCAAAAATATGATCGTCATTACTAACTAACTGAATAACACCTGACTCATCACGAACATCAACAAAAATAACACCACCATGATCACGAATGTTTTCAATCCAACCAGCTACCCTTACTTCTTTTTCTATGTCTTTATCTGTTATTTTTGCACAATACTTTGTACGATATTTATTCATTATAATCTACTCCTTTAAAAATCTAGGTTATTTGGTGTTCTAGGAAATGGTATAACATCACGAATATTTTCAACACCTGTCAAATAGATTAATAAACGTTCAAATCCCATTCCAAATCCAGAATGCTTACATCCACCATATTTTCTTAAATTTAAATACCAATCTAAATCTTTTGTACCTACATTTAATTCTTTCATACGTTTTTCTAAAATATCAATTCTCTCTTCTCTTTGAGAACCACCCATTAATTCACCAGCACCAGGAACTAGCATATCAACAGCAGCAACTGTTTCTTGATCATCATTTAATCGCATATAGAAGGCTTTAATATCTTTTGGCCAATCAGTTACAAAAACAGGTGCTTTAAAATATTTTTCAGTTAAATATTTTTCGTGTTCTTTAGCTAAATCTTCTCCTTGTTTTGGTTCATATTCAAATTTTTCATCAGCTTTCATTAAAATATCAATTGCTTCTTTATGAGTAATTCTAACAGGTTTATTATTAAGAACTACCTTTAATTTTTCAATTAAACCCTTTTCAACAAAACGATCTAAGAAAGCCATTTCATCTTTTGCATGTTCCATTACATAGTTAATAATATAACGTAACATATCTTCCTCAACGTCCATAACTTGATCTAAATTACAAAAAGCTATTTCTGGTTCAATCATCCAAAACTCACTAGCATGTGTCTTCGTATTAGAATTTTCAGCTCTAAAAGTTGGACCGAATGTATAAACTTTTTTAAAAGCCATAGCAAATATTTCACCTTGTAATTGACCAGATACGGTAAGAGATGAAGGTTTACCAAAGAAATCCTTTTTATAATCGATTTCACCATTTGCATTTTTAGGTATTTTATTTAAATCAAGCGTTGTTACTTGAAACATTTCTCCTGCTCCTTCACAGTCACTTCCAGTTATTAGAGGAGCATGAAGATATACATATCCTCTTTCTTGAAAATATGTATGAATAGCCATTGCAGCAAGACTACGAATGCGAAAAACGGCTTGAAATAAATTTGCTCTTGGTCTTAAATAAGCTATTTCTCTTAAAAATTCTCTCGTATGTTTTTTTGGTTGAAGAGGATAATCTTCTGGACAATCACCCTCTAACTTAATTTTACTTACAACGATCTCATAATCTTGACCTTTTCCTAAAGATTTAACTATCTTACCTTCTACCTTGATAGATGAACCAATATGTAATTTTGTAATTTCATCAAAATCTTCTAATTTATTATCATAAACTAATTGAATATTTTTAAAAGCTGTTCCATCATAAAATTCAATAAAGCCAAATTCTTTTTGTTTTCTATGATTTCTAATCCATCCTTCTAAAGATATTTCTTTATCAAGATAATTTTCTATGTTCTCATAAACATCTTTTAAATTTAATATTTTCATATTTCACCTATCTTTTTTCTATTTCTTCAATCATCATAGTTCTTGTCATAGCAGGATTTGCTTGACCTCTTGTTTTTTTCATAACTTGACCTACCAAGAAATCTACAATGTTTGTTCTTCCATTTTTATATTGTTCAATCGCATTTGGTTGTTCTTCTAATACTTCTAAAACAATCGTTTTAATTGAATCTTCATCACCAATTTGTTGCATACCTTCTTCTTCAACAATTTTACTTGGTTCCTTCTCATCCATTAAGGCTTTATATAAAACTTCTTTTGCTTGTTTTGAAGATATTTTACCACTATCAACCATTTTAATTAATTCAGAAAGCATTACTGGTGTTACAAAGATTTGTTTGATTGAAATATCATTTTTATTAAGATGACCTAAAATAACACTAGTAATCCAGTTAGAAGCCATTTTAGGATCTACCTCTTCTTTCAAAGTTTCTTCAAAATAATCGGATATTTCTCTTTCTTTAACTAAATTAGTTGCATCATAATCTGATAAATTATATTCATTTATATAAATTTCTTTTCTCTCACCAGCTAATTTAGGAATAGCTTTTCTTATTTCTTCTAACCATTCTTTAGAAATTTTAAACTTAGGAATATTTGGTTCAACAAAATATTTATAATCAATTGCATCTACTTTACTACGCATATAAATAGTTGTTCCAGATTCTTCATCCCATCTTCGTGTTTGTTGTTCCATCTCATCATATGTTCCATCTTCTTTTGCCTCTATTTGACGTTCTATTTCATAGTTAATGGCATCTCTTACACCACCAAAAGAGTTAACGTTTTTGATTTCTATTTTTGTTCCCCAATTAGAAGCATCTGTTTCATCTTTATCTTTATCCATAATTGAAACATTAACATCACATCTTATTTGTCCTTTTTTACTATCAGCTTCACTTATGTTTGAATATTGATAGATAGAACGCATTGTTTCTAGGAAAGCAACAGCTTCATCTGCTGAATGAATATCTGGTTCTGTAACTAATTCTAGAAGTGGGACACCTGCTCTATTATAATCAATAGTTGAATAACTTGAATAGTGATCACTAGATGCGGCATCTTCTTCTAAGTGTAGGTTATTGATACGAACAGTCTTAACTTCTCCGTTACATTCAAAATCTAATTTTCCATAAATTCCAACTGGTGCGGGTTTTGTTTCTTGCGTAATTTGAAATCCTTTTGGAAGATCAGGATAATAATAGTTTTTTCTTTCAAAGTACATATATTCTGGTTGCTTACATCCTAAAATCATACTTGCCATTAAAGCTTTTCTTACAGCTTCTTTATTTACAACAGGTAAAGTTCCTGGAAAGGCCATATCAACTGGTCTTATATTAGAGTTTGGAACATCATTATATGAGTTTTCAGCGCTTGAGAAAACTTTAGTATTTGTCTCACTTATTTCACAGTGCATTTCAAGTCCAATTAATACTTTATATTTATCCATTATTTTACCTCCTTTGCAATTTGATTTTTATAATTCATAGTATTTTGAATTGCATAAGCAATATTTAAAACATTTTCATCATCATAACACTTACCAGTAATATTTAAACCAACTGGTAGATCATTTACAAAACCATCAGGAATGGTAATGGATGGGAAACCACCAAAGTTTCCAATTTGCATATGTTCTTCCAAAACAACTGTGTCTTCATTTAACATATCTAAAGATCCATCTAAATGTTTAGCTGGTCCACTTCCTACAGGTAGTATTACAGCATCATATTTTTCATATAGTTTATTCCATTCATCAACTAATAATCTTCTTACACGTTGAGCATTGTGGAAATATCTATTTTTATTTTGAGCTTGTAAAACATATGACCCAATAACAAAACGTCTTTTAATAAGTGGTGAGAATCCTTTAGTACGATAATCTTTCATCATTTCGATATAATTATCTCCTTCACCTCTAGGTCCAAAAATGATTCCTGTTAAGTTAGACATATTTGATGTTGCTTCCGCACAAGATATTACAACATAAGTTGAAGCTACTGCATTAAGTAATGTTTGATCTACGGATACTTCTTCTACTTCAATTCCAATTTCACGACATTTATCTAATGCTTTCATAAAGTTTTCTAAATGTTTTTTTAATTCATCTGTTGCATTTGGGTAATTATTGATATCACAAATCTCTTTGATATAACATATTTTTTTATTTTTAACATCACCTGTTAAGGCTTTTCTTAAATGAATATCTTTTGAATCCCAACTTGTCATATCATTTTTATCAATACCCTTCATATTATCTACAACAATGGCAGCATCTTCTACACTTCTTGTTAAGACTCCACAGTGATCTAATGAACTAGCAAAAGCAAAAAGTCCATATCTTGAAATCATTCCATACGTTGGTTTATATCCTACAATTCCACAATAAGCAGCTGGCTTCCTTATTGAATCACCTGTATCTGATCCTGTTGCATATGGATATACACCTGCTGCTACAGCGGCTGCTGATCCTGCTGATGATCCTGCTGTCATACGTGTTTTATCCCAAGGGTTTTTTACAATACCTGTATGTCCAGTTGTTCCTGTTCCACCCATTCCAAATTCATCCATTACTGTTTTATTAACAGCAATAGCACCTTTTTTTTCTAAATTTTTAATAGCTGTTGCTGTAAAAAAGGGAACATAATCTTTTAAGGTATTTGAAGATCCTGTTGATAAAATTCCTTTAGTACTATAGTTATCTTTTATTCCATAAGGAATTCCTGATAATAATTCATCTGTTACTTCTACTTCTTTAGCATCATCTAAAATTGTAACAAAGGCATTACATTCTTTTTGTAATTCATGTGATTTTTTTAAAGATTCTTCTATTAATTCTTTACTAGTTACTTCTTTATTTTTTAAAGCTTCATGTATTTCTTCAATACTTTTGTTCATATATTCCATATTAATCCACCACCTTTGGTACTTCTACTTCACGATCTGTATATAAATCACAGTTTTGTAATAATTCTTCAATTGGAACTGATTCTTCTTTAACATCTTCTCTTAATTCATATTCAAAATTATCTAGACAATGTGTCATTGGTTCTACCTTTTCAATATTTGGTATTTCATTAATAATATCAATGTTAGAATCGATTATTTCAAATTCATCTAAAACCATTTTATTTTCTTCTTTTGTAAGTCCGATTAATAATTTATCAGCGTAATCATCAACCATTTCACTTGTAAATTTACTCATAATATTCCTCCTCATTAAAAAAAACAGTAATTTTGTCCCCAAAGGGACGAATTACTGTTTGTATCCGCGGTACCACCCTAATTATCATTACATGATCACTTAATTTAGATAACGGGTAAACCGGCTTAAACTACTAATTTCATATAAGCAACTCCAGAGTGTTTTTCATAAAAGTTTTATTGTTAGCTTCCACCATACCTAACTCGCTTAAATAAAAGATTTTTATTACTCTCTCTTTCACAGTCGATAAAAAAATTATAGCCTATTTTTTTTTAGATGTCAATATTTTAATTATTAATATGATGATGGATTTCATTTGTATTTTCGGTTATAGGTGCGAATATATATCCGTTTTCCTTTCCATATTGAATTATTCTTCTTAAAGCATTTTTAGTTGGTTCATTTGCACTAAAGTCATGCATTAAAATAATATTTTCACGATTTGGTTTTAAATGTGATACAACATTTTCATAAACTTTATTTTCATCTACTCTTCTTGTTGCATCTTCAGAATCAATGTTCCAATCATAATATTTATATCCTCTAAGACTTACTTCACTCGTTAAATAAGTCATAATACCTGGATAATATTTTTTACTAACAGTATTAGAACTACCACCTGGAAATCTAATTATTTTAGCTTCCTTCTTTGTAATTCTTTTTACTTTCTCACTAACTGTTTTTAAGTCTTCAAAATAAGCCTCAGGTGAAGAATAAAGATATGAATAATTATGTGTAGCTGTATGAAGTGCGACAGTATGTCCTTCTTTTTGTTCTCTTTTAATTAAATAATTTAGTTCTTCTTTTTTATCTGTAACAAAAAAGGTAGCTCTGATTTTTTCTTCTTTTAAAATATCTAGTATAAATGGCGTTACATCTTCACTTGGTCCATCATCAAATGTAAGATAAATAATTCCACCATTATAATTATTATGATTTGTTACGAAAACGTCACGATATTTTCTTGTTTCTTTACCTGTTTTATCTTTTACGACATAAGTTAGTTTATATAGTCCTTCCTTATTTGAATCAACGCTTCCCATTTTTAGAACATTAGCTGATATATCATTATCACAATCATCAATTGCTTGATATCCTGGATCGTTGAATTTTTCACCTTTCTTTAATATAACTACTTCCTCACCTTCTAATTTTAAATTAGGTGCTTCTTTATCTTTGGAAATAATTTTACGTATCTTTATATCTTCGTTACCACTACTATCTTTTACTTTATAAATAATTTGATCATTTGTCTTTACAATTTTAACTTTTGATTTTAAATCTTTGTCGTAATTATCACTAACTTCATATCCTTCTTCTTCATAATTATCATTAGGACACATTTCAATTTCTGTTTTTCCTTTTAGTATTATATTCGGTTTTTGGTTATCTACTACATGAATTTTTCTAACAACCGTTTTAGTATTAAATAGATTTTTTAATTGGTATTTTACTTCATAATTGCCAATCTTTTTATTATTTATATTATTTTCTACTTTTACTTGTTTTGTTAGTTCTTTTGTTCTTGTTTTACCACTATATCCTTGTTCAACATATTTATCATTTAAATTTAAAATAATTTCATTTCTTCCTTTTAAATCAATTAAAGGTTCAGTCATGATAAGAAATATTGATAAAAGAAAGAACAATACTATTAGATATTTTTTCATAAAAATCGCACTTCCCCTAATTAATAGTATATCAAATTTTTTTATTTATAACATTTAAATTCAAAAAAAACAATCAAAAATTGTTTTTTTTATCTTGGTATTAACTTACCACCATCTTGTAAGGTATATGTTTTACCATCTAACCATTCGTTAGCTTCTTTATCATAATAAACATTATGACCATTATCTTTAATTAGATTTAAATCATTGTTTGTAAGTTTTAAAGTATTTATATATGAATTTCCTTCTACATTCCATTTTGAATTTTTATCAATACTAATATTTACTTCTTTAGCTTTTTTATTATTATTAACAGTTGATGTTAAAGTACTACTTTTTAAATTGATATGTACACTACTTAATGAATCTAAGATGATATCACCACTTAATTTTTGATTAATAGCATTTAATTCTAAATTGCCACCATTACTTCCACTATTTCCCCATTCATTAGTACCTTTTATACTTAAAAGGATATTACTTCCATATGTTAAGGTTGTATTTTCTAAATTGATAATAGCTTTGGTATTAGTTATAAAAAACATAGGTGTGGTTTTATAAACACTTGATGACGAATCAACAATAATACTTAAACTAGTTATTAAAACAAATGTACATATTCCAAGAATTATTAAGTTATTTGTACTAAGATCATTACTTGTTGTTGACTTTTCCATATTGTTTGGATTAAAGTTTGAATTATCGTTTGCATTCATATCTTTCTTTGTACTATCATTTGCATTAGTATCTTCATTTACACTACTATTAGTATTTTCATCTTTTGTACTATCATTCATATTATTTTGATTATCATCTGGTTTTTCCATATTGTTTGGATTAAAATTTGGCGCACTATTTTTAGAGTTAGTAACAGTATAATATCCTGTTATTAGCACTAAAGCGATTAAAAAAACACAAATTACATTCACTGTTTTTTTTCATTTTGATCTTCCTTTCGACAATTTGATTATATAATATTATATTGTTTAATTATCGTCGAAATTGTGAATAAATAGTGAAATTTATTTTATATAAGTTTTTCCTTTATAAATAAAATTAGCTTTTCCTTTTAAAATCATTTCTTCATTCTTTAAACATTTAACTTTTTGCATACCTCCTTTTGATGTGACTTCAATTATTTTATTTTGATCTAATTTATGGCTTAATATAGCAGCCCCTACACTTGCACAAGCACCACTTCCACAAGATAAAACTTCACCTACACCACGTTCCCATGTTTTTATTTTAATTGCATCTTCATTAATTATTTGGACAAAATTTACATTAACACGTTCGGGAAAGAGATAATGCATTTCAAAATATGGTCCTATTTCTTTTAAATTGATACTATCAACATTATCAACAAAACTAACAGCATGTGGATTTCCTACAGATAGACATGTTGTTTTAAATCTTTCACCAGCTACATATATATCTTCATTTATAAAAATATTTTTATCCGTTATAACCGGTATTTTTTTAGGAGTTATATTAATTTTGCCCATATTAATAATAACATCCTTATCTATTAAAACAGGTATAATTCCAGCTTTTGTTTCTATTTCAAATTTTACTTTTTTTACTTTTTTATTTAAATACACAGCAACACATCTAAGACCATCACTACACATTTTACTTTCAGTTCCATCAGGATTATACATTATCATTTTAACGTCCGCTTTAGCTGATGAGGTTATAAAAATAATTCCTCTTGCTCCTATTCCATAATGGTAATCACTAAGTAATTTAACTTTACTTTTTAATTTCAAAAGATCATTTTTCTTATAACTTAGGCAATCAATTATTGCATAATCATTCCCAAGCGTTTGCATTTTAATAAAATTCATATCATCACCTTTTTAATTTTATGCGAAAAAAAAAGCTTTATTAAAGCTTTTAAATTTCAATAATGGTGGGCCTGAATGGACTTGAACCATCGACCTCACGCTTATCAGGCGTGCGCTCTAACCAGCTGAGCTACAGGCCCATTATTTCCTAAGACTATTAAAGTATATCGTATTTTGAATGATTTGACAATACTTTTTTGTCATTTTTTATAAATTTATGTAAAAGAAAAATTTATTAAAACGTGTTAATAAATTTTTCTGTAGTATATTATATTATATTTTTTTATTTATATTACTTTTTATCAATGCTTGCTTTTATAAATGAATCAAAAAGTGGATGCGGTCTTGTAGGTCTACTTTTAAATTCTGGATGAAATTGACTTGCTATAAAATGTGGATGAGTTGGTATTTCAACGATTTCTACTAAATTACTTGCTTCATTAATTCCAGAAAAAACTAAACCTTTTTGTTCTAATAATTCTTTATATTCATTATTAAATTCATATCTGTGTCTATGACGTTCTAAAATTTTATCTTCTTTATATACTTTATGCGCTAATGTTTTTTCTTTTAAACTACATTCATAGTTACCTAATCTTAAGGTACCACCCATATTTATAATTGATTTTTGATCAGCCATTAAATCAATAACAGGATTTTTACACATTTCATCAAATTCTGTTGATGATGCATCTTTTATACCAGCTACATTACGCGCAAATTCAATTACAGCAAGTTGCATTCCTAAACATATTCCTAGAAATGGTATTTTATTAACTCTTGCATAATTAATAGCTTTTATTTTACCTGAGATTCCTCTAGTACCAAATCCTCCTGGTACTAAAATACCATTAGTGTTTTTAAATATTTCTTTTAGATTAACATTTTCTTTTTCTAGATCTTCAGAATCAATCCAATTGATATTTATTTTTTTAGAGTATTTATACCCCGCACTCTTTAAGGCCTCAACAACCGAAATATAGGCATCATGTAATTCAACATATTTTCCCACTAAAGAGATTTCTATTTCTCCTTTTAAATTATCAACAGTTTTGATTAAGTTTTCCCAATATTTTAAATTAGCTTTTTTAACTGGTAAATTAAATTGTTTTAAAATTATTTCATCAATGTGCTGTTTATAATAATTAATAGGAATTTCATAAATATTTTTAACATCAATTGAATCAATAACATTTTCAACAGGAACAGAGCAAAACATCGATAATTTCTTCTTAATATTTTCACCTGTATCAAATGGAGCACGACACACAAGTGCATCTGGTCTTATGCCCATATTTCTTAAATCCCTTACACTATTTTGTGTTGGTTTAGTTTTTAACTCATTTGAACCATAAATATATGGAATTAAAGTAGTGTGAACAAAGAAAGTATTTTCTTTTCCTTTTTCATACTGAATTTGTCTTAAGGCTTCAATAAACGATTGTGATTCAATATCACCTACTGTACCACCTATTTCAGTAATTACAACATCAGCTTTTGATGTAGCCCCTGCTTCATAAACCTTATTTTTAATTTCATTTGTAACATGTGGAACCATTTGAACTGTTGCACCTAAATATTCACCTTTTCTCTCTTTTTTAATAACAGATGAATATATTTTTCCACTAGTAATATTTGATGTATAATTAAGTTCTTCATCAATAAATCTTTCATAGTGACCTAAATCAAGATCCGTTTCACAACCATCATAGGTTACAAAAACTTCACCGTGTTGAATTGGATTCATAGTTCCCGGATCAACATTAATATAAGGATCAAACTTTTGCATAAATACCTTATATCCCCTAGATTTTAGTAAAAGAGCAATCGATGAGGCTGTAATTCCCTTACCTAGTCCAGAAACTACACCTCCTGTAACAAATACATATTTTGTCATAAACACACCTCCAAAAAACAAAAAAACTATAGAGAACGCTCTCTATAGGCTCTTCTAAATTATACCACTAATAATTATTTTATAAAAGGAAATTTTGATTTTTTATCAAATTTTTCTTTTATTAATTTTAGTATAATTTTTTTGTTTGAAATTTATATCTTTATCAAATTTATAGTATATTTTTATTTACTATAAATTTGAATTTTAGGAATAACTGTATTTCCACTTCCAGATTGAGGAACCGAACTTAAAAATCTAACCCTATAATATCTGTATTTTTTAGAATAGTTATCAGGATAAATTATTTTAAGATCATTAGATTCATGCAAACCATCTTTGATAATTTTATAATTTGAAGTTTTATCATTACTTCCTTCAAGTACATAATCGGTATCTTGCTTTCCTGAATAAAATTGAATTTCTAATTTATATAACCAAACAGGTTCCTTAAAATCATATCCAATATATTGATCTTTATATGATTGACCAGCTGCTACTCCCCAATAATCGCCAGTTTGATCAAATGCTTTATATGCTGGAAAGCCATTATAATAACTACTTGCAAATGTTTCTCCAGAAGGAGCTGTATTACTAGTCATTTTAGGCACTTTTATCGGATCTGTTTCATCTAGCTTAGAAATTAAAGTTGGATTTTCTAAAATTAATCCAGTCCAATTAGAATTAGTTATCATTTTTTCCATTGCTGTTTTATTTTTAGCAAATATTTTAAAGGAGTCTGGATTTTCAACCATTCCATTTCCAAAATCATTAAAATTATTTATAATATATGTAATATTTTTTTCATCATTCAATAGTTTTTCAAAACTACCTTGGTCTTTTAAAATTGATGAATTAATTGTTTTATCATCACTACATTTTGCCACATTCTTTTTATATTCGCAAAAGAATCCATTTAACGTCATTTCTAGTTCTTCAACTTTATTACTTTGTACTTTTATCTTTATTAAATTAGTTGGTATATCTCCCTTTATTTCTATATTATTTAATATATCTGATAATTTCATGTCAGATGTAATTTTTATTTTAGACTTATTTTCCGTACTAGTTCCAACTACAGCATTATTAAATTCGATAGCCTCAACAAAGCCATAAACTGAATCTTCTGCAGCTTTTATTTTTGCATTTTTTATAATATTCAATATAATAGGGACAGCAATTAAAGCTATGACTGCAAGAATTACTATGACCGCCAACAATTCAATTAAAGTAAAACCCTTTTTTTTCATTTATACAATCACTCCTTACTGTATGATTACTTCCCACATATTATAACATAATAATCACAACAAAAAAAGGGATAAATTCCCTTCTTTACTAATAAGCAATAAATGAGCCAATTATAATAGCAAGTAAAATATATAATACAACTATGCATACATAACCATTACCGCTTCTGTTTGTGTTACAACAACTTGTTGTAGTTGATTTTTCACAAGAATTTCCACATGCCATATAAATTACACCTCCTTAACCGATTAAATGTAGGCCCCAAGTATAATTATTAAAAGTATAAATAAAACTAAAACGATTGCAGCTCCAGATACTCCAGTATTACACATAAAGCATTCCTCCTTTTTATCTTTTCACAGTATTGTATGGAAAAACACAAAAAGTGTGAATACTTACAACTAAATTATTTAAATTTATTGTAATTTTTACTAATATTTGTTATTATATTAATTGTATAAAGGAGGATATATATGGCAAATACCAGTAAAAAACAAACTACTACTAAAGCTAAAAGTAGTTCAAAAACAAGCAGTACAAAAAAAGAAGTTAAAACTCAACCTAAAAAAAGTGTTAAAACTGAAACAAAGAAAAGTGTAAATTCTAAACCAAAAGAAGAAATTAAAATTGTTAAAAAAAGTCCAAAAAAGGATTATGAACAATATGGACGTGTTGCCCTTCTTCTTATAGCTTGCCTTTTACTTGCAATTATTTTAATTGTTGTTATTAAAGGTAATGAAACACAACTTTCAAATGGTAAAGAAGTTGTAGCATCACTTAAAGGAAAAAATATCGTAAGTGAAGATTTGTTTGAAGAAATGAAAAACAAATATGGTACAACTGTTTTAGTTAATATGATTGATGAATACATCGTATCTAAAGAAGTTAAAAATAATGATGAAGCAAAAGAAAGTGCTAAAGCACAACTTGATTCATTAAAACAACAATATGAATCACAAAGTATGGATTTTAAAACTGTTTTATCTAACTACGGATATGATAGTGAAGATCAATTGTTAGATGAAATGATTGTTGAAGCTAATAAAGAAATAGTAGCTAAAAAATATATCAGAAAAGCTATTTCAGATGATGAAATAAATAAATACTATGAAGATGAAATTTATGGAGATTATAATGCAAAACACATTTTAATTAAAGCTGATACAAGTGATGATGCATCTAAAGAAGAACAAGAAAAAGCTTTAGAAAAAGCAAAGAAAAAAGCTGAAGAAGTTATAACAAAATTAAACAATGGTGAAAAATGGGATGACTTAGTTAAAAAATATTCAGATGATGAAGGTTCTAAAGATGATAAAGGATTAATTGAAAACTTTACCAAAGGTGATGTTGTTGATGAATTCTTTGATGCTGTATTAAATCTAAAAGATAATGAATATACAAAAGAACCAGTTAAAAGCCAATATGGTTATCATGTAATCTTAAGAGTAAGTGCTTCTAAAAAGCCATCACTTAAAGAATCAAAATCAACTATTTTAGATAGTTTAGTAAAAGATAAAATTGCTAAAGATTCTAATTTAGTAAGTAGCACTTGGGTTGATATTAGAAAAGCTTATAACTTAGATATCAAAGATACTAAAGTTAAAAAGTCATATAATAGTACAATCAAAAAAGCTCAATCATAATGAGCTTTTTCTTTTTATTTTAATTTTTTCTTCTAATAATAATTGCCATCCATCTATTCCATATTCTAAATCATTATTTATAAAAAACATTAAATCATCAAATGATTTTTTTACTTGTTCATCGTAATCACTTTCCAATAATTTAAAGTATTCTTCATTGCAAACAATTGTTATTTTATCACTATCATCTGCTGAAAATATAATTTTGTTTTCAAGTAATTTTTTATAAACAGGATTTAAATTAATAAAAGGAATCTCAAATTCATTTGTTTTTAATTCTACATTAGAATAAAGTTCAGGAAATCTTTCCTTATATTTTCCAAATGACTTCATTAAAGTATTCATTTTTATAAAGTAATTACATTTATGATTTAGATTATAGATAATAAATAAATTAAACAAATCCTCTTCTAATATGTTATCAAAATTTTTCATGCAAAACCTCCAATATAGACTATTATACATCAAATCAAATAAAAGTAAACCTATTTTAAAGATAAAAATTCATTTATTTCTGATAAATTATATCCTTTTTGGTATAATTTATTTTTTATTTGTTTTTCTAATTCTTCTTTATCAAATTTAGATTGTAATTTCCTAAATAATTTATTATATTCTTTTTCAAGAGCATTACTACAATCTATTTTTAACTTAGATAAACATTCTTTAATCATATCTAAATCATAACCTAAATCTAGCAAATAATTAGTTAATTTACTTTTTAAAATATATTCTGATTTATTATTATTTACTATTTTCTTTTGAATAATTTTATCTATTTTTTCTTTAAAAATTTCATCATCATATTTAGATAGATATTCATCAATTACGTCTATATTAACATCATGTTCTAAAAGTTCTTTTTTTATTTTATTTGGACCACTACTAGAAAGATTAATTTTATCAGCAATAAAGGCTTCTGCGAATTTATTGTCATTGATAAAATTATTTTCTTGTAATTTAGAAACTATTTTATTTTGTTCCTCCTCATTTATTTCAAGTTTATTCATATATTTTTTTATTTCTTTTAAACTTCGCATTTTAATTAAAGTATATTTTAAAACTCTACTATATAAGTTATAATCCAAAGTTTCATTATATAACTTATTATATAATTCATCATCTATTTCTTTTTTAAATAAAATGTTATTTTTAATAAGAATATTATCATAGGTTATTATTTTAGTATTATTATCAAACTCCATTTTATATTTACCACTTTTTAATTTCGTAATTTTTTTAATTCTCATAGATTCACCTTAATTCTAATTAAAGTATAACTTATCAAACAAATGTTTGTCAACAAAAAAATACATTATCTTAAATGTATCTTATGATTATAAACTTCTTCTAAAGCTCTACCAATATTTTTCTTAGATTTGTATTCTTTTTCTTTCATTTGATAATTGTTTGTTTCTTCCATTTCTTTTACTCTTTTAGAAATTAAATTAACTAACAAATATTTTGACCCTACTTCATTTAATAATTTATCGATTGAAGGATATATCATTTTAAACACTCCTCTCTACTTATAATCATATACCTATTTTCTAATAGTTTGCAACAGATTCGAATTTTTTTGACATAAGTTTACAATTAATCAATTATATCAATAATTAAACTTTGTTTATTTTCAACTGATGGTCCTATTTCAAAACAACTAAGTAATTCATTTATATTAATATCTTTTTTATCCATATAAACTTTTACTAATTCTTCATTATCAGTTACATATTCTCCTACTTTTTTTGTTATAACAAAACCAACTTTATGATTTATTTTATCTTCTTTATTAAGACGCCCAGCTCCTAAATCACGAGCTAATTCTCCTAATTTTAAAGTATCAATTCTTGTAATAAAACCTGTTTTAGCTGTTTTAATTGATACAACTTTTGAAGCTACTTCTAAACTTTTTAAATCTCCGCCTTGTTTTTTTACTAGTTCTTCAAATTTTTTGTAGGCTCTACCAGATGAAATACTTTCTTTTACCATATTAATAGCTTCCATAGCTGTTATATTTTTATCCATTCCAATCATAATAGCAGCAAGTTTTACAACTAATTCATTTAAATCTTTTGGACCTTTTCCTTTTAATACATCAATACTCTCTTCTACTTCTAAGGCATTTCCAACTGCATTACCAAGAGGTTCATCCATATTAGTTAAAACACAAACAACTTTACGACCATAACGTTTTCCTATTTCAATCATTACTTCAGCTAGTTTTTTAGCATCATCTATATTAGTAATAAGTGCTCCATTTCCAACTTTTACATCAATCACAATTTTAGATGCACCTGAGGCTATTTTTTTACTCATTATACTTGAAGCAATTAAAGGAATTGATGATACCGTTGCTGTTACATCTCTTAAAGCATATATTTTTTTATCAGCTGGCGCAATATCTCCGGTTTGACTTGTTATAGCTATTCCTATGTCTTTTATTTGTTTAATAAACTCATCAATACTAAGTTCTGTCTTAAAACCTTTGATTGATTCTAATTTATCAATGGTTCCACCGGTATGTCCAAGTCCTCTTCCACTCATTTTTGCGACATTTATACCAAGTGAAGCTACAATAGGTCCTAAAATTAGAGTTGTTTTATCTCCTACACCACCGGTTGAATGTTTATCAACTACATCACCTATTTCACTTAAGTCATTAGTACTTCCACTTTCAATCATGACTTTTGTTAGATCTATAATCTCATCTATATCCATACCATTTAATGTAATTGCCATAAGTAATGAACTCATTTGATAATCTTTAACTTCTCCATTTATATATCCGTCAACAGCAAATAAAATTTCATCATAATTTAGTTTTTCTTTCTTTCTTTTTTTATCTATTATATCTATTATATTCATACTATCACCTATTTTAATTATAGCAATAAAATAAAAAAAATAGCAACTAACTATTTCTTTGTTTACATAAATTTATTAAACTTTACACATTATTCTATTTCAAATTTTTTTAACAATTTCTTATATTCATCTTCATTCTTTCGAAGTTCTTTAATTAATCTCATTTCTTTTTTAGAAATTTTAAAGGTATAAGGGATTTCTTCTTCACACATAACGTTTATATCATGATTTAAAAGTTGATCAGGAGTTAAATCTAAAGTATTTACAAGTTTTACAAAAACGTTTAGTTTAGGATTTTTAGTTCCTTTTTCATATCCTGATACAGAAACTTTAGTAACCCCTATCTTTTCACCTAGTTCTTCTTGACTTAAATTTAATTTTTCTCTTGCTTCACTTATTCTATCGCCTACAAGTATCATAATTATCACCTTTTTGTTATCTATCCGTTAACATTATAACAAAATGTTTGCTATAAATCAACAAATCAAAAAAAGTTAATTAAAAGTTAACTTTTTAATTGAAATTAATTTGTAGTTAACGTATAATTAAATTGGTGATAATATGAGTGAGTTAAAGAAAAGACGTTTAAAGTGCAAATATAGTTGTGACTATATGTCTCGTATTTTAGGGATCAGTAAAACGTATTATTGGCAATTAGAAAATGGTACAAGAAGAATAACTTACGATATGGCTATAAAAATTGCGGACTTCTTTAAAACTACTCCAGATCACTTATTTTATGATGATACAAAAGAACGTTTAGAAAAGAAAAAACAAGCAAATTAATCTGCTTGTTTTTTACTTGATAAAAAAGTTACTTTTTCTGCTACTATTTCAACTAATTTTCTTTTCACATCCTCATCTACTTCAATATCACGTGTTTGTACATGTCCTTTTACTCCTAAAAGATCACCTTTACGACAATATTCCACTGTATTTTCTGCCACACCTTTCCATAAAACACATGGTACAAAATCTGTATCATATTCACCATTTACATTTTTATATGAACGAGGAACAGCTAAAGTAATATTTGTAACTTTATTTCCATTTTCTGTTTCATATAATTCTGGATCTCTCACTAATCTTCCGACAATTACAGTTTGATTAAGCATATTACTCCTCCTTTCGGATATAAATATACTTAAATAAAAAAAGAAAAACAAACCAATGTTTTTTCTTTTTCATATTATTTTTAAATACATTTTATTTTTTTAGTTAACGTATTTTTTCTTATTTTTTTTACTCTTCATAATATTTATTAAATTTATTAGAAATAATTTTTTAACAAGTTATTAAGTTCTACTGCATATTCCATTGGAAGTTCTTCTCTAAAGCGATCAATAAATCCCATTATTATAAGTTCTTTAGCTTTTTCTTCATTAATTCCTCTACTCATTAAATAGAATAGTTTATCTTGACTTATTTTAGATACTGTCGCTTCATGTTCAATAAATGAATTATTGTTAGAAACAATATTAATAGGAATGGTATCACTTGTTGACTCATCATCAACAATAATGGTATCACACTTAACTGTTGCTTTAGAATTAAGGGCTTTTTTATTTATGTTGACGGTTCCACGATAATCAGCTTCTCCACCTTTTACAGCAATTGATTTACTAATAATATTACTAGTTGTATTTGGTGCGAGATGAATCATTTTAGCTCCTGTATCTTGTATTTGATTCTCTTTTGCAACAGCAATACTTATGCAATTTCCTTTCGCATATTTTCCGTTTAAAATACAACAAGGGTATTTCATATTTATCTTAGAACCGACGTTACCATCGATCCATTCCATTAATCCGCCTTCTTCAACAATGGCTCTTTTAGTAACTAAATTATAAACATCACTTGACCAATTTTGAATGGTAGTATATCTACATTTTGCGTTCTTTTTTACATATATTTCAACAACAGCTGCATGTAAGGAATCACTTGTATAAGTAGGAGCTGTACATCCTTCCATATAGTGAAGATCACTACCCTCATCTACAATGATAATGGTTCTTTCAAATTGTCCCATATTTTTACTATTAATACGAAAATAACTTTGAAGTGGTCTATCTAGAGTTGTATTTGGTGGGACATAAATAAAAGTTCCTCCACTCCATACAGCTCCATTTAAAGCTGTATATTTATTTTCATCATATTTTACAAGGTTATTAAAGTATTCTTTAAATAAGTCTGGATACTTTTTTAAGGCAGTATCGGTATCACAAAAGATTACATTTTTATCCTCTAATTCTTTAATCATATTATGGTATACTACTTCACTTTCAAATTGTGCCCCTACACCACCTAAGTATTTTTTTTCTGCTTCTATTAGTCCTAAATCATCAAAAGTATTCTTTATTTTTTTATCTACTTTTTGCCAATCATCATAAATATCATCTGATACTTTTTTATAATAATTTATAATATCAAAATCTAATTTTATTTTAGGTCCAAAAGTAGGATTTTTTAATTGTATAAATTTTTTATAGGCATTTATTCTAAAATCACACATCCATTTTGGTTCTTTTTTTAAATTTGATATTTCCTTTACTTTTTCTAAATCTAATTTTTTCATAGTATCACCAATTAATATTATACTAAAAAACAGTGTAAAAAAAAAGGACTTTATTTGTTCCTTTTTAAAACTTTTTTTAATAAGTGTTTGCGAAAAAGATATTCCACTTTTTTACTTTTTTCTTCTTCTTTGATTGCATAACGTTTTCCCATTTCGATTTTGTTATTTGGTAATATAAACCCCTCTTCATTAGTATCTAATACAGGAAATGATTCTTCTGGAGTATATATATTATAAGCTATTTTCTTTTTATTATCGATTAGGCATGTACGTGTATATATTTGTGGACTTATTTCATATGATATAGCCTTTTGTTTATTATGGTATTTTTCATTATCTTCTTTGTTACAAAAAGTAACAATACGCATTTGTGCGAATCCGTATTTCATAATTATTCCCCCTTGATTTTATTTATGATTTTTTCGATTCCCCACCATGGAAGTAAAGCACATTTTTTTCGATTTGGTTGTTTATATATATCATCATAAACAATTGCTTGTTCTAATACTTCTTCATTATATTCTTTTTCATCTATCATATTACTAAAGTTTTGATATATATCAACCACTTCATCGATTGTTTTACCAATCAATGTATCAATCATTATCGATGTTGATGATGTACATATAGCACATGCTTCTCCATCAAATTTTATATCTTTAATAATTCCATCTTCTATTTTAATCATTAAGTCAATTTCATCGATACAACTGTCATTATTTGTATTTACTCTCATATATCCTTCTTCATCAGTTAGACCTCTGTTTTTAGGATTTTGATAATGTTCTAAAATAATACTTCTTCTTAAATTTGGATCCATAGTATCACCTCTTGTTTCTTTGCCTATTATAAACCTTAGTTTATTAAATTTCAAGACTTTAATAAAAAAAAGCCTTACATGGCTTCTACAATTAATTTTATAGCAGTTCTCTCATCACCATCGATTGTGATATCAGTAAATGCCGGAATGCATACTAAATTTTTACCACTTGGTGCGACAAAACCTCTTGCAATAGCAATTGCTTTAATTGCTTGATTTAAGGCTCCAGCTCCTATTGCTTGTATTTCTACGCTTCCTTTTTCTCTAAATACATTAGCTAGAGCTCCAGCTACTGAATTTGGGTTTGATTTAGCCCCTACTTTAAGTGTTTCCATATATATTATTCCTCTCTTTCTATAGTTAATTATATGAGGTAATTTTATATATATGAAAAATTTATAAATTTAAATTCTACAAAAAAAAGATTCTATTTTGAATCCTTTTTTTCTAATTTATCTAATACTTCTTTTGTTACATCTATTGCTTTTTCACGAATAGAGTTTGCTGTTTTTTCTAAAACTGGTGTTCCTTTATCGATTGCATAATCAACTAATTCTTCTGCCATATCTTGAATTTGTTTTGCTTTTTTCTTAGCTACTTTTAATACTTTTTCTTTATCTAAATCAGCTAATTCTTCTTTTATTTCATATATTTTTGTTTCAATTGTTTCTTTTACGTCTTCAGCATCAACATCTTTTAATCTTGCAATCATTTCATCTAGTTTTTCTTTTAATTGTGCTCTTGTTTCAGATCCTTTTTTAGGTGCGAATAATACTCCTAATCCTGTTCCAAGTGCTACTCCTGCTAATAATTTTCCTAATCCTTTTTTCTTTTTCATATTACTTCCTCCTTTTTATTTTTCTTTCTTGAAAAAATTTTCATAACTGCACTACTTACAAAGTCTATAATTTTGTCACTTACTAATGATACCGCATCAGTTGATTTATCAATTATTGAAAATACGCCATCTAGTTTTCCAACTTTATTTTCAACATCATCAACTACTTTATCAACCTTTTTTAAGGTACCTATGACTTTTAGACATAATATAATTAGTACTATTAATAATATAGCTCCTAATGTATATAATATGACTGGAAAAACAACATTTAAACATTCCATTATGATTCCTCCTTATCATCGTACATTGAATCGATAAGATTAAATAATTCACTTTCAGTTAAATCTGGATTATCCTCTTTTTTTGTTTTTGTATTTTCCTCTTTATTATTTTCTTCTACAATTTCTTCTTTTTCATCGTTTTCTTCAACAACTAGTTCATCTTCTATATCAACTGGTTCTTCTACTTCTTTTTTCTTTTCTACTGTATTTTCTTGAATATAGTCATTAATTTCATCCAATTTTTTCTTTTGTTCTTCTAATTGTTGCGCTAAAAAGGCTGTATCATCATCATATGAAGAATCATCAAATAATAAGCTATTGTTATTATTACCATTATTTTCTGAATTATTCTCTTGTTCTTTTTTATCTATTTCATCAAAATCTAATTCATTAAATAAATCAATTGCTGTTTCTGTATTTTCCCTTTTTTCATTAATTATTTCTTCATTACCTAAAATGTTATTTTTTAATTCATCTTCTAAAGTTCCATATGCTTTATCTCTTATATCATCGATTGTTAAATCTTCTGATTTTTTATAATAATTTGAATGTGTTACAACTTTTTTAGAAGTTATATCCTCTTTATGATAGTTTTTATCCAGAACACCATAAACTGGTGAAATAATTAATGAAGGTTTAAATGATTTTTTTTCTTCAACAGTCATTTCTCTTTTCAGAGTCCCATTATATGCACCTTTTGTTGGTTTTTCTTTTTTCTTTTCTATCTTTTTTTCTTTTGGCTTTTCTAAATCATCAAAATCTTTATCATCAAAATAAACTGGAAAAACGAATTTTTCTTCTTTTTTTATTGTTGCACTATCAGAAATAGTATTTTCTTCTTTTTTAGGCATTTCTTCTGGTTCTTTTTTTGGTGCTTTTATTTCTACATGTCTTACTTCTTTTTTAATTGGTTTTACTTCTTCTACTTCTTCAGTAAAAAGGTTTTTAAATTTATCCATTAATCCCATATTTTTCACCTCTATTTTTCTTCTTGATATCCTAAAAAATTGGTATCACTTGTTTTGGATGAAAAAACATCATATGTTTCTTCTTTGTTTGTAAAGTATTCTTCATTAAGCATTATTTTAATAATATTGTCATTAAATTTTACAGTTGATAAGATATATGAGGCATTAAGTACTACATCTTCTATTTCTTCTTTTTCAACTAATGCTTCTATTTTGGCATAATTGTATACAAATTCTATTTTGTATTTACCTTTTACTTTATTTATTTCTAAGTATCCATCTTTTTTACCTTCTATTTTTTTAGAATAATAAGCATTTTTATTTTCTTTATAGTTTGTTTTTACTCTATTATAATAACTAATAACATCAATATAAAGGTAATAATTTATTCCATTTGAGTACAACTTATCATTTAAATCATCTGTATCCATATAAGTTACGCCTCTTGGAATGTAATATTTATATCCTTTTCCAATTCTATTATAAAGGTTATTATTTTTAGATAAAACAACGTTTAATGTATTATCAATACTACTAGTATCTATTCTAACAGCACTACATCCAGCTGTTAAAACTAGTAGTAAAAGAATAGTCATTTTTTTCATATTTCACCACTCTTACTATGATTATATCAAATATATTTTCTAAACAAAAGTTTTTTATAAAATATCACTTTCATTTGTGTATAGTAAATGTATATTATTTTGATACATCTACTTTATAAATGAGGCATCCACGATTATGAAAACGAGTTTCATATTCTGTTGGGACATTATTTTTTATATCATCTTCATAAAGATTAAGGGAAATGTCTTCAATTTTATATCCATAATCGGTAAAAGATTTGATTGAGTATTCAAATAATTTTCTATTATCTGTTTTCATTATAATTCTTTTTTTATCTATAAAAACAGAATCGTATTTATTTAAAAATATTTCACTACTTAATCTTCTTTTAGCATGTCTTGCCTTTGGCCATGGATCTGAAAAGTTTAAATAAATTACAGATATTTCTTTATCAAAAACATCATCTATTTCATTAGCGTCTATTTTAATTAGTTTTAAGTTTGGTATTTCTTCATTTTCCAATTTTTGAACGGCTCTTACAATAACACTATCAAACTTTTCAATTCCAATGAAATTAATATTAGGATATTTTTTAGCATTTTCAATTATGAAATCACCTTTTCCCATTCCTATTTCAATATGAATTGGATTATTATTTTCAAATATTTTTTGATAATCTCCTTTATAATCAATTGGATTTTTTATTATATAGGAAGAATTATCTATTATTTCTTTTGCTCCTTTAACATTTCTTAATCTCACATTATCACTCTCACTACTAATAAGATTATACCATATTTTTATTGATTTTCAAAAAAAAAGAGAAAATTAATTTTTCCCTTTTTTGACATTACTTAACAACAATATTAACTAGTTTTTTAGGAATTATAATAACTTTTACGATTTCTTTTCCTTCAATATGATTTTTAACATTTTCGATATTTAAGGCTTGTTTTTCCATTTCTTCTTTTGTTATATCTATATCCACTTCTATTTTACCTCTTACTTTTCCATTTACTTGAACAACCATTTCATATGTATCATCAACAAGTTTAGATGTATCATAAGAAGGCCAAGCTGACTTACATAATAAATCACCTAATTCATATTTTTCATTTAATTCTTCTGTAATATGAGGGGCAATTGGATTTAATATAAGAAGTAAAGTTCTATAATCTTTATTTGAAATTTCTGCTTTCTTTTCTAATTCATTTAACAATATCATAAGAGCAGATACAGCTGTATTATATTTAATATTTTCTAAATCATCAGTCACTTTTTTAATTGTTTGATTCATTAAAATTTCTGTATCTTTAGAAAATTCATTTGAACCATTTAACTTTTCACCTAATTTAATTATTCTATCAATAAATTTACTACATCCCTTTAAAGAATCAGTACTCCAAGATGCATCTTGTTGATAATCACCAATAAACATCTCATAAACTCTAAGAGTATCAGCTCCAAATTCATTTACAATATCATCTGGATTGATTACATTACCTTTTGATTTAGACATTTTCTCACCATTAGATCCTAAAATCATACCATGACTTACTCTCGTCCAAATCATTTCTTTGTTTGGAACTAATCCAATATTGTATAAAAATTGTACCCAGAATCTTGCATAAAGTAAGTGTCTAGCTGTGTGCTCCATTCCACCATTATACCAATCAACACGATTCCAATATTTCATAGCATCCATAGAAGCAAACTCTTCTGTATTATGAGCATCCATAAATCTTAAGAAATACCAACTTGAACCAGCCCAGTTTGGCATAGTATCAGTTTCTCTTTTAGCATCATGACCACATTTTGGACATTTACAATTAACCCAATCAGTTATTTTAGCAAGTGGTGACTCTCCATCATCAGTTGGTTCATATTCTGCGACATCTGGAAGTAATAGTGGTAGTTCATCTTCATTCATTGGAACCCAACCACATTCTGGACAATTTATCATTGGTATTGGTTCTCCCCAGAATCTTTGTCTAGAGAAAATCCAATCACGCATTTTATAATTATTTACTTTTCGAGCTATTTTTTGATTTACTAATTTTTCTGTTATTTTTTCTTTTGCTTCTTCGACTGTAAGTCCACTAAATTCTTCTGAATTAATTAATTTACATTCTTTATTCAAATAATCTTGTTTTTCAAAAGCATGTTCTTTAGTATCTTCTCCATCAATTACTTGAATCATTTCAATATTATGTTCTTTAGCATACTCAAAATCTCTTTGATCGTGACTTGGAACTGCCATAACCGCACCTGTTCCATAATCTCCTAAAACAAAATCGCCCAAGAAAATTGGAACTTCTTTTCCGTTAATAGGATTTATAGCCTTAATTCCCTTTAATATACATCCTGTTTTTCCTTTATTCAATTCTGTTCTATCCATAGCTGATTTTTTCTTTGTTTCTTCTATATATTTATTTACTTCTTCTTTATTTTCAACTCTTGGCATTAATTCTTTAATTAATTTTCCATCTGGTGCGATAACAAAGAAAGTAATTCCATATACTGTTTCAATACAAGTTGTAAAGATAGAAAACTTTCCACCACCAACGATATTTACATCTAACTCTACACCACTACTTTTTCCTATCCAATTAATTTGACCTAGTTTTACTTTTGGTGCGAAATTAGTATCATCTAAACCTTTTAATAAATCTTCTGAGTAATCACTCATTCTAAGCATCCATTGTGACTTCTCTTTTTGTAAGACTCCACTTCCACATCTTTCGCAAACACCACCGGCTGCATCTTCATTTGATAAAACTGTTTTACAAGTAGGACACCAGTTTACAGGCACACTATCTTTATAGGCCATATTATGCTTATAAAATTGTAAAAACTGCCATTGTGTCCATTTATAATATTCTGGATCAGTTGTAGAAAATTCTCTTGACCAGTCAAAAGAAAATCCTAATGATTTCATTTGTTTTTTAAAGTTACTGATATTTTCTTTGACAGCATCTTTAGGGTGAATATGATTTTTTATTGCATATTGTTCAGCAGGTGCTCCAAAAGCATCCCATCCCATTGGATATAAAACATTATATCCTTGCATACGCATTTTTCTAGCTATGGCATCTTGAGCAGTATAACTTCTAACGTGCCCAACATGTAATCCAGCTCCTGATGGATATGGAAATTCTACTAATATATAGTAAGGTTTCTTATCACTTCCATTTTCAGCTTCAAAGATTTTGTTTTTAGACCAGTATTCTTGCCATTTTTTTTCTATTTTTTTAAAATCATACATATTTATTTCCTCTTTTCTTTTTTTTGATATCTTTTACCTATAATGTGGTAAAAAAGTAATTGTAATGGTATAAAAATTACCAAAGCTAGTGAAAGTTTTAAATACAATGTATCTGTTATTGATACTAAATATAGTGTTAATGCAATTATAAATGAATTAGTTAAGCAAATTGTATTGGCTAATTTTTTTATATCTACTTTACTAATATCAATATGATAAATTGTTTCTAAATATTTTACATAAGTATTACTTTTAAATTTTTCTAGTTTTTTCTTTCTTGAAATAACCGTTAATAGATATAATAAATATATTATTATAAAAACAAGTATACTCAAAACTAAGTTTTGCATTTATATCCTCCTTTTGTATACAAAAAAGTATTATGTATAAGGACGAGTAATTCCCGCGGTACCACCTTATTTCATAATACTTATGCTCTTTTACTTTTAACGCAAGTATGACGGCTAGTAGCAACTGGAAAAGCAAGTTCATAGTTCATTTATTGAAAGTTCTCATCAACCACTTTCTTTCTTAAAATAAATTTTCTATTACTACTCTTTTCTTTTGTTTTTTAAACTATTACTAGTATATTATAAATTCAAATTAAATTCAACACTATTTTCGCAAATTTTTACTAATCATTTCTTTTGTTTCGGATAATTGGTTTATTCTTTCAATTATACGTCTTGCTTTTACTTTTTCAACACTGTCCTTAGTAAAACTAAAATGTTCTTCTAAAGCTTTTAAATCAAAATTAGAAGTAAAAAAAGTTGGTAAATTTTCTTGCATGCGATATTGAATTAATGGACAAAAGATTTCATCCCTACCCCAAGCTGTTGTATTTTCAGCTCCAATATCATCGATAAGTAGTAGTGGTACTTTTTTTATGTGTTCAAATTTTTCTTTAAAATCTGTTGTAAAAGATGTTTTTAAATTTCTTAAAAATTCTGGCCAAAAAATAATTGCACTTTTATAACCTTTTTTAGCAAGTTCATTAAACATGGCTGCAATTAAATATGTTTTTCCACATCCAAAATTACCATATAAATATAAACCTTTTGACGTTTTCTTTTTTTGATATTCTTTAACAAAATTATTTAGCCATTCAATCGTTTCAAATCGCTCTTCACTATCTAAATAAATATCTTTCATTTTAGCTTCTTTTATTTCTTTAGGAATATCAAAACTTTCAATATTTTTTAAATATTTATTATCTTTTTTCTTTTTATTTGTATATTTACAAGCTAAATAGTTAAATTCTAATATTTTATCTGTTTCTTTAGGTAGAAAAGCATAACCCGTTACTTTATTTTTACACATTGCAAGTCCTTTACAATTTTTACAATGATTATATTCAACCATACACTCTTCCAAAGAAGATGTATATTTTGAAAGTATCTCCTTAGATGATTTAAAATGTCCTACAAATTCTTTGAATTCTTCATTTTTTAAAGCTTCTTCAAATTCTTTTATTAAGATTGTATTTAAATCATTTTTTTTATACATATTTAATTTTTCACTCATTTTTTCCATACTTCACCTACTTAAATTCACTTAATAAAGCTTGCATTTTTTTTAGTTTTTCATCACTTGGTTTTGTTGTTTCAATTTGTTTATCAAACCAATCTGGTTTTATTTCTTCACGTTTATTTTTAGGTGTATATTTTTTTCTGTTTTTATATTCTTTTTCAGCTATTTTCATAGCACTTTCAACTGTTTCAACTTTACTTTTAGCCCATTGACTAGCTATTATTTCAATAAAGTTACGTGTTAGTTTATTATTATTTATTTTAAGTACATAATCGATTAGAACATTGACAACACCTGGTTTTAAGTTCATATCCATAAGTAAATATTCTAAAATAGATAATTCTGCTTTGGTTGGTTTTGATCCATTTGATTTACTACATAAAAAGTCATAAGGACTTGTTGTTTCAAATTGATATATAATTTTAGCTTTTTTACTATTATCACCAACTGGTTTTCTTAAATACTCTGGTTGATTACGATAAACTAAGCTTGGCAATTTCCCACTATGTTCAAATTGGTAAAAACGACGAGCATTTTCTTTTAGAAGAGCTTTATTTATACCTTTTCGTTCATTTAAGGAATTACGAATAAGTTCACTCATTTTTTCATCATCAAAATTATAGATAAATGATAGTTTATAAATAAAGTCCTTAGTTTCACGAGTTAAGCATTTACGATTAAACATTTCTTCTGGAATAAGTGATGCTATATTTTCTATATCTATTTTAGATGCTATCTGCAGTTTATTAGTAGTATTTTTTCTAATATCAGCTATCATATTATCAAAGCTTGAAATATCTGTTGATTCAAAAATATCAGAAAAGGTACAAGTTATATCCTCATAATCTTTTAAGTTAATATGGGGTATTCTAAAGTAGTCTATGATTTTATCATATTCACTCGCACCTACATTATTGTAAAGAGTTGTTCCTAGAATAGGATTATTTAAAAATTCTGATGCCGATAGTGGTGAGAACATTTGATATACATAACTATTTACGTTACCACATTTTAAATATGTTTTTATTAGTCCTATTGCTTCAAGTTTTTCACGTGCTTGTTTGATATCGCTAAGTTTAAGACGCATACTAGTCATTAAATGATGATGTGTCCAATCATTTGATATTATTTCACTTTTATCTAAGTATGACCAGAAAGTAAAATATAGATTTACTGCTATTGTTCCAATAATTGGTTGATATAACATGACAATTAGTTTTCGATCATTGTCATTTAGAGTTGTTTTATTTACAACAAAAAAAGTGTCAGCCGGTAAAACATTTTTATCCATATTCATACCTCCTTCACTTTTTAAAACTAATCATATTTTATCATAAAATAAAAGAAAAAACATTAATTTATTAAAATTAATGTAATTTTATTAATCTTCATACATTTCTTTTATTCGATTTGGTTTTTGATATGTTACTAAAGTAAATGATTTTTCTTTTAACATTGTTTGCATTGTTTTAAATAACAAGTTTTGGATAAATCTTTTAAATTGAAGTATATCAAATTCTTCTTTTTCTTGATGCCAGTTTGGATAATTATTTATTTTATTTTTTGCTTTATTAGTCCATTTATCAAATATTCCTAAAACATATGCATATGGGAGCATTTGATAAAAATATTCTTCTTTATTTTTAATATCGTTTAAATCCATTTGTTCAAGTTTTAATTTAAAACCTATTATTTTTCCTAAATATTCATTACCATATTTAGTTCTATCTGGTAATTTAATATACATTATGATATTTATAGTTATTAAAACGATTCCTATTATATATTTTATAGTATCAATATCAAATGATTTAAAAAGGCCGTTATTTAAGTATATATCAATTCCTAAAAGAACTATTCCTAAAAAACGTCTATCGTTTACTTCCGTATCTTTTCTAATAATAAATAAAGCAATTATATTCATTAATACAGTTGTGAAAATAGTCCAAAAGGATGAATTAAATTTTAGATTTAATCCTGTTAGGTTCACACTATAAATTGATATTATAGTTAAAATAATAACAAGGATTTTATATTTTTTTAATTTTGTTTCGAAAATCATTCTTTGATTATTTTTATCATTTATGAGTTTTTTTATTTCATACATTGTTGTATTAAATTTATATTTTATATCTTTTAATTCTATTTCTTCTTTTTCAATAAAAAGTTGTTTCATTAGTATTTTTTTAACTAGGTTATTTTCTTTATATTCTTTTTCTTTTTTGATGGTAAAATAATCTTTATTACCATTAAAGCTAATATATCCTGTGTTTGCTAAAGAAAGAAGCAAAGACACTATATCATTATCAGTTATAAATCCTCTTAACAAGAAAGCTATTTCTAAGCTATCTAGATTATTTGGTGGGTTAGTTGAAAATTCTAGTTTTATATCATTTCCTTTTGAAAATCTGAAATAACAATAAATTAAAATTATAAAGCATATAATTGGTGCAATTAAACTGTTCATGTATTCACTTTCCTATCATCTAAGTTATTATAGCATAATTTAGAATAAAAAAGATTAATTTTTATAAAAAAACTCTAATCATTAATTAGAATTCTTTTTCATGTTTTAAATATAAAATCATAAGTACTATTGATATTATAGATATACCAGTTCCAAGTTTTAAACCTGGTGTAGAATATTCAAATTCCACTTTATGTTTTCCTTCTTTTAATTTCACACCTAAAAAGGTATTATACAATTTTTGAACTTTAACTTTTTTACCATCAACTTTTACTGTCCATCCTTTGTCATAAGGAATAGATGTAAATAAAACTTTGTTATCATCTTTTACATCAATAGTTCCATTAATATAAGTATTAGATACTTTTTTCAGTTTAAATTCATTTTCTTTTAAAGTCTTTAAATCATTTTCTAAAGTTTCTTGATCTAAATAATATAACAATGGAGCTGTAAATATTTGAACATTTCCTTTAACATCAAAATTAAGTGTTATTTCTTGATTTTTCCACTGATTGTTTGTTTTTTGAATTCCAGTATCGTCATAATTTAAATTAAATGCGAGTTTATTATTAACATAGAAGTTAATAAAAAATTCATTATCATTAGTATATAAATATATATATAAATAAATCATATCATTGTCATTTAATTTATATTTATACGTAGTTGCATTTATCAATTCAACTTTATATGGTTTAAAATATTTAATATCATTCCCCATCATAGTATTTAGTAAAATATTTTGATTTTCAAAAACATTTGTTTCTTTAGATTTAATTTGTTTTAAATATCTTTTTTCATCATAAGTTATCATATATCCTAAACCTAAAGCGTTTTTATTATCATAGATATTACATTTCATCTTTCCTAAATCATAAAATAAACCATCAATTGATGAGCAATCATATTGGCCTATCTTATCATATACATTTAAATTCATTGGAGTATATATTCTTTTTATTCCAAGCAGTGAATCCATTATCACTGTATTGTTATTAATAACTGAATTTACTTTACTATTATATCCATTTTTTTCTAAAAATTGAATTATATTAGAATTATTTGTTGAAAGAAATGATGTTAGTCCTTTATAATTTAATCCTAAAGAATCATTAGATGTATTTCTTTTGGTATATTCCATTCTATAAAAATCATTTTTTTTATTATATATAATATCCTTACTGTTTATAAAATCATTATATTTATTAAAATAAACAAATTCATATTTTCTAAAAATTGAAAAAATATTAAAAGTAAGTTCGCTAATAACTAAAATTATCAATAGTAAACTTAGTATCGTTTTATCTTTTTTTCTTTTAGATATATGCAATTCTCTTAACATTAAAAGATATATAATAAACAAAAAAACAGATATCCAAACATATACATAATTAATCCAGCTATAATTTTTAAGAATAATAATTAAAGAAATAACAATAACTATTAAAATTAAAGTTAAATAATTTTCTTTTTTATTTTCTGAATAATTTTCAAAGTTTCTTACAAATAATAAAATCAAAATTAAACTAAATAAAAACGAATATCTATAATTAAAACAACTAGGAGCACTAAAACCATGCCATATAAAATTTAAAATTTTAAATTTAAAGCTTAAACCAAAGATTAAAATTAGTACTATACTAGCTAATTTTTCTTTAGTAGAAATCTTTTTATTTATAAAATATAATAATGCACCTATTAAAATTATTAATCCTGTATACCAGTTAACATAATTTTGGTTTAGAATATTTTCGTAATTATTACTAGAAATATATCCTTTTGATAAAAAATCTAGTATTTTAAAATTATTAGTCATTTGTATATAAGTTCTTGAAATATTAAATAATTCTAATAGTGTTGGTAAAAGAATAATCATTGTCGACATTCCAGCTAAAAAAGATATTATTATAAATTTTTTAATTCTATTTAAAATAAATTTTCTACCTTGTTTATTATATTTTAAAAATAAATAATAAGCAAAATATAAACATGAAAAAAGGCATAATATAAAACCTATATAATAATTACAAATTATAGCTAAAAATAGAGTTATACCATATAAAATCGATTTATTTTCATCAATTAATCTTTCAATTCCAAGTATTATTAAAGGAGCTAAAAAGATGCCATCTAGCCACATGACATGAAAATAATAATTAATATTATATGCCATAAGTGCATAACAAATTGATACAATTAATTTTAATGATTGTTTTATTTTCCTTTTACTAACATATATATACATGAATAAAGAACTGAGTCCTAATTTTAGTATTACCATAGTTGCGAAAAAAATATAAAGATTTTGCTTACTAAAAAAAACAACAAGTAAATTTAAAGGGCTTGCTAAATAATAGGCATATGTTCCAATCATCGAACCACCTAGACCCTTACTAAAAGAATATATAAGTGATTGCTTTGAACAAATCACATCCTTAAAATATGAAAATAGTGATAAATATTGAGCATATGAATCAGATACAAAAAAAGTTGTTCCTCTTAATTGACATCTTAGGATATAAATAGCAATCAAAATAATTACTGGAATCACAAAAGCTAAAAAATGATATCTATACTTTTTTATTTGTTTTAACATACATCTTCACCTATTTTAATTTTACAAAAATTTTTTTTTTTTTGCAACAAAAAAATGGCAAAAGCCATTTTGTATACACCAAACTATAATTATTTATCTGCTTTAGTTAATTCACCATCAGTAATATTAAATTTCTTACCATCTACTGTAATATTACCAGATTTTAATTTACCAGCTTCGTAAGTTAAAGTACCTGCTGTTGGAGCGGTTCCTTTAAATGAAACAGCAAAACTTGCTTTTGTACCTTCTCCTTCTTTAGATTCTACAACAGTAGCACCGTTTGCACTAATATTGTAAGTACCACTTAATACAGAAATACTACTTTCTTTTAAAATTTGTTGTGCATTAGCTTTTTCAACAGCATCAATATATCCATATGCACTGTTTTTAGCAGACCCTTCTTTTGCATTGTCAATAACATTTAAAATAATTGGTGTTGCAATTAATGCGATAATTGCTAAGATTACGATTACAGCAAGTAATTCTACTAGTGTAAAACCTTTTTTATTGTTTTTCATTTTTATTCCTCCTCTATTTTATTACGATATAAATATACCACAGCAATTCGACAATAGTCAACTATTTTTTTAATAAAAAATAGCTTTTTTATTATTACTATGTAAACTAACTATCTATAACTACTATCAATATTATTAACTATTTTCTTTTTTTTATACAAAAGAAAAAAAGAATTAATTTTTTTAATTTAATTCTTTTAATTTTTTTATAATTATTTCTAAATCTTTTTTTTCTTTTTCTAAAGTTTTTTTCTCATTTTCAACTAAGTTTTTTGGTGCTTTATTTACATAATTTTCATTATTTAATAAATTAGTTCTTCTATTTATACTATTTTGAAGTTTATCTTTTTCTTTTTCAAGTTCTTTTATTTCTTTTTCTTTATTAAGACTTCCATCATAATAAATACTTATAATACTATTATCAAAGTTTATTTCTTCTTTACTTAAATTAGTATTATCAACTTTTTCTTGAATATTTTCTAAATTAACTTTTAAAATTTTGCTTATTAAATTTATATTTTCTTTAAACAAATTACTGCTATATTCTATTTTATAATCTTTATTTATATTTTTTTCTAATTTTATTTTTCTTATTTTAGTAATAAGTTCTATAATTTCATCTAGTCTATTTTCAAAAATTTGATTTTCATTATAAATAGGATAACTACTTAACATAATTGTTTCTTCATGTTGTGGTAATTTTAAATAAATTTCTTCTGTTACATAAGGCATAAATGGATGTAATAATTTTAATATATTTGTTAAAACATAAAGTAAAACAGATTTAGTAGTATTATTCATATCGTTTTTAGCAAGTTCAATATACCAATCACAAAAATCATTCCAAATGAAACTATAAAGTTCCGTTCCAACTACATTAAATTCATATTTTTCCATATGTGTTCTTACTTTTTTTATAACTTTATTTAATTTAGTTAAAATCCATTTATCACTAATACTTAAGTTATCAAAATTAAAATCTTTTTCTTCATAATCTTCTAAATTCATTAAAACAAATCTTGAAGCATTCCAAAGTTTATTAATAAAATTCCAAGTAGAAGCAACTTTTTCAGGATCATATCTAAGATCAGTTCCAGCAGATGTTGTTGTGGCTAAATAAAAGCGTAGAGAATCACATCCATATTCATCAATAACATCCATTGGATCTACACCATTACCTAATGACTTAGACATTTTTCTTCCTTGTTTATCTCTAATTAAACCATGAATAAGACAATCTTTAAAAGGTCTAGTACCAGTAAATTTTAATCCTTGAAAAGTCATTCTATTAACCCAAAATGGAATAATGTCATAACCAGTTACTAATAAATTATTCGGATAATATCTTTTATAATCATCGCAAGTATCTGGCCATCCCATTGTTGAAAAAGGCCATAAAGCACTTGAAAACCAAGTATCTAATACATCAGTATCTTGTGTCCATCCATCTTCTTTTGGTGCTTCAATACCTACATATACTTGGTCATCTTTATACCAAGCAGGTATTTGATGTCCCCACCAAAGTTGACGTGAAATACACCAATCATAAGTGATTTCCATCCAATGATTCATTATTTTTTCATATCTTTCTGGAACAAAATTTACTTTAGTATCTTTATTTTTTTGATTTTCTAAAACTTTATCAGCAAGAGGTCGCATTTTTACAAACCATTGTTTTGAAAGATATGGTTCAACAATAGCATCACTTCTTTCACTATGGCCTACTGAATGAGTCATTTCTTCAATGCTTATTAAAAGGTCTTGTTCTTTTAAATCTTTTAATAATTCGTCACGACACTCAAAACGATCCATTCCTTCATATTTACCGGCATTTTTATTCATTGTTGCATTTGGATTCATAACAATTATTTGGTCTAAATTATGTCTTTTTCCAACCTCAAAGTCATTAGGATCATGAGCTGGTGTAATTTTAACTACACCTGTTCCAAACTCAGGATCAGCATGTTCATCGCCTACAATTGGAATTAATTTATTTACAATTGGAAGAATTACTTTTTTACCTATTAAGTGTTTATATCTTTCATCTTCAGGATTAACAGCTACAGCTGTATCTCCAAATAGTGTTTCTGGTCGTGTTGTTGCGACATCTAAAAATTCATCACTATCTTCAATTTTGTATTTTAAATGGTAAAATGCTCCTTTATCATCTTTATAAATTACTTCTTCATTGGAAAGAGCTGTCATTTGAACAGGATCCCAATTTATGATTCTCTCACCACGATATATTAATCCCTCGTTATATAAATCAACAAATACTTTTTTTACAGCTTTAGATAATCCATCATCTAAAGTAAATCGTTCCTTGTTATAATCTAGACTTAGTCCTAATTTAGCCCATTGTCTTCTGATGTTATCTGCATATTCTTCTTTCCAATCCCATGCATGTTTTAACCATTCTTCTCTATTCATACTACGAGGATCAATATTCATATCACGTAATTTTTTGTCTACTTTAGCTTGAGTTGCAATTCCAGCATGATCCATACCAGGTAACCATAAAGCATCATAACCATCCATTCTTTTATAACGAATCATTATATCTTGTAAAGTTGTATTCCATGCATGTCCTAAATGTAGTTTACCTGTTACATTTGGTGGTGGAATAACTATACTATATGGTTTCTTAGATAAATCACCACTTGTAAAATATCCTTTATTTTTCCAATTTTCATATTTACCTTTTTCTACTTCTAAATGATTATATTTTTTATCTAACATTAACTTCATCCTTTCTACTATTTTTTCTTTTTGCTTCTTTCATTATATCAGATAATCCATTCATTTCTTTAAAAATAATTTTATTTTCTTCTTTTGTTTCAGATAAACCAACACAAGTTTGATATCGTTCAAGAATGAATTGTTGTTCCATTAACCAAGTAATTTGACGATCTGTAATAATCTCAGGCAAATAAAAGATTAGTAAAGAAATTGTGTCCTCTGTTTTGATTACTAAATGGTTCATTTTAACAATTTCACAAGGTGCTCCATTATAATCGTCCAAATCAATTTTAATTTGGGTATTTGGATAATACTTTTTTATAAACTTTTCAATTCCAGTGTTATGAGCATCTTTTCCTGTAATATCTTCTTTAAAAATAGGATTCAGTATTTGATTTTCATCTGGAATAATAATTAAGTTACCTCTTTTCATTCTGTCACCTTCTTCTTACAATATTCTATCAAATGTTGTTTTAACTCTTCTAAACGATTATCTTGTATATAACACTCTAATAAATTGATTTTATCTTCAATAATATGATTGTCTAAAATATATTGATATGTATATTTAAAATTAATATCATAAATAAATCCTAAAAGTCTAAAAATATAGTCTACATCGGTTTTGATAGACTTATCTTGAACAGGTTGATTAGAAAATAAGTTTTCTATTATCTCACTTTTAATTTTAGGATTATTATCCGTTATAGTAAGTCCTTGTTCCTTCATAATATCTAACTTATCAGCATCTCTTACAATCTTAGTGAATAAAAGTTTTTCATGATCTCCTGTTTTTTCTATTGTTAGTTTATTATGATTTTTAGTAGTAAATAAAATTAAATCATAATTTTCTATTGAGTTAAAATTCTCTTTTAAAATTAAAGCACCTAAATCACCATGATCAATTGAATGAATATCAGAATAAGTTTGATACTTTTTATATTGTTCAAACCTTCCGATGTCATGAAATAAGCCACATAGTTGTGCGATTTTTATATCTTCATTAACACTAAGGGCAATTTGTTCACAAAAATCCATCACTCGATAAGTATGATGAAATTTATGCAAAATCATCTTATCTTTGTAATCAAATGTTTTAATATAATTATTAAATAGCTTTAAATAGTCTTTCATATTTTCCTCCAAAAAAAATCACGCCTCATATAAGGACGTGATTACGTGGTACCACCTTAATTCATAGATTACTCTATCTCAAAGTCTTAATGCGACTAACAATATATCTTACTATAATTTCTGATATATAGCTCCCAAGCTACCTTCTAATGATTTATTTATTAGTTTTCACCAACCACTAACTCTCTTCCAAATAAAATCATTGTACTCCTCTTGTTCTTTGCTTTTATTTGATTATAAACTTAATGCTTAAAATTGTCAATAAATAACTCTTCTTATTTTAGCTATAGTTCTATAATTTGCAGGACTAGTTGTTTTAATTCCATCTTTTGGATTAGAAGCATGTATAACTTTGTTATTTCCCATATACAAAGCTACATGATTAATTCTTGTTCCATTAGAATAAAATAATAAATCACCAGGTTTAGCATTTGATAAGTTTGAAACTTTCTTTCCATAACCACTTTGTGACCCACTAGTTCTTGGTAAATTATAACCAAAATGTTTATAAACACCCATAGTAAAGCCACTACAATCAGTTCCATGTGTTAAACTTGTTCCACCATAAACATAAGGGTTTCCTAAAAATTTCTTAGCATAATCTATAACTTTTTGTCTTTTAGAATCTAGTGAATCTTTAATAGTTAATTTAAAACTATCTTTAGCACTTTTATTACTTGCTGATTGAACTGTTATTGTCGTTGTTCCCGTTTTTTTAGCTTTTATTTTACCAGTTGAACTTATTGTTGCTACTGATGGTTTCGATGACTTATAAGTTAATTTTGTATTGCTAGCATTAATGGGCATTGCTTTTGAAGTTACTGTATATTTATCCCCAACTTTCATACTACTTTTTTTTGAAGTTATTACAACTCTTGTTACTTTGATATTTTTTGTTTTTGATCCTTTTGAACCTGTACTTGTTGCAGTCGTTTCTTTTAAATCAATTTCCTCACTATCGCAAGCATTTCCTATTACGCATGATACACAACTAAGCAAATTGCTTTCTGTTTTAAAGACACTTGTCTGTAATATAGTAAATAATAACTGTACTATTGATACTACAAACAAAACCATCACAGCATATATTATTCTTTTTATAAACATTTTTCTTGATGTTTGCATTTGTTTTTCATCACTTGCTGTTGTTGCTTTTGCCATATCTATCATTCCCATTATTATTAAAATTACAGGAACTATTACTTTTATGATATTTACTATTCTATTTATAAATCTAATCATTACATATGGTACTGATCCGAGTCCTCCACAATTTACTACTTCCATTGCACTAACATAGTCTATACTTATTAAAAATACCATTATTAGCATTATTATTTTTTTATTTTTCATCTTATCACCTACTATTTCTTCGAAAAGCTATAAACCCCATGCCAACCACAATTATTTAAACTATTACATCTATTTTCGTAGTTTTTTGTTAAATTATAAACTCCATCTATTGTATATGTACCATTGTTTGCTCTTTTACCTGGATCCATTAAAATAACTTTACCATCTTTTCCTGGAGCTAGAACAATATAATGTCTTGGAATATATAAAATTATCATATTTCCTTTTTTTAATTCTTCGCTTATTTGTTTTTTTGCTTTTTTCACTTTGTCACTATTTGTGCCAATATTACCAGCTATTTTAGTTGATTTAAGTCCAAATTTATTTAAAAATTTTTTCTTTGTATACCATGAATCTGATAAAGCTCCTCCACCATGACCATTAGAACATAACCAATTTGCTACTGCCTTAGGATTGTATGAATTATCAACTAAATTAGATGCAATCATTGAAAATGAAACAGCTCCACATCCAGAAGTTTGTAAATTTTTCCCTGAGCCACAAAAGGCAACATTCTTATATTCACCTTGATTATAATAAGTAAATCCACCTATACTACTAGAACTAGATGCAGATCCTTTTGATGAAGAATCTGTATTGTTCTTAGATGTTACCTTCAATTTAAAACTAGCCTTAGCACTTTTATTACTTGATGATTGAACTGTTATTGTTGTTGTTCCAGCTTTTTTAGCTGTTATTTTACCAAAAGAACTAACTGTTGCAACCGATGGTTTTGATGACTTATAAGTTACTCCAATATTTGTTGCATTAACCGGTAAAACCTTAACAGACATAATAAAAGTTTCTTTTTCTTTCATAGTTTCCTTTTTACCCATTATTACAACTCTTGTCACTTTGATTTTTTTTGGCTTTGAGCCTGTTCTTGTTGCAGTCGTTTCTTTTAAATCAATTTCCTCACTATCACAATCATTTCCTATTACGCATGATACACAACTAAGCAAATTGTTTTCTTTTTGAAAGACACTTGTTTGTAATATCGTAAATAATAACTGTACTATTGATACTACAAACAAAACCATTACAGCGTATATTATTCTTTTTATAAACATTTTTCTTGATGTTTGCATTTGTTTTTCATCACTTGCTGTTGTTGCTTTTGCCATATCTATCATTCCCATTATTATTAAAATTACAGGAACTATTACTTTTATAATATTTACTATTCTACCTATGAATCTAATCATTACATATGGTACTGATCCAAGGCCTCCACAATCTACTACTTCCATCGCACTAACAGAGTCTATACTTATTAAAGATACTATTACTGCTATTAACTTTTTTTTATTTTTCATACTATCACCCATTACACAAATAAGTATAACAAAATTTTAGCAAAAAATAAATATAATATAAAAAGAAAAAGACTTAAAAGTCTTTTCTTCTAGGAGAGCATTACCATAATAATTAATACTTATTAGTTCACAGTAAAACTACCATCAGTACTACAGTAGTCTGCAAATAACACATGCAGGTAATAGACATGTATTACATTTTTAGTATTTGATTTTTATTTTAGTTTATTACTAGTATTTTCTTCCAATCTTTTATATTCATTTGTATTTATAATGATTCCAATTACAAAAATATATGAAATTATATAAATCCACATCATTAATACAACAATTCCTGATAAACTTCCATATAAAGCGTTATAGTTTGCTAAATTATTTGCATAATAAGAATATATAGCTGTTACTAAAACCCATCCAACTGTTGTAAACGATGCTCCTCTATTAACTAATTTGCTTTTAATTTTTTTATCTGGGGCAAGTGTATATAAAATTTTTACAAAAATAAATATCAACATGAAAGCTACTGGCCATTTTAATATAGCAAACAGATAGTAAATATTTTTACTAATATTTTTAAACATTTCTAGTTCTAAAATAAATTTTAAAATTATATTTCCAAAAGCTAAAAAGACTAAAATAAAGAAAAATAAGTTCATTAATAGTATTGTTAGAAAAAAAGATTTTATACGTCGTTTAACAAAATCTGAATTTTCAACTCCATATAGTGTATTTGATGCTAAAATAATAGCATGCGGTCCATTTGAAGCAACAATAATTCCTACAAGCATAAACATGATATGATTACTTTCTGTTTTACTACTTAAAAATGGATATAATAAAGTTGATACATCATTTGGAATTAATTCTTCTATAAAAGTTATTACATCACCCATTGAAAGTGAAAAAAAGCTACCTATGATACCAATCAAAGTAATTATTGGCATTATAGATAAGATCAAAAAGAAAGCAATATTACCTGGTAATATACGCATTTCATCAATCATTATTGTTTTATAAATTTTTTTTAAATATTTTTTCATATAAATTCAATCCCTTATTTTCATAAGTATAGTATATCACAAATTTTAACAAAGAAAAACGTTTTGTTAAACAAAACGCTTTACACTAATCGCTTATTTCTTCTTTGTTACTTTTCATATCAAGTGTTGCTTCATTAATAGCATCATCTATTGTTTTTAGTCCATCTATTATCATACTATAACCAATAGCAGCTCCAAACCCATGACTTAATTCTTTAAATTCTTTTGTTAATTTTCTTATATATGTAATAACTTGTTTTTCATCATAGTTAACCATATATACTAAGAATTCGTTTCCATTAGTACGCATTATTTCAGAGTTTTCTACTTGCGTTGTTATTAATATATTGGCTGCTTGTTTGATTACATTGTCTCCTTCTTCATGACCATAATTATCATTTATATATGCAATGTTATTAAGGTCTATTATCATAATAGTTTGTGGATATATTTCACTTTCATCCCATTTTTCAATCGCACTATTTAAATAATTACGGTTTTTAAGTGAGGTTAACATATCAATATATTTAATTTTATTTTCTTTACTTATGATTGATTTTCTATTTCTCTTAAATGGTTTTTTTACTATAACTGTTATTCCAGCTACGACAACTCCACATCCTATTACAAATCCTAATAAATATTGTAATAAATGATTTTTTACATTTGGAACATACATATCATATGTAACGTTATTTTCAATTTTTTTACCATCTACAAACGATATATAAAAATTGAAAAATTTACTAAATACTTCGTTGTCTTTTATATCTCTTATTGCATAGGAATAATTGTTTTTTAAAGAAAATGAGTAAGCAATTTTGAATTTATCTAATTTATTATGTCTGTATATATCAAATGCTTTTGTATCTATTGCTATAATGCTATCTTCATTTAATTTATCTAATATATTATCAAAGTTATTTACTTCTCTTGTTACTATTCCATATCCTTTAAGGTGTGATACCGCTTGACTTCCTGCTATAACGTATACTTCTTTATCTTTTAATGATGATAATGATTTTATAATAATATCATTGTTTTCGTGTGTTACAATTGAAATATTTTCATCTACAGCTGATATAGTATTATAAACATCCATATCAAATTTGTTTTGACTTGATGTATTAAAGAATAAGTCTACTTTGTTTTCATTAAAATCTTTAATTAGATCATGTAATGATTTATATTCTTTATATTTTATTTCGATGTTTGCAAGCGAAGCAAATTGACTCATATATTCATTACTAATTCCAACTAATTTTCCATCTACAGATGTTGAAAATGGTGCATAGCTTATGAATCCATAATTATATTGTTTACTTCTAAATTTTGCTACTTTATCTTCATAGATGTTATTAAAGTTAAAGTAGTTACTTAAGAAATATTTGTTATATTGTTCTTTGTATTCATCTTTATACCATTTTTTATAATATTTTTTTATTATTGTATTTAATTTTTTTTCGTTTCCTAATGATAATACAAAGTTTAGTTTTGCATCTGTAATGTTATAATTTATATTAAGTTTATTTTTATTTATATAATTTAGGTAAATTGTTTTTGGTACAACTATTGCTTGTACTGAACTATTATTAGAATTTATTTCATTAAATAATGAGGTTTCATTATCAAATACTTTATATTGTATGTTTTTATTGTCATATAAATAAAAGTTTATGTTTTCTAAATTATTTTTAGTTACTCCGATAGTCATTGCTGGAATGTCTTCTAAGTCATTATATACAACTTTGTTTTTGCTGACGATTGCATAGTTATCTTCATATATTGATATATCATTATCATCAGCTTTTTCTTTAATTTTAAATGCATACTCAGGAGTTTCTGTGCTACCTAGATCATAAGATATTTCATTGAATTCTAATCCAGTATCTTTTTCTATTTTTTTTATGAATTCGAAAAATACTCCTTCACCGTCATAGTTAAAAATTGGGATATTATTTATTATTCCAATATCTACAATATTATTTTTATTTTTTTCAATCCATTTTTTTTCTACTATTGTTAGTGTACTTTTTTCATCTTGGTTTAAAAAGAAATAATAAAATACCCATCCTAGTATTAATATTACAATTAAAGTTATACTAGTTATAATTACTTGTTTTTTAGTCATTTTTACCACCTATTCTCTTTATTCTATATGAATAAAATTATTAGTTAGAGTTTTAAGACTTATTTAATTATATGTATTGTTGTTTAATAATATATCATATTGCTCTAACATAGTAAGTAAATTATACTATATATTTATTGTTTTTTCAATTTCTTAACTTAGTTATTCATTCTTTTAACAATTTATTTACATTTATTTTGCATTATATGGATTTTTATTCTTTTGAATTTTTTTTATTTTTTTGCATAAAATATATTGACAATGTTTAAAATTATAGTATAATTAGAGGTGCCTACTAAATGCGGATGTAGTTTAATGGTAGAACCTCAGCCTTCCAAGCTGACTACGGGAGTTCGATTCTCCTCATCCGCTCCATTTGAAATCAACTTACGGACTAATTAAAGTTCGTAAGTTTTTATTTTATATAAATACTATAAAAAAAGAGAAAAAAATATCAAAATAATTTCATCCTCTTTTTATATATTTTTAAATTTGGGATTAAAATTTGTGTCTAGCCAGCACTGAATTTGTACTTCCACACAAATTCTACTATAGAAAATTTCATCCTCATATTATTAAAAATTAAAATTTAAATATACATAATTATCCATATTGTAAGATAAATTATTTTTTATCATTTTGTTAGCAAGTTTGCAACATTTTGAAATTCTTTTACCATTAAATAATGGATCAATATATCTAATCTTTGCCCCATGATGCACATAATAGATGTTTTTTGGTTTTTCTTTTGATATTTTCACTTTCTTAGCATTTTTCCAGATATTGAATATGTCATTATATTTAGAAGATTCTATAATATCTATTACTTCACTTTCTTTTAATTCAT